>Ga0007800_10000107_pt1 | contig 35557 bp, 35 predicted proteins | sample CryBogmetaGMA14M_FD_60366 | JGI IMG/M metagenome (GOLD analysis project Ga0007800, IMG submission 60366) | Freshwater microbial communities from Crystal Bog, Wisconsin, USA - MA14M | ecosystem: Environmental > Aquatic > Freshwater > Lake | place: Crystal Bog, Wisconsin, USA | collected 2009-07-06 | reverse complement strand
CATGCGGGCGATTCAGGTCATCCTGGGTAAAGCCCTTAGCCATCAGGTGCGCATACACAGCGGCATTCTTGGACTTGCTGCCAATCATACCAATGTATTTGGCAGGTGTTTTGAGCGCGCCCTCGAGGGCAGCTTCGTCGCCTTTATGCCCGTGCGTCACGATAACGATGTAGCTGCCCTTATCAAATTTGAGACGCGCGTAGGCCGACGGTATTTCTGAGACAATCACCTCGGCGGCGTCTGGGAAACGCGCTGCGCTGGCGAAGTCCGGGCGCTCGTCTATGACCGTGATTTTAAAGCCCACGATGGCCGCCATTTTTACCAGCGGCACGGCGATGTGCCCGCCTCCGAAAACGAACAGTGAGGGTGCCGCTGTGATGGGCTCGATGAAAACCTCCGTATCGCCCCCGCAAATCATGCCCAACTCGCCACCCGCGGCCAGCTTGTATTCCATTTTTTTGGCCTTGCCTTTGCGGATAACATCCATCGCCTCTCTGATGACCGCTTTTTCGATGGCCCCCCCGCCGACGGTGCCCATGATAGAACCGTCTGCTCGCACCAGCATCTTGGCTCCTTCCTCCCTGGGCGTGGAACCTGCGGCTGAGATGACGGTGGCCAGGGCGGCTTCTTCACCGGCTGCGCTCAACCGTGCCAGTTCGGCATAAATATCGTTCTGCATTTTTACCTCCGCACGTTGAAAACTAAACCGTCTCGTAAATGCGAAATTCAGGCTTTCGGGCTTGCAGCGAGCCTGATACAACCCGCTTTATCTGGGGGTTCCCGTATGACAGTATCGCTCTCGCCAGATTTTTGATCTCAGCCGCGTCGTGCGCCAGCTCGGTTTTGTTAATAAAGGGTACGATGCGGGCGCTTTCCGGTGTGTTCTGTATAATGCCCCTTTTATTAGTCACCAGCGTGGCAATTACCTCACGCGTGATAATACCTCCCTCGGGCAGCCAGGTGAGGCGCGTGATGAGTTCGGGGCGGAAGGCAATCTCCTGCGACAGGTGAGCGTTCAGTGCATCCATCCCCACCACCGCCACGACGAGAGTGGTGCTACTCGGAATAACTGGCTCGGTGGCGTTGGGCGCCTTGATGGGCTTGCGCGCCGCCCCGTCCGCCTCGTTGATGATGTAATCCGCCAGCTTCATTCCAGCAATCTTATCCACCGTCTCCGGCAACAGCCCCTTGAGCTTGCCTCCATCCGGCTTGAAGCGCGCCGCTGTCACATGACCGCACCTGCCGAGTTCCTCTTGCAAACGTGAAAGTAAGCGCTCTTCGTCTTCTTCCACGATGAGGCAGGGGGATTCTTCCGGTGTGGGTTCCAGTATGCGGGTGGTGGTCGTGCTGACGACTTTCTTGCCGGTTTGCGAGAGTTCACGCGCCAGCTTGTACATCAGGCTGGTCTTGCCGCCGCCACCTACCAGGCTGATGACCTCGGCGGGACGCAGGTCAAAAGCTTCTGTCAGGCGAAATGTCTTCTTTTCCTCTGCAATGCTAATGTTCTTTCGCGTCAAGAGCCAGACGCCGCCGTCCTGACAGATTTGAGTGGCTTCAGTAAGGCCTTGAGATTCTATGAGCGATTTGAGCTCGTCAAGAGTGACACGTCGCCGTCCCAGCTGATCGTTCAACACGCGCGACTCCTCCGCAATGCTATCGATGACGCACTGCGGTATGCCTGCGCCATAGCCACCCCCCACGAAGGCCAGCCCGCCGGAATCCAGAACCCTGTATATCTCGCTCAAAATGCGCGGATTGTCCATAATGAAGAAAAAAGCCCCTCGCAGAATCACGAGGTTGAAGCTGTTGTCGCCGAAAGGCAGGTTATTCAGCGAGGCGTCCACTATTTCCATGCGCGTGCCGAGATTATGGCGCTCAATCTCTTTTTTGAGATGCGCCAGGTATTCTTTATGGTCGTCGGCCAGGGTAAACTCGAGTCCTGGGTGGCGTGCCGCCAGCTCATACGAGATGCCGCCCGAAAACGGCCCTAGCTCCAGTATCCTGCCGGAGGCGCGCCCGAACGCCGCCGTCACCTGGGACGCCAGGTAGGGATATACTTCGCGCCACAGTTCGTTGACGGCAATTAAATCCTTGATGTCTATAACAGTCTCCTGTTACCTGTTGAAATACGCCAGAATGGCTTCGATAACGCCGCCCGAGATGGTGCGCCCTTTATCAGATATGGTATAGCAGTATTCCTTGTTACCGCGCGGGTCCACGTCGCCTGACTTGAAGCCTTTGCTAACGGGTGTGCCATCGCGCAGCAGACCGCGTATGACGCCGGGTATGGCAGCCTTCACAGGCTCGCCCTCCACGTATGCTACGATATCACCGGCTTTGACCATATCACCGATTTTCTTGACCGTTTTGAAGGTGCCTTCGCGCGGGGCGCGCATGACACGCTCGGTGGTATAGCCGCCGATGTTGCCGGGGTTGCCCGTGTCGGGCTCGGCGATGCCTTCACGCATGACGCGCCCCAGGTTATGGCCGCGGTTGGTCTCGATGACGACGTGCACGTCCTTGCCGGCCTCGAAACCTATGCCCAGGCCGATGACCAGCTCCGCGTCTGAGATGCGCGTGCCCATGTTTTTCTTGGCTATGATGGCATCTATCTCGACGTCCGGCTTGAGGTCGGAACGGATGGTGGTATCCGGGTCCACGATGAGTGCCAGCTCGCCTGCTTTCCAGGCAGCCCTGGCCTCACCGGCCGACGCTACCAGTCTGGCGGTCTTCCCTTCGACGATCTTGTGGCTTTCATATACCGCCTCGCAAAAGGACACGTTGCGCCGCACCGCCTGCGGCTGGGGGACCTCAGTCATAATGACGTTAAAATGGCTCTCGGCCAGTCGGCAGGCTACGGCGCTGGCCAGCTCGCCCCCACCGCGGATAAGCACCTTTAGATTCTTGACGGACATATCTCTCTCCAATTCTCTCTGATTAATGGCTCATGGACTATTTTAAGTCCGCCTCGCCTGACAGGCAACAATGCATCGATTCTAAACGAGTCAATAAACCCAGGCTTTTATTCTGGTATAACGATGAGGTGCTCCGGCGGCAGGTAAAGTAAACATGCTTGACCGTCCTTGAAGCAGATGGCGTTCGATTTCGAAATTGTCGCATTGATGTAGTGCTTGGCCTGCTGGTCGGAATCCACATGAAAACGGTAGGTTATGCTGGATATGCCCTCCACAGCCTGCAGTATGCGGCTGGAGAAAACATTTTCTCCGTCGCTCTGCTTCAGATCGACGTACTCCGGTCTAATTCCCACTACAACCTTCTGTTCGAAGGCTAGATTCGAACCCTCGCGCATAACTGCCTTAAGCTGGACGTCCCAGGCGGGGATACGCACCCATACATAGGGCGGCTCGATGCGGGAGACAGTCCCATCCATCAGGTTGCGCACTCCTGTCAGTCTAGCTACCGTGCGGTTCACAGGCTGAGCGAACACTTTCTGTCTGGTGTCGCACTGGGCGATGCGCCCCGCCTGGTAGATGGCAATTTGAGAGCCCAGTTTGTACCCCTCGGTCAGGTCGTGGGTCACCAGCAGCATGCTGCCATGATACTCTCTCTGTAACTCCAGCAACTCCAGTTCCAGCCGTTCCTTGAGTTGCGAGTCCAATGCCGAAAATGGTTCATCCAGCAACAACACATCAGGATCGGGGGCAAGAGCGCGCGCGATGGCCACGCGCTGCTGCTGCCCGGCGGAAAGTTGCTTGGGGTAGCGCTCCGCCAGCGGGCCGATATTCATGATGTTAAGGAGGCGTGCTACCTTCTCTTTTACCTCGGATGCAGGCAGATGTCGTATGCTGTAGGCCACATTCTCGGTGACCGTCATGTGCGGGAAAAGGGCGTAGTTCTGGAAAACGAAGCCCACCTTGCGCCTCTGCGGCGGTAAATTGATACCTGCATCCGAATCGAAAAGCACCTGGCCATTGAGTTCGATGCGGCCTTCGTCCGGCTTGGTCAGCCCGGCAATGCACTGAAGCGTCATGGTCTTGCCCGACCCCGAGGGCCCCAGTACGGCGAGCAGCTCGTGGTCTAGTTTGAAATCGACGTCGAGTTCGAAACCCGGCAGCGCCCTTGTTATTCTGGCTTTGAGCATATGATGTTCCCGACTCCTAACCTCAGTTTATGAGGAAGCCTCTGGTCCTGGGAGTACGTCCCTTCCAGTAGCCGATGGCGGCTAGCGAGGCAAATGAAATCAGCAGCACGATTGCTACCAACACCAGTGCCTGCTGATTTTCTCCTGCCTGAATGTCGAAATAGATGGCTATCGGTATGGTGGCCGTCCTGCCGGGGATATTGCCGGCCAGCATCAGCGTAGCGCCGAATTCACCCAGGGAACGTGCCAGCGCCAGCACCGTCCCGGCGGCCACCCCCGGCCAGGCCAGAGGCAACGTCACCGTCCAGAAGACGCGCCATTCGCTGGCACCCAGCGTGCGGGCAGCGTCCTGGATGTTGGGCTCCACCTGTTCGAAAGCGCCCCGCGCTGTCATATACATCAGGGGAAAGGCCATCACCACGGCGGAGATGACGGTGGCCCACCACGAAAAGACAACAGTCACGCCGATGCTAAGAAGAATTTTACCGATAGGGCCGTGGCTGCCGAAAAGCAGCAGCAGGCCGAAGCCCACTACCGTCGGCGGCAACACCATCGGCAGGATGAGGAGCCCGTCCACCACGTTTTTGAGCCGTCCTGAATAGCACGCCATCCAACGCGCTGCGCCGATGCCCAGGAAAAACGTGATGACAGTGGCCGTGAGCACGGTCCGCAGGGAAATCCACAGCGGCGCCAGATAGGTTTCGGTCATGTTTTTGCCTAGTTCTCCTTTTAATAAATGGTAGCAGACTTTCAGGCCGTACGCTTGATTTTTTATCGCCTCTATAATCTATGTTTATTTTATCTCTTTACATACTGAAAGCCGCTGCGTGCGGCTTTCTCAAAGTTTATTATCTGGTTGGTAGGCCCTGCCGCTCGCCCGATTACACCCAGGGCTCAGCACACGGGAGGGGGAGGTTATCATTTAAGACGGGGCTGTCTCGACCCCATCACCATGGTTTCCCCCGGCAGGACCTACCGTCTGATTGACTAGTTAAACCAAGTGCGCTCCAGCACACCGGCGTCTCCGACATCGACCTGCTTAAGCTCCATCATCTTTGTCAATAAATATAGATTTTTTGAATAATTTGTTACACCAATATATCACCCGTGATAGAGGATGTCAATACCTTTTGTCGCTTTCTTTTTAAGGAAATGTTCAAATGATTAAAAAACGAATCTCTTCCCTACCTTGATGGGAGAGATTGAGTGAGGGTGACACTTAAAGAATAGCTGCGTCGGCGGCATTTCAATCCTACCCCTCCGCAAAAATCACGCCAATAGGCTATAATTACCTCTATGAGAGTCATTGCCGGCAGAGCCAAGGGATTCCCCTTGAAGGGGCCAAAAGGCACCCCCACCCGCCCGGCCACGGGGCTGGTGCGGGGGGCCATCTTTTCCATACTGGACTCCTCTGTGGATGACTGGTCACGCGTCCTCGACCTCTTTTCGGGTTCGGGCTCGCTGGGTATCGAGGCCCTCAGCCGCGGCGCCGGCAACGTGGATTTCGTTGACCAAGAGTCGCGCTGCTGTGCTATAATCAGGGAAAATCTGGAGAAAACAGAGTTCAGTGACCGCGCCAGGGTGCACTGCACAACGGTCAGCCGGGCTATCTCCATGTTGGACGGTGAATACAACATAGTGCTGATGGACCCTCCCTACAAGGACACCGGCATAGGAAAGACAATCGAGCAATTGGCGGACTCCAGACTGGTGGGAGGGGGGACGACCGTAGTCATCACCCACTCGTCCCGATTCAAACTGGAATCTAAATACGGAATGCTCATCATGAAACGCGAATACCGCCACGGCGACAGCACTATCGCCATCTACCGAAAGGAGCAGACATCTTGACCACCGCTATCTATCCCGGCAGCTTCGACCCCATCACCAATGGACACCTGGACGTGGCGCAGCGCGCCTCCCGAGTGTTCGACAGGGTCATCATCGGGGTTTACGACACGCCGGAAAAGGAGCTCATGTTCAGCCAGGCTGAAAGGGTCGAGATGGCGCATAAGGCTGTGAAAGACCTGCCTAATATCGAGGTGCATCCTTACAGCGGACTTACCGTGGACTTCGCCAGAAAGGTCGGCGCACCCGTGATGGTGCGCGGCCTCAGAGTGAGCGCAGATTTCGAGTTCGAGTTCGACCTGGCCATGATGACTAACAAGCTCTCGCCGGAGCTGGAGATGGTCTGCTTCATGGCCAGCCCGCAGTACCAGTTCCTCAGCTCCAGCCTGCTCAAAGAGGTAGCGCGGCTAGGCGGCAAGGTCGACGACTGGGTGCCCCCGAGCGTGGCCCAAGCCGTGAAGAAAAAAGTAGCTGCTGGCCGGAAAACTTAAATCCCCTTATACTATTATTAATTAATGTAAAAACATAGTGCTCTGAAACTTTTAAAGTTTGGAATTGGTATTTATTTAGGATTTAAAGCTTGGTATTTTGTATTTTACTTGAAAAGGAGTTATAGATGGCATACAAGATCAGCGATGACTGCATAAGCTGCGGGGCCTGCGAGCCCGAATGCCCCAACAAGGCCATAAAAGAAGGCAGCACTATATATGTAATAGACCCGGAGCGCTGCAGTGAGTGTGCCGGCAGCTTTACCAAACAGCAGTGTGCCGAGATTTGCCCGGTGGGCGCCGCCGGCCCCGACCCGGCGCGCCAGGAGAGCCACGACGATCTCCTGGCCAAATGGAAGAAGATACACCCCGGTGAGACGCCCAAGGTAACCTAGGCGGGAATCTCTTCAATATACATTTTATTCACAGGATGGGTCTCAGCCCGCCCTGAGGTGAGAGGGCGGGTTTTACAACCCGCCCTGCGAACGTCGCCATAATCCCTACTGGAAGAAATTCTTAACGCTATCGAAACTGCTCGGCAACAGGTTCAGCACCAGCGGGAACTTGTCCAGCAGTATTTTAGCCATAGCAGAGCCGCTTACAGCACTCGCGCTGAAGAAGTTGACCCACAGCGCCAGCAGCGCCCCCCACGAGACCGCACCTATGAGCAGCCCCAAAATACCGCCCACCAGATGGTCGAGCCAACCCAGCATGATACCGGATATGAGCTTGTGCAGCAGCCCACCCACCAGCCCAGCCAGTATCATAAGCACGGCTATGATAACTATGAAGGCAGCGGCATTGGCAATATCGGTATTGTGGATGAAGCCGAACCATCCGCTCACTGTCTCATAGTACATGCCCGCTAGAAAAATTCCCAGTATCAAGCCGGCCAGGTTAACTACGCCGCGCACAAACCCAGTGGCCAGCCCGCCGATGACCGAAGCCGCCAGTGTAACGAGAATGAGTATGTCCAACCAGTTCATAAAGCACCTCCTACAAATTTGATAACCCCACCAAACCCAAAGAACCAAATCCTAAATACTAAATGACACCAAAACACAAACACCAAATTTGAACTTAGTATTTTGGTGATTTGTATTTTTTAGGATTTAGAATATAGATATTAGGATTTTGTCTCTTAGCTCCCCAGCTCCTGCGCCCTGCGATAGGCCACCACCACCGCCTTTTTGACCAGCCCCGTAAAATCACCCTGCTCAAAAACCTTGAGTGCCTCGGCGGTGGTGCCGCCGGGTGAGGTTACGTTGCGTCGCAGCTCCGCCAGGTCTTTGGCTGACGCCTGGGCATACTGCGTCGAGCCGAGCACGGTGTGGAATACCAGCGTCCTTGACATTTCTTCCGGCATCCCAATCTCTTTGGCAGCAGCCATAAGCGCTTCCATGAATAGAAAGACGTAAGCCGGACCTGAGCCGCTGACGGCCGTGGCCAGGTCGAGATAGGACTCGTAGCCCGTGTAGATGCCATGGCCCATCACCGAGACGATGGCCACGGCGTTAACGCGCTGCGTTGGCGTGACGTCTCTGGTGGCTGTCCAGACGGTGACTCCCTTGCCTATCTGCGCCGGTGTATTGGGCATGGCGCGCACCACAGCCTGGTGCTTGAGCCCCTCCACCAGCGTCCCCATCTTTTTCCCCGCGATGATGGAGAAGACCAGCGACTTGGGGTTGAGCTTTCCGCTCAGCCCTGCCATCACACCAGCCAGCGTTTGCGGCTTGACGGAGAGCACGATTATCTCACCGCGTGATGCGACTTCGAGGTTATCAGTGGAGGTAAAAACTCCCAGTTCGCTCTTAAGTTTATCAAGCCGCTCCTGGCTTACGTCGCTGATGGAAACGTCCTGCGGTTCGGCCAGACGGTTCTTGATGACGGCGGCGGCCATGGCCTGCCCCATGTTTCCCCCGCCGATGAATGCTATCTTGAAGATGCCCAAGTTAGACTCCTATCCCCCAATATTTCCTCTCTCCTCCGTGGAAGAGAATTAAGGTGAAGGGGTAGATTTTGAGTCTGCCCATCGCCTGTATTTTTTAATAAACAGAGGTTTCCTATGGCTACCTCGCCACCACGTTTACCAGCCTGCCCGGCACATAGATGACCTGGGCGACTATTTTCCCGGCGATGTGTGCCTGAACCTTGAGGCTCTCCAGCGCCAGTTTCTTCGCCTCGTCCTCGCTTATATTAACAGACACCATGAGCTTGTCGCGCACCTTTCCATTCACCTGCACTACGAGCGGAATCTCTTCATCCTTGGCAAGTTTCTCGTCCCACTGCGGCCAGCGCTGGTTATGGATGCTATACTCGTAGCCCAGACGCGACCACACCTCTTCGGTAAAGTGCGGCGCGGTGGGCGCCAGCATCCTTAGCAGCGTGCGCACCGCCTCGCGGAAGTCCCCCACTGGCAAGCTGCCAGCCTCTCTTATCTTGCCCAGGTAATTGCAGTACTCCATGAGGGCAGAGATCATGGTGTTGAAGCGCAGCTGGTCCATATCCTCGCTGACGCGGCGGATGGTCTGATGGGTCACACGCAACAGGTCTTTGACTCCCGTCCCGCCCTCTGCGCCGCAGGCCACACCCTCATATGGTTCCAGCGCCAGATTCCATATACGATTCAACCAGCGAGACAGGCCATAGATGCCGGAGTCGTCCCAATCGCCGCCCTGCTCCCATGGCCCGATGAACATGAGATATGCGCGCACCGTATCAGCGCCCAGCTCGGAGACGTACTTGTCCGGGTTGACCACGTTGCCTTTTGACTTGGACATCTTCTGGTGGTCGGAGGTGATAATGCCCTGGTTGAACAGCCGCGTGAAAGGCTCACCGAAGCTGACCAGCCCCATGTCGCGCAGCGCCTTGACGAAGAAGCGCGAGTAGAAGAGGTGCATCACAGCGTGGTCGGCCCCTCCCGTATATATATCCACGGGCATCCACTTCTTGACCATCTCGGGGTCGAAGGCCCCCTCCGCGAAATGTGGGCTGGTGTAGCGCAGGAAGTACCACGAGGAGCACATGAAGGTGTCCATGGTGTCCGTCTCGCGCTGGGCGGGTTCGCCGCATCTGGGGCACGTGGTGTTGACGAAACTCTGGTTGTATTTGAGCGGTGACTCGCCGGTGGGTTTGAACTCGGCATCCTCCGGCAGCAGCACCGGCAGGTCCGACTCGGGCACCGGCACGATGCCGCAGGTCGGGCAGTAGACCATGGGTATGGGCGCGCCCCAGTAGCGCTGGCGCGAGATAAGCCAGTCGCGCAGCTTGTAGCTCACCGTGCGTTTGCCCCAGCCCTGCTTTTCAATGAACTCGGAGATGGCCGTCTTGCCCTGGACGTTATCCATGCCGTTAAACTGCCCTGAGTTGACCATCATGCCCGGCTCGATGTAGGCAGCCTGAAGTGGTTCACCCTTCCAGTCGGGAGGTGCCACGACAACTTTGATAGGTAAGCCGTATTTCTGAGCGAAAATGAAATCGCGTTCGTCGTGCGCCGGCACGGCCATGACGGCCCCCGTACCATAGGAGGCCAGCACGTAATCGGCAATCCAGATGGGATTTTGTTCGCCGCTCAGCCTGTTGGTGGCATACGAGCCCGTGAAAACGCCGTCCTTTTCACGTTCTGTTGATAAGCGTTCTATTTCGGTATGATGGCGCGCCTTTTCGATATACGCCTCGACTTCAGACTTCCGTTCAGGTGTTGTCAGCGAGCTCACCAGCGGGTGCTCTGGAGCCAGCACCATGAAGGTCACACCGTACACAGTGTCGGGGCGCGTGGTGAAGACCTTTATCTCTTTTGCCGCGACTCCATGGTAGTCAAGAGAGAACGAGCTTTCCGTGCCCTCGCTGCGCCCCACCCAGTTGGCCTGCATGGTCTTGATGCGCTCGGGCCAGTCCAATCCATTATGCCGCATCAGCTCGTCCGCGTATTTGGTGATGCGGAAGAACCACTGCTCCAGGTCGCGCCGTGTCACCTGAGTCTCGCAACGCCAGCACTCGCCGCCCACCACCTGCTCGTTGGCCAGCACCGCCTGGCAGGTGGGGCACCAGTTGACCGGGGCCTTGGCGCGGTAGGCCAAGCCGGCTTCCCACAACTTGAGGAAGAACCACTGCGTCCATTTATAGTAATCCGGCTGGCAGGTGACCACCTCCCGGCTCCAGTCGTAGATAGCGCCGATGCTCTTGAGTTGTTTGCGCATGTTGTCGACGTTGGACATGGTCCAGGTTTTGGGGTGTATGCCTCGCTTGATGGCGGCGTTCTCCGCCGGAAAGCCGAAGGCATCGAAGCCCATGGGATGCAGCACATTGTAGCCCAGCATGCGCTTGAAACGGGCATAAACATCCGAAGGAGCCATAGCGTACCAATGGCCAATATGCAGGTCGCCCGATGTATAGGGGAACATAGTAAGGGCGTACCATTTGGGAGCAGGGCTCTGGTCGCTCACTTTGTAGAGCTCGTCGTCCGCCCAGCGTTTCTGCCATTTGGGCTCGACCTCGGCGGGATTGTACTTTTCAATCATAGAGTTTTCCTCGAAGTTGACGAATTAACCTATTGTAGCAAGCGCACGAACGAGGCGCAATAAGAATAAGAATAAGAGTGTTTTTAAAATTCCTTTTGGGTCATAATAATTTGTCCTGGGTAATACTAAGTTAAGTCTCAAACTAACACAGATAATGCATTAATTAAGATACTGAGATTACCGCCAACGCTTGAAGGCAGGGTCAAACAAACTATCTGGTACAGCATTGGAATTGCCGCTCCTTTACTAATTTTAATCATAGGGTATTTCGTATGGAAAGATACCCGCATTGCGAATAATCCTAATTGCGATTGGCTTCCGATTTTTGTTGAAGGAGTGATTGTAGGATTTTGTATCGCTGCATTGGCAGTTTATCTATCAACCAAGCTAGCTAGTAAAATAGCTTCATTTTCAGATAAAAATCAAGGAATAACTATTTGGTTCATCGTTATATCTTTAGGTTTCATACCGCTCATCATTACCAAATTTACTTCGGTTGCACTAGATCAGTTATTGCTTGGAAATAGCTTGGGAATTATATTTTTAGGCGTCGTTATGGTAGCTTTCCCGGTTGTCCAGTCCTATCTGACTTTAGGACCTAGAGTTTTAAGCAGATTGGGTTTGTTGTTCTTCATAATTGCTAGGATGATTGTTTTATTACGGTAGCTATATGATTTGTCCGCAGCTAAGCCAATACCGCATAACCTTTTGACAATATACCCTCCTCTGTTGGAACACCGTGAAGCTATTAATTCTTCTATGGTGTTCATTCACATCAATTAGAATGAAAAACAACCACACCTGCATTTCTTTAGCGACTGATGTCGGAAAGCGCAAGAGCGTTCCCCTAACCTTTGGCCTCCCTTTGCGTTATCATTATCAGGAAATGTAAACGAATCCAAGAAGGGTAGATAAATTACATGCACAAACTCCTGGGATTAATGGCAACCGCAGTCGCCATTCTGGCGCTCCTGGCGGGTAGTTGTGGTGCGTCGAAGACCGTCGATATCGGTACCCACAGCCTGGCCGCTACATCGTGGGTGCTCGTGTCTTACGTAGACCCGGCCAACCTTAAGGCGGTCATCGCCGGGACGAAGATTACACTCAGCTTTAATGCCGCCACCGACCAGATAACGGGTAACGGCGGCGTCAACGGCTACGGCGGCGATGCTAAGAGGACTGATAACTAGCTCACCCTCAGCGGCATCCTGCACACCGAGATGGCTTCCGTAAATCAGGCCATCAACGAGCAGGAAAACGCCTACTTTCAGCTTCTCGGCACAGCCCAAAGCGTCGATTTCGGCAACAGTACTTTGACCATCCATTGCGAGGACGGCGAGGTGCTGGTATTCAACCCCGCTTAATAGACAAAGGATACGAATAGCAGGAGCGTGGGTTCGTTAGCAGTGGACCGCACTCCTTTTATTACATCGAGTCGCAGTAAGAGTCGTTTCGTTTCTAACGACCGGGCATACTCGAATAGCTCGCATTCCCGGATTTGCCACATTCACATGCCCCTGATATGATGTTTAAAATCGTCTTGCATCGTAGGAGAACCTTTTGGAAAGTATCTTCGCCATAATCCTGATAAATGCGCTGGTTTTTATCGGTCTCGCCACTCGCACGCCCGATGTCCAAAATCAGATTATCCAGTCCATTGGTTTGACTCCTGCCGCTGTCTGGAGCCATCCCTGGCAAATCGTTACCAGCATGTTCACCCACCAGGAGTTTTTACACATATTGTTCAATATGTGGACGCTTTATTTCTTCGGCAGCGCCATACTGCAGATACTGGGTACCAGGAAATTCTGGATAATCTATATGGTTGGCGGCATTGTTGGTAGCTTGATTTACATACTGCTGGCCTACGCCGGCACGGCAATGACCTTTGGCTGGTTCGGTGATATCAATACCACGGCCATAGGAGCCTCGGGGGCTATTTTCGCACTAGGTGGCGCGCTGGCGGTGCTGAGGCCGAGCATGCGGGTCATTTTCTTTCCCATCCCCGTCCCTATGCCGCTATGGATGGCCATCGTCGGCAGTTTTGTGGTGCTTACGTTGATACCGGGCGTAGCTTGGCAGGCGCACTTGGGAGGCCTGGCTTTCGGGGGAGCGGCGGGATGGTATTACAAGCGCAATATGTTTAACGACCACCGCTGGAATTAATTAATCAGGGCGGGTTAAAAACCCGCCCTTTTTATGCCACGTACGGCAACGCGGTCACACCCTTAAAAACAGCTTAAATTTAAACAGAATAGTCGAAATTTGCAGAATGCAGAAATAAAGTCTAGGCCTTCTTCATGTCCTCTTTGAGGGCGGCTATCTCCTTGCGCAGCGCCTTCTCGCGCTGGACCAGGACAAATAGGTATATAAAAAGGCCAATCCAAACGACCCCAAAGGCGGTAACAATATAACCGGCATTATCCATTGTCATCATCCTCCATCAGTTTCTTTAAGTTTTGAGACTTCGTACGCATCTTCCCTCAAGTGAATCCCAAAAAACAAAAGCCCTAAATACAAAAGGGTGAATGCCACCACACCTGTGACCAATGTGATTATCATCTGTGGTTTATCGAGATGAAAAGCGGCATCTCCAGGATGCATTTGGTTGGAAACAAAAAGTGTCAATATCACTATAGGAACATCAACAAAACCGAGGATGCCAAACACAGCTGCAAATCGAGCACGTTGTTCCGGGTTGGAGATATAAGTTCTTAACAAAAAATACGCTATATAAATAATCCATAGCACTAGAGAACTGGTTAAGCGTGCATCCCATGCCCACCATGTACCCCAGGCAAATTTAGCCCATATAGAACCCGTTAAGAGGAAAAACGTCGTAAAAACAACGCCCAGTTCCGCTGACGTTGTCGCTACAATATCCCAGAATGGTGTGCGTTTCCAGAGGTATGCGATACTCGCTATGAAGACACATAGGAAGGCAAAAAGTGCCACCCAAGCTACGGGGATATGCCAGTAAAATACCGGGCTGTACTGAATGAGATCTTTATTTTGGGCAGAAGCCAGAGAAGGAATTAAAAGCATTTCCATTGCGATGGTGACAAGCAGTAATATCGCGCTTAAAATGATAAATATCCTGGTTCGCATTGCCCCTCCTATTATTATTCCTCGATCACGTACGGAAAAACCAGAAACGGCACCGTTAAATAGATGATATCAAAAGCTAAAATTATAGCCAACCAAATCGTCATGTCGCTCCAACTCTGTCCATTTAATGAAATGGCCGATGCCTTAACAGCGGCGATAATTACTGGGCTGACGACAGGCAGAAACAATATGGGCAGCACCATCTCACGCGCCCGCGTGTTGACCGCCAGAGCCGAGAATATAGTGCCCACCGCCACGAAGCCGATGGTAGCCAGCAGCGTCACCGTAATCAGCCCCGACTGAAGCACGGCGATGTTAAAAAGCAGGGCGAAAACAGGCAGGATGACCGCTTCGACCAGCACCATGAAAAACAGGCTGCCGAGCGCCTTGCCCACATAAATAGCCTCGCGGCCCACCGGGCAGCCCATCAAACCCTCCAGGCAGTTCTCCTCCTTTTCGGGGATGAAGGCGCGGTTGAGGGATAGCACGCCGGAGAAAGCGAAGGCCACCCACAGGATGCCGGGGGCGATTTGCAGTATCAAGTCGGGGGCCAAATTGAAAGCGAAGTTGAATATCACCAGCACCAGCACGGCGAACACCAGCACGGATGAGATGATCTCCTTGGTGCGCAATTCAGAGAGGATGTCTTTCCAGGCGATAGCGGCTACGCTGTTCCAGAACTTCATTTCTTCACCGCTGCTGTGCATTCCTGGTACTTCTGCTTAAGGCCGTCCAGATTGAGGGTGCAGGCCTGCGCTTTGTACGCTATCCGGCCGCGCTCCAGTATGACCACGTCGTTGCAGACCGCCAGTGCCCGCTCGAAGCTATGGCTGGTAAAAATGATGGTGCGCCGTCCATCTTCCTCGCGCTTGATGATGTCCCACATGGCGTCCAGCGCTTGTTGGTCCAGGCCAGTTTCTGGCTCGTCCAGCAGCAGAATGGGTGGCTTGTGGAGCAGCGCCCGCGCCAGTGCCATGCGCTGCTGCATGCCGCGCGAGAAGGTGGAGAGGCGATCATGCTTGCGCCCGGTCATACTCACTAGGTCGATCACCTCTCCGATGCGCTTGCTCCTATCATCTAAGCCATACATGCGGGCATAAAAGTCTAGATTTTCCCAGGCACTCAAGTTGGAGTAGAGGTAGCTCTGGTGCGCCACCAGCCCCAATCTGGCACGTAACAACTCGACATTGTCCTTGAGTTCCAGCCCTTCAATGAGGATTTTACCGGAGGTGGGCCGCATGATGCTCGCCAGTATCTTAATTAATGTGGTCTTGCCTGCGCCATTGGGCCCGAAAACCGCCAGCGTACTGCCCGCCGGGACCTTTAGGTCGATACCGCGTAGCGCAATGTAATTGCCGAACGATTTGACCACCCCGGACGTTTCCACGGCCAGGGGCGCGGATGAAATCGCTTGAGTGCTGTTCATGCGGATGGTTTTATTTTAGCGCTTTGTGGTCGCTGTGACTAGTCAGGCACAACCCCGCTCATTCCATACGCTAAGAGGGGAACCAGGGTTCCCCTCTTAGCGTGTATAACCGCGAGAGCATGGCCTATTCTTTGTCTTCGGTGTTCATTATCTTGCGCGGCGCGGCGCTTAACGATACCAGGCCGCCAATCAGAAGCAAGAATCCGCCAATCCATATCCATTGCACCAGCGGATTAATGAGAACCTTCAGCAAAGCCTGTTCCGTTGTGCCGTCGAAATCTTCGAGTATGGTGTAGTAGTCCCGCGACAGAGAGCTCTGGATGCCGACATCAACAGCCACCGGGGTCATATCCGTCACCGTTTCGCCTGACGTCACGAACTGCAGCGTTTCGCTGGGGTGGAGCGAGGCAACCGCTTTGCCATCACGCAAAATATCCAGGCTGGCGATCACTTTAAGCCAGTAGGTATTTTCACCCTTCTGCACGACCGGCTCGGTATCGATGCCATTATAGGTTATGGTATAGCCCTGGAGCGTAACCGAATCTCCCACATTAAAGGTTTGCTCGATCTGGCTCTGGCTCTTGTAGGCCGAAGAGCCGATAATGCCCAGCGCCAGCACGGCGATGGCGATGTGGATGATGTATCCGCCGTAGCGACTGCGGTTGGCGACGAACAGCCGGCCGAGAGCCGGCAGGCAGCCTTCTTTCTTGCCGTGCATGCGGGAAGCCACATCTGCGCCCCACTTGAGAAAGGTGGATATAACGATAAAAACGACGACAAAAATGCCCGCTAGAGCATACCAGGACTTTAGTCCGGCAGTTCCATCGGTGAGTATTATGATGATGGGGGTAAGAACAACTGCAACAACCGCCGCCCAGATTAACTTCCTGTTCAGTTTTTTCACATCGGGCTTCTTCCAGCCCACCAGCACGCATAGGCCTGCCACCAGCACCACAGCCAGGAATATCGGGAGGTTGACGATGTTGAAATAGGCCGCTGGGGTCGTGGCGCCCGTGAAAAACGGCAGCACAGTGCCTATAAGTGTGATGGCGGCAGAAACCACCAGCAGCAGGTTTACCCCCAGGAACGTTCCCGTGCCCGAAACGAGAGTGTCATCCCCCTCCGCGCTCTTCATATACGCACGGCGGTCTATGAGCAGCCATACTGAACCGATAAGCGTCACGGCCAGGAATATGATAAAGACGGGAGTCGCCGACGTCTGACCGAAGGAGTGCACCGAGATGTCCTGTGGCGTGGAGCGTGTTAAAAAAGCGCCGAATATGGTCAGCCAGAAAGCGGCCACCGCCAGCACCACACCCCACATCCGAAATAGGCCACGTCTGAGGTACATCATACTGGAGTGCAGGAAAGCAGTGATCAGGAGCCAAGGTATCAACCCAGCGTTTTCCACCGGGTCCCAGGCCCAGTAGCCTCCCCACCCGAGTTCCGCGTACGCCCACCACATGCCCAGCACATTGCCCAACCCCAGCAGCAGCCAGGCAGCTACCGCCCAACGCTTGGTGGTCAGCACCCAAGCGTCATCCACCTGACGGTTGAAAAGCGCCGCCATAGCCAGAGCAAAGGGCACGGTCAATATGGCGTACCCCGCCAGCAGCACCGGGGGGTGGAATACCATTAACGGAGTTTGCAGCACTGGCTTGAGCCCCAAGCCGTCGGCCGGCACGGGCAAAAGGGATTGGAAGGGGCTCTGCTGAAAGAAAGGCGGGATTAGCAGCAGTATCAAAAATAATATCTCGGTAAAAAGCAAAAGGGAAATGGCGTGAGGTTTCAGATCGCGATTTGATTTATTGCTGCGCCACGTTAAGACAGCGCATGATAGAGCTATTATCCACGTCCAGAACAGCAACGAACCGGCGTTGCCCGCCCACAGCCCGGTTATCAGGTAGATGACGGGGGTATCGCGGGCGGAATAATCTGCCACGTACAGCAGTCCGAAGTTGTGCGTCAGAAAGGCGACTAAAAGCAGCACTTCCGCTAGCGTGAGCAGACCAGCCACGATAAAAACGCCCAGACGGGCACCGGTGGGGATGCCGTACTTGTTCTTGCGCGAGTCGAGCAGCGCGGAGGCAATGGCGTAGATAGCCACCAGGAAAGCCAGGATGAGAGCTGCATTTCCCAAAAAGGGCATTTCGCTGTTCCTTTCCGCCCGGATTGTCCGCGTCTATGACTTTGACGCGCACTTGACGATGATGCTGCTGCCCTGGAAAATGGACGTGGCTGAGTTGTATTTGCCTTCTACCACGATTTGCTGGCCTGGCTTGAAAGTGTCGGGCACGGCGCCGCTGTAAGTCACAGCCAGCGTGTCCGCCCCCACCTCAGGGTCCTGTAGCGTGAAGGTGTAGATTAGCCCCTGTTTGACGGGCTCAGGCTCGAGGATGCCGCTGACGCGTGCCGTCTGCCCAGCCAGCGTGCTCTCCTTGGACAGGAACTCGCTCACGTTGTAGTAGTAAGTCCCCACCCCCATGAAACCGACGTAACCTAGAATGACGACGGCTATCACCACGATGATGCCGCCGATGATGAACTTTTTGTTTTTTGGCATACAGAACCTCAAAGGGATTATATTGAGAAACGTAATGCAAAATACCGACTTATGTCATTATAACACAAAGACTTTTATGCGCAATTTGATAGCAGCGTTGAATCGAAAAGAATAATTTATTAGCATCGAGTTTTTTGTACATACAAGAAGGGGCGACCAAGTCGCCCCTTCTTGTATGTACCCTTGATGCTTTTTAGGAGGCGAGTTTGTGGCAAGCAATGCCAAAAGTGCAGTTTTGGCTAGTGTTGTTCTTACCCACATGTGCTGGTGCGGTGAGTTGGTCAGAAGCATGGCATACGAGGCAATCCTTAAATCGTACGTCAATGGCATGAGGTATTGTTGGCGCGGGCGGTTTCTTAATTCCTGTAGGAGCCGTACGGCCACAGGCGGCGGAAGGTACAATGACTACCATTGCTATGGCTAACAAAATAAGCAGCTTTTTATTCATCTTTGTCTCCTAGCTCTTATTTGTGCCCGTCGTCAGGTCTTCGAACCAGACGGGGTGATGATGCTCGACGAATTTGGTGGACATGGTGCCGGTAAACCATGAGCGGAAAGCCGGCCATTCTTTTAGCGCTACTACGATGGCAACGTGCACCAGAGTATAAAGGATAATGAATACCATAAAGACGTCGTGGATGACAGTCGCCCACCCCCCAGCATTGGCCGAGATGCCGTTCGGCCCGGTCCATATATGACCGGCCACCTTGATGGCGCCGGTGATGAGCATTACAATGCCGATGGCGGCATAAGGAACAAAAGCGCCCTTCTGGGAAGAGAGGTACTTATCTTCCTTCTCCCACTTGCGACGCAGGAAGTACTTGCCTATAAAGCCCTGAATGATATCCTGCATATTGGGGATGAGCAGCATCCAATCGCGGGTGGCGATGTAGTCGGCGCCGAAGAAGAAGCCGCCGAAGAGGGTGATCAGCACGGCGAAGTAGTGTACGTTGAGGACAGGGACTACCTGTGTAAACGTCGGGGCGAAGATCGGGATGAACCCGATGGATTTATCGTTCCCCATGATAAAAAAATTCAGCATGATGCCGGAATAGATCAGAGCGAAGATGCCGAGGCCGGTCGCCCAGTGCGATATAAATGAGCCTACACCGTGGCGCGTAACGACCTCGCCCTTGATGGCATCCTTCTTCTTGAGCATGCCGCGGGCTCCCCCAAGTATCAGACCAACCACCACCGAGGCTAGAATGCCCCACTGGGCACCACGGTTGTCGAACAGGGGAATGAGTTTGAGTGAAGTGTATGAGAAATAGATACCCACTCCCAGGGCGGCCAAGAGCACTACTAGTACCAGTAACGTTTTTTTCAACATGCAACCTACCCCCTTGCTCTCCTTTAGCCTTATTTTAAGCCCCGCCGCAAAACGGCCAGGACACCAAGCCGTGATAAACCCCTCAGCAATACTAGCAGGATAATATAGACTAAAGAGAGGGCAATGTCAATAAGTTTGAGGGTGTTTTTAATACTATAGTTTTTATCGTTTCATCTATGCTTGGAAAATCCATGAACCACCTCATTATATATAAGTAAGGTCGCCTGTAACCACCGCAGGAGACCATCCATTTTCTCGTAGGGAGGGACTTCCTTCCTCCCCACCACCCATAATAAAAGAAGTAGTGTACCCCGCTCTCGCCCATGAATTTGAAATCACGGTGCAAGACGGCAGTGGTCTCCACAAACGTCCCTTGCGAGCGCGGGTAAGTGCGGAAACCCTTGAACGCTTTATCCAGCTCCAGCATTTTCCGGCGTTGAGTACGATACCCTCCAGCTTGCGGCGGTTGCGTATCAGGTGCGCGTCATGCATCGGCCGGTTGATACCGGAACCGCTAAACTTAAATACTGCCAAAGGCACGAAGCCCCCACGACCTGGCGGATACTGGGCCATTTAGCTTGCACCACAGGAGCTTACCCCTTGACTCCGAATGATGCGCGTGTTATAGTCCAATTGAAAGAGATTTTCATTTATAGCTATGAAACTACTTGGATTTGAACGCCGAAAACTGCACGGCAGCGGCCGTAAAGCCACCCCGCAACGCCTCTCCATCCTGGAGGCCATAGACGGCATGCGTGCGCAGTTTACGCCTCAGCAGCTTTACGAGTTGCTCCAGAAAAACCACCCCAATATCGGCCTGGTGACGGTCTACCGCACGCTCAATTTGCTGGCTGAGAGCGGCCTGGTCTGCCGCATAGGTTACTGCGGCAAGTCTCAGGGCTTCGCCCGCCGTCCTCAGGTACACCATCACCACCTGGTGTGCGCGGGCTGCGACAAGGTGGTTGATGTGTCCTCCTGCGGGTTGGAAGAGATGGAGAAAAAACTGGCAAGCACTACAGGCTTCGCCATCAGCGACCACCATATCGAATTCGTGGGGCTGTGCCGGCAGTGCCAGGTTGTCCCTGGAGGCACCAGATGAAAGGCCGGATGCTGTCCATGGCAGGTTGCCTGCTGGCCGTCCTGCTATTGTCTCTTCCGGCCTGTAATAGCTCTGGGGCGACCACCGGCAAAAAATCAATTTTGGTCACCTACTCCATCCTTGGTTCAGTAGTCAAAGACCTGGTGGGGACTCAGGCTAACGTAATAATCTCAATCCCTGACGGACTCGACCCACATACCTGGGAGCCTTCGGCCAAGGATATCGAGAATATAAACACAGCCAATCTGGTTATCCAGAACGGGCTCGGCCTGGAAGGCGGCATGCAAAAGACTCTGACGCTGGCCCAGTCAAATGGTGTGAAATTCTTCACCGCTTCGGACTACATCACCGTCAGGCACGTAGGCGCCGGAGAAGGCATCCCTTCAGGCGACCCCGACCAGGCGCTCGGCGCTGCCGACCCGCATCTGTGGACCGACCCACTGGCTATGAAAAGCATAGTCACCGCCCTGGCTGACTACCTGAAGGCCAACCTGGGCATCAATGTAGACGCCGGGTTGCAGGATTTGCAAGCGCGTCTGGATAGCCTTAATACACAAGTAGCCGCCGAGGTGGCCACCCTGCCGCAGGACAGCCGCAAGCTGGTCACTGGGCACGAGTCGATGGGCTATTTCGCGCAGCGCTACGGCTTTAAGCTGATAGGTGCGCTCATCTCCAGTCTTAGCGACCAGGCCGACGTCTCAGCGGCTGACATCGCGGCTCTCAAACAGGATATACTGGACAACCACGTTAAGGCCATTTTCGCCGAATTGGGGACATCACCAGCCGTAATCAACCAGATCGGAGCCGAAGCAGGGGCCAAAGTAGTCCAGCTTACGACGCATGCACTCCCCAGCGATGGCTCCTACTTTACTTTTGAGACCGATCTGGCTAAAACGATAGTCGATGCGCTAAAATAACAGGCGAATACGATGCACGTGTTAGTAACGCCTTTTACGTCGAACGCCTTTATGATGCAGGCGCTCATAGCGGGCATGCTCGTTTCCATCGCCTGCGCCGTAGCTGGAACATTTGTCATCATGCGCGGCATGGCTTTCATCGGCGACGCGCTGGCGCATGGTGTGCTGCCGGGCATCGCCCTGGCCTTCCTGCTGGGCTTTCCCGGAATTCTCGGTGCAGCGGTGGGAGCCGTCGTTATGATCGGCGGCGTAACCGTCATCACGCAACGCTCGCGCCTCTCATCGGACACCGCTATCGGGCTGCTGTTTATCGGCATGCTGGCGCTAGGCGTGGTCATAGTTTCGCGCTCCAACTCCTTCAGCGGCGACCTGACGGCCATACTCTTCGGAGAACCCCTTGGCATCAGCATACCCGCCATTCTCATCCAGGCGACCGCCACGCTCGTCATCGCCGTCACCGCCTTTATATGCGCCCGGCCCTTCCTGCTGCTCAGCTTCGACCCGGAGCAGGCGCAGGTGGCCGGTTTTTCGGCCAAGCTGTATCACAACATCATGCTTTTCATGATAGCCACCACCATCATCGTTTCCTTCCAGACCGTGGGCACGCTTCTGGTGTTCGGGCTGCTTATCGCCCCGGCGGGAGCGGGGGCGCTGCTGGCCCGGCGCATTCGCGGCATGATGGCTTGGGCTATCGTCTTCGGCACTTTTTCGGTATACTCCGGACTGCTCCTGAGCTATTATTTCGACCTAGCGACAGGCGCCTCCATCATTCTGGTAACTACCGTGCTCTTCTTCATCGTCTTCATACTTCAGAATGCGCGCAGCCGCCTCCCCAACGCGCTGGAGGAAATTCAGCATGAGTGATGTTACACACACGGCGACAGATTCAGCCTCAGCCGCAAGTACGGAAGCCTCCCGCGTCTGTGCCCAGGCCAGAGACCTCACCGTGGGCTACCCCGGCGAACCCATCGTGGACATGATCAACTTCGTTCTGCCGTATGGGCAGGCCATAGCTCTTATCGGCACCAACGGCAGCGGCAAGACCACTCTTCTCAAGACAGCCGTCGGCCTGTTAAAACCACTCGACGGTGAACTGTCCGTTTTCGGCACGCGTCCTGGAGGCAACGCTAGGCGCATCGCCTACCTGGGTCAGTTCCACAACGGTGGCTTCATCCTCCCCCTGCGCGCCGTGGATGTGGTGCGCATGGGGCGTTTTCCGTTGCACGGGCTGGTGGGAGGCATGGATGAAGAAGACTATGAAATGGTACTCTCCGCCATGCGTGCCATGGGCGTCGAAAAGCTGGCCGACACACCGCTGCGTTTTCTCTCCGGCGGGCAGCAGCAGCGCGTCTATCTGGCGCAGGTGCTGGCGCACCACGCCGACCTGCTGGTGATGGACGAGCCCACCTCCGGGCTGGATGCGGGCGGCAGGGAACTCTACCTGCAAGCCGTACACGACGAGCTGCGCCGCGGCGCCTCCATTCTGGTGGCCACCCATGACATCCAAGAAGAAGCCGCCCTCTGTCACCAAGTGATGTTGCTATCACGTAAAGTCGTGGCCTTCGGACCGCCGCAGCAGGTACTCAACTCAGAAACTCTGCTGGAGACTTTCGGCATCGTCATCGGCAAGGGTCAGAAGAGGCCAACCGTGCTGGAACGCGAGCACAGGCATGAAACCGAGCCTTCCAGTCAGCCCAAACCAAGGGTCAGAAGATTCTGGCCCCGCTGAGTTTTTCCTATGGGCGCTTTGCACACGCGGCCACGATTGAATATCGTTTAGTCAGCAATGCTGAAAGCCGGAGGCTGAGAGCTAATGGCCGATGAAAATATATCACGTCGTTTACAAACTCTCGTTCAAGTCTGTAAATATCCGTTTCTGTACGAAGTGCACGCTGACCTGCCACACCTGTTACACGCGTTTTGAGACGCTGGACTTCGGCCTCTTCTACGACCCCATTGCCGTTGTCCGGGCGCATCAACCTGGGGCTGGTAGCAAATATCTAAACTAGAGTAAGAATCACGGCAGAGCGTGGCGGATGACCACCACCCCTACGTCCGCCCTCAGGTTCTGCTGATCGGTCTTTTCATAGTTACGCCGCAGCCACTCCACCCTCTCGATTTCACGTTTGGTCTCGTAATTACGCCCCGTCGTGGGCAGGTCTCCCCCGCCGAAGCGCCGCCCGCATCCCGGGCATTTCGTATCAAAAATTTTCCGGTTGGTATAGTAATGCGCCCGATAACCGCAATCGGGGCATATGACGAATATTTCATACTGGATGCGTTCTATCATGGATACCACCTCTTTCGCAATCAGCCTCAGATTTATTTTACCACCGGTGGATATGGGGCGAGTCACGGACCGGTGTCAAGCTGGACGATCAGCGTGTGGCACATTCGGCAATCTTTTAGACCATGTGAGATTCTGCGATGCTTGAGCTTTGACGCCTGAGCGTAGTTGACGTATAATACGTCATATCTGCGATTGGTATCGCAGTCCCCTGCGAGGTAGATATATGGCCAGCCGTTTTGATAAATTCTCAGAAAGAGCCCGCCGAGTTCTCAGTCTGGCTCAAGAGGAAGCCCAGCGCCTGAACCATAACTACATCGGCACTGAGCACATCCTCTTAGGCCTGGTCAAAGAGGAGGAGGGCGTGGCCGCGCGCGTGCTCATAAACATGGGCGTCAGCCTGCCCAAGATGCGTTCCGCCGTGGAATACGTCATCGGCCCCGGAGAAAAGGTCACCTCCGCCGGTACCGGGCTGACCACCCGCGCCAAGCGCGTCATCGAACTGGCCATCGACGAAGCCCGCCAGATGGGGCACAACTACATCGGCACCGAGCACCTGCTGCTGGGTCTGCTGCGCGAGGCCGACGGCGTGGCCGCCGGCGTGTTGGACAGCTTCAGCGTTACGCTGGAGAAAGCACGCGCCGAAATCACGCGTTTCCTCAGTCAGAATGCCAGCAAGAGCCGCGCCGCCAAGTCCCCCAGCAAGACACCCACCCTGGATCAGGTGGCACGCGACCTGACGGCCGAAGCGCGCGCCGGAAAGCTGGATCCTGTCATCGGGCGCAATAAGGAAATCGAGCGCGTTATTCAGATACTGTCGCGTCGTACCAAGAACAACCCGGCGCTTATCGGCGAACCAGGAGTGGGCAAAACCGCCATCGTCGAGGGACTGGCGCACCGCATCATCTCCGGCGATATATTTGAAACACTGGAAAACAAGCGCGTTGTATCGCTGGACATGGCCTCTGTTGTCGCCGGCACCAAGTACCGCGGCGAGTTCGAAGAGCGTCTCAAGAAGGTGCTGGAGGAGCTGCGCGTTGCCGGTAACTGCATACTTTTCATCGACGAGTTCCACACGCTGGTGGGCGCGGGTGCGGCGGAGGGAGCGGTGGATGCCGCCAACATACTCAAACCGGCTCTGGCCCGAGGCGAGCTTCAGTGTATCGGCGCTACCACGCTGGACGATTACCGCAAGTATATCGAGCGCGACCCCGCTCTGGAACGCCGTTTTCAGCCTGTGCTGGTGGAAGAACCGACCTTTGAAGAAGCTATCAAAATACTCGAAGGGGTCAAGGCACGCTATGAAGAGCACCACCAACTGGTTATCACAGACGAAGCAGTCCGGGCATCTGTGGACTTTGCCACACGCTATGTCCCCGACCGCTTCCTGCCGGACAAGGCAATCGACCTTATCGACGAAGCCTCGTCCCGCGTGAGGATCCGCAGACGCAGCAAGCCCACCGCCCTGCGCGAGCGTAAAGAAGAAGAGCTCAAGTTGCGCAAGGAAAAAGAGGTAGCTCTGGCTAACCAGCAGTACGATTTGGCGGCGGAAAAGCGTCAGCAGGAACTGCAGTTGGAAGAAGAAATCAAAGGCATCGAAGGCGAATGGCAGTCCCGTCAAGACCAGGGCAAACCCGAGGTCAAGAAAGAGGATATTGCCGAGGTAGTGGCCATGTGGACCGGCATCCCAGTGGTGCAGATTGCCGACGAGGAGACCAGCCGCCTGTTGCACATGGAAGAAGCCCTGCATAAGCGCATTATCGGTCAGGACGAGGCAATCGAGACTATTTCGCGCTCCGTCAGGCGCGCCCGCGCCGGCCTCAAGGACCCGCGCCATCCCATTGGCACTTTTATGTTTCTCGGCCCCACCGGGGTGGGCAAGACCGAGCTAGCACGCGCACTCTCTGAGTTCATGTTCGGCAATGAAAACTCTCTCATCCGCATTGACATGTCTGAGTTCATGGAGAAATTTGCCGTTTCCCGCCTAGTGGGTGCGCCCCCGGGCTACGTTGGCTTCGAAGAGGGCGGACAGCTTACCGAGGCCGTCAGACGCAAGAGCTACTGCCTAATCCTGCTTGACGAGATAGAGAAGGCCCATCCGGACGTTTTCAACATTCTGCTGCAGATATTCGATGACGGCCACCTGACCGATGCCAAGGGGCGCAAGGTAGATTTCCGCAACAGCATTATAATTATGACCAGCAACATCGGCGCCGAGCTTATCCGCAAGGGTAACACGCTGGGATTTGTCTCGCGCAGCGATGAGAGCAAGGTGCAACAGAAATCCTACGACCGCATGAAAGAGAACCTGCTGGGCGAGCTCAAGAAGACCTTCAGGCCGGAGTTTATCAACCGCATAGACGGTGTGGTTGTCTTCCATCCCCTAGACAAAGAACAGATACGCCAGATCGTGGACCTCATGCTGGTCTCCGTCACCAAGCAACTGGCCGAAAAGGGCATCACGCTGGAGGTCGGTGAAGGCGCCAAGGACCTGCTGGGCAGGAAGGGCTACGACGAGGTCTTCGGCGCGCGTCCTTTACGCCGCACCATTCAGGAACTCATTGAAGATAAGCTGTCCGAAGACCTGCTGCGCGCCGGTTTCCGCGACGGCGATACCGTGGTGGTGGACCTGGCCGAAAATGGCGAGGAGCTTTCCGTCGCGGTCAAGAAGAAACCCGTCCCCGCCCTCTCCGGCAGCGAGGCCGAATAAAACACATCCCCAGGTGTACAGAAGGGAGGAGCTTAAGCTCCTCCCTTCTTTTATATCGTCGTTGCGAGGAACGAAGCAATCTTTCTCGAATAGCCTAAGGCCTCCCCTCCGGTATAGCGACTAAAGATATAGTAAAGATTTCTGCGGTTTGAGAGAATTTTCCGATAAGAATCTCCCTTAATCCCTCTTTTCCAAAGAGTAAAATCACAACGCCTTTACTTCTCTTCTTTTTCGGATTTCAGCATTCGAATTTCGGATTTATCGTCTCTTGCTTTCCCCGCCCAAATCGGCTAAAGTCAACACGTGGCTAAACCAAAAATCGTCTTCGTTTGCAAAGAATGTGGAAAGGAAAGCCTGCGCTGGATGGGCCAGTGCCCAGCATGCTCCGCGTGGAACAGCTTCGCCGAACAGACCGTCAAGGCCGTTTCCAGCAATCAGATGTCCTCTTCGGCCTTTCTCAGCGTACCCCGGGAGCTGTCTGAAGTAGAGGTGACCACAGAAGAGCGCTGGCCGGTGGATATCGCCGAGCTTTCCCGCGTGCTGGGCGGCGGGCTGGTTCCCGGCTCGCTGGTGCTCATCGGCGGAGAACCGGGCATCGGAAAGTCCACACTACTTCTACAGGTTTCCTCCCATCTGGCTCAGACGAGAGGCGTGGTGGCTTACGTCAGCGGCGAGGAAACGCTCCACCAGACACGTTTGAGAGCCAAGCGATTGGGTATCAGCGGCGAGAGATTATACCTGCTGGCCGAGAATAATCTCGACAGCATTATCGAGCACCTTGACAGACTCAAGCCCTGCCTGGCGATAGTGGACTCAATACAATCGGTCTTCCTGCCCGATCTGGATACTTCCTCCGGCAGCATCACCCAGGTGCGCGAATGCACTTTGAGATTGATGCGCTGGGCCAAGCAGACGCAGACCCCCGTCTTCATCACCGGCCACGTCACCAAGGACGGCGCCATCGCCGGGCCGCGCGTGCTGGAGCATATCGTGGACTGCGTCCTCTATTTCGAGGGCGAACCGTTCAGTTCGTACCGCCTGCTAAGAGCGGTGAAAAACCGCTTCGGCTCCACCAATGAGGTGGGCATCTTCGAGATGAAGGAAAAAGGGCTGGCGGAGGTGGACAACCCCTCGCAGCTCTTTTTATCTCAACGCCAGGGCGACTCCATCGGCTCGGTGGTTACCGCCACTCTGGAGGGAAGCAGACCGCTCCTCGTAGTTGTGCAGGCGTTAACAAGTTTGACCAGCTTCGGACTTCCCAGGCGCACCGCCAACGGCGTGGACTTCGGGCGCATCCTGCTCATCACCGCCGTGCTCTCACGCAGGCTCGGACTGAGACTGAGCAACCAGGACATCATCGTCAACGTCACCGGCGGCATACAGATTGACGAGCCCGCCGCCGATATGGCCATTGCGCTCGCTATCGCATCCAGTTTCAAGGACCAGCCTGTGGACCCCGAAATGGCGGCGGTGGGAGAGGTTGGATTGTCTGGCGAGATTAGAGCTGTGCCGCAGCTTGAGCGCCGTCTGGCCGAGGCTGCCCGCTTGGGCTTTAAGAAATGCCTCGTGCCGCGCTCCGGCATGCGTAATGTACACGTTAAGGACATCGAGCCAGTGCCCGTCAGCACTCTGCGCGAGGCGGTGAGACTGGGGCTGGTGGGGAAGGCAGATGTCTCCTCTCCCTCGAGGGGAGAGGATTAAGGTTAGGGTGAGAGTCTCAAACATGAGACTCATATCGGGTTAAGGAAAACATTGAATGTTTAAATCTCAAAAAGTCGGGGCAATAATCGTAGCCGCCGGGCGCGGGGAGCGCATGGGGGGCATCGACAAGATATTCGCCCCTTTAGGCGGCACCTCCGTGCTGGAGCGCGTCGCTGGCGTTTTCGAGGCTTCCCGATACATCGACCACTTCGTTATCGTTCTTAACCCGGACAACGTGGCGCGCGGCAAGCATACGCTGGCCGATAAAAACACGTCCAAACTGGTAAAAGTCATTCAGGGTGGTTTACGCCGCCAGGACTCGGTTGAAGCCGGCCTTAAGACCCTACCGGCCTGCAAGTGGGTGGTCATCCACGACGGCGCCCGCCCATTGGTGGGCGCAGAGCTTATCACTAGTGGGCTGGAGGCCGCCCAGGAAACAGGAGCCGCCGTAGCTGCCGTGCCGGTGACTGACACCATTAAGCTGGCGGACGATAACGGCTATGTCAAAGAGACGCTGCCGCGCTCGCGCCTGTGGGCCGTGCAGACCCCGCAGATTTTCCGCTTTGATATAATAAAAGAGGTCTATAGCAAGGCCGCCGGCGACTTCACCGACGACGCCGCGCTGGTGGAAACCCTAGGAATTCGCGTTAAGCTCTACATGGGGGCTTACGATAATATCAAACTGACCACACCGGCTGATCTGGCGCTGGCCGAAGCCCTATGGCAGCGGAGGGGGTGCTAAGATGCGTATCGGCCTGGGTTACGACGTCCACCGCCTGGCTCGCGACGTGCCTCTTGTTCTGGGCGGTATCAAGATTCCGCACCATCAGGGCCTCATCGGCTGGAGCGATGCCGATGTGCTCACCCACGCCATCATGGACGCCCTTCTTGGAGCAGCGGCGCTGGGCGACATTGGCAAGCACTTCCCCCCCGGCGACCCGCAGTATAAAGGCATCTCCAGCCTCGCCTTGCTCGCAAAGGTTGGCGACATGCTCAAACAGGCTGGCTACAAGGTAAGCAACGTCGATGCCACCATAGTGGCCGAGCAGCCCAGGCTCGCGCCGCATATCGACACCATGCGCGCCGCTTTAGCCGGAGCGTTGGGCTGCGTGCCCGGCGACATAGGCATCCAAGCCAGCACTTCGGAGGAGCTGGGGTTCGTGGGCCGCGAGGAGGGCATGGTGGCCTGGGCCATAGCCGCGATAGAGAAGGTCTAAGTATAAGGCTGTCGAGAAAGGGTGAGAGTCTTGGCAATAAGTTTCACCTATCGCCTTTTTCCGCTCAGTGCTGTTATAATACTCTGCAAATGAAAATTACCAACACCCTTTCCGGTCAAAAAGAGGAATTCATCCCCCAGGGCGACGAGGTCAAGATGTACGTCTGCGGCATCACGCCGCAGTCCGAGGCGCACATCGGCCACGCCATGAGCTATATCAACTTCGACGCCATCCGCCGCTACCTCAAGTTCCGCGGCTACAAGGTGAAGAGCGTACAGAACTTCACCGACATCGACGATAAGATAATCAATAAGGCCACCGTGCTGGGCGTCAGCATCACCGAGCTAGCCGAGAAGAACATGGCCGAGTTCATGAAAGACATGGACTCCCTCAATGTCAGCCGCATGGACATCTATCCCCGCGCCACCCAGGAAGTACCTAAGATAATCGAGATAGTACAGGGGCTGGTGGATAAAGGTTTTGCCTATCCCGCCGGGGGCAGTGTCTATTTCCGCGTCACCAAGCTGGAAGACTACGGCAAGCTAGCGCACCGCACCCTCGACCAGATGATGGCCGGGGCGCGCATCGAGCCGGGTGATGAAAAAGAAAACCCCATGGACTTTGTCATGTGGAAGGCCGCCAAGCCGGGCGAGCCGTCTTGGGGCAGTCCCTGGGGCCAGGGACGGCCGGGCTGGCATATCGAGTGCAGTGCCATGTCGCTCAAGTACCTGGGTGAGACGCTGGACATTCACGGGGGCGGCCAGGACCTCATCTTTCCCCATCACGAGAACGAAATCGCCCAGTCGGAGAGTTTTACGGGCAAGAAGCCCTTCGTGAAATACTGGATGCACAACGGGCTGCTCCGGCTCGGCGAAGAGAAAATGAGCAAGAGCCTGGGAAACATCATCAGCGTCAAGCAGGCGCTCGCTAAGTACTCCAGCGACGCCATCCGCATCTTCATTCTGGGTTCGCACTACCGTAACCCGCTGACCTACATACCAGAAGCACTGGAAGCGGCGGAAAAAGGCGCCGACAGGCTAAGGCAGGCGTTGGAGTCAAGCACATCGGACGGGAAAAAAGGAGAGTTCGACTCCACCTCCTACCGCCTGAGATTCATCGAAGTCATGGACGACGACTTCAATACCCCTCAGGCGCTGGCCTTGTTATTCGATATGATACGCGAGTTCAACCGTCTGCGGGATGAGGGTTATGACATCTCCTCCGGGCAAGAGTTACTCAAAGAACTCGGCGGAGTACTGGGGTTGAATTTATCGAAATCCGAAATGATTAGCGGCGTGTTTAAACCGACACCTGATATACTCAGCGCTAGCATTTCCGAAGCTCGCACAGCTACTCTGGAAAACCTATTCCCGGAAATTGAGTCAGGGCTTCACAGCGCTAACGTAAGTGATGACGAAATAAAAAAACATATCAGCCGAGCTATAACTACGCGATATCTGCTTCGGAAAGATAGGCAATACAAACAGGCCGATGATATCCGCAAGCGGCTGGAGGCCATGGGCATGGTTATCGAAGACTCCGCCAACGGCACGGCGTGGAAGGTCAAGCGCTAGTTATTTGGCGGGCTTGAGAAAGAACCCCAGCACGGCGCCTACGACAATGAGACCACCCCCCACTCCCACCGCATTCCACATTATGTGGCTGACCAACGTCACCTGGCCTGATGTGGGTGAGATGTTTTTCTGGTAGAGAAATCCCCACAGTAGCGTAAGCGCCCCCGCTCCAAATAGAAAGACCATGAGCAATTCTTTAACGGCCTTGGTCATCTGAGGCTTTACCTCCTTGATGGGATTGCCATCGAAATTATAAGACAACGGGGCGCCGCATTCAACTGCGTAGAATATTGCTTTAGAGCCAATCCGGGTACAACACAAATCGACCTTGCGCGCAAGGTCGATTTGTGTTAAATTAAAGGTTGTTTCTTGGGGCCGTAGTTCACTCGGGAGAACGTTTGACTGGCAGTCAAAAGGTAGGGGGTTCGAATCCCCCCGGCTCCACCAAAGAGAACTTTGCCGCACGCAAATATTAATGCGTTTCTTGAGTTTCATGTCGGTTAATCTCCAACTATAATGAAGCTCTCGGGGTAATATACCAAAAGGCTGGGTATCTATTCGTAATAGCCCCGGCCTTTTGAAAAACCCAGTATTTGCAATCCTAGCTATGCTTTGCCTATCTTGAACATCTTGGTGCCACATGACTGGCACACACCCTGGTTTGCCGGCTTGCCGTTCTTCATCGTGACGGCCTTGGCGTTTTTCATTACTTTTTTAGCCTTACACTTCATACAATAGCCTTCCATTGATTCGCCTCCTTCAGAATGATTTAGCCACAACGATAAACTATTCTCTTCCGTACTGTCAAATCGTTACTCGTACCCAATGAGCATTGTGTTTGTGGTGAAGACGGAGCAGTGTCGAACTCGGCCTGAAACAACCCTTCAGTTTCTAAAAGTTTAGATAAGGAAAAGGAATCATATCCTCGGAGAGAGACTGCGCGCCTGCATGGGGCAAACCGCTACGCATAGACCACACACCTCACATACTTCTGTGTTGGGTACGGGCAGCTTCCCTCTGGTTTCTATGGCCATCTCAGGACAGGCAGACTCACACCAGCCACAATTGATGCAGCGCTGCTCATCTAACACAATCCGCTGGCTTGGTGCAGCACCGCCGGCGGCTCGAGCGACTTCATAAACGAAGTTTCCCGGTTCCACACGTAGCTTCTCCGTTGTTGCCATAATCCCCTTAAACTCTTTCAGGGATTTATATCCTTTTTCTTCCATCCAAACGCCAATAGAGGCAAGATAATCCCGGGCGATACCCACACCATCCACAAGTGCGGCGGTAGCAATCTCGACAATATCGGCACCACATAAAAGCAGCCTCAGGACATCCTGATAGTCGCGAACGCCGCCGCACCCAGCGATGTCAAGGCCTACACCGTTAAGACGGAATTGGGCGACAGCCCCGCAAATGTAAGGTACGGCTGAGCACTGCGTCAGGGTAGCCCCGTAAGGTTGGCCGGTAAACAAGCCCACTTCCAGGTTGTTCGGGTCAACTACAATTGCCGGGATGGGAGACGTTACACTCGGACAGTCGCCAAAATGTACAGCCCCGGCACCGGCACGCTCAGCGGCTTTGATGGGAGCCATGAAGTCAGGATAGTATGGTGGCAACTTGACGGAAACTGGTTTTTCCGACCTGCTCACGCAAAAGCGGGTTGCTGTTTCAACTATCTCGGGAAATATATCCAGAAACTCGGGTCTGACCACTTTCTGGCTGCGGTAGTCAAAACATCCGTAAGCCGGCGGGGCCATAACCAGCTCAACCGCGTCCGCTCTTGATTTATTCACCAGTTCAATCTGCTGCGCCCAGCCTTTCTCGGTATAAGCAGCGACATTGGCCACCACTCGGCAGTCGGAAGGCTCCACAAGCCTCTTGGCCTCATTAATGTACCACAGGTATTTTTCATCGCCGTTAAAATAATTGCCGATGCCGCTGAAAAGCTTGTAGGGAGAGCTGACGCTCTGATTATTGTAAGCCAGCTGATAATCCAGCGGCTCCGTTTTTCCGGTCCTCTTTCCTGGCTCGCGGGATCCGGCCACCCTGGGGACAGACGGTCTCCAGCGATTAAGCCCGCGCCCGTCCAGCAGCTTATAGGCTGGCCTGGGTATCTTAAATACGTCGATGGGGTCGTTATAGACCTTTTCGATTATGTCATCGGCAGTGTTTCCCTTGAGCACCACTGCCGCCCATCCTTCCCTGGCCGCTTTTTGGCAAGTGCGTGGAGTGGCAGTACGCGGTCCAGCGCCCAGTACCAGCGGGTTTTTTAATCGCACCCCGGCATAAGTTGCATTCAGGTTAACAGCCGGCTTTCCATCTCTGTCAATTTGAGACAACGGCATACTCTTTCTCCATGTTATTCAATAATAGGGTCATCAAACTGTGGATTCCCATCACATGTCCTGTAGAGAGGATCAGTTCTCGCTTCTGGATATACCTGCCGTCAACCAGTTGAATACCCGAATTGGTAACGAATAGCTTGATATTAGTGCGAAAGGGCTCAAGGTGAAACTGTAATCCTAGGACACGGCCTTCGTAATCAAAAGCTTGGTTTTGGCAGCCTTCGCTTTTCGCGAGCCTATGGCATCCCGAAGGCAAATTAAATGTGTCCCCATGCCAGCTGAAGGGCGTGAAGGTGCCGGGAAAACGGCGAAATGCGACCGACTTAGCTCCGTCCGCGGTCAAAGTAATGGGAACCCAACCTATCTCCGGAAACCTGTTGGGATAGACGTCTGCACCCATTACACAGGCAATAAGCTGAGCGCCAAGACAGATGCCGAGTACCACCTTATCTTGACGTATCGCTTTTTCAATGAGTTTCTTTTCCGGAACAAGCCAGTAAAATTCTTTTTCCTGGTACACATTCATGGTTCCACCCATGATTACAAGCCAGTCAAAGTTGTCCAGCGCCGGCAGCTCTTCGCCTGCCGGGAGTAATGTCCCAGCGACTGAGTGTCCTCTTCTCTTAGCCCAGGTACGGATGTAGCCTATTTCCTCATCCGGATCGTGCTCGATATAGTGAATTCGAATCATCTGTTTTGCCTTTATAGATGGGCCTAAACTGGTTTCGCTATTAACAATTAAGGCATAATAACTCAGTCTACTATAACGGTCAACTGTCAAATATTTAGCCCACATGACGATTCGGGAAATACTCACCAACATTGTTTTCCTAAATCCTTGACAAAGACAATTCTTGTGCTATACTTATCCATCTTTTATAGTCGGATGCGACAATTGAAGATTCTTAATCAGTTATTTGGCACCCTTCTGAATTCTCGCTATTTCTTTTAACCAAGAACGATTCAAAACCCTCCTAAGTCAATAACGCAATTACGAAAAGTAATGCAATATTTATAAGGAGTGTGAAGATGGCAACAATTCCCGAGAAGTATTGGGAGGCGCGAGAGGCAAAGTACGATGAGTCTTGGGCCAAGAAGAGAGAGGAGCTCAAACAGAAGGGCGTTGCCCACATCATGGGGAGTTATGTGGACATTCACGGCCGACCTAAGGCCAAGATAGTACCCATTGAAAAATTTGAAAGCTTAATGAAAGGCTCAGAGCTTTTTACTCTGGCGGCACTGGAAGGGCTGGGGCAAGATGTACCCGATGATGAATGCTCCGTCAGACCCGACCTCGACGCAATCACCCTGATTCCATGGATGGAGAGCCTTGCATGGGCTCCCGGCTCTTTGTATTTTCACGGCAAACCTTGGCCACTAGACAGCCGCAATGTGCTTAAGAGACAGAGGGAGCGAGCTGCCGAGAAGGGCTGGTACTTGCTGATGGGGATTGAACCGGAGCACTATCTCGTTCGCTTCGAGAACGGTCATATGGTTCCGTTTTACCCAAACGACAAAATCGGCAAAGTAGCTTATGATGTCCCTCTCTTTATGGACGCGTTCCCTTACGTAAGCCAGATGGCCAACTATATGAAGCAGCTTGGATGGGCTCCATCCAGCTATGACCATGAGGACGGCAACAGCCAATTTGAGATTGATTGGGCGCCGTCTGATTGTCTTAAACTTTCGGACCAGTTCACCCTCTTCAAGATGATGGCAAAGCACGTGGCAGGCACATTCGGTGCTCAAGCTACTTTCTTGGCCAAGCCATTCGCCGACCGTACGGGCACCGGCGCCCATTTCAACCTCAGTCTTGGAGAGATTGATACGCGAAAGAACATTTTTGATGACCCCAGCCATCAATATAATCTGAGTAAAATTGGTCACTGGTTCATCGGCGGCATCTTAAAGCATGCCGAAGCTTTATGCGCTGTACTCTCCCCCAATGTCAACTCTTACAAGCGCTTGATTGGGACGGGTTCTGCTTCGGGTCACACCTGGAGCCCCGTCTACATTACCTTTGGGCGCAATAACCGCTCCAACATGGTGCGTATCTCCACAATGGAGGGACAGTGGCAGAAGTCCGGGCAGCGAGTTGAGATTAGGTCAGCTGATGGCTGCGTGAATCCTTACCTCGGATCGGCTGCCGTTCTGGCTGCCGGCCTTGAAGGTATCGAACAAAAGATCGACCCCGGTGAGAACTACGAAAATGACATTCTCCCCGACGCAAGCGTCGGGGTATCACAATAACCTTAGTTGATCTTTGTGAATCTGGATATATTCAATGCCACAACCTTGCTCTTTAATATATTTCCC
>Ga0007800_10000091_pt1 | contig 37984 bp, 35 predicted proteins | sample CryBogmetaGMA14M_FD_60366 | JGI IMG/M metagenome (GOLD analysis project Ga0007800, IMG submission 60366) | Freshwater microbial communities from Crystal Bog, Wisconsin, USA - MA14M | ecosystem: Environmental > Aquatic > Freshwater > Lake | place: Crystal Bog, Wisconsin, USA | collected 2009-07-06 | reverse complement strand
TTTCTAAGGATTCTTTTTATTCGGGACTCCGCCGCCTTAAAAAATCGATTGCGTGATGTTTGTGAATCAATCTGGGGCCGGTCTCTGAATCATCGCACCGACCCTCGATCCACCGAAGAATGCGAGGTTGTTCCCGGCCTGAGAGTCACGCCGATATGGTAGATCAGCAATTCCCGAAGAAGTGGGAGCTTCTCCAGAAAAGTCAAACCAAGCACATAGTCATACTTGCAGTATTCTATCTCCAACCCGCCATCGGCAACAAGCCACTCAAAGCGTGCAAAAGACATTTTATTGAGTCCCCCTCGCACATCCTCATACCGAGTCGCCCCATCATCCGTGAAATTCGCGCGGACGCTCATAACGGATTCCTCTGAGAACATTAAATGCATCCAGGGCACTTTGCAGAAGAAGATGGTGTGTGCGCCATACGGCGAATACCACGGCGGCCCGAACGATATATATAGGAGTCCCTGCGGTGCCAGACGACTCGACATCTCTCTCAGAATAACATCGGGCTCGTGGAAATGCTCCATACTGTTGTAGGCCAACACAACATCAAAGAGACCACAACCATCCAGTTCGGACGGCTCCACGAATTTGACCCGGTTGGCCACCCCGAATTGTCGCGCCAGTTTACCGGCATTGGCAAAAGGCCGCGTATCTATATCAACGCCGACAACCTGTCGTGCGCCTGCTACTCCCAGTACGAGCGACTGATATCCCTGACCACATCCGAAATCCAGAACTTTTTTGTCGGCGATGGACAATATAAAGCCCGGGAACTGTGTCTTCAGGAGAGACAAAGCTGTATCCAGATTTAATACGGGCTGAATATATCTCCCTTTGACCGGATTCCTGCAGCAGAGACGCAGAATAGCTTCTTCCAGTTTCCTGCCTTTTGTCTTACCCAAGGATCATACCTTCACACACCCGCACAGCGGATGTCTCGCGCATGGAGGCGAACGTAAAAGGGACCCCACAACCGACCCATTGCATAACTCAGATAGATGCGACCGCTGACAGCGTCACGCTTCTTCAATGTGAGGCCTGTAGCCAGCCAAGAGTGCTTCAACACCCGGCGATAAAGAGTGTCAGTCGTATCTTGAGATAGCGACTTGACCTTCGACGTACATGTCTGAACATAGTCGGAAATGCCGCCCCAGAAAAAGCGCCGGTAAAACCAGGAGGTATGGATACGTTCGCGAGGCACGAAATGCCGGACGAGCGCACGCGGGTTGTACCAAAGACAGAAACCGCGATCTACGAACCTATCTTGAACCTGTGTTTCCTCCCCCGACAGCAGGCAATTGGACTTCCGACCGAGGTGCTCATTGAAGCCTCCGACGGCTTTGAGGCTACTTTTTTTAAAGAAGCAGTTAGCACCGATCAGGCGCTGGCCAGGACTCATCCGAAAGGCGGTCTCTCCCCACCAAAGAGCACCGAGCGGACCCGTCATTTCGTCCGTAACCCATTCTGGACGGGGAACTTCCCATTTCAAAAGGATGGCGCCGGCCATGGCGTCCGGGGCAGGCAAAAACGTCTTGACTCCTTCGAGCGCCTGCTCGAGCCACGTCGGCTCAGCCTCCGCGTCGTCATCCAGATAGGCGATGTAAGCCGCCTCGGCCTCCCTGAGGCCTCTGTTTCTGGCGATCGACAAACCAATCCGGGGCTCTCGGAACACCCTGGCGTTCATACCCGCGGAGAAGGCAGAGACCACGTCTGGAGTTGGGTCTGTTGATCCGTTGTCAACGACAAGAACCTCGAACTCATCTCGTCTCAGCGTCTGCCGGCTTAGGCTGGCGAGACACGCCGACAGCAATGTATGGCGGTTGCGTGTACAGACAACTACGGTTATAGCTGGCTTCATTCTACAACCTCAAGTCGGATTTCTCTGAAAGGGTCCAGTCCATGATATGTGCGTCCTTCGCCCCCGGTCCCTTCCAATCCAGTGACATGCCGCAGCACAGGCACTCAGGCACGATCTCTTCCCTTCCCGTTAGTGAATTGGTTCTCCTCAGAGACTGCCAGAATGGATTGTTCCAGAACATCGACCAAGGTGTCTGCAGAATATTGCCCGTATTGTACTGGTCTCCTTCAACCTTCCGTTTGAAATGGATCTCGCTGGCAGCACAGGGGTAGACGCGACCGTGCGTATCGATGTAGAGAGATCGCCATGGCTCCAGGCAATCCCGCACATGTGCACATCCCTCGGCAAAAAGCGGCGAGGCGTTGAAACCTATGCCCAGTTTCGCGGCCAGGGCGGCTGCCTCTCGCATGATCCTGTCGCTGTGTTCCTGCCCAAAATAAAGCGAATCACTGTCTCGGATGCCCAAGCCCCTTCCAGATCGAGCCCTGTAGCTTTCAGGATAAACCCGGACATATAACGCCTTGACGGAATTCACGCCCATTTCGGCGCCCAGCTTCACAAACTCCTGAAGCTCCTCAATGTTTCTTCGCATGAGGATGATCGAAAGGGAGATGTCTGACCTAGCCTTCAATTGACGGCGGAGGTACAGAACTTCGCGCGTATTCGCAATAACCGCATCAAACGCATCAACACCGGCTACGTCTGCATACGTCTCTCGCGAAGCGGCATTGATCGAGATCAAGAAATGGACGCGGCTCGAGAGCAGGCGAGCTACAGTCTGCGGCTGCGATGCAATCATGTTGGAAATGACCGTATGCTGGATCACCGGGTCCGTACGGTGCGTCAGTTCGGCGATATCCGCCAGCTCGGGGTTGAGAAAAGGCTCTCCTCCTCCGCCGTAGATGACATCTACCATATTGTGCATGCTAAGATGGTCGTAAATCGCTCGCACCTTCTCAAGCGTCAGAATGTCGCCACTGCCGCAAACCCTGTAGTCATGCCCGCACATCTTGCATTGCGAATTGCAGACGTCCGCCATCATGAGATTGAGGGAGGTCGGACCAAAAGCAACCTCTGCAATTCCCATCCGCGTCATCCGGACTGCTTGTTTCTGGCTTCTTTTGAGTCTCAAGAATGAAGCGCCGCGACGATAAAGTTCCGCCAGGGGGTTCATGCAACACCTCCCTTTTTTACTGTACTGCGCAGGCGATACCAAGCGATCGACAGAAGAAAGCGTCCCAGATCCGACGGAGCCGGCCTGTAATATCTGCTCAGGCTGGAGCGCCGCCAGGTCTTCCAGATTCCTGAAACAGGAGATGAATTGAGGCAAAGCCTAAACCAAACCATCCCAAGCGCAATAGCCAGCGCATCCGTTGAAAACATGCCCTGCACACGGTTCCTCTCTTGCAGGCTTATAAACCACTTCTCAGCCTCGATTAAAGTCTCCCGCGATGACACACGCCTACCCCGGCTTACACGATGATGAAAACCAGCCATCTCTTCCGTAAGATCCATCTCCAGCCTTCTCAGGTTCCGGGCCAGAATCATTTCCGACTGGCGTGTCATCGCATCGCTCGCCGTACTCGTCACGCTGCCAGCATGACATCGCATTTTCACAAGGACTTCAGGTACATTATCGATGTCAAAACAATCGGCAGCACGTGACCACAGGTCAAAGTCCTCGGTCCGGGACAATTGCGGATCATATCTGAGGTTGTGTTTATCCAGCAACCCCTTCCGCATGATAACACTTGGATGGATCAAAGGATTATCAAGGAGTAAGTAGGCCTTCACAATATCAGACCCGACTGGGCAACGGTTAATTACCGGAAGTTCACTGCCAAACAACCGTACCCGGCCACCAGACACCCCGATCTCGGGATGAGCATCCATGAACTTAACCTGCCGCTCAATTCGCCCTGGAAAGCAGATGTCATCTGCATCGGCGCGCACTACGTAATCGCCTTTAGCCAAGTCCAGCCCCCTGTTCAGTGTCCGTGCAACCCCCAGATTCTGTTCGTTCCGGAAATATCGGATCCTTGAATCGCTGAATTGACGGACGACATTGCCCGTATCGTCCGAGGATGCATCATCAATGATAATCAATTCAAAATCCCAGAAGGTTTGATTAAGGATACTGCGAACCGACGCAGACACATACGAAACGGCGTTATGCGCAGGCATAAGAACAGTTACTCGTGATCCATTCATAATGATTCGCTTTTAGTTGCAAGACAACGATCAAAAACATCTCTATGCTTGTCTATCCACGGCTTGACGTCAAACTTGGATACAGCACAGTTTCTTGCCGCCTTCGAGAAAGAATCATAACTGGATACAATTTTCAGAACTCCATCAGCCATAGCTTCAGGCGAAGGCGGATGCTCCTTCTCCCAATCCAGCGGCGCAGGAATTCCAACACCGGCTTCGGGAGAGACAAGTTCGGGAATGCCTCCGCTCGCAGAATAAACAACGGGAAGTCCACACGCCAGGGCCTCAACCACAAGGCGGGGGCAATCGTCGTTATACTTCGGATGTAGAAGGATTGAAGCCGATTGTATCAGCGAAACGGCCTGCGACTGGGAATAAGCCCCGATAATGTCTACACAATCCTTCACTCTTAGTCTTTCAGCCAGTTCCCTCACTTCTTTCTCGGCTTGGCGTGCATCCTTGCACCAGCAGAATCTACCTGCTATCATAAGCCTTATAGCCGGATAATGCCGGCGGACCATTGCCAGCAATTCAATAGCTCGAGTCACCCGGTACGACGCCCAATGGCTCCCTGCCACAAGAAGAACAAGGCGGTTAACATCAGGCCTCACAGAAGAAGGGATAAACACGTTCACATCTACAGGATTATAGAGAATATCATAATGACTTGATCTTGCTCCAAGGAAGGTATCGGACGCCAATTTCGAAAACTTGCTCTGATACAAAACATAGTCAGCATGCTTAAGTAATGAAGCATTCAGTCGATTGGCCTTTTCCCATCCCGGCCCATACCAGGCATGATATGCTACACCGTTCTGATTCAGAACAAATTTCGCACCAGCTTTCTTGCTGGTTTCGACCAGCCTCATGGCGCCCTCGGGCAACGCGCTGCTGATTAGATAAACTATATTGGCCCCTGTAGTACAATTAGGAAATACCTTTCCCAGATCCTGACATTTTATTATCGCACCGGACGCTCTTTCGTAAATATTTGGTATCAAATCATGTCCATAAAATACGCGGCTCCCTTTTCCTGTATCGACAGAATGACGCCATCTTAAAGTTTCACGAAAGAAAACCCTGGATGCGGAAATCATTTGATAAATAACTTGTTTTATTTGGGTCAACACAAGCCTATCCAAATAATGCCAGCTCAATAAATGAATTACCCCGCTGTCTGCAGCGGGGTAATTCATTTTCATCTCCTTTTAACTCGCAATCTTAATCCCGACTGTTCCTTACCCTCTGATTCAGATATTCCAAATGGGGCAAGCATTTCATTGAGAAAACTTAATGTTTCCTCCCTTTCTCCCAAGCCAGTCGGTGTATCTAGACCTTTCGCATCCGACTCAATGTAATCAAAAGCAAAAACTCCTTTTGGCTTCAGACGATCCACCAAGTATTCAGCTATCAGACGGGGTTTTTGCAGGTGCTCAAAAACCTCTTGAACTATTATGATATCAAATCTGTCGTTTATACCTTTCATAGGCTCATCAAAATGATCGCCATCGATGGTTACAAAACGTACTTTATCATCTCTTCCGTAGATATGCCTTGCATAGTGAAACCCATAATTTGGAATGTCTGCCAAGAACCACTTACAACTTTTATGATTCAGAAACAGCCGCCAACTTCTATAGACAGGAGCATGGCAACATCCAAACTCTAATATTGTCATAGCGGAAGTAATGGTATCAGTCACAGCCGGTGCCCTCAATGGCATCAGCGCATCCCTCAGAATCAATGACATCAGGCAAAACAAATTCTCTGATGATTGGTAATTCCTAATATGCTGATCGGCACTTGACCATGATAAATTCGTTAGGCCATGAAATGCTTTTCGATAGTGAAGCATCAACCCATGAAAATCCATAATACTTATTGGGCGCCCGCCAAGACAGTTACTCCAATATTCCTGAAATTCATTGAACCAGCCACAAATAAAGCCACTCATTACCATCGGGTCCCAAAGCCCGAGTCGTTTTAGAAACAAGTAATGTAACCGAAACAAGGTATTTGTCACGGTGTTTTCTGCTACAAGTTTCTTTGGTACCTGTTGAAGCCACTCATCCTGCAACTTAAAGGACTCAACAAAATCTATTCGTATATCATCAAGCCTGTTTCCTCCCAGAATGTGTATAGCACTGGGGGCGGACATATCATTCAGGGTATTTGCTCCCATTATAGTTTGCTCCTAAGCAGTTCCATATAGTGGCTCATTATTACTCCGGCAACAATATATATCAACGTCGAGTTAGGTGACCCGGTGTTGAACGGAAAATCGGGGTGGGTATAGGCCGCGTGTCTCGCGCTTATCGGAGATCGGAGATTTGTAATACAGATTATCTTCTAATCGCACCCGGCTTCTTTCAGATAACGACAAATATCTGACAACCCAAATAGCGTAACAAAGGTATGGCCGCCTTGACTTCCTGCCATCCATAATATGCCTTCTCTTCGAGCCTGGAGAAGATCTCATCAAGAACCGTCCCGCCAGTAACTCTGCTAAAGACAATCTCCGCCGGAAGATCAAATTCCTTGATAATGTGCCTGAAAAACAATGGGTGATAATACCCATGAGGAACCAGTAAACTGTGAGTGACTTCTTTAGAATCCTTGAAGGAAAGCTTCTCCATATGCATGTAAAACAGAGGTTCGAGGCCATACAGACAAAATACCGATCCTGTATATATGGACGCATCCAGAATCATATCTATCCATTACTTTTCTCCATAAAAATCACTTCTGCGGTTTACATACCGCCCAGATATCACCCCAACGCAATTCCATATGTTCGATTTCGAGGCAGCTATTCCGCATCTCAACCGCAAAAGATTCAGGCGTGTATTCAATCTTATGATCTGGATCGGTGTATGCAAACAATCCCAACTTTCTTTTAAGTGCTGCATGATAGTGCCGCTCAAAACCTGGAACACGTATCAGGATGCATGATGGATGGTAACGATCAACCAGCTCCCTGAGAAGACCGGGACGGTCTACGATGTGCTCAAGGACGCTGGACAGAACGATTATATCAATAGCTTCTGATGGAAGGTCGTGTAATGCATCGCCAACCATAAACCGAAGATTTTGATGCTTAAAACGCTCTTGGGCAAACTTAATATGTTCCTTATTGAAATCAATACCGATGACACTTGAGTGTGTATGCACTGCTATTGCAAAAGCTACCGCACCGACTCCACATCCCACATCCAATATACGCGCACCTGCCGGAACGCGGTTATAGAAGAATGCGTGGATACCATCCATGATCTCGTGCTTGATATGCACGCCGTTACCCCAACGAACACATTGAGCATCGATGACCTGGCCAACAAAATCATGCACACCCAACAGCCAGCGTATTGAATCAGGAGGAAACGCGCGCCGTTCGACAAGCGTCATAGCCCGGATAAGTCCGAACCTGAAATTCTTAGAAGGCCCCAGCAGCAGCTCAATAACATTCAGCAGCATTTCCTTCAGCGCTTTCATAATGTTGGCTCGACAAATCCTTTCATAAATTCCCTCCAGAGCGGAAGCTGCGTCGAATAAGCATTGGCCTCTGCCATTTTCCGAGCGCTGGCCAGAATGTTTCCAAGATGACCAGAACGGGACACAACCTGCTCACCCCAGCTAGCCAGACCCTCATAATCTTCCACATCAACAATCCAGCCATTATCTTCATGACGAACCAAGTCCACCGCTTGTCCGACACGTGTCGTGACAAGCGGAACACCGCTTGCCATTGACTCAAGGATGGACTTTGGTCCACCTTCCTCGCGGGATGCGACAATATATAAATCGAGGGCCTGATACATATTGCCCAAACCAGAATACGCCGCCTCGTAGCTGTGTCCGTACGGCACACCCATTTCCTCCAGACCCCTTTTCACATATCCGCGCGCTGGACCTGAAAGGAAAACAAAGAGGGTCGGAATAGATCGTTTTAGAACACCTATAGCCTTCAGAAAAATATCAGGACCTTTGATGAGTTTTGGTTCCAATCCTTCATCCCAGCCAACACCATCTTTTTGAAAGGATCCAACAACAAAAGCCGATTCTGGAATACTATACTTTTTTCTGGCCAGCGACCTCGTCCAAGGAGTCTGCATCCTGAAATATCCGATATTGATACCTATGGGAATGAGAAATACTTTTTCTGCAGCAATACCGCTGCTTAAAACTACCTCCTTCATCCCTTTACATGACACTTGAATACGATCAACACGCTCATGTGATTTGCATAGTTCTGCAAACGCCTCGTCAAACTCCCTGACACCGGTACCCGGCCGGCCGTGAAAATAAGCTGTTCCAAGGTGATGATTGCCTTTTGGCAAGCCCCCTCTGAGAAGTAAATCAAAGTGACTTCCGAAGAAAACTGATTGCGATGAGGCATACTGCCAAAGACTACTAATGCTTGTAGCCACGCCAATTTGAGACGCAATGTTAGCGAGTTCCTTCATATCATGAGAAATCGACCAGTTAGGCGAGTCAGAGACCAGAAACAATTTCGAAAAAGGTATCCATCCCTTTGTCATACCTCTGAAAATAAGTCCCAATACGTGCTTTATTTTGTCCGCAACAAACCGCCTAGCCGCCATATTCCACTCCCCTCGAGATCATAAACCCAGCCATTGCATGGCACGATTCCAGTCAGCTGGTTTTCTGCAACATAAGCCTATGCTGCACACCATATTATTTTGTATGCACGGCATGGTATCCATCAACTCAATGTGGTGATATTCAGAACGATTAGCGTTTCCGGGCGAGCACGCCTGACTGGCTGCCTCGTTGGTTTGGAAAACCATCAGGAATACGTTTATAAGAGTCGCCCATGGATAGAACTTCAAAACCAAGTTCTATGAGCCTTCTTGCGACATATCTTCTGGACATCCAAAGTGTATTGTATGCTGATCTATTATCCGGTGGGACCGATTCTTCCAACACGCCGTGCATCCTGCCAGCAAGAACATGACTCGAAAAACGTTGATAATGTTTTCCCAGATCCGCGAAATATAAATTGACAATACCCCCCCTCACGAGAAGACGTTGCGCCTCCTCCAAGTACCTGATAAAAATGTCTTTAGAGTAAAAATGCTGGATCACAATGAAGGAATATATGTAGTCAATAGATTCATCTTCTATTGGAACATCTGGAGTGTCTAACGTATGAAGGGTAAAATCTTTCTCAGGCCGTAACTTCAACAGCAAATCGCTGACTTTTACTGCAAACGGGTGCACATCAATGCCATGACTCCATTTGAAAAAGGAACGACTCGCATTAAGTAGCCTTCCTCCTCCGTAACCAATCTCAAGGCATATTTTTTCCTCGGGTTGACAAATGTATCGACAGACTTCTTTCGAAGCAAAATAGAAAGCAAAATCCCAAGCACCTCTGATGAAGCTTTGTTCCCCTGAACCTGACTTATTGAACCAAGAATGAAATTCGCTTTCACCAGCTTCAGCTGCAGCAGCGATAGCACCAGCCATATCATCCTTATTCTTATTAAAGGACATACTTTCACTGTCCAATGTCACGTCAACCTCCTGTGAAAGCTTTGCCATACTCTTTTAATCCATAAGCAGTTAATAAGATAAATATCACAAGGCTTTAAACCTTCCTCCATTTGCTTTTCCTGAAAAGGCTTGAAATCCTATTTTGAAAGGAAAGATAGATAGTTTTCATTTCACCTGCTCTGATCAAGTGTATCAACAAATCGAATTTCTTTATTACATTGTCATACATACCAAAGGCAATTTTGTTCAGGACAGGAAAACGCATGGTGGCTCTATAAAATAAAGGATATGACAAAATGCGCACGGCCCACCTAGGAAAATACTCTAAATTAAGCGTGAGCAGAAGAAGGTCATAGAAATCTGTAGGTACACAAACAAAACTACACTCACATAAATCTTCAATCTCGTCTTTCAACAACCCTTGATTCCTGGCCAATTCATTAAGCTGAGTCCCCGGATATAAAACTAGGTTGAAATAAACAAAAGTCCGTGGTTTTGGGATGCTAGCCAGAAAAACTATAGTCTCTCTTTCTTCATCTGGGCTGCTAAAAGGATCATTACAAATAATGTCATATCGAGGAGGAAGCATATAATCCTTATAACGGTTAAGGAGTTTTGTGGCTTCAAGTACTTGTTCCGTCTTAATCGTTCTGTTGTATCTCTTTAATGCATGCTGACTACCAGATTGGATTCCCATACAAACATCACACAATCCAGCATTAATAAGATGTGATAATTTCTCATCATTCAACGTATCCGGTGAAGCGATTATTCTAAATGGCAGAGAAATCTTGTCCTTATACATCCTGCAAAACTCGATGATTTCCCCCGTGGATCTTGAAAGAAAACTGTCATCGGCAAAGTGAATGTATTCAATGAAATCATTATCTCCGCAGACCTTCTCCAATTCATCAAGGACTTGATCAATAGACCTTTTGCGAAAATGCTTAGCGGTATACATCGAATGATGAACAGAATTGTTACAGTACGAACACGAGTATGGACATCCGCGGCTCGTCATTGTCTTATAAAAACATTTATACTTACCTTTGGTATCTTGATATTTTCTACTACAACGCTCGTAGTAGATTGCCGCTGTCAACTTTTCGGGTGTATCGGTTGGGTAGATGGGATCTATCAGGTAATGACAATCAAAAGTAAAGTTCTGGTATGGAAGGGTGGAAAGGTCCGATATCATCTGCGAACAACCATTTTTCACGATTATTCCATTTTCTTTATACCAGAGACCGGCTATCATAGAAACGGGAATGCCACTTACTATAGATTTTAATACCAACTCGCCCTCACCCACACACACCCAATCCGCATGCTCAAGGCATTGCTCCGGACAAATGCTCGTGTGTATCCCTCCCCATAGTATCTTCGAAGTGGTTCCTTCACGAATAGCCTCACTTAATTGTGCAGCAAGAAAATAGAGCGAAGTTATTACTGATATACCAACGACATCACTATCTTTAAGCAGTGAAACTGTCTGTTCCAAGATAGCTTGAGAATACGATTTAAGCGTGATGGGTGTAGGTAAAAAAACAATATTGGACTCATGCCCAAGACTTCGCACATACGCACAAAGCGAGCGCGAATTCATTCCCGACAGTTCATCTACAATAGAAATAAAAGTAATTTTCATATTTTTATTGATCTACCCCCTTTTATAAGTATTTAAAACCCCAAATTATTTTTTCAGATATTAACTCAATGCATACTTACAGAAAAGCTGACTCCAGGCTTTAAGCAAAACATCATCAGAAAAACGCTCATGAAAACGCTTCGTAGAAACCTTACGGCAGTGTTCCATATCCTCTCGACCCCATTCCAGAAGTTTCAGCATTTTCTTCGCAAGGGCCAATGCATTATTACTCTTGACCACATATCCATTTTCCTCATCAATAACACCTTCCCCAGGGGGTGCCCCTGACTCGCTACAAATAATCGGTACACCCAAATGCAAAGCATCAATCATAGTCCTGTTTAATCCCTCCTGCCACCGACTCGGTATCAATAAAGCACAGCACATCTTAAGAACGCCAAGAAGAAGCGATTGAGAAACTGATATATGATCCACGAAGGAGGAATCCGATGCCGACAACACCTTTTCTCTGCCAAGTAAAAGAAGCTTAATATCCGGTCGCACAGCACTGACGGCCTTGATTGCATCGACAGCCAAATCCGCACCCTTGCCATATGTTTTGCGACCAGCAAACAAAAAATATTTATTTGGTTCAAGGCCAAGGTTAACTAAAAAGTTTAAGATTTCCGTTTCCCCTGGCAATTGAATCGCAGTATGAAAGTTACGAATAGTTACAATATCGCACCTATCCATACCTGGAATCGTTCGCACCAAACCACGAAGCGCATCACTGATTGTCACCACTGAAGTCATTGGTGAGAGCCCTTGTTTCCTTATACGGGAACGATGCCAGCCATTGCGTGCGCCATTCAGCAGAACACCGGGGACCGGCCGACAGCCGGAAATGCCTCGTTGTCTCTGAAATCGAAGCATGCACCACGCGGCACCAATCACCCCGTGACACGGTATGGCTGAGGCAGCCGGTTGGTTGTCAATACAAGCGCCCGTTTCACAAATGACCTGTGTGTCACGCACAATACCAATAGTTGGAACACCAGTCATAGACCCTGCTTCGGCAACACCTATCAAGGACTGAGCGTTGTTAGCCATGAGCAGAGGTCTTTCGCTAGTTTCGCCTACTACACGAATCAAACTCTGAAAGAGTGCTTCTTCATAGGCACGTGATCGCAAATAGGAAGTAGCATCTATCTGCTGACCCTCTGATAACATCAATGGGCTCTCAACAAACTCAACCTCATAACCGTCCCGTGATTCACGACGAGGCTTCCCGTCATAACAGTTGGTAACAACCTGTATCTTCAACCCTGCCGTCACAAACCTGCGGCACATCTGTTCGAGGCTGTACTCAGCACCACCGGGTGCATAGGGAGGAAAGTAAGGATTAGCAATAATTATTCTCATACCAGAAGTGAAACCTGACGGCAAATCTGAAAAGATTTTAATAAAACATGAGTTTCGGCTATTGCTTTCGTGCCACGATCAAGTAATTCAAAGGACATTCTGGATGTAGATTGCGCTTGTCCAGGAAACTAAAAAAACTATAAAGCATTAATCCCATAAATCGAAGGATTCTAATTCCCAACCAGCTTCTTGAAAATCTTGCATCAACATAAAGAAAATCTCTAACAAGATATCCAACCGTCAACCATCCCCCGCCCATTTTTTCCACCCTTTCAACATTCAACCCATGATCCTTACAAAATACTCGAACGCCGTGTTCAGTGAATCGGAAGTAATCATGAGGCTCTTCATGGAGAGGACCTGTCAGGGGAAACGTTAATATCAAATAACTGCCTGGCCGCAGCACACGTGAAACTTCCGCAAAAAACAAGCCGGGATGCCCAAGGTGCTCAATCAACTGCGTTGCAATAACAGCATCAAAAGACCCACAATAAAAAGGTAAAGCCTCAGCACTACCTGCGACATCAAGTAGTCTCTTACGTTCGGCATTATTTGATCGCGTAGTATCAACATCAGAAAGCCAATCTATTCCAATATAGGACCTCACATGGCTAAAAACTGATCTGTATGGCTTATCTCCACAACCAATATCAAGGACATCACCATCGACACTGTTGGCGACCTTCTCGAGATACTGTCGTATTATTGGACTGAATAATCCCATCAAATTTATAGCAACCGACAATCGAGCATGAATCTACATGATTCTCCTTATCCTGCGTTCTATCGTATCCAGCAATCGTGCAGAACCATCCCTACTTACCCCAGATGTAAAATGAGTTAAATATAATTTCCGGGCATTTACATCCAACTTAAAATCAGCTATCTTCTGCTGCGGCAATTCCTTTACGGCATTTATAGCAGAGATTGCCCATACCGCACCTTTCCATGCCTGTGTCACCTGCAAGGTCGGCGAATACGCACGTACATATAATTCTTTAGGAAAGAAAGGTACTTGAATATCAACATAGGGCGTTCCAGCAGCGATACACTCCACGGCGGCAGCAGAGGTGTATCCGAAAACGACATCCGCTACAGAAAAAATTTCCAGAGCCGTGTGTGGATAATATCCCTCTTCGCCAACAATGATGTCAGCCGCATCCCGCAGATACTTTCTTGCCAATCGCGAATGTCGAAGTTTGGCAATAAAAACTGCCCCATTCCTGTCGCAAAACTTCCGAACAGAGGCGACCATATCGACGTCTCGCGGGGCAGACATCAGTTCTCGCCATCGTGAGAACTGACGATGCTTCCATGCACAAACGAGTGTACCCCAAAAGCGTGAACTCATATTCAAATCACTCCACAAGTGATTTAGCCGCATATCATGCGGGGAAGGAAGATAGCAGACAACCGGTTTGCCCGTATCCAATCTCAATCGCCTCCTCACTGCATTTTTGTCTATCAATTTTATATCCCCAAATGAAGGAGTCCCTACCACCCGACTATGCTTACGATAGTATGCAACATCATCTTCCGACCACTGACACTTAATCGCTTGCACAGGCTCATCATACACAAACCTTCCGCCGATTTGCGAATCCTCCACCTGTTTAAGAAAATCGGACTGATCACTGGTCCTTATTCGGATGGTTTCGTCAATATACCACTGTGAAGGCACCGCATAAATATCAAAACGTGGTAACGCGTTACCATGCGGATACTGCAACCTCGCATGTGAAATACCTTCGAGTAATACGGTTAAGGGCCGATCCGACACATCACGACAGACCGAAGGCAGTTCTATCAGCATGATATCCAAATCCACGAGAACGTCCGCCGGTTCACGATGAAGCAATGCTTCCAAGCCCTCATGACCACTAAACGATCGTGGCACAACAGCGCCTTCCTTGAATTTCGGTGATCGCTCGTGAACAGGGATGTTTTCTCCAAGAGTTCTGTCCTTTTGCATGGCATACCAACACTCCACATGCCACTTTCGACGAAGCGCTTCCGCTATCACCGAGCTTATCACTCGGTACCAGTTCATTCGCCAAATTATAAATACTATCTTAATTGTCCTATTCATCTTAAGCCACTAATTAGTGTCCATCCGGAAACTGTAACTGGTTACAAAATATCAAATAATAGTGATTGGGGGGTTGGAAATCACGGTGCAATCTGCTATGGTCCTTTCACAAGAGATTGGTGTCATTGAGTACACATCGAATCAAGGACATCAAATGCGCCGAAAACTGAACCGCCACAGGCGAACATTTTTACATGTTAAAGAACGTATAGATAGGAACAATCAAATTTGTGCGAAAGTTAAGTGTAACATTTATTTATTCCACTAATTTTTGAAACATCCGATATCCAGCTTCAGGTGTCGGGTGGATGCCATCTCCTGTAAGGAATTTTTCTGGTGCAAATGATACCCATTTATAATCTTTAAATTCATTTTTTATATATTCATTCCATTTCTGATACTTTTTATCATTAGTGAGAATTGGATGAAGGGGGAGAGTAAAAAATATCACCTCTGCTCCATTATTTCGAATTTTATCGACTACATTTCTAATTTCCTTAATTCGTGTTTTTATGATAATATCGGGCTGTGTTTTTATGATAAGGTCAGGTACTTTTTTCTCTTCTTCAATCGCTAAACGTTTTCTTACTTTATTTCCAAGCTCATCCTTTTTTTTATTCCACACATCACTCTCATTACTCTCATTCGATTTTACATTATAATTTATTTGTGGATAAATAATGGTATGAAAATAGACGATTGGTGAATATTCTTTTCTAAATATTGGAAAATATTTTTTAATGATCAAGTTTGCCTTGGAGAAGGTCTGATCCAATATTTCTTTGTCAGTATCTTTGTTTAAAAAATCAGCTTCTATAAACACCCTTTTAGGTTTTGCACCACTTCGTAATATTGCTTCTATTCCAGTTGTTGCTGTTCCCCCTAGTTGTGTTATAGAATAATATTCCTTTGGCCAATATCCAAGAGGGGGAATCATTGATGTCGCAGAAGAACCGACTGTTATAATCTTCCATTTTTCAGGTTGAATTGCAAAACGTTCGAGAGTGATTTCATTGAAACGATCATTGACGGGACATAAAATATGTTCATCACCTAACGATTTGATTTTAAGCCATAACATAATATTTGCAAAAATAAAAATGCTGACAAATGACATCAATATTTTAAGAAAATATGATCTTCTAGAATTGGAAATAGATAAAAGCACTTTTGGGCCCCGATCCGCACATTATCAAAAATAACATGAAACCAAAAATATACGCTTCATTGCTTTGAATAATTGGATGTCGATAAATTTTTGTTCCCCATATTAAGTGATACCCCATAATTATGGATATAAGAAAAGACGTTGTGATTCGATGCCCTAAGGTTGTTGGCATTGTCAATCTTTTCCATTCTAAAATCATGCTAAGATATTTCAATACATCAGAAATGGAATCTAATGAAAAAAACAACCAGCCTACTGATACAACAGTATAGACAATGATCCACTTTAGTAAAACAAGCAACGGTTTAGAATTCTTGAATATGTTACCCATGCCATCAGCCTCATAAATCTGGATATTTTTTTTGCCAGATAATTTTATTATTCTCTCTATTGCTAACGCGAAACCATGAATCAAGCCCCAAGCTGCGAACTTCAAACTTGATCCGTGCCACAATCCGCAAATAAACATAGCGAGGATGATATTGAAGTATGTTCTTATAGATCCTTTGCGATTACCTCCTAAAGGAAAATATATATAATCTCGAATCCATGTAGATAGGCTGACATGCCATCTTTTCCAAAAATCTGAAAAGGATGTGGCAATGTATGGAAAGTTAAAGTTATCCATTAATTTATATCCAAACAATCGTGCCACGCCAATCGCAATTAAAGAGTATCCGGCAAAATCTGCAAATATTTGCGCAGAATACCCAAATAACATGGTAAGCAGTTCATCACTACCCCTCCGACTCCATTGATACTGATTATGTATGGCGATCGTAAGTTGGGCAAGATTATCGGCTACGAATAGTTTAAGAAAGTAGCCGCTTATCAATAATTTTGTAACTTCAAGAAAATCGACATCCCGGAAGTTTTTCTTTCTAATTTGTGGAAAGAAATCGTACGCTTTTGTGATAGGCCCCGAAATTAACTGAGGAAAGAATGAAACATATAATATAGCATTCTTGCAGTGTTTAAATAATGAAAAATCCTGCACTTGTTTATCATCATATATGTCATTTGGATTTTTAAACGATTCAATAAGTAAACTAATTGCCTGAAATGTATAAAAGGAGATACCGATAGGAAGAGGCAGGAGTATAAATGAGCTCAGAATTTTTTCATGCACTGTGAAAATACTTTCATAAGGTAATATCAGTTGATCTTTGTACTTAAAATACCCTAATATGGCGATTAGAATAATTATTGCAATTATTGATAATGTCTTTTGTTGCTTAAATTTTCTTTGGATACTTACATAACTAGCATACGCCGTAATAATTGACACGAAAAGAAGTAGGCCGGTTAGATATATATTATAAAAAGAGTAGAACACAAAACTAGAAATGATAAGTATATATATTTGATATTCTCTTTTTTGGACGCGATAATAACCTGCCAATGTTATTAAAACTAAGATAACAAAATCTACACTAGTAAAACTCATAAAAAAGACACTTTTAAGCCGTGTGAGGTGGTCTGGTTTCTTTAACGCTCTTCCAGAGCCTCTCGATGAAGACGTTGTCCATCCACCGGCCGCGTCAGTCCATGCTGATCCTGATGTTGTGAGTCTTGAGAATTCTGATAAATGCGTCAGCGGTAAACTGACTGCCCTGGTCGGTGTTGAATATCTGTGGCGTCCCGTAGCGGGAGATCGCCTCTTCAAGGGCCTCGGTACAGAATGAGGGATCCAGGGTGTTCGAGAGCCTCCAGGAAAAAACCTTTCGGCTTGCCCAGTCAATGATGGCCACAAGATAACAAAATCCTTTCGCCATGGGAATGTAGGTAATATCTGCTGCCCAAACAGTATTGGCTTCCGTGATCGAAAGCCCTCTCAAAAGATAGGGGTAGATCGTATGGTCGGGATGCGGTTCCGAGAGGTGGGGTTTCTTATAGATCGCTTCTATCCCCATTCTCCTCATCAGGGTGCGGATATGGCTTTCTGCCAACCTTGTAGCTCTTGTTCCAGAGTTCGTTCTTGATGCCTCTGCTGCCCATAAAAGGGTACTCCAGATGAATCTCGTCCATGAATTCCTATCCCTATTGCTTACCGGCACAGGGCTGTAGTAGATGCCTGACCGGGAGAGGTTCAACAGTCGGCACTGTCTTGTGAGTGGCAATGGATGCTCCCTGCTGATCATTTCTTTGCGCTCGGCCCGTCTATGCGCCCGAGCGCGACGGATAAAAAATCGTTCTCCATCGTAAGTTTCCCGATCTTCGCGTGGAGTTCCTTCGTGTCGGGTTCCTGGTGTTTCTTGTCTTTATAAAAGACTTCTGGCGCCCTGCCCAATAGCTGCTTCTTCCACGTCGTGATCTGATTGGGATGGACCTGAAAACGTTGCGCTAATTCCGAAAGAGTCTGTTCACCCCTGACCGCCTCCACTGCTACCTTAGCCTTGAATGCCGCCCCGTGATTCCTTCTCGTACGTTTTGCCATAGTCACTGCTCCTTTATGTGTCATTATAGAGCAGCTTTACCACTTATGTCACTGTCCAGTTTTTCCAGACCGTCTCTAGCATGGCTTATATTATTTTACCTCGACGCAAGATCCTATGCGGATAAGGGGAACACTCTGCTCCCTCTTATACCCCCCCTCGGGAAGACATACATTCATCCCCGCGACTATCCGCGGGGATGAATGGCAGGCTATCATGTACCTTATTACACCGAGCCTATTGTGGCACTAGCTTGTTCATCGCAGCCAATTACGGTTGTTTCGCAGGAAGTTTGCGCCGAAACGAGCACGTATCTCGCCATGCAGTGGTCCTCCCCGAACGGGATCCACCGCATGGGTGGGGATTATTTCCCAGAAGCATTGCTGCAGGGCCTCATCAGCTTCGTGCGGGTGCCAGGTACTGTTCAGGCGCTCGACCATTTCGACAACAACGTCACGGATTTCTTCGGGGGTGTTTTCGATTAACTTAATACCTTTGGATTCGTAGTCGGAAGTGTACTGAGCAAAGCCAACACCGCGATTGAAAATTTCGCTTAGCACCAACTCTCGATTCTCATCCGTCGCCCAATGATGCTTGATGATATTGAGAAACTGCGATCTGAAAGTGCAGAGATAACCCGGTGGGACTATGTTCAAATATACAATTGGACGGCGGAAAATATAAGGCACAGCATCGAAACCCGTACCCGTTGAAATGCAAAACTCACACTTTGCACCCAGATAAATATCCATAAAATCACTGCGCATTCCATTCGTAGCATAATCAATAATTCTTGGGTGAGCTGTTGGCATGGCCTCCTTGACTTTGGCACCCATTCGAATCACAAAGTATCCGCGATTGGTCAGTTCCTCTGCGGCCAGGATAAAGTTCCGGATATCACTGTCGCGGTAGTTGTGGTAGCTGCCTTTATCCGGCGCCAACATATCCAAATAGGCGCTATCACGCACGATCAGACAAACAAAATGCGCACCTTGCGGAATCCCCATAGCACTCAAACCGACCTTGCCAATAGACTCTTCTTCAGGGGTAAATTTCAGATGTGGTGGAAACCGGTCCAACAGGTTATGCACATCCCTATCATGCTTGGTGTTGCTTCCAATCTCGTGGATCATGCCCCCGGGCATCAGACTATTGATCCTGCTGATGGGTGATAGCATCCAGCCAGGCCAGATCCTCAGTACCCGCTTCCACATCATTGCCAGATACTGATTGCAGATTAGTCGATTATTATCCATGTAAAAAAAATCCACATAGCGTTTTTGGGGCACATTAATGCCCGCATCCCGCTCGCAGAGATACAACTCGGTATTTGCAGCAAAGTGACCGATTCTTCCACTAGCCAGACGGCCCCATCGCACAAGCAACCAAGGTCTGATTAGGCGGATAGCGAGAACAACGGCTACAGGAAGGATGTACGAGGGTAACTTGAGGATGTACAAAGGCAACTTAAGGAGAATTTGTATGACTCTCTTCATCTTTCTGAAAAGCACAGCGCGCCCGCCCTGCTGAATCTGTAGAAGCTGGCGCTTAATATAGGTTCCCACTCTCATGAAGTCCCAATCAGTTGTTAGTTGTTTTTGCATGGACCGCTGTCGTCCCTATTTCCAGAAACACGAGCCATTATGAGAGTCTGAATCCATCAAACCGGACCTCGTCCTGGAGCTTCCGGCGGCCGGCATCACTATCGCCGGCAACGCTGAAGAGGAAAACGTTTCAGAGTCAGACCTTTTTTTTATAAACCTCATTGGGTATTGCATACCATATGGTACCCCAAAATGAAGATGAGTAATGGCCAAGCCTATGAGTATAATCACTTAATATATCCCTTAAAAAAAGCGGCACTTCAAAAATGTGCTCCTTTTTATGATAAATACAAATAGCCATTTGCGGCCTGTGCGATACCAACGTCTTTTTTGAACCACGCAAAATATCCATCTCAGAACCTTCTACATCCAATTTAATAAAATCTACCTTGCCAATTTTATTTGTTTCGACAAATTCGTCTACAGAAATCGCCTCCACTCTTTTTATATTGGTTCTGTTTTCTATTGCGCTGACATCGCCTATTATCTTGGAGCCGGCCATGTCTTCCACGTCCTCAAAAAACGTAAGCGTGGTTTTTTTCTCCCATAACGCAAGCGGATATATCTTCACATTCGTAAGCCCCTCAAGATAAATACGATGTTCTCCTTCAAGATAAGATCCATATAGCGGCTCAAATCCGTATACCGAGCTGATTTTGGGCAGGACTCTCAAAAATTCAACAGTGCTCGCGCCATCGAACACACCCCCTTCGATCATCGTATGTATTGTGTCTTTATTAACAAAATCTAAATATTCATGGACCGGGCGCTTGAGGTTGCGCGCAAAATATTCATCCGGGTCATCCACCTCTTCCGGTTTGATTTTTCTGTTTTCTATCAATAAATCATAAAGCCTTCTGTCATGTTCGTGCTGTAAAAGGTTCCTCGCCTTTTTAAAGTTATCTTCATACCTCTTTTCCTCCTCTTCAGTAAATATTTGAAAATCGAAACATAGATAGGGATTAACTACTTTATAATTTTTAATATTTAAGCTCTTGAGCGTCTTTATTATATTTTTCCAGTACGCGGAAACAACAAGAGTAATATCAAATGTACTATTCAGGACATTTAATTCACGCGGGTGGACTATGGGTATGCCATCCCGTTCACCCTTTTTATAATCATCCACAAAATATACTACCTTGACATCTCTTCTTGATGTATCGATAAGCCTTTTAACGTTTCCGCCGGCTAGCCCAGCTCCGTATAGACATATTCTGGCGTTCTTCGGCAAGTCATCTAATTTATCCAAAAATCTTTCGGCAATGCTTTTCATATTTTAGTGTCCCCTGACCGCCTTTGGCGGCCCTGTACCAGAAAGTAAATTTCCATGACCATAATCGGTATATTTTTAAATTACTTTGACAATATTTGAAACTAACTTGCAGCGCGTTGCTGAACAGCATCAGCAGCACTCTTATCTCTGCCGAATAACCTCATCTAATTCGTCACGCTCATCTTTTACTTGATCGAGAAAATAAACGCCCATGCTTCTCCTGGTAGCTTTGCGAAATTCTTCGAGTTCTTCGAGTGTCATCATATTCATGCGAGCATATCTTTCTTTTTTCGTCTGATTTTTGAAATTAATACGATCCCATTCATAGCATCTCAACATTTCCAGTTCCTGCACTGTGAAATGCTCGGTATTGATCACGCCATGAGCAAAGCCAAGCATTTCATCTCGATACCATTCAAAATTTCCAGGTAAATATCCTTTTTCGACCGCTTTTTCAAAAAGCTCTGTTCCAGGAAAAGGCGTTGCGATGGCAAACTTAACGGCATCAGCATCCAGCTCATCAGCAAAATTGGTAGTATCTCTAATTTCCTCCCATGTCTCACCAGGAAATCCGATAACAAAATCCGCTTCAATCTCGATATCAAGTTCCTTGCACCATTTAACAACATTGCGGCATTGCTCTTTGTTGCCGGGCTTATGGATGATTTCTTTTAATACACGATTATTTCCAGATTCCGGTGAAATGGTGATCTGGTAGCAACCACTCTCTTTCATTAATTTCATTAGCTTGTAATCAATAAGCCATGCTGTAAGATTAACATTTTTCCAGATTAAATCGTATTTCCTGTCCTTTAGACCTTGTATGATTTTTTTCGCGCGGTCCATATCACAATACATCTCATCATCTGTAAAGATTAACTCTCGGATGTTGTAGTTTTTGACAAGCATATCTACTTCAGCAAGTACGCTCTCCTCCGATCGCACACGCACTCTATGCCCGCCAAGGATGCTACCAGCACAAAAACAACACCTGAATCGGCACCCCCTTGAAGTCATCAACGTCGCAACTGGGGCCAGGCGCGTACCCAATCCAACAACAGACCGTTGTTGGCCATTCATAACCTTCGTTACTTGATCAGGGCGCAAAATAGTATAGTCTGTCATTGGCAAAGAATCGAGATTTTCAATAAATCCTGCTGGTTTGTGAATAACAATCTTTCCATCTTGTCGGTAGCCAATTCCATCCATCTTTGAAAAATCAGGATTTCGACTCTTTAATATTTCAAGAAATTTAGGCAAGCGCTCCTCTCCCTCGGATAGAATCACATAATCGAAATTTTTGTCTTCAAGGATTTTTTCAGGAAGCGTGGTCGCGTGAACGCCACCCATTACCGTGATGATTTCAGAATTAACTTCCTTTGCTATCTGTGCCGCATCATGTGCCTGCCTCCAATATTCCAGTGACATATTTGATATCCCAACCATGTCCGGCTCGTATTGCATTATTCTTTGCTTCATTTGTTCTCGGTTTAGATTGTCAATATTCGCCTCAAGAATTTCAACATCAATTCCAAGTTTTCTCAAAATCGGGACAAGTGTAAATATTGCGGGGTTAAACCAAAGCCAATAGCGCTTACCAAACAAACGAGTATTGGGAATAATAAACATGAATTTTTTAATCTTTTTCATAGCGGCCTCCTACGTATTTATTTGATTTGGGAAGATGTTCCAAAGGACAGACCGCAACACATACGCCATCCTGGAGTATTTTCATGAAAGGGGATAAAAAAGATTGGTACCGACGCTTATAGTGTTTCCCCGAACTCGTATAATGCGTCCAGTACAGAGCAAATGTTTTCCATTGGTTGTTCCGGCCCGCAGGGCAGAAACAATCCTTGCGCGCCAAAGACCTCTGAACAAGGGAATCGCCCAGTGTCTTTAAAATAAGGTGCCAGATTCAAATCAGGATAAAAAGGCCGTGTTTGAATGCCCCGATCGGCAAGGAACTGAATCAAACGATCACGTTTGGGGCACAAGACTTCGATGTAAATTGGAATTTCACCAGCTTCAATGTTGACGGGAATGAACTTCAAAAATGGCAAATCAGGCATTGCCTCCGCATACTGCAAATAAATGGTCTTAACTTTCTCAATCCGCGCAGGTAGTTTCTTTAATTGTACCAGCCCTATTGAAGCCAGAATGTCAGTGTACCGGAAATTAAAACCAGGATGCGTCCAGCTTGCATTAACAACATCACTCACTCCGTGTGTGCGCATTGCCACCAGCTTGCGATAGAACGATTCTTCTCGTGTAACAATAAAACCGCCCTGTCCGGTGGCAATAATCTTGGCAACCGACAGGGAGAAGCACCCCATGTCTGATTGTGTGCCGAGCAAACCATCTTCATTACGTGAGCCCAGCGCCTGTGCGGCGTCCTCAATGACGGCCAAATTGTGTTTCTTAGCAATGCGCTGCACTTCGTGCATATTGACCGAACGGCCGTTTAGATGGACTGGAATAATCGCTTTAGTATGCGGGGTGATGGCACTCTCAAGTTGAGTTACATCCATAATAGGGATTTTTTCTTCGACATCTACGAGTACAACTTTTGCCCCCAATAATAATGGCGCATGTGCCGTGGCAATCCAGGTTCGGTTCGGAACAATCACTTCATCGCCAGGGCCTATCCCCGCTGCCCATAATGCCATCAGCAACGCCATACTTCCACTCGTTGTTGCAACAACGTATGGCACATTTAAGACATCGCCTAACTGACGCTCAAATTCAGAAGTAACTGGTCCTTGGCTGATATGTTCTTGGTTAATAGCGCAGGTAATACGCCTTATTTCTTCTTCGCCAAAAGTTGTACGCCACCAACTGATCTGTGCCATTAGATTATTTTCACTTCAGGTACCGGGATAATAAAGTGTCCTCCCTGGTTAATGAATTCTCTGTGTTTCTCAATAATTGGTCCAGCAAAACGCCAAGCTAAAATAACCGCATAATCAGGTCTATTATGATACAATTTTTCAGGCGAATAGACGGGTATATGTAAACCAGGGCTGAAGCGATCCTGTTTGTCCGGATTGTCATCGACGAGATACTCCAGGAGTTCACCTATTCCAAAATGGTAGACTAATGTTGTGGCTGTTATCGAAGCACCATATCCTACAATTCTTTTACCTTGAGCTTTTATCTTAGGCAGCACATTATAGGTCTGCATTTTAAGTGCATTCACTTTGTCTGAAAATACCTGGAATGTTTCGGGATTATAAAGTCCGATCTTATTTTCGAACTTGATCGTTGAAGCAACTGACGAATCGATTTTTCTTGGGCCATTTTTAAGTTGAACAAAATAGCGTATTGAACCTCCTTTAGTTGGTACTCTCTTTACGGCTATCAGTTCCATCCCCATTTGGTCGAAAAAGGACTGGAGTGGCTTTACAGCAAATGCAGATAAATGTTCATGATAGATAAAATCAAATACCATATTTTGAATCACATCGGATAAATAGAAGCTTTCAAATATGAAAACTCCATCTGGAGCCATTAAGGTACGAATACCCTGTGTGAATGTTTGCAGGTCATCAATATTCGCATACACGTTATTCGCAGTTACAATCGTTGCATGGCCATAATCATCAACTATCTTTTCGGCCAAATTGAGATCAAAAAACTCCGGTAAGGTTTCGATGCCAGATGAGGTTGCCCTTTCGGCAATATGACATGCTGGTTCTACGCCAAGAACCTTATAGCCATCTTTCTTGAAATAGGATAATAATATTCCATCGTTGCTTCCAATATCAATAATCAGCGATTCTTTTGATGGAACCATGTTCCTTATCACATCATCTGCATATTCTTGGAAATGTTCACGAAGTCCAAGAGAACTTCCAGTCAGATAAATATAATCACCATAAAGAACTTCAGGATCAATGATGTCTATAAGCTGCGATAGGCCACATTCACGGCAAAGGAAGAGATCGATTGGATAAGTATCTTGTTTTTCATCTAATTGATCCTTCGTTACATATGCATCGCCTATAGGCGATGGAGCCAATTGAAAAACCAACTCCAAATTTTGACTATTGCAAAGTCGACATGTTGCACGACGCGAAATAACTGACATGTCATCACCTTTTATTTTGAAATATTTCGGCTAAATTTTCAATTTTTTTTAGGAAATCCAATGTCGAGCTGACATCAGTTTCATCGGGTGCCCACGGCGCAAAAACCATATTCTTTCGATCGAATGGTCCGTTTGTAGCTTCATGGAACAGTAAAATATCTGAATGGATTAACAAGGTGTGAAAATATGGATATTGCATCCGATAATAGAAAACTCTGCCTGATTTATAGTCACCCATTTGCATGACATCAGTTATATTACCATCATCATCAAAAACGACAACGTCCACCAATCCGTCAATAATATGGACTGACTCCGTTTTATTCAAATGCTTATGGGGCCTGATATAAGTTCCTTTTTCATGAACAATCAGCATCTCGTGTAATAAGTCCTCTACAGTCCGATGCGTACACAATCTTGCTCGCTTGCGTAGATTGCATTCGGCTTGTTTTTTTAACCACTGAATATCCGAAAACTTGACCTGCACAACCTGATCTTCAGTATAAATAACTTCATCGTTTTGCTTTCGAATCCGCATTGTACCTCTATCGAATAAATGCTTCCGCGCTTTTTGCCAAAGCGTCGGATATTCTAATTCTTTCCTCTTCTGAAAGGTTATTCGGTAAGTGATCGATTGGGAAATAATCAAGTTTTGCAGCTTCCGCGCCGTCCGGTTTAAGAATTCCAGAAATCACCTTTCCTTCGAAAAGGAGTACAATTGCGTGAACCTGATCACCGTTGTCGTAAGAGAAAATATTTGCGGGATCAGAATATACTCCGACCAAACGCGTCACCTCAATATTTAAACCAGTTTCTTCATACAATTCACGTACAGCAGCCCGGGTGATGCTTTCCCCGGGATCCATTGCTCCACCTGGTAAAACCCATTCCGAATTATCGACTCTTTGTTGAAGCAGTATTTCGCCCTGTGCATTTCTAATAAACACACTTGCGCTGGGTACAAGCAGAATATTTTTGCCAACAATTTCCCTGAGTCTTTTCAGATATTCAGAAATAGGCATGATACGGTCTGCACCAAATGCGTCTTCAAGACTGATCCATAGCTATTAATACTCGGCCTGCTTCTCCAGCCCTGACCAATTGTATGGCCTCATTGATATCGTCCAATTTAAATTCATGAGTTATCAGGCCATCCAATTTCAGTTTTCCTGCTTCAAACAAACGGATGTACCGTGGGATATCAACATGAGGTACGGCATCCCCGCCATGAGAACCTTTCAGAACTTTGTTGAAATGAATCGGCAGGGTGTAAATTGAAACATTGTCTCCCTTTTTAGGGACCCCTACCAGGATCGTCTTGCCGTCCGGATGCGTCAGGTCGTAAGCGAATTCGATCACTCTTGAATTACCCGTGGTTTCGATCACGACATCGGCGCCTGCGGCCCCGACAATATTTCGAATCTCACCGGCAAGGTCGCCTGTCTGTTTTGAATTGAAAACGTAATTGGCGCCAAAACGTTTTGCCATTTCCAGTTTGCGGTCAATGATGTCAATGCCGATGATCGGGTAAGCTGAAACCATGTCCGCAGACTGGACAATATTGAGGCCGACACCACCAACCCCAAATACGACCACGGATTGGCCTACTTTGAGACGGGCGTCATTATTGACGACACCCATTGCCGTAGTCACGGCACAACCAAAAAGAGGCGCCAACTTCAGATCGAAATTTGAGGGGATGACCGTGAGGCGATTTTCAGAAACAACGGAATATTCGCTGAAGGTTGTCACCCATCCGGAATTGACCTTCTTACCCTTCCATTGATAGTCTGCCGTCGCCGCTTGAATGCCGTCGCTTGGCCGCCAATGCATAACTACTGTGTCATTTGGTTTAACGGTCTTTACACCGGGACCTACTTCGATTACCGTTGCAGAGCCTTCGTGACCCAGAAGATGAGGCAGAAATTTGTCCGTTCCCTTGACGGCCTCAATTTCATTGATTTGTGCACCACAAATTCCGCTATAATGAACCTTGACCAACACCTGCCCGGCAGCCAACTCCTCGGGCAATTCAATTTCATCGACAACCAAGGGTTCGTGACTTTTCACAAGTATCGCCGCTTTCATTTTTCTAATTTCCATATTTTGTTTTCTCACTCGAAGTAAATAAACTCATAATCGCCCGTGTAATCGAAGTGTTCATAAAGCCATATCCACTCTGCGGTATCGAAGAATGACTCCGCCGTGAGCGCCCAACATTCAAGATTGAACATCTCTTGCTCATTTCGGTAACTCTCCACCATGATGTACTTCTGTTTGCCGACGCGTTCAATCTCACTAAGGGCTGTTTTAATTTCAAAAATACGCAGGTTGTGCAGGCAACCAAGGGAGATCACAAGATCGAAGGTGTTATCACCAAATGGATAAATATCCTGTGCGCGATAGCGAAAGAGGTTACCTTTGAAATCAGGATGCTTTTCTGCAAGTCCGTGCCGTGATATATCGAAGCCTGTAATCTGCAATTCTGGCATCAAGAGTTGCATTTCGTAAAGTAAAAACGCCTTGCCGCAACCCACATCCAGTACTTTATCACCTGGCTTGAGCTTATAAATTTTTATCAGTTTTTCTGCTACTGGTTTCCAACGACCCGGCATATATTTATATCCGCCATAGGCATAGCGGCGATCTCCATCCCAGTAGTCAAATTCGTACTCTTTCGCCTTCAGCATACAATGAACTTTTTCATCCAACATCCGGGTAACATAATCACGCTTTGTACTTCTGTGCAAGGGAGTAACGATATTTAGTAAATGACCCATCGACGGCTCCTTTTCGATACCGCAATTAATTTTGTCTGATGATGGCTTTAGCAAACATTTTTATGACCGTCGGTACTGATTACGGCTCTTTTCCATGATCATATATCTACTTTAATATACGTAACGAGCGCTGCGATAGAGTGCACTGATTTGAGCTCGGCTAAAAAAACGGGCCAATCCTACTATAGATTGGCCATATTGCTTGATAAGACCCTCTATGTTTTCTTTTTGCCAATCGGTGTGGTAAAGCTCAATCTCAACTCCCTCAGGCCTAAAGACTTCATTGAGATCCAAAGTGAAGCTGTTTTCCATCAAACGCACAAAATCAAAATGAAACCTTCCTTGTGCAGTTTTTGTGTTCAAGAAATCCCGTTTGCAAAATAAACTAAAGTCATGAAATTCTATGAGAAATTTATTCGAAATATCGGTAAGACTTCCCATTTGTGCCAGAATGTTTGAGGCCACCCCGAAAGCAATTTTGTGAATATCTTCTATATGCTGGAAGATAGCAATAGCACGATATGTATAGAGTTCGTTAAACCCATACTCACCACTTATGTAACAATCGATTGCGCCATTCTTATTGAAAAAAGCCTCCATTTCCACTTTGTCAACCCAAAGGTTCTTTTTCTCTTTTTCCCGAAATTCCTTATAGATTTCAGAAATCTTTCGTTCTCCATCTATAATCCTCTCATGAACCTCTGTCAGGAAGACAGATCGAGATACCTTGTTGCGAGTCAAAAATTGAAGCAGGTCATCAAAGATGGCGTCATTAATAAAAATTTCCACAGAAAGGTCCAAGTCCCGGCATTCCAAATAATCGTGATAAGACATGGTGCTGTTCGCAACGCATATCTCCTCGGTTTCAAAAGCAATAAAGGACTTTCCCCTTACTGTGTATGTTCCGAAGCATCGTGGTTGCACACGGTAACGTGTTTCCATTTGAAACCTCACGCGTTCCTCTCTGGTGGCCGCTTCAGAGCTTTCGAGTAACATGAACTGATGATTACGAAGTAAGGTTACACCCACATCAACCATGTCGAAGACTGACTTAAAGTGAGCACGCTTGGAATCTCCCGGCAGGCATAAAATGACCTCCGACATGGCACTAGCCTTGTCAGTAAGCCTGGTGTTAGCTATCTCAAGCTGATCTTTCAGTGGCAGGTTTTTACGTTTAATTTTCCTAAGGACTTCTTCATCTGTGCTTTGAACCGTAGCACCCACGGCCAGTGTGCCTTTCAGAATCTTGGATATCTCGATAATCCGGTCCTTGTTGTTCTTTGCGGTAGCGATAACGGAAAACTTCGGCCAATTCCATTTATTCATAACCTCTGCAACGTCTCGGGCGGTCTCAATGTCCTCCTCAAACATACCAAAATTTAAATCAGTGATAATGAACTCAGGAACCTTTACCCGCTCTGCGATATAATTAATCTCCCATCGAACCCGGTTCCGTGAAAACCTTCTTACTTTGTTGTAATAGCTGGGACCACTATGACAGAAAGTGCAGGAATAGGGGCAACCTCTCGTGGTTTCAATCATCGGAGTCAGTATATCGTCGAAAAACTTATCCGACAAACCGTTTTCATACGGGGATGGGATTGAGTCCAGATCCTTAAAATATGGAGCCATGTCACCTGAAATAAACTCACCGTTTACTAAATAACGAATATTTGGAGTTACACACCTCTCCCTTTTGAATCTATTATGATCGAAATCAACTTCCTTCAACGCATTGAATAACTCTACAAAAGGGACTTCACCTTCTCCCTCAATAAAAAAATCAATAGCCTTATGCTGAGAAAGATATTCATCCTGCTCGTCCTTTGCTAGTGGGAAATTGGCACCCCCAAATACAGTAATGGTCTCAGAAGAAATCGTCTTTATTCGTCTGGCATACTCATGAGACAGAGCCCGGTTCCAGGTATACATAGAAAAACAGGCTATTTTTGGTAAATTATTCTCTAAGTATTTGCTGAAATCATCTGGATATCTGAATATTTCAATGTCAATACCACCCATGAGCTTCTTTTTAGCATAGGCAGCAACCATTGCCACACCTAGGGGAAACGTGTTCGCCGACACGATCTGCCCTGTATGAGTTAGATCAGCAAAACTGATTTTAACCGTCATTGTACATCCTCTCTTTAAGATGACTTAAATTTACTTGATGAGAAGCTACCTTCAAATCCTCCCATCACTTGATGTTATACATCGTTCCCGCACAGCTGTAGTCATCAATGACACAAACATCCTTCGCGGGATGACAGGATTTTTGACTTTTTGCGAATGCGCCAAAGAATGATTAACACACAAACTGCAAATTCCGGCCTGGAGAGAGAGGTTTGAGCATCAAAAAGGCGGGCCTTTATCGTTTGATAAATTGCTTTTCTATCAAAAAGAAGACTGCGATATCTGCTTTTCACTTACTTGCTCCCCCCTCCTGTTGCAACCAGATTGGTTAAGTTATTGATATTACATTAATTATTCAAAGTAAATGAATTTATAATTGCAAGTGTAGCCAAAATGCTCAAACAACCACACCCATTCTGCAGTATCGAAAAGAGACTCGGCTGTTAGCGCCCAACATTCAAGATTGAACATTTCCCGCTCGTTCCGGTAGCTTTCCATAATGATATATTTCTTCTTGCCCACGCGCTCGATCTCCTTAAGCGCCGTCTCCAGTTCAAAAATCCGCAGATTGTGCAAACAGCCAAGGGAAATCACCAGATCAAAATGATTGTCCCCCCAGTGATAAGGGTCCTGGGCACGATAGGGAAACAGGCAGCTTCGAATTTCCTCCCTCGCGTCGGCGAGCCCGTGCCTGGAGATATCAAAGCCAACGAGCGTTGCTTCAGGCAGAAGCTGCTTCAGCTCATAGAGCAAAAACGCCTTGCCGCAGCCGACGTCCAGTATGTTGGAGCCGTTGGTTAGATGATATGTGTCGATGAGGGCTTGCGCCACTGGTTTCCATCGGCCTTCCATGTATCTGTACCCCCCGTAGCCGTATCGCCTGTCGCCATCCCAGTAGTCGTATTCATACTCTTTCGCTTTCAGCATGCAGTGAACTTTGTCGTCGATCATTCGATCGATATATTTGCGTGCCGTCATTCGGTGTAGCGGGGTCACAATATTGAGCAGCCGTCCCATGTGTTTTTTCCTTTCCTATTTGACGTCGAGCCGTGACGTGATTATTCCCGCATCAATTCTTTTACCGTCGCGGTAATGTTATCACTGGTAAGACCGAAACGCGCCATCAGAGTGTCTTGGGATCCGTATTCATCAGGGAATACATCGGGCAACCCGAGACGCTTGAACCGTTTGGGCTTGTGAAAGTTTGCCTCGGCCAGAACTTCCGCCACGGCGCTGCCCAAGCCGCCCAGAATGGTGTGCTCCTCCACGGTCACGATCGCTCTGACTGGAGCCGCCAAATCCAGAACGGCCTCACAGTCTAACGGTTTAATTGTCGGCATATGCAGAATGGTTGCTCGGACGCCGGATTTGCTTAATGCCTCCGCCGCTACCAGCGCCAGTCGAAGGGTGATTCCGGTTGTGATGATCAAAGCGTCATTTCCTGCTTGCATAACGATTCCTTTTCCAATCTCGAACGGAACACCTTCTTTCGTCACGATGGGATCGAAGCCCTTGGCCAGGCGAATATAAATCGGGCCGGGATGATCCACGCTCAAGGGCATAAACCTCTTCATCTCCTCCGCATCCGCCGGCGCTACGATGGTCATGTTCGGAATGGAACGCATGATTGCAATATCCTCCGTTGCCTCATGCGTCGGCCCTAAAGGGGCATAGACAAGCCCGCCGCCGTTGCCGATGAGCCTCACATTGACGTTGTGAAGGCAAAGATCAATAACAATTTGATCAAAGCACCGACGTGTTAGGAATGTCGCGATGGTATTCACATAAGGAATTTTACCCTCCATGGCCATGCCCGCCGCCATGCCAACAATATTAGCCTCACAAATGCCTTCCATGAAGAATCGGTCCGGCATCTCCTCCTTGAACTGCTGCAAGGTACCCGAGCCGAGATCGGAGCCGATAAAGAGAATCCGACTGTCGTTTCTGGCCAGTTCATAAACCATGTTGAGGCATGTCATTCGCATCAGTCTATCCTCAGGGAGTGGAACAGGTTTTTGAGCTCCTCGTCCGTGACCTTGTTCTTATGGTGCCAGTCCGGATTGTTCTCCACGCACTGGATGCCTTTACCCTTGATCGTGTGGCATATGATAACGCTCGGTTTGCCGCGCTCGACGGGCAGTTTCAAAAAAGCGGTTTTCAGATCCCCCACGTCGTGTCCATCCACTTCGACGACTCCAAAACCGAAGCATCGCCACTTGTCCGCAAACGGCTCCAGATCCTGCACCTCAAAGGTGGACCCGTAAGATTGATTCTTGTTATAATCGATGATGACGGTTAAATTATTCAACTGATGTTTACTCGCGCACATGGCTGCTTCCCAGATTGCTCCCTCGTTGGCTTCACCATCACCGATCACGACAAATGTCCGGTAATCGGCTTTTGACTGTTTTGCGTTCAGGGCAAACCCTACGCCTATGGATAATCCATGCCCTAAACTGCCGGTCGAGGCTTCAACGCCGGGAACTTTGATCTCGGGATGGCCGCCGAGAATACTGTCTTTTTTACAGAAAGTCCGAAGGACCGCCTTCGGGAAAAACCCTTTATCGGCAAGCAGGACGTACAAAGCCATGCAGCCATGACCTTTGCTCAGAATGAACCGATCGCGATGCGGCCATCTGGGATTTTTGGGATCATATTGCATGACGTTATCATAAAGGACTCGTAGTATTTCCACGAGCGACAATGCGGATGCCAGGTGCCCCCGTCTTCCGGATTCCAGCATTTTAACGATTGCAACGCGAAGGTCTAAGGATCTTTCGTCCAGGCCGCGGCAACTTGAAGACTTCACATTTTCAGCTACGATAGGGGAACCGCTCATAATCACTCCTTATATGATTTAACATCCGTATTGATTTTGAGAGCTGGTCTTCGAGCAGATGAGCTAAATTAAGCTTGCGGCCGGCAAATGTTCGTCTTTCAAGATGTTCGGGAACGTACTCGTTTAGAAGGATCAGGCACCAATTCAAACCGAAAAAAGGGTAGGCAATTTCGATTCTCCTGGAAAATTCTCCGTGTAGTTTAAAATTCCTCATGATCGTTGCGAAAAAGAGTTCCTTCAGGTCAGTTCTCAAATCCATGGCGGGGTGGAGAAGAACATCGGAAACCATCTTGGCGGGATCGTCCCAACCGAAGTACTCAAAATCAAGAAACACAATATTGCCCGTATTCCGTCTGAGAGCGTTGTGGAATCCAAAATCCGAGGGACTGAGAACCCATTCTTCAGGCGGCACCCCTGAACCCGATGACATTCCGGATTGGTTCAGACGCGCCTTTCCCCATCTTTTGATCGTTTCAAATGCAGGTATGAATTCCGTCTTCAGATACCGCTGAAGTGCGTCATACTCAGGAGCATCATGTCGGACAGTCAGCAATCTGGCCAGTCGCCTCTCGATGACACCGACAATGTCCTGTATGGAAAAGCAGGCCTCGGATGCCAGCGGCAGCTCTTTGCTGCCTTCTTTGTCCCTGCACGCCGCAAGCCTCACCAGGAAATGCGCGGCAAACTCGATATCGTCATTCGAAACATCCCGCGGTCTTATTTTTGACCCGTCAATATATTCATAAACCGCACACCCTCGCTCCATATCCATACCGATGGGTTGAGAGATGCATCGGAAACCGTGTTTCCAGAGAAATTGCAGGCTGTGAAACTCGACCTGCATACGATTACGGTTGTCCAACAGATGGTGGAAGTAGACCTTGGCCGCGTACGGCTCGGAGTTCCCGACCATCAGTTTATAGACTTTACTGTTTCGCCCGCCACCGATCCTCCGCATCGACGTTACTTTGCGACCTATTAACGCGGATATTGCTGATTTCATATCCGGGGCTTGCTCATGAAAAGGATGAACCGAATACTAAATCCCTGACCTCTGCCCATGAAGTAGCCACTCGTATGTCTTCTGGAAGGGAGGAGTGACACATGTGCGGAGTATAGAGAATTTTTTTAACATGTGCCGGAAAACATTCTTCCAGAAATGTCTCTTCCAGATCGTCTATGAAATGCGTACATTTTAGCGTCCGTATACGCTCAATCTTGTGACTCCTCGTCGACTCGAAATAGACATCATCCAGAGACAATCCCAAACCATCAGGTTCGAAAAACCCTCGTGTTTTCATCCAAGACAGAGAAGATGCTCGCAAGTCTGTCCCCGTCTCATCCTGAGTGGCATACGTTGTCTTGTGACTGATAATGAACACTCTGGTGTTTGAATGCTTGCAACAATCTAAAAACGTTTGAACACCCGCTATCTGTTTTGCCTCCATCATCCTTGATCCATATATGACGGCCTGCAACTTTTGCCATTCAATTTCACCATTCGGCAGTTGCCGGATCGAATCCCGTATGCTCTTTTTCCCTTTTCTCGAATCGGGCCGAATCAGACCTCGCTGCATGGCTTCATCGAATAATGCCTCGTCATAACTCACGAGTGTATTGTCGAAGTCAACACCGACTAAATAATTCATGCCTCAACATCGCATGTTGATATACCCATGAAATCATCGACTGACATGCTACCCTGTGTAGAACCGACGAACATGTTCAATTGTGTATTCTATCTCTTCGGGCTCGAGATGTTGGTGCCCGGGAAGGGTAATCGCACTTCTCGCATGGTCCTCACTTACAGGAAAGTCTCCCTCATTGTAGCCCAGATACTGCGCAGCTTTCTGCAAATGAACCGGGATGGGGTAGTGTACTTTGGCTTCGATGCCCTTATCATTTAAATACTCCAGAAGTTCATCGCGTTTTTTTACGCGGAGAATATACAGGTGATACACATGCCGAACACCGGGCCGCCTTTGTGGAATCTGTATGAACTCGTTCATGTCCCGAAATGCGTCATCATACTGCTTAGCATTGGCGATCCTTCTGTTCGTGATCTCTTCCGTTTGTTGAATCAAGCGGTTCCCCACCACAGCCTGGATTGTGTCCAGGCGGCAATTGATGCCAAAAATTTTAACTTCATCCCTGTTGATTAAGCCGTGGTTCCTGTACAGCCTCAGTTTTTCGTTCAATTCATCTGAATGGGTCACAATCATGCCACCATCGCCCCACACGTTCAAGTTTTTTAGGGGATGTAAACTGAAGGTCGCTGTCCTACCCCAAGATCCTGCCATTTTACCATCTATAGTTCCCATAATTGCCTGACAGGCATCTTCAACAACAACCAAGTTGTACTTTTCTGCGATTCTAATAATGGTAGGCATATCCGCCATATTGCCAGTATAATGAACCGGTACGATTGCTTTCGTCTTTTCTGTAATGGCCCTCTCGATTTTTGATGCATCGATAACAAAACCATCTTCACTATCAACGAAAACAGGTCGAGCCCCTGTCATGACTATAGCACCAACTGTAGCAATAAAAGTATTCGGAGTAGTGATTACTTCGTCTCCTGAACCAATGTGGAGAACTTTCAGCGACATGGCGAGGGCATCCGTCCCCGTTCCCACACCGATGGCGTGTGGAGCCTTCATGAGGGCCGCAAAGCGGCGCTCGAAATCATCCAAAGCTGAACCCAACGTAAAATCTCCCTTGCGGACCAAGTCCTTTATATCCTTCAGATAGAGATCAATGTCTCGGAACTGTCGATCCAGATAAGAAAACTGTACACGCATGAACCGGGATCCTCTTCACATTTTTTGATAAAATTCTTTTATGGAGTCCACAACAAAGTCCAAATCGTCTACATCCATCTCAGGATAAATCGGTAGGCTCAAGACATGCTGCGCCTGCCGCTCGGTGACCGGAAAATCTCCCCTCCTGTAACCGAGACTTGCAGCCGCAGAGTGGAGATGAATGGGGACCGGGTAATGGATGGCGGTTCCAATGCCACGTTTTTCCAAATAGGCTTTGAGTTCATCTCGTCTCTCAGCCTGAATGACGAACGTGTGGTAAACCGCACGGGTATCCTCATGTTCGAGGGGTGACTTGACGGCTGCCACAGGGCTGAGATGTTCCCTATAATGCTTCGCATTCGCCCGCCTTTTTTCGGTCCATTCATTCAGGTAATTTAGCTTAACCAGCAGGATGGCGGCCTGTAAACTATCCAACCTCGAATTTCCGCTCCACACTATGCAGTCGTCGCGTGTTCGAAGCCCTAAATTGCGCAAAATTTTTATTCTCTCATGGAGTAATTCATCATTGGTTGTTATGATCCCCCCGTCGCCGCATGCATTCAGGGTTTTCAAGGGATGAAGGCTGAAACAGCCGATAGTGCCAAAAGAACCCACGCGCTTTCCTTTGTACTCTGCGGCTACCGCCTGAGCACAGTCTTCGATAACTTGCAGGTTGTATCTCCTGGCTATCTCCATGATTGGATCCATATCGGCTGGTCGCCCTGTCAGATGCACAGGCAATATCGCACGGGTATGTTCAGTAATTACCGATTCAATCAAATTTGGGTCCATGTTATAGTCATCACGGACGTCAATAAAGACAGGACGGGCGCCAACTATTTTAATGCAAGATGTCGTGGCAACAAATGAATTGGGTACCGTAATGACCTCGTCGCCAGGGCCAATGTCTATTGCCTTGAGTGCTAAAATCAGGGCGTCGGTTCCGGAATTAACGCCTATCGCATACTCTACACCGCATAATGCGGCAAAGCGCTTTTCAAATTCGTTCACTTCGCTACCTAGGATGAAATTCCCCTTGTCAAGGATCTCACTGACAGCCTTCAATAATTCATCTTTGATTAAAGAATGCTGAAGCGCCACATTTACATATGGAATCGTGATGTTTCCCTTCATTTAAGATGAAATTCCTGCATGGTTTTGATGTTGTAATATCTGCTATCCGTCATTGCGTTTGGAATCTTACCTGATTGAAAGGATGAAACCAGATCACGAATAGCATCTTCCACGCTGTGCTCTGCCACGAAGCCAAGCTCTTTTTTAATCTTTTCCGAGGAGACATGATAGGAACGATTATCATCGGTCGGCGTCGTTACGATCTCAATATCCTCCCCTACGACCATTCGCACCTTGTTGGCAATTTCAGATACCGTAAAATTGTCAAACCCAACATTGAATATCTTGCCGTCAATGGCCTCATCCGGCCATTCCAGAGATTTGATATAGGCATGGGCCATATCTTCAATATGGATGTTTGGGCGCATCTGCTGGCCGCCAAAGACGGTAATTTTGCGATTATTGAAGGCATGATTGGTGAGGATGTTGACGGTCAGGTCAAGACGCAATCGACGTGAGTAGCCACAGACCGTGGAAGGACGCAGAATAAGCGTTACAAAACCCGGAGATCTTTTCTTGAGAAGAACCTCTTCGCACAGGGCTTTGTATTTTGAATAGTCTGTCAGGGGCAAAAGAGGAAGATCTTCCGTTACATTTTTTTCTTCCTTAATCCCATAAACACTTGATGAAGAAGCGTAAATGAACCTCTTGACGCCGCTTTCTTTGGATATGTCAACCAGGGGGGCAAAGGCGTCAAAATTGATGGATTTCCCCAGCTCCGGATCCAGTTCAAAACTGGGATCGTTTGAAATACAGGCAAGGTGTATCACAGCGTCGCATCCTGGCAAAATCTTCTTTAATAAGGATTGGTCGCGAATATCGCCTTTATAAAGTGCAAGGTTAGGATTCTCCTTAACATTATCAAACACCTGTTCGCCATAAATGAACAAGTCCAATACGCGGACAGAATATCCGTGCTCCAGCAATTTGGGAATTAAAACCGCGCCCACGTATCCACCACCGCCGGTTACCAGTACATTATTGATTGTCAATGCCTGTACCTCTCTATTTTAAATATTTAAACCAGTTC
>Ga0007800_10000087_pt1 | contig 38735 bp, 35 predicted proteins | sample CryBogmetaGMA14M_FD_60366 | JGI IMG/M metagenome (GOLD analysis project Ga0007800, IMG submission 60366) | Freshwater microbial communities from Crystal Bog, Wisconsin, USA - MA14M | ecosystem: Environmental > Aquatic > Freshwater > Lake | place: Crystal Bog, Wisconsin, USA | collected 2009-07-06 | reverse complement strand
CGGTCCAGCGCGGGGTTGCCCGTCACGGCTGTTAATCCGGTGGTGTAGGGCGCACCGTCGGCGGGCATGTAGTCACCCGTGACCGGCACTTGCCCCGCGCCGGTGCCTGTGTCCTTGGTAGCGGCGGTGCCAGGTGTGAATCCAAGCGCAGCAATCACCGTGGCATTGTTCACCTCGCTTACCGCCCAAATAACCGGGCTCACCCGCTCGCATTCGTATGCGGCGTAGGAACCCGGCGAGGAGCCGACAAAAACCCGGTTGCCAAGGCATGTGGCGGGAGTGCCCTCGGTGCCTCCGGTCAGTGTGCCGCCGACAGAAATGGCGATGTTGGCGGCGGTCTTGATGAATCCCACGGAATTTCCCGCCGTGGTGTAATAGATCGAGGCCACGGTGATTACCACGTTGCTTGCCCCGGCTGCACTGCTCGCGGTGACCGGGAAAACCGTGCCACCATAGCCAGTGCGCGCTTGGATCGCCGCCAGCAAATTCGCGGCTGCGGTGGTGTAATCGGTGCCGATCTTGAATTGGTTGCCGGTGGGCGTGGCGTCTTCCGCCACTGCGGTAAACACCACTCCGTTGATGGTCACCGTATTGCCAGCGGTCAGCGCACCCGTGGAAACCGTCAACGTGCCTGTCGCCCGCGCGGCATTTACCGGGGCCGATGCCATGACCGTCGCGGCGGGGACCAACAACGCGCCGAGTTCATCCGCCGAGTATCCCTTGCCCGTCACCCGGTCCAGCAGCCGTATGCCAATCCGTGCCAGCGTTGCCAGCGGGGTGTCCGACTTCGCGCCTTTGGGCAGGAACTTGGCGGCCATCTTGACCGGCGAGTTAGGCCCGCTGGTTTCCGTCAGGCTCTGGCCGGCCACGGATGAATGAGGATTGGGAACGTCTTGAAAGTTGGATGGCTTGGACATGGATGGGAATTATCACATTTCCGCAGGGTTCGTAACGGGCGCAGGGTTTGGGGTCGGTGATGGTGCCCCAGGGACTTCCTGCGGGGTTTCCTGGGGGCTTGCTGGCGGGGCCATGATGCCCGCCTGCACGAACGCCGCCTGCACCGCTGGCGCCATTTCCGGCGGGCACAGGGCAAGGATGGCCTCGGGCGTGACGGCGGCCTTGCGGATGATGTCATCCGCGTTGTTGAAGCCTACCGCGGCGAGCGCCTGCACGAAGGCCGAGCGTGCCGCCATCTTGTCCACCTCGGGCACAAGGATGTATTTCGTCACCACGTCGATAGCCGTCATGGCGCTTTGCAACTTCGCCTGGTTCTGCGCCTGCACCAAGGTCAGCGTGACATGGGATCGAAGACCCAGCACCTTGCTGGCCTCGATGGTGAGCAGCTTGGATTCCCGCCCGTCCGACCATGTGAATGTTTCATCCTTGTCCTGGTTGGCATAGAGCACATGGACCGCGTAATCCACGATGTCGCGGATGTCGGAAATCTGTTGGCTGATAGGGTCCTTGATGATTGTCGCTCCGCGGCTTTGCAGGTCGCGCGTGCCGGTGGCGGTGTTCGAAGACGGCACGCCTTTCAACTCGCCCTGCGCCGCGCTGGTGATGCCCGAACGCATCTGGATCATCTGCAATGTCTGGTTGAGCAACGTGACGGACGTGTTGTTGTTCTCGGGAGCAACCTTGAAGCCGATCAGATCGTCGATGGTCTTGTCCGGTGCCAGCACGTATGGCACCGTGGAATCCAGCAAAATTTCCCGCCCCTCGCCGCCATCCTTGAGCGCTTCCGGCTGGAACGCGGTATGGACGTGCGCGCCGGTGCGGTTGCGGTAGGTAACGCAGTTGTATTGCCGGTCAATCGCGTTGTTCGGGTTCTCGTATTTCTCGAAATATCCCCGGCCAAACACACGGTTCGGAATCTTGTCGATGCGCACGGGAAACACCGCCATCAATGCGCCCGGAGTAATGACTCCCAGGTAGTCCACCGCAAACAGGATGTTCATGTCGGGCGCGAAAATCACATGAATGCGCGAGAGCTTGCCCGTTCCGCGCGGGTCGCACCGAAGGTATCCTTCCACCAACGTCACCTGCGGGTTGGCGTTTTCCTCCATGTTGATGCCTTCCAAGCTGGCATTGGTTTCCGCCCGGTGGGCGCGTGCCTCTTCCGAGTATCCGTACATGGCACCCATCAACTCGCGCTTGCGCTCCATCGGAATGCCGTAGGTCTGCATCACATCCAGGAGCCCCATGCGGAACCGGCAATACACGTCAGTGTAGATCAAATCCAGTTCCTTGGCAGTGGTCTCAAATGCGATGTCCTTGTAATCCACGCAGGCGGCCGTCACGTTGGCGTAGATCGATTGGGTTTCCTCTATCACCCGATTTTCCCATGTCTTTTGCTCGTCGCTGATGCCCATGGCCTGCAACTCTTTGGCGGTCTTCACGAAGTCCCGTGCGGGACCCGTCGTGAACGGCTCCCCGGTCTTCACATCCACCGCCACCGGCACTCTGCGCTTGAACGTGTCCACCTCGTCATGCCAGCGCACTTTCACAAACGCAGTGCCGCCCCATGAACTGATTTTGATGGCGTCCTTCAATGCTGGCTCGATGTCGCTTTGGTTGAACTTCCACTGCGAATGTTTGCTCATCACATCCGCGAGTTCGTTATCGTCCCGGCCCTCGGGAGTGGCCGCCAACCATGGCCGCGTGCCGAAAATGTCATCCTTGGCCTGGGCCACGTGGAAATCGAAGAACCCGGCCACGGTGCCGAGCGTGTCGTTCTGGTCGGTGAAGATGTCGCTCACGCTCGACGCGTTTACCGCGTCCTTGGCGCCCACCCGGTCCTCGTAGTTGTCTTCCGCCATGCGTTCCCACTTGGCCATCTTGGCCCGCCACGGACCCATGGCACCATGCAGGAACGACCAGCGGGAAGTGACATGGTTCATGAGCCAGGCAACATCAGCATCGCTCAACTCCCTCGCCAGCGGACTATCCAGCCGGGTCATGTTCACGGGCTGCTTTTTCGCCACGTCCTGCGGGTTGGGATCGGGGTCAATGATGATGCTCATGGGCGGCATCATGACCCGGAATCGGAATCCGCGTAACGGGCGCAGAAAAACTTGTCAGGAAGTCCGAAACATCATAACTGGATGTCCATGCCTTGGGTCACTCGATTGAAAATGACACCGGATATGGAAAGACGGTGCTGCAACCTGGTTTACAAGACCGCCCAAAAATACCACATCGCGCCAATTCTCATCACCGCCCACGTGCGCCATCTGGCGGCCGACGAGGCCCGCAAGGAAGTGCAACGCATCATGCTCACCCGGATGCACATGCGAAGATGGGAAGTGGCGCGCCTTTTCAACCGCGACTTGCGCCGGGTAAGAAAAAGCGTGCTTGGAGTCTGATCTAGGGCTTGTTGCGAGTCTGGCGCAATGCCTGCAACAAGGCGTCATACGCCGCATGCGTCAACCCCATGGCGGTGGCCGCCTGGTCGTGGCTCATGCCATGGACTTCTTGCAGCAAAATGGCCTGTGCATCGCGGATTTCCGCAACTGTGGTGGCGGCGATGAGCAATGCTTTTGCCGTGGTGATCTGCTTCTTGGTGAATTTGGTTTTGACTGACATGCCGGGAGTTTGCCGGAAACCGGACCGCCGCGCAACGGGCGCAGGTTTCCGCCCTCAATCCTCCTCGTGCGGCTTGAGCGGCCGGCGCGATACGGGTGCCGTGAAAAGCCATCCGCATGCGTCAGGCGTCTCCACACGGTGCGCGTCCTGCATGCGAAGTGCGAATTCCTCCCGCCGTGCCTGCTTGGAGGCCTCGGTGTTTTCCGGTCCTTCAGGGTCTTCGCGCCAGCTTCTCATTCTTCGGGTTCCGGCGTTTGGGTGTGCGCATGGAAGCGTTTTACCAGCATGATCTGTTCAAGCTGTTTCTTCTCATCCGGGTTGGCTTTCTTGAACACGGCTTCCGCTTTGTCGATGGAGAGTTTCTTCACCACGTATTGCAGGTGATTCATCTGGGAGCGGCGCAGGAGACCCGTGAAATCCTTGGGTTTGATATGGCCGGCTTTCAATTCCGCGTTCCAGTCAACCGGCTCTTTGGCTTTGAGTTTTTTCACGATCTCATACTTGGCCTTGGACGCATCTGCTTGTGCCTGGGTGCGTGCACCAACCGGGATTGTGTCCTTGGAATATTCTGCCGCGGCTCTTTCAGCATCGGTTTCGGTCATCTTGGCCGGGGCGGGCATCACGCCGATCATCGGCAACGCTTGACGGTATGGCGGCGCTTCACGTTCACGTTCGCGCTGTGCCCCGCGCATCCAGAATGGCACGAACGCCTTGGCTATGTACTTCCCGTCGTCCATGATGCGTTTGGCGAGTTCGTCATCTTTATTGCTCACCTCTATGCCGTAATAATCCTTGTTGCGCACCATGTCCGCTGCCAGGGAAATCAGCGGGTGGGTCTTGTTGAGTGCGGTGGTGCCCGGTTCCTTGCTCCACGCCAGCATGTCCTTCATGTAGGTCGGCAGAACGAAGCGTTCCGGGTTGCCGTGCTCGTCAGTGCCGCCGGTCCGGAATGCCCAGTAATCCAAGTTGGATGGGTCCATGTCCTTGGGTTTGTCACCGGTGAACAGGTAGGTGAGCAATGCATTGATCAAAGCGGTGGTCAGCACGAGTGACGTGGTGTAGGCCACGCGGTCGGGTATGTCCTGCGGGAGTTTGCCGGTCTTGGTCCACTCTTCGAAGAACTTGTAAGTGTCCTTGAACGCGCCGCCGATTTCCGCGATGGTTCCGCCCGTCCACCCGGGTGCGCGGACCAGCATTTGAATGAAGTTTTTAGCGGTGTTGCGGATGAAAAGCCGGTCATAGCGGACCTGACCCAAGCGGGCATCGACCCGGTTCCATGCCTGGCGGAATTCCGGCGCGAGGTCTTCCAATGCCTTTCCTGGGTTCTGTTCGATGATGCGGTTTGCCATGTGCGCGAACACCCCGGCTTTCTGCCGTGGCACGAGTCCGGTCATGATCGGGTAGGCCATGGCTTCCACGGCCGCCAGCGGGCTCTTGACCATCGCCATGACCTTGTGGCCGTTGTTCCAATCGCTGTAAACTGCCGCCATGTCATCGCTCTTGAGTCCGCGTTCCATGGTGAATCCGCCGCCGGCCAGTTCGATGGCACGCACCACCTGGGCGATCTTAGGATCAATCACGCCGTCCGGGTCGCGCCATGCGTTGAGCACCTTGTTGCCCGTGTAATAGGTTTCTCCCGTGGCAATGGCGGCTTTGCCGATGCTCTTGCCGAGGTCGGTGAAACCGCGGTTGCCGCGCAGGATGCCGAACATGTCTTTCATCACCGTGGCATTGGCGCTGATTTGTGCTTCCAGCGTGGTGAATCCCGCATGGAATGCGGATCCAACACCTAATTGCGCCTGGTTCAGCTTGTTGGCGAGCGCCATCCAGCCGGTGTAGAGTTTGCCGAAATAGCGGTTGTTGTAGAGGCTTTCTGACAGGTAGTTGTTGAGGATGTCGCCAACCGCGTTGGGCACGATCCGCTTGCCGGTCTGCACGAGTCCAAGGTATTTATCGCTGGTCAGTTCCTCGTAGGTCATGCGTGGCTTCACGTTTTCCAATTCCGCGATTTCCGGGGTGGAACGGATGAACGATTCAAACTGTGAGAACACGTCCGGGGCCACGGCGCGGAAGAGTTCACGCGATTTGATATAGGCTTCCAGCATGTGCGCCATTTTCTCAACCTTCTTGCGCACGTAGCGTTGGCGGTAATCGGTGGGAGTTTCGCTCTCCAGTTTCAAATCCGCCAGTGCCCGCAGTTCGCGGTTGATCTGTGCCCGGCGGGCATCGCTGGCGGTCTTGGTGACTTCGCCGCGTTTTCCAACAGCCTCGGCCTGGGTGACGATCCTGTCCCACAGGTCGTATTTGAAATCCAGTTGGTGTCCGATCTCATGCGCCAGCACGCCAAGGTCGGTGGCAAATTGCGTGACGGTCTCGCCGGACCGTGACGCGTATCCCAACTTGCCCCGGCCCGCATTGAACACGCGTTGCGGGGTGATGCCGATGTTTTCCGCGACCTTCATCAACCCGTCATAGACCGCCTTGTTGACGTATTCCGGAACGGTGATCGTGGGTGATCCGTAGATCTTGCCCACCTTGTTGTCTTGGATTTCCTGCCATCCCTCGGGGATTGCGGCGAATGGATCCAGCACTTTGACCAATCCTTCCCGCGACAAATCACGCAGGTATTGATGGGCCATGATGGAACGATCCATTTCCGCCCACTTGAGTTTCATCTGATCCACCGGGTTGTAACTCGTCGGGCGCAATCCGAATTCAAAGGCGGTCTTGATGTCCTGGTCGAACACCTTGCTTTTCTTGAATGACTCGCCGCCGGGGAATGGCCGCTTGGCGATCATGGCCAGCCAATCGTTACCGGGCGTGGCGTCCGATCCCTGGCGCAGGTCGAGCAGTTCATCTACCCGTGCCTTCACCCATGCTTTCTGTTCTGGCGTGGCTTCGTTGACGCCGGTGCCCGCGGGAATGATGCCCGCTTCGTTCGCTTCATCCATGGCCATGTTGAAAGCCCGGCGGCTTTCCTTGGTCCAGATTCCGGGGAAGTAATCCTGCCGCACGGTTTGCAGTGGCACGCCAGCTTCTTCCAAGAGTTTCACGCGCATGGCGTCCTGCTTGTCCGCCATGTCGTTGATCGCCTGCATCTCGGGACTCATCGGGCGGCCCGACGAGCGGTCGGACATGAACTTGATGCCTTGGTTTTCGTCGATGGGCAATCCCTCGCGGTGGACACCGAGTTTTTCAAACGTCTTCCACGATTTTTCAAACTGTCCATTCACGGATTCCTGGCGGCGGTGCATCTCGCCGATGCGTCTGCCAAGCAGTTCCGCCGCGTGAAGTTCGCCCGGGCCGTTGGATGTGGGCAGCAACAACGATTTGATGCCGTGGGTGATGTCGCCAACGATGTCTAGGCCGGGGATCTTGGAGCGCATGAGCGCCGGGAGACCTGAGTAGGCTCGGTCCACCATCTCCTTGTCCGTCTGTTTGGGCGGTGCTTCAACGGTGGCGGTCTTGGGGGTTTCCACGGGTTGCGCCTTTGGCGTGGTGGTCGGCGGCGGTGTCGAGGCCGGCGGCGCCTGACTCTCTGCCGGCGCGGGTTCACCGGTGGCGGCCGCGATTCGCGCATGCACCTGGGACACGATGTTGCCCACCGCCTTTTCGTTCACCTTGAAGCGTTCCATCACCTCGGGCGTAGATAGGCCGGATTGCACCGCCTCGAACACCCCGCGATAGACCGGCGGCAGTTTGGCGAGGGCCTGCTTGATGGCGTCTTTGCTGGCACCGAACGGAACCGCGGGCTCGTGTACAAATTCCTGGAGATCCGCCAAGGAATGCGGGTTTCTATCCTCGGACAAAGACGCTGGGCGTTCCTTGTTTTCAGGTATCGGCAGGACTAGATGTTCGGTAATTCCTTTTCTGTTGGCACCGAAGGGAGTCTCAGGCTCCAGCAAGCGCATCTGTCCATCGCCTTCGGCGGGTGGCGTGATGCGTGTCTCGCCCGGTGCGGGCCGGTCTAGTCCTGCTGCTTCGCGCTCTCCGGGGAAGGCGGGGAGTCGCCTCGGAACTTCGCCAGCGCGTCCATAATCAACGGGTCGCCCGCTTTGTGTTCCGCCTCGAACCTGCGTCCCGACTCCAGGCATTCCCGCAGCACGGGATGCTGTGCTCCAGTTGGCGTTGAGGGCTCGGCCAAGGGCGTCGGTAAGGGTGTGCCAGTCATAAGCGATTCCGTGTTGTTGAACAACGGCGTTCAAAGTGGCATCATCGCCTTTGGCTTGCAAGGATTTTTTTGTGGCATCGCTCATCGCCATGATGTGTTCGTCGCCGACAAACGCCCGCTGCTTCCTTGCATCCATTTCGCCGCGCGGTGTCAGTCCCATTTGGATGTCGCCGACAACACGCCCACCTTGGCTGGCGATGTGGCGGGCCAGATAGTAGGCGGTCGCCCCGGTGGTGGAAACATCGTCAACGATGATGTAATCCTTTCCGGGTTCTATCGCGCCATCGAATTCATGCACGGTGAACAAACGGCTCTTGGCGTCCTTGCCGGTGTTGTGGCTGGTGTTGGTCTTGTGGACGGTTTCATTGACTGGATTTCCGCCAAAGATTGATAGGAATCTAGCGAATCTCTCAGGAATGATGTTGGATGCCGTGTTGGGTTCTTCCAATCCGCGCACTGGAACCAGAATGGCATCGGGATTGGCCTTGATGAAATCGCGCATGGAGTCGAGGTTTCCCCTCGGCGTGGCATTGACAATGCGGTTGATGAGTTGGCGGGCTGATTTTTCCCGCTCTTCAGGTCTGGCTTCCCCTCGACCCTTGGCAAAATACCAGTCCGCATTGAAGCTGCGTGTTCCATATTTGGCATCCGGCACCGTGATGCGCGGGCCGCCGATGTTGCTGACATGGTTGAAGCGCACCATCCATTGCACATGCGGGAAATCCTTCCACACGTCGGCGGGATGTTTCCCGAAAGGTTTCTCCCCTTCAAACAGGCTCATCTGTCCGCTCTTGGCCACCTCGTTGCCGAAGCCCATGCCCTGCTGCACCTCGCGCGGGGATTTGACGGGTGCCGGGCGGGCCGATTGCTCGCCGCCTGGAAGCGCGGCGGGTTGTTCTTGCCCTTTCACCGCATCCATGTCGAACGCCAGCTTCTGACCAAGCGCCTGTTCGGCATCCAGCAACTTCTGATGCTCATCCGCCGTGAGTGCCTTGCCCGCGTCCCGTTTGGCCGTGAGCGTGCGGTAAGCGCCGAGGGCTGACATGGTGCCCACCTTCACGCTGCCCAGCCTCTGCGTGGCGTCTGGCGCGCGTGTGGCGGCGAATAGGTCGGGCTGGTTCTCATCCTTCCCGAAGTCACGGGCGGGTTCTCTCAACACACCTTCCTCCATCGCGCTGTAATACCCCGGCCCTTCAGGATCCACGGATGAAATGTCAACCACTCGAACTCCCATGCTGTCCTTGATTGCCTGCACCCGCATTGCCAACAGGTGCATTTTTGAGTTGTCGCCAGTGATTCCCGCCGGGAGATCGATGGCCACGGCATACGCTCCAAACGATCCCCTGGCGTTGGCGATGCGTTGCGCCAGGTATTGGCTATCCATGGCCTGTTCGGATGTCATGCGCTCGATGCCCAGCAGATTCATCCGCGTGTTCATCATGAGCAAATGGGCCGCGTCCGGGTTCCCGTTTCTCAGGAACTTCGCCAACTCGGCGATCTTCTCCGGTTGATCCATCGACTGGAGTTTCGATGGCAACGCCACTTCCCAATCCGCTTTCATTGGAAAGTTCTTGTCTGGCAGAGGCCCCATGCGTCGTGGCGTGAATGGCTTTTCCTCGTTGACCGTCGAGGAGTACATCATTCCGGACTCGCGGTAACTGTGGTAGGTCTCGCCGTTGGTGATGATGTGATCGAGCACCTCCCATCCCGTCATATCGGCAGCCTCTCTCAAGCGACGGGTGATAATATCATCATGGGATGAGGGCGACGGGTCACCGGATGGATGGTTGTGACTGAGGATGATGCTCTGGTATTTCTTCCCGGTTTCCTCGCGCAGCCTCGCCAACTCGCCCATAATTTCCCCTGTTGAAGCCACGGATTCATTCACGCTTCCAATGGTAATAATGCGTGCTGCAACGATATTGTTCTGTCCGTCCAGGATCATGACCTTGACCGACTCGAAGAAAGGCGAGCGGATGGGGATCATGAGCGCATGAACATCCGCCGGGGACTCGATGCGCGTGCCCACCGGGTTCCAATAGGGAATCTCATGTTTGATGAGCTGGGGCAAAATCTGCACCGCCCGCCCCTTGTCATTCACCTCGCGGGCGAGCGCCTGCCAATCGCCGGTCAGGCCGGCGTAGAGGTCTTCTGAAACGGATGGAAGTTTGGTTCCAGTCTTGGGCTTTGTTCCGGGGCTGGCAGCAGGAACCTGAGTTGCCCCACCCTTCGGCGATGGCGCGGATTCTGGCTGTGCGAAGAAATCACCTTGCGAATACGGCTTTCCATCCTCGGCCAATCCGCCGGATCGATGTTGTTCCAAGGCTTGGGATACTCGCTCACTTTCGGCTTTGATGACGCTTGCTGGAGTGCCATTGGCTGCAAGGTAGGTGGAAACCTCCGATGCGTCAAGCGGCACCTGGCTTTCCTCGACCCGGTCGGGCGCGGCGTCTTTCTGCTTCACAAGCCACCGGTCCACCTCGGCGGGCAGCGGCTCGCCGTTTGAGTCCAGCTTGCCCTGGAAACTTTCCGGGTTGACGCGCTTCAATTCCCGGCGTATGAATCCATCGAGGCCGGTGATTGGAGTCTTCCCTAGAGGGCGCGCAAGCGCACCAGGCGATTCATATGAACCCGGTCTCATTTCTTTGTCAGCGACAGCCACGGTGTTGTAATACCATTGACCATCGGACTGTTTTCTGATGGTGAAAATAGCAGTCAGTTCGTGTCCGTCCACATTGACGGGAAGAAGAAGTGTTGTGTACCCTTCCACGCCTTGTTCTTTGCTCTTCGAGAATCCTGACTTAATCGAACGCGGGATAGTGTTTTCCAAATCGGATGCTATCAGAATTTTGGCCGGGTCTGCCGATGTGTTTTCCGTTTTCCCAGCACCTCGCCGTCCAATGTGGATCGTGCCGATTTCGGGATGTTCAATGACGGCTTTATTTCTAACCATCTCGTCAAGGATTTCGGCCATTGACTGGCGCATTTCTTCGATTGATTTCCCTCTCCACGAATCGGGAACCGTAATCTTCGTGGGTGACATTAAATCCAATCTTCTTTGAACATCCAGAGTCTCCCAATCTCCGAAGTCTTTCTTGAACCCATCCGTCCGCGCCGCTGACCATTGATCTTCCGCCAGGTTCGATCTCTGTCCGTTCGGTGCCAGCGGGTGTCTGTCATTGCCACGAGGTGCGGTGGCAAACAGACGTTCCTTTTCTTTCCCTAATGCGTCGCCAAACGGAGCGCCGGGCTCCTGCACGGTGGAATCTGATGGCGGTTGCTTATCTCTCCACGCCTTAATGTCTTCCTTCAATTCCGCCTTGGTCATCTCCCTGCCGTCCTTCCATGGCATGAAGTAGTCAAAACTCCACGATGATCCACCTTCCAGCGTGATCGTTTTTTTGTTCACGCTCTTGACGATGCTGCCACCGGCATCCGGGTTGGCAACGAATGTCACCCTGTCACCCTTTTTGACCGTGGCGCGAAGGTAATCGCCGTAGGAACCAACAGCGGATGTCGCCGCTTGCCGTGATGGAGAGTTGGCTCGCGGCTGGCCGTTTTCATGCCGTTCTCCAGACACGTATCCCGCACGTTTTTCTTCAAGCTCGCGGAGATGTTTTTCCGCGTCTTGCCATAGAGTGAACGCTTTGCTCATGCGGTCATTGAGGGCACCGCGTTGCTTCATCAAACCCTTGTGCTGATTGGAACGTCCGGTAACAAATGAGCCGGGGACTTTGCTCGATTGCTCATTGAGGCGTTCGTTGATCTTCTGGAGATTTTCCACCTTGGTTCGCGCACGTTCAATCTCCCGATCCATGCCATCGATCACATCTTGAAATACACCTTCAGGAAGATGCGCCGAAGCCGCTGTGACTTCCTCCAGTGTGGTGGCGGGAGCGGGCGCGGGTGGGTTTTCCTTTGCCGCTTCCCTCACATACAAGTCACCCTTTCTAACGTATCCATCCGGCAACTTGATGTCATAGGCGTCCACCGCATCGGCGGAAACGGAATACATGCCACCATCTTTCAGGCGGGTCTTGGCGAGGTTCTTGGTCGAAGCCACGCTCTGCGGGCTTGCATCGGCCAGGTCCGCTTTCAGCAGGTCAACGCTTTGTTGGATCAGCGCCTTGTGAAGATCGGCAAGGACTTCTCCAGCGGGCTTGGTGAGTTGGCCGTTTCTCTGGTCATTGATCGTGTGCATGGCGTTTCCGATGCGGACCATGAGCATTCTCTTGCCCTTCTCGTGCACGAACTCGGCGGTCTTCTGGAAGTCGGCGGGAGTCAATCGCTCGGGTCTGGCATTCTCCCGCTCCGCTTTCTTGCTTTCCGCGAAAGCCTTCACCGCCGCCTGTTTCTCCGCTTGTGGCAGCGCCTTGAACTCAGGCGTGCCGGGGGTGGGCGGTTGAACTGTTAAGGATTCCTTGACGGTTGGCTTGAAGTCTTCCTTCTTGGCTGGCTTCTTGGTGTCTTCGGTTTTCAGCCATTCGCGCAGCGTGTCCACGTCGGTTTCCACGATGCTGCCAAGTCCTTTCCATCCGGGTTTGTAATTATCTTGATAGCCTGCGATGGCTTCCTGTCTGGAATCATAGGCCAGCATAACCTTGTGCTCGTCGAAGCGTCCGGTGGCCGGGTCAATCTGATTTACCACGAATGCTTTCTTCCCATCCGGGTTGGGACCGATAAACACGTCCACATGTTGCTTATCGCGGCCTTCACTACCCAGGAAATACCCATAGTGACTTTTCATCTCCACACTCCACGGCTTGCCGTTCTTGTCGGTGCCGGAACGCGTGGATCCTTTGGGATTCTCGATGGAAACCGTCATGCCATGGAGTGTCACCTTGCCCTTGGCATAGTTTCCCGCCTCCTTTTGCGCCTCGGTGGGTTCGGTGTTCGTTTCGCTGGCCGCCTGCTCCACTGCTTGCGCTTTCGTTTCCTCCTTGGGAGTCGGTGAATCATCGGTCTCGGTCCACACGGTATCCCCGCTCTTGAGCACTTGCCGGCCAAACTTGCTGCCGTCGTTCAACACCACGTAGTCCACATCCTCGTTGCCAAGCGAATCCTTGGACATCTGGACTTTCGATACCGTCATTTCCTCGCCGTCCACGATGACCTTCTCGCCCACCTTGAACATCGGGTCTCCATTGGCATCCACTTCATTCACTCTCACCGGCTCGCGGCCATCGGCTGGCACGTTGCCTTGGTCGAACGCCTCGATCTGCCTGGGGGATGTCCTGCCCTTGGTAGCCGCCGAAGTTGATGTCTCCCCGGCGGCTGGTTCGGATGGGGTCAGCACTTGCCCTTTTTCCCCATTGGCATTTTGCCCTTCATCGGGGGCAGTTTTGCGAACGGGTTGCCCTGTTTGATCGGGGCTTTGGGCGGCGCTGGCTTTGCTTTCGGTAGGGCCATTGTCGGTTGGGGTTGGGGTTGTTTCTTGCGGTGCCTTGATGGCAGCGGAAGGGGTTGACTCGATGTCGATCACATCGCTGGGTTTCAGCGTGACGATGACATTCTTGTGATCGTCGGCCTTGATTCTCAACCTTCCATCGGGCCGTGTCTCGATGACCTCGCCCGTGGCCTGGCCGCCAAGGCCCGGATGGTGGAATGCCACCCGGCGCGGTGGTTGCGCGGGTTCGGTGGGCTTTGCTTCCGGGTTTGTGGTTGACGTTTCGGTTGACGCGGTTGACGGCTGCGCTTCCCCATTCTTCGGGGATTGCACTGCATCCGGCGTGGTTCCGGTTGACTTGGCCGGCGTGGTTGCAATGTTCGTGATGTGACGGGCTTGAACCATCCCGTAGCGCTGCGTGCCTGAGAAGTATGCCGGATATTCCGGCCCGTTCGGCCCCTGTTGGGCCGGTCCCGTCAAGGTGATGTCGCCTTCGCCATGGTAAACGTCGGAACGAACGATGGTTCCCGCTGGCAAATCATCGTGCTTCCCTGCGGTTACCGGTGGTTCCCCTGGCGGCGCTGGTTTCGTTCCTGATCCTTCTCCGGAAGGTCCTCCAAGCTCACCCGTTGTCGGGGCTGCTGGCGGGTTTTGTGCAGCTTGCGCAGGGGTTTGCGCTCCGGCCGGTCCTTGTATGTTTTGCCCATTGCTTTGTGGGGTTCTGATTTCTCTGTTAGCGGGGATTTCAACCGTCGAACCATCGGCGCGTTCGATCATGTAACCAGACTGTTCGTCTGCCAGCTTGACGAGTTTCCCCTGTTCTACTCGCCCGTCGGATCGGCTATATTCCACCATCGTTCCAACCGTTGGTGGCGCGGATGCGGGTTGGTTGGGGGTTGGCGCTTGAACCTGTGGCGCTTCAGGTATTCCAAGGCGCGTGCGGGTGTCGGCGAGGGATTGGTTGAAATCCCGCGCATCGTTGTTGATCCGCTCGATAAATTCAGGATCGTCGCTGCCTAACTCTTCAGCGGTCCAGTCGGTGCGCTGGGTGGATGCGTGGATTTGAGCCGTAAGAACCTGCTCGGTGGCGGTGTCGCCCCGTGTGCGGGCCGCGGTGATGGCGGTCTGCACGTTGGCGAGCGCTTCGGTGGATGCAACTTGATCGCCCGGCTCCAACGTCACATTGTGGGACAGCCACTTGGCGTAATCGTTGGGGTGCATTTCCGCCACCTTGGCCGGGTTTGTTTCAATGATGACCGCTTGCTCGGCGGTGAGAGGTTCTTGAGGAACGGTTGGTTTTGGCGCTTTTGGAGTGACGTTTCTGAAACCGGATTGCGGTCCTTTGGTCGGAGGCGTCGTGGTTCCGGTGCCTGTTGGCGCGGGGGAGTTCGGATCCACGGTGCCAGTTTTGTCACTGCGTCCGCTCCACGAACGGTGCAGGACACCCATGACCAGACTTTGAACAACGAATGGCGGGATGGTCCCTCCCGTTTCCTTCGCCACTTTGTTCCAGTCTGGAAGTTTTCCGGTTGTCAGCGAGTCATACATGGTGCCGGCCATCGTCATGACTGCGGCATTTGACACGCCATGCACGACTGCCCGTTCCAAAACCTGCTTGGCGGTTGGGACCATAACGATGGATTCGGGCATGAATCCCAGTGCCGCGAACGAGACGCCTCCCCGCAGTGCGCTGTTGATGACAGAAATCTCCGATCCGTCTTCATTGGTCTTGCCTCCAACATACTTCTCTTGCGCCGCCCGGCTGGCATCCACCCGCATGCCGATGGCCGCGTTCTGTGCGATGCGTTCAACCATCGGGATCTTCATCGCCTGCTGCGGTAGTCCGCGTGCCACGGCACCCATATTGTAGAATGCAGCCTCTTCCGTTGCCGCTTTGCCTGCTCCGGTAATTGCCTTGCTGATGAATCCCCCTCCAACATTGCGTACCGGTACGCCCACGTTTCCTCCCATGCAGGAAATAAACAATGGAGCCATCGTTGCCACCATGTCGGCCTCTCCGTGTTTTCTGGCATTGGCCGCCATCTGGAGTTCATTCGTCTTCACCCACTTCTCTCCCATGATGGCTGTTAGTATCCGTTTCTGCATCTCTGCGACAACCACTCCTGTTGCCGTGCCACCGGCAATGGCTCCCCCTACTGATGTCACCACGGCACCTGGGCCAGTCTCGATGCCCGCCGCCGCTCCTACCAGAGCGCCGATGAATCCGCCTACCAGCGTGCCAATGGCCGGCGCGATCTCCATGTCAAACTTGCGCGCGATCGTGCGTATGGTTCCTTCAGCCTGCCGGCCAGGGGTAACGACCTTGATTGCTTCCTCGAGAGTGCCTACATCCACGCCCGGTTTCCATCCATTGTTGCTCCACCAATCTTCGAGGAACTTGCTTTTTACCGCATCCTTTTCTTCCGGCTCCTTGGCTTTGTTCCATGCGTCCTTGGTTTCCGCATCCTGCTTGGACAGCCACTTGCCGAAAGTTGCCGGAGCCAATGGATCATCCGCCTTTAATGTGAGATCCGGATAGACGCCCTTGATGAGGGATTGTCCGTCCTGCACCGAGAGTTTCCCGTGGTAAACCTGCATGGCGATCTGGTCGGGAGTGGCCTTCATCTCTTGCAACTTCGCCCACACCGCATCCTGACCCGCAGGAATGGTGTCTTGCACTGCCTTGAACACGTCGGCCACATATTGCGCCCCTTTGACCGGGTCAATAGGTTGAGATCCATCCGGTTCTCTCAGATAGATCGGCATGCCATCCGTGGCACTGTAGTCCACGTGCTTTTGCAAACCCCTGCCTTCGAGCGAACTGCTGAGCATTACATAGGGGTTGCCCCGCGCGTCCTTGGCCACGCTGCCGATGTTGTCCGTCGCGCCGTTCTTGGTCTTGCGTGTTAGCCAGGTGATGCCCTGGGGGCTCGTCTCCACGCTGATTTCCTCCGGTTTGTCGAGACCGCCGGCCGCCTTGGAGAACATCGCGATCTTGCCCGGGTCGTCGAGGGGAATCAAAGGCTTCTTGGCCGTTGCCGGGGCTGCAGCGGTCTTCAGGTTTCCCTGTTCGTCGATGTTGCCATGGTTGGCTTTGGCCCATGCGTCACCTTCCTCCGGGGTATTGAACGTCGGGTATTTGTCGATGCCGTTCTTGATGGCGATAGTGGTTGCTTCCTTCACAGACAGCTTTTTGCCGTCAACCATCGTTGGAATCACCCGCTCCTTGCCATTGATGTTGACACCCGCCAGAATCACGTTGCTTGTGGATCCATCGTCGTTCTTTACGTTGGGATGGTTGGTCGGAAATACCTTGGCCGCGGGCGGGGCGGGTGTAGTCGCCGCCGATGGTTGAACTGATGGTGGTGCTGCGCTGCCTGCGCCGCCCGCGGAAGGTGGTTGTTGCAATTTTTGGCCGTTTTGTGCAATTTCCGGCTGGTTTTTTGCAATTTCAGGGGTGTTTTGTGCTGGTTTTGTGGAATCAGCGGCGATCACACCAGGCACCGGCGCGGTGGCCTCGTTCCACGCCCGCATCCATGGCGATTGGACGCCGGTCTCTGCCGCCGCCAGCGTCTCAGCCGCACCAGCGGCTTCCGGGGGCATCCCGTGCTCGTGCTGAATCTTTTCTGCCGCCAGCTTCAAATGCTGGTCCTTCACCTCGAATTTTGCCGCGTTCAGGCGCTCGGCCTGCGGCAACAGCCGGTCGTGTTCGGCTTTGGCGCGGTCGTGAGCCGCTTGAAGTTGTGCCCTGTCCTTCCGCCACTTGACCAGTTCCAGAGGATCGTATTCCACGAGGTCTCCAGCTTTGTGCGATGTCACCCGGACCAAATTGCCGTCTTCGTCCTGGGTGATATTGGACTCTCCGCTAAGTGGGTCCACACGGGCGATCACATCTTTCTGGTATCTCGCCGCCTGACCCGTCTTCGGGTTCACCTTTGCCCATTTCATGATCGCGCCGGGAGTATCCTCCCGATCCTGTGCCCGCGCGAAAATGGGCTTTTCCTCGAAGTTATTCAGAGCCTCGGCCGCTTTGTCGAAGGTGGTCTTTGCTCCATCCGGTCCTTTCCATCGTGGATTAAACTGCATCCGCGTCTGGTTGATGTTGTTCAAGCGCAGGTCGAGGGCCGCCTTGCGCTGTTCCAACTCGGCATCCTTGGCAACCTTGGCAGCCAGTGCTTCGTCAACACCCGCATCCACTTTCTGCGGTGCGCCCCACGCGTCCTTGGTCGAGACCGTCACCTGTCCCGTCTTTGGATCCGTGTGGGTTGGCAGTGCCTGGGACTTGGTTTGTCCTTCCGGGTTGCGGTAGTCCTGCACGAGCGCTTTGCCTTGGGAGGGTTCGTAAGGTGTCTTCTGCACGATCTGGTCGTTCACCATCAGTTCGCCGAATCCCGGAACTCCTGCAATGACCTTGGCCTTGTCCTGTTGCACCGCCGGCAGCACTCGCGGCTTGCCTACCTCGCCCGTCTGGAATGCGGGGGCACCTGTGGGCAGCGTGTCCAGCGTGGTCTTGCCGGTTTGAACGTCGGTCGTCTTTGCCCGTCCCTCGCTCACGCCGATGCGCACCTGCCGCTTGCGCTCCTCTTCGGCCAGCCTTTCGGCCTCCTTGGCCTGCCGGTTGGCTTCCGTTGCGTCCATGGCTGCCTGTCGCCGCTGGTCGCGTTGCTGCTGGTCGAGCATGCGGGCTCCCGTGTTCGCCTCGCTCGGGATTTTCGATTGACTCATCCGCACCGCATTCGGGTCTATTCCCGCCCGTCCTGCTGCCACTTCGCCCAGATAATCCTGCACTTCATCTTCTGCCAAGCTCCTGAATCGTGATCCCATGCGCGGGATGCTGCCACATTTCCTCCCCCGTGGTAACGGGCGCAGGCATTGGAGTCCCGGGCCGATGATGGCGGCCCCTGCCGGGTCAGGAGGTTAGAGGAGACATGAGAACCCTTCCGCGCTTCTCGGGCTCTATCGGCTTGCCCGTGGTGTGATGCAAACACCTGAAATCAAACCGCCTGACCAAGCAGGGTGATCTTTTGCACTGTGGACACCGCAGGAGCCGTGCAGCCAGCAATGGTTTGCAGGTAGGCGTAAAGCGTGTCCGAGGCGCCGACGAACTCCTTGTTGTGTCCGGTGGCCTGCACAAACACGGTCGATCCAAGATCCAGAGGCGTGCCTATGTCGATGTATCCCAGGTACGACCCACGGTCCCCGGCGGGCAGGTCCCACGCGTCATTGTCGAGCAGCGCGCTTGCCGGTGTGGCTGAGTAGAGATGCAGGCGAGCACCGGTCATGCTCGTGAAGACCGCGGTGGCGCCGATCTCGAACATCGACTGCAGGATGCGCGTCATGTCCTTGGGCAGCCCGAAGCCGTGGAATGTTAGCACGGCTGGCCCCAGGTGATGCACCGTGTGGTCGCCGGTGCCCGCGCCAGTCACCTCTATGCCAACACCGCCAGCGGTAGCAGCCAGTTGGAACGTGTTATCCGTCTTCTCGACCACGAAATACTTCGTGAATGCCGTCAGACCGGTGCAAACCGCGGTGGCGGTGATCTGCACCGCGTCCCCGTTGACGAGCCCGTGCGCGGCCTTGGTGAACACCCCGGGTTTGGCCACGGTAAACGAGGTGATGAGGATAGATCCCTTGCTGCCCGCCGGGCCGATCACATCGCCGGCGCTGTAGGTCGAAAGATTGGCGCACCTGGTGAAGAGTGCCACCGCTTTGAAGAACTTGGTTTGGGCGCGATCGCGCACGTAGGATAGGATGCTGCTGGCGTTCATGGTGCCGCAGATTGGCACAAATCAGCGGGCACCGTAACGGGCGCAGGAAAAGAACGAGGCGACAGAGCCCGCGGGAGCCACTGTCGCCTCTATTCCTAACACCATGCAGGGTCACAATGCCTCTGAGTAAGCGCTTCGGATTGGTGAAAAGATACGTGGTCGAGCCGGGAGAGCAAGACAATTTACCACCCGCGCCGCACATTGTTGACCTCGCGCCAGCCTCCGCATTTGCCGCGCTTGGCCATGTCCGGCGGGTCGATGTTTTTCACCCGGTGCTGCTTGTAGGCGGTGGCGCTGGGCATCGTTTGCCAGGCGATGGCGTCGGCCAGACAGTTATGAACCAGAATCCCGTTGGCAAAGTATTCGTGTGAACCCTCCACATGGAGGTTGAAGACCTTTCTTCTTTGCAAAAGCCTTGCGGTTCGTGACCCAAGTTCTACAACTTTTAGAACAAAACTTAGAACACCGATTGGTGGATAGAAAAAGAGTCCCACAGCAAATGCACGCCAGTTGACGTTCTGTAACGAGTAGGGATTTGCGTGAGATTTCCCGCATGGCTGCTTTTGATTCTGGAAGGCTTCTCCATTTTTTGAGCGCTGCGACGATGCGTTCAGTTTGTCTGTATCCGGCTTCACGCATGAGTCGTTTTTGTGCAGGATTCCGCATGTGCATTCGGGTGTGGGTGCCAGCAGCGATTGTTTCCAGATTCCCAATGTCATTATTGAGCGGGTTGCCATCCTTGTGATGAACGAAGTGGCCGATTGGAATTTCCCCATGATGGTCAATCCAGATTTGCCGATGAAGTGCAACAGGTGGTGCCTTCCATTTATCATGTCTCCAAAAATAAACACGGAATTGTCTTCGTTGTGACTGTGGATGCCGATGGTATTTTTTGCCTCCGTAAATGACAGTTTCTCTGGTCGGTTGGTTGTCGTGTTCCATATGTATAGCGTATTACTTGCTGATACCATTGACAAGCGTTTTTCTCCATCAGGGGTGATGATTGGGTGGGTGGCTGTTCCGACTAGTCCGAGGTTCGAGATTACGGGTTTGATTCGAGCGAATGTTCTGGCGATTGGTTTTGGTCCGTCACGGGTGATTACCATGTTTCCCACTTTGAGTGTTTCGATTGGAACTTGTCCGCTTGGCGTCAAAATCATGGTTCCTCGAATGAAACAATCGTCATCGTGGGCACCGCCGGCGGCCTCGGCGCGTCCGTTGGGTCGGACGATGAACGTCTTGTACTCCTGAATCGAATGCAGGCACAGCACGTCGATGGCGCGGTCCCTGATGGCTGCCGCGAAGCCCTCTATCACCGCGTTGCGCTCCTGCTTGTCGGTCATCTTGAATCCGTATTGCTCGACGATCTGGCCGGTGCGGTGTGAATCTGGTCGGCGCTTGTGGCAGGGTATTCCGTTGTCCTTGAGCAGCCGCAGGATGTCGAGGCCGCAGTTGATCTCGATTACCGTCATGCAGGTGCCATAGAAGCGCGATAGCCGCGCCGCATGCCCGGCCACCTCATCACCCTCGCCATAGAATGGCGGGCGCAGCCTCGCCACCTTCATAGCCGGCCGCCACCTATCGAAATCCGCATCGTGGTAGCCGTCCCGCCACACGCTCACCGAGTGCCTGTCTGGATCCGCTCCTATCGTCTGGCTGGCGTCGGTCGCCGGGTCGATGGTCACCAGGTAGCGGCAGTGCTCGATGGGGTGCTCCCACACCAGGATGTCCCCGGTGCCGTCGCGGGTATTCTGCCATGTTACCTGCCCGCTGTCTTGGGTGAGCAGGTAGCCAGTGTCGGGCGTGATAAGTCGCGCTCTGTTCTCCATCTCCACGAGGATTCCCATGTCGAACCGCGGGGAGCCACTGGCCAACCAGCACGACACATCGTCGCTCGGGTAATAGTAGCTGAACACCTTGGGATCGCCGTTACAAACGCTCTTGATCGTGTCCCGGCGCCAGGCCACCTGCTCCCAATCCAATCCATACTTAACAATTTCGTCCCGCTCGGTGTCGTCAAGCGTGGCCTGAATGTGGGCAATTTCCTGGGCCGATACCGGTTGCTTGCGGCGGTTGTCGCCGAATTCCCACCACCCCGCGAATATCTTCACCCATTGCTCTTCCGGGCGGATGCCAGCCTCAAACATCCGTATGAATTCCTCCAGCGTGACCGCCACTTGCCATGTGGAGTATTGCCAACCCACGGCACCTTCCGGAGTGGATTCTGAGAACGCTACCGAGTCCGACCCGCTCAAGGTGGGCAGAACCGCGGCCATGACCACCTTATCGTTGCGCTGGGTGGTTTGAGGCCACTTCGAGGTTTCCGAGAACAATCCAAGCTGGTTGGTGTCGCCTACGCTGGCGTTTGGATTTTGTGCAGTGTCCACATTCCACTTGGTGCCGTTGCTCCACTCGATGCTGTGCAGCGGGTCGGCGATCATCTGCACTTCCCACGGGTAGGAATCCGCACCTTGGTAGCTCTTGAGCTTTTTCAGCAGGGCTTCCGAGTGCTCTTTCTTGTCCGCGATGGCAATGCCCTCGCATGGCACCTTCATCCCATGGTGGTAGAGGATGTGTGCCGCGAAGGTCGAGCACCCGGCCCGCCTGGGCTTGGTCACGATGATCCTCACCTTCACTTCCATCCGGCGCATCGTCTCGTAGGCTTCAGACATGCGAAGCTGCAGGATGTTGGGCGTAGGTGAAATAATGACGTTGTTTTTGTCCCGAATCTTGCAAAAACACGCAAAGTGGGCCGCCGGGGAAGCATAACAGATGTCCAGCAATTCTTGGTCCGTGCGGTTCCGCACGAGGTCCGCAAAGTCGGCAATCAGATGATCTGGATCATTCGTCATTCGGATGGTGTCCACCGTGTCAGTCCCTTGGTGGGCGGGTGGTGGCCATTGCCTTTCCCGTTGCCATTGCCGCCATGGGCACCGTTGCCGCCATTGCTGCCGTTGCCGCCATGCGAGGCGGTTGCCATCTCTGCGGCGCGTGTGGACCTGCGGGCTATTAGGTCGAGTCCGCTGGCTACAGCATTCGCCCGTGCGCGGATTTCATCCAAGGTTCTCGGACCGGTCTCCACCTCGACCCGCTCGGGCTCGAAGTGTCCGGCCAGCCTGGCATCGATCTCGATTGCACGCAGCCAATCAGCGGGTTTGAAGGTCGTGGATTCGATTTTCTCCATCAAGAGTTCACGCTTCCGATCCTTGGTAAGCAGGCATTTCTTGGTCTGCGGCTTGCGTAGTTCGGCCACATGGGCGGCCACGCTAGGCTTTGCTAGGCTTTCGGCTGCATTCGCACGCGCAGTGTTTCGCGACACCTTGGGATAGACTTGCAGCCAAGCATCCACCCCACTCATACCACTGACGATGAACTCACAGAATCTTTCCTGTCTCACGGTCAGCGGTCGGGGCAGCCGCTTGATTTGCGGTCGTGTCTTGGGTGCGGATTTTTTCGCCGTTTCGGGAGTCTTCATGAGTTTTCGAGGGCTGTTCGCGTCGTCGATGGGATGATTTTAGACAGATTGGCGAGCAGGAAACAACGGGCGCATGATTTTTCATGGTTCGTCGTCGCCGCGCAGGTCGATGTCGTCCATGTCGTAGGGCTGACACTCGTTGCCCATGCAGCCTGGGTCGCCGCAGATGGGGCACGGGCCTGCTGGTGTCTCGTTCTGGCGGAATCCCCGGATCCGCTGGTATCCGATCTCGAAGGCGGTCGGGTTGTAGGGTCGGGGTTGCGGACCTTTGCCGGCTTGGGTGGGGGTGCTCATGTGGTGGATTTCTGGTTGTGTTTTTTTAGCAAGAACATCCGCGAGCGGACTGCCTCCAGCGTTCGGCCCAACGATGCTGCCTTTTCGCGTGCCGTTATTCCTGCGAGCTTTATGTATGCGTCTTGCTCTGGCCCCCATGATAGACCGTGGTGGTGCGCGAATTGAAGCGTTGCAGAATTTAATTTTTTTCGGCGTTTTCGTTCGTCCTTGACGTGGTTTTTTCTGTCTTTTTCTGTGTTTTTTAGTATCCAATTCATCCTGCACTTCGCAGTCACTTTTTTTCCTTTTTCAGAATGTTGATACCGTTTTATGCTCTCCCTTCCGTTTTCGGATTTATAATACCATCTCCAGTACTCCGGATTACGTGTGCCGTCTGGTAAGAGCGCATGAGGCTTGGTTCCTTGGTGTTTATTCATGATGGTGATGGTATCCCGTTTTTGAAGGAGGCGAGCATGGGGACGGTGGTGTGCTCGTGCATGTAGTCGAGGGCGGCCCGGATGTGGCGGCATTCTGTCACTCCCTTGCGGCCCGGAGCATAAGGGATGTATTTCCCTTCCAGTCGCCGTTGGTTGGGTTCTGCCACCATCTGGAAGTGGACGCAGGAGCAACGGCCACGGCCACGGTTGGCGGTCAGGTCCACAAGGTAGCGCCTGGCAAAGTCGCTGTCGCTTTCCACCCAGTAGCGGAAAGGTGCGCCGGTATCCTCTTCCACGGTGGGGACGCGGTAGTCGGTCCAAGCGTCATTGCATTTCTCGGCGGCACTCATGACAGCGGGAGGAATTGGGAGAGTTTGGCGTGTGCCGCTTCAAGTTCGTCGGCCAAGGCTGTAAGCAGTCCCATGCGTGCGGCCGGCCATCCGAGTGGCGTATGGTCAATCTCGAAGATTCGCACATCTGCCACCAGTTGCTTCCAGCGTGGCACGGGTGGCGGCTTTGGCGCTTTGGGAGCTGCTTGGTCCCGCTTCTCACCCTCGACGCGCTGGCGCGGCCTGTAAGGCGGTTTTTCTTTCCCGGCGGCAAGTTCATCATCGGTGACATGGATGTGCTTCCAGTCGGCCCGGTCGGGTTTGACTTTGGTCAATCCGGTCATCGGATCGATGCCCACCCGCGTCCCGCTCGCGCGCAACAGGCGTCCGGTTCGCAGGTAGCAAACATGCGTGTCGGTTTTGCTGGCGGCAATGGTTCGGGCTTTGATTTCCACGGTAGTCATAATTTCAAGCGGTGCGCCTCATGATTGGTATGATGTTGTCCAGCGGGCTTGATACCCGTGAAGCGAGTTGGGGCAGGCAATGCAGATATATTTCCGTGGTGCGGATGTTGGTATGACCCAGCAATTCCATGAGTTCTTGGATGGTGCCACCGGCAGACAGATAGGACGTTGCAAACCCATGGCGGAAACTATGGGCCGTGATCCGCTTGTTGATGCGTGCCCTCGACGTGGCAATCTTGAGTGCTTTGGCAAACCCTGACTCGTGGACGTGGTGGCGCCGCACAATCCTGGATTCGGGATCGGTGGATTCCCCGGGTGCCGGGAATACCCAAAACCACGGCCATTCCACTCCAGCACGCGGATACTTGGTCGCCACGCCCTCTGGTAATTCCACGCCAGGACGGCCGTCACGCCGGTCATCGTCATAGATTGCCCGGTCGATCCGGTAACGTATCGCCAGTGCTGGAATAATTGCCTTTGGCAGTAGTGTCACTCTATCCTTATCCCCTTTCCCACCGCGCACAGTCACCGTGCCAGCGTGAGAATCCAAATCCTTTACCCGCAGTTGCAGGGCTTCTGAAATACGCAAACCCGACCCATAGAGCAGGCTGGCCACCTCGTTCCACGGTGCCGGCAACAATTCGATCACCGAGACTGCTTCTTCCCTCGACACCCAAACCGGAACCCGGTGTTTCTCTGGTGGTCGCGTCCACTCTGGCAAATCAGCTAGCGGACGACCCAACGCGCGATACAGCGCCACCAGCGCATTCAACGCCTGCTTTTGGGTTGAGCGTGATCGGTTGCGAGCCAACCAAGAAAGGAACGCGCAAACCTTTTGCTCAGGAGTATCGCAGTCAGGTGCCTTGAATCGGGAAAATCGGATCACATGGCCGCTATAACATTCCCGCGTCTTGCGCCCCAACCGACCGCGACGCATCCATGTGTCAAATAATTCCAGTGCTTGAGTTGGTTTCATGGATTTGGGGGATGTTGGATATACCGACTTTTGTCCGTAGAATTTAACTGTTCTCTGAATCCAAGATGGCTCGGAGTTTCTTCGCTATTGGCGCGGGGTCAGTGTTGTCCATGAAGGACGCGGGGAGCATTTCCTTACGGTCGCAGATTCGCTCGATCCACTTGGTAGCGGCGAGGATGGTATCGCGCTGACTCGGTGTGAGTGCGCCTTTAACGTATATCGTTTGTGTGGTGGAGTTCATTGGTGGTTTCAGGCTGATTCAGAGAACAAGTGGATGCTGACGACGGCGGGAAGTCGTCTGTTTGGTTTATTCGGAGTCCAGCGCCCGCCGCGCCAGATCCTTGTCGTTCGGTGGATTATGCACGGCGGGGATTTGGTCGGTTCTTCGCGCCCTCGCAGTGACGGTGCATCCAGTCGTCGCACTCTCGGCAGCGGATGTCCGGTGTCATCGGCGTTCCATGAGTGCATCGGCCGGCCTCATAGCGGTTCATCCATGCTTCCCGCAGTTCGGCAGACGGCAGGCCACGCGATCCACTGTGATAACCACCGCAGACGCGGCAGTTGTCCATGGCCGGAGCGTCAGAATTGCACTCAGGACACACGGAGCGGCGCACCTTGAACCACCGAACAAGTCGGCGCATCCAACCGTGCTTTATCTTTTGCATTGGCGATTTCATAGGCTTTTCAGTGACCATCGGTGGATGGCCTTGTTTCGTTCTCAGAAAATAAATGGGGAAAATCAAAAATAAAAATTGACAAACCTAAGCGATTTGGTAAATTGCACTCGTCAGCGGGCAATGAGCCCCACATCAACCAAAACGAACCATGAAAAAACAAATCAAGGAAGCGATCAAGGAAGCCGGATTCACCAAGGGAACTCCCGTTCCGGCAAAGTTTTTCTATCGGCTGTCGCAAGAGATTGCCGGAGAAGATCCCGAACCGATCAATAAGTTCTGGGGCTACGTCAGCCAGCTCGCGACTCGCGACAGTTTCGCGCAAGATTGCAACTGGGTCATTAAATAATCTGCCGCCATGAAAACCACAGAAATCAGCCAAGCCGCAGCCGCCATGGGGCGCAAGGGAGGGTCCGCAAAGAGCGAAGCCAAGACCGCCGCAGTCCGCGCCAACGGAGCCAAGGGCGGCCGGCCTAAGAGCCCGTTCGACTCTACGTTCCACCGAGACGGTAGCGTTACCGTTTGGGACGTTCATAACCAGGGATGGATTCGCACGTCGCATCCTTCCGATTCCCTCCTCGCCACTCTGAGCGGCGAGGAGCGCGCCAAGGTCATTGCCCATACAGCCTAAAAAGACTGAGAACAAGACGCCGCACACCAATCCCGCCCGCCGCCCTGTCGGTGTGGCGGGATTTTTCGTTAGGACTTTAGGTGTCGCGGTCATCGGTGTCGGCGGGATGGGTGGGCTAGGCGTTCTCTGAAAACATAGCGGCGATACCCTGGAGCCAAGTCAGCGCGACTTGCGGGACCAAGGAATTGCCAACGGCGGTCAATTGGTCTTTAGCCACTGATCCGGGTAGCCCATCAACCACAGGGCGAATGCCGGATTGATGATACCACTTTTCGGAGGTGATTTCTCTCTCGCGTAGATTTTGCGGGGCAGGGTGTCTTCGCGCTTCCGCTCTCCCTGAGCTTTGGCCATTCCTGGCGTGTCCTTCCAGTCGCGGGCGATTGGCGTGGGAAGCCAGAATCCAGAGTCTTTCGCGTCGATGGCCTGCACCAAGCGCGGAAGCGGATACAACATCCCATTGCACATCATACCCGAGGTCGGCAAAGGCTCCGAGGATTCCTCTGAACGCGCTTCCTCCTTCCAGAGAGATGATCGCCCGTGGATTTTCCAGGATTGCGTATCGGGGTTCCAACTCGCGAATGATTCTGAGGGTATCCGGCCACATCCATCTTTCGTCAGAAGTTCCACGCCTTTTCCCGACAAGGCTTGCAGGCTGGCACGGCACGCCTCCCGCAATAACATCAGGCCAGCCATACGTGTCCGTGAACTCATCGGTTCCGATACACTCGCATTCTCCAAACTCGGCTTGGCATCGGAGACACCACACAAGTTCATCATCATCTGGGCAGGGTTCGCAGTCATAGATTCTTCGGCAGATTTTGGTTACGTCTTTGAGGTTTGGGATTTCAGGCCAGCATGCCGCCAGCACTTTCGATGGATATGCAGCCACTTCCGCGAACGCCATTGTTCTCCCTCCCGCCCACTCGGTAGCGAGCGCGAAGCCGCCAATGCCGCTGAACAAATCGAAGACAGAGAACAAGGCATCGCTGCCAACCATGCCAGCGGCATTGTCAGGGGCGAGTTCAAGCTGTGGGGACGCTGGCATGGTGGCAGGATTTAGGCGTTCTGCCTATCAAATCGAGCAAGCCACAGACCAGCATCGGCTCTAGCTTGTTGGCTGGCTCCGGTGACGGTTTTAGGCGCAGAGATGGATGCCTTGTCCGCATATTTTAGCAGGCGGCGGATGATGTGTGATGCGGCCATGCTCGGAGGTTCAGACATTGGAACTACCTCGAAGATGAATCGCTTGCCGCCAAGATGATCCAGGCGGAATGACCGCACGCCACCAACGGCCATTTTTTGCGCCAGTAATGCCGAATGCTTCGCCCACCATTCCTCGGCAGAACAAGTCATCGCTGCCGACTGGCTACTGTCTTTTGTTTCACTTTCCATTTTCGTTTCGGTTGCTGCCAGCGGCAGGATATTGGACGTTCAGCGGAGAATTGGCGGGCGACCCGTGTCGAATGATTGCGGGCCAAGGAAGCGGTAGCAGTCCACGATCAGGCTGATGCACTCACGGTATCTCTGGTATGGCGGCAGATCAGGGAAGACAGTTTTCTTGGACTTCCACAGCGGTATTGCGTAGCGCTTGATGTCTTGCGCGTGGGCGACGATCTCTTCGGTGGTCATTTGTGGCATGGCGGTGTTGGTTGGTAGTTCAATTTACTTGAAGGAGTATTGGTCGTGAGCGGGAGCGTCTGGCCTCCCCGCGATACGATGTTTCAAAATACGGAGAAACTTATTGCGGATGCCTATAAGACGATCCAAGAAGCTAAAGACCGCGAAGAAGACAACCACAAATCCCTTGTCGAACAGTATGCGCAGGCGTCTGGACTCCCAGTGATTGAGTGAGCTAGTTTTGTCGCCGCTGAATGCTCTAGCGAACCGGATCAGCATCACCATGCGGTCGAACTCGTCATCACTTTCGATTGATGTGAGCCATGTCATCGCTTGGTTGTGCTGGTGCTTGTCGTCGCGCCAGATCAGTTCGTCCTTATGGAAGTTCACGCCTTACCTCCTTCCCCTAGAATGGAAGAGGGAGAACAAGGCGTGGCATGCGACCCGCAAAAGCTTCCTTGTCGCGTTTCAGTCTCCGGGCTTGGCGAGGGCGCATGCACTTTAGCGTTCTCTGACCACGCCGCGAGTCGCGCCGCCATCCCCGAAAACTTGCTTTCTAGACCGGATAGAATTTCCAGCGCGTCGGATGCGCACATGCGCCCGCCGTCCGGGTTTTCCGCTTCGGTGTCATAGACAGCCTCGCGCAACAGGCCCATGGCCTGGCCGATGTCCTCGATGGTTTCCGCCAGATCCTCGCGCACTTCGCTGGGTATTGCGCTCTGGCAAACGGGTGCCGTGTAAAACTGTTGTGTCTCATTCTTTCCCATGGTCTTTGTTTTCTATCGGTTCATATGTTGATTTTCCTCAACCACATGGCGATGCGGTCGAAGATGTTTCCTGTCTGCTCCTGCCTGCCATCCGGACGGCAGCCTGAAAGGGTGTCTTGGATGCTGCGCATTTGCGCCAGGTGAGCTTGCTCCAACTCAGCGTTGGCGGGCACTCCGTGCCGCCAATTGGCCTGGCGCTCCCGTGCGAGACGCTTGGAGTGCTCCAAGAGTTCGAGTGTTTGCTTGTCGATGGTGTTAGTCATTGCGGTTGGGTAGGTATGCTTGCCTGTATGGTTGTTCGGCTGCCGGGAGGCCATCCTCGAAGCGCACTTGCTGCGCAATCCAGGTCAGCGCAACCTTGCCAGTGTTGCCGCCGCGGTTCTTGGCTATGATGAGGTTGGCTACTCCCGCACTGGTTTCCCGCGCCTCGTCATCCTCGGCGAAGTATTCCGGTCTGTGCAGCAATGCCACTATATCGGCGTCCTGCTCTGTCGATCCTGATTCGCGCAAATCTGACATCCGGGGCATCCCTCGGGTTTCGCCTTTGCCTGGACGTTTTTCGCTCTCGCGGTTGAGTTGGGCCACCACGATCACGGGCACCATCAACTCCTTGGCCAGTGCTTTCAGACCGGCCGATATTTCGCTGATTTCCCGTTCGCGGGATCCGCTGGCTTGGCGCGAGTTGCTGCGCAAAAGTTGCAGATAGTCCACGGCTATCAAGCCCGCGCGGCCTTCGCGATGGAGCCGGCGCGCCTTGGCACGCAGTTCGGAAATGGTGATGGCGGATGTCTCGTCGATTACCAGTTTGGCGGCACTGATGGCCATGGCTGCCCGCTGGATGCTCATGAGTTCGCCCCTGTCCGGCTTCTCGCCGCGCATGAGCTTTTGGGCGTGGAACCTGGCGCGGGAGTAGCACAGACGGCTGCCAAGTTGATGGGTGGTCATCTCGCACGAGAACACCACGGATGGCACGTCGAGTTCTATGCAGACGTGTTCGACAATGTTCATCATCAGGGCGGTCTTGCCCATCGACGGACGCGCCGCGATGACAAACATTTCCCCGGGCTTGAGACCGTTGCTCATGCGGTCCAGTTCCGCAAATCCGGTGGCCATGCCACGAGCGCTGGCCTTGCCCGCGCATAGGTCATCGCATTCCGCCAACACGCTGGCCATGGCATCCTTGCCGGTGGACATCCCGGCTGATGGGCGGTCGGTCTCGCGGATCGCCAGCAGCTTGGTTTCCACCTCGGACAGCAACTCCAGGGCGTCTTCCGGGGTCGCATACACGTCATCGATCGCCGTGTGGCTCACCTCCAGCAGTTGGCGCAACACTCGCTTCTCGCGCAGCATGCCCACATGGCTCTCCCAGTAGCCTGGAGACGGCTGGTAGGTCATGATGTCGGCAATGGTGGACGGACCGCCGATGCGGTCCATCTGCCCGTGATCCTGAAGGTGCTGGATAAGGCGCACCGTCTCAATGGTGTTGCATGCCTCAAAGATCGTTAGAAACACGTCGAACAGAATGGCGTTGGACGGCAGGTAAAAATGCTCTCGCGTGATCCTCGCCTCAACCGCCTTTGGAATGAATTCCTCGGGGTATTGCAGCATCACCGACAACACCGCCTTCTCGGGGCCGACCGCATGCGGCAGGCAGCGCGTGACATGGCTGCTGTCGTCAATCGCCGCCGCCTGCTGCAACAACGGGTACCCCGCCTGGGGTGTCTCGGTTTCTGGAAATTCGGCTATCATGCGCTGGTTTTCTTGGGTTGGGGTTCGATTCCTGTTTCGATTTTCTCTTTGCGGCACTTCGCGCGCCACCGGTCGGCATTGCTCAGCACGTCGGAAATCGTCTCCATGAACTTTCCGCGTCCGTCCGGTTGCCAAAACTTGCCCCACTCGGGCGGAATCTCGCACCGCAGGTAGGCCCGCAACAAAACCCAGTCATCCGCCGTGATGTCCGCGAGGCTGTGCGCATTGGCGTGCAGAATTTCCATTTCGGCCCGCGTGAAGTGCGGCCGTTTTTTCCAGCTCGAATACGCGTCGTTGATCCGGTCCTTGAGTTCCTGCATCAGGTCCCGCGTTTGGGTCGGCAGGTCGGGTCCGGTTTCCTCGTCGGGGAATTCTGGAAAAATGATTGGTTCCGGTTGCTGAATTCCTGCAGGGGGTAGGGGGTATACCGAAGTTGAAGATGCATATGCAGAAGAAGGGGTTGGATTTTGGTTGGACGTTTGGTTAACCAAATTTTCAGGATTTTGCTTAACCTTTTGCTTAACCAAATTAGGATTGCCTCCCATCGTGCCTGATGTCCTGCGAACCTCGATCAATCGTTGATCTTTCAACATCCTGCGTGAATAGATAACCCCTCTTTCGTCTCTGGAATACACTGCGTTTTCTTCCAATTCCTGCAACAATTTGGTGCATTTTCTTGGTGCAATTCCGCACATCGACGCGAGAGCTTTTTCTGAAATTTTTCGCGAATTTATTTCAAGAAATCCGTAATTTTCTGACTCGTGCATGATGCAAATCATGTCGATCCAGATGCCGCGAGCCTCAATGGAACAAGCGCGTAGTGATGGGTCTTTTCTCCAGTCGGCAGGGTAGAATTGGAGGGATGGTCGGTTCATTGTGGGCGTAAAAAATCCCTCTACCGAACCGCCCGTGAATCCCGTGGCAATGTCACGGCGGGCGGCTGGGTAGAAGGATGTTTTGGATGCGGATTTCATTGCTTGTGTTCCCGGATTCAGCGGGGTCGCTCACACGACGCCCGCAGATTGGCATGGTTTTTGGGTGCGCGTAAGGGGCGCAGGTTTTTCCCTGCCACCGCCCGCGCCGTTGGCGTCAACCTTCCCGGTAATGGTGGGAAACGTCGCTGGCGGTGGCTCGGCCTGGCCGCACTCGCGGGAGGTCTCGGGAAGTGACGTGGGAGCGCACAGCGCTGCCGTGTAGGTGCCCATGCTCAGGTGCTCGCTGACTTTCGCGGCCTGCTGCACCTCGTTCATGTCCGCGAAGCGCCAGGGCGCGAATCCCGGCTCGATGCCGTGCTGGTTGGGCGGGCTGACGATCTCATGCAGCAGCACCGCCACGGTGGGCTTCAGGTTGCGCTCCTGTCCCGGCACGATGTCGCGCACCGTGTAGATGTGTCCCTTGCGCGGCAGCGCCGGGAATTGGCTGCGGATGTAGGCCGAGGGGAAACGGCCATCCACGCAGACTATTTTGCTGTTGATCTCGAACATGGTGGTCTCAGGTGTCTTCAAATTCCGGGAATTCCGGAGCGGTGTCAGGTTGTAGGAAGGACATCAGGCATGGCAGCGGCTTGCGGCAGCCCTTGGGCACCCGCCACGGCACGATCTGCCCGATGGTGAGGGACTCGTCACGTGACAGGCTGCGGGCCGCTCCGGCCTCGTAGGAGCGCCAGAATGGCATGTCGCCACTCACGGGCACCGCCACGGTCATGCCGGGATCCTTGCCGCGTTGCAGGCAGCGCTCGGCCCAATGGATCAAAATGAAGCAGAGCACCCCGAAGCGGGCCCGCTTCTCGAGGTGCGCATACTGGCGCTTTCTGAAATGGTCGTCGGCCAGTGGGAAGGACGCGCCTTGAACACACTTGGCCTCGATGATGATTTGCCGCCCCCCTTGGAGCACTCCCTCAATATCTGGCAAGCTCGGAACCAAGATGGTTTTCCCGTTGAAGATAACGCCCTGCACGCCATACCGGCTGAGGGTTAATCTCCCGCCCGATTCCTCGCGCTTTGCAGCGTCCAGAATCAGCGTTTCGAATGCTTTTCCTTTGAGTGATGCGGGGACCATGGGGGGCGGCAGAGTGTTCGGGGGTTACTTGCTCTTGCGGCCCCTTCTGGCCGGGGCTTCCGCTTCGGGGAAGTCGATCACCCCTTGGTTCGGATCCTCGCGGCCCTTGTCGGCCAGCACGTTGATGCCGGCCTTGCCCTCGTCGAAGTTGAGCGTCTGCTGGCTGCGCTCTCCGCTGATGTAGCGGGAGACCTCCACCAGCACCAACTCGATGAGATGCACATGGGCGTCCTTGAGTTCCCGCTTGCCGCTCTCACCATCAGCGGGTTCGTCGATGCGCACAAAGGGGGTTGTCATCGTGTGGGGTAATCCTCCGGTCAACTCAATGACCTTGGACATTTTGAAGCAGGCGCTGCGGGTTCCGTGCTTGGTGTGGCTGAGTTGGATCTTGAACACGTTCAGCCCTTCCGCGTAGCTCATGGGCCATCCCATGATGGTGCAGATGACCGGGTTGAGGGCACCGAAGGCGTTGGTGAGTTCCGGTAGCGGAGCCTGCTTGCAGGTGTCGCTCGTCTCCGTCTCGTCGTCCTGGCCGACGTTCATGGTGTGGGTGTAGCTTATGTGTTTTCTGTCGATGATGAGGGATTGGATTCTCATTTGTATGGTTGGTGTTGGTTTGTTTGGTTACGGGAGATAGTTATAGGTGAGCGCCCACACGAATTGATTGGCGTCAAACGATCCTTTGCCATTGATCGAGTCCCACAGTTCCGCGTAGGCACCGGCGGCGTCATTGTAGCCGATGAAGTATTGCACTCCGTAGAATGCGCCATCTATGGCCTTATGGATGCCTTCGGCGAGACAGTCGGCCTCGCTGATGTCCTGCAAGCGCTCCGTCCGCACCTGCGTCAGTTCGCAGAACGTGCGCCAGTGGACTTTCGGCAGGAAGATCGAGGGCCGCAGATGATAGCCCAAGACATTGCGTGCAATTCCCGGCGGAACGTCATGGCCGCCAAGCTCCGCGTCATACAACACCGGATGGCCCGCGTCGGTTTCATCCACCCAGCGCCACTTGGACTTGTCCTTGGCTGCGGCGTCTCCGTGCCATGCACGGGGTTTGCCATCACCCCATTTCCCAAAGTGTGGGAAGCGCTTTGCCATCGTCTCGGCATAACAATGAGCGCATGCCGGGCTGACCTTGCTGCAACCGGACCAGAAGTTTCTAGTGCTGTCACACCATGTGATTTTCGTATCCTTCATGGCGCTTCCTCCGCTTCAAGTTTCACCGCCTTGTCCACCTTCACCCACGCCATCGGCGGAATCTTCACGATCCACAAGTGGCGCATCGGTGCCACGTCCACGATGTGCTCGTCGGCAGGGAATATCTCAATCGCCCACAGGTTGCCGTAGCCGATCTGGCGCTTGCACTCCATGAGTTCATCCCAGGTGATGCCTTGCAGCCAGTTGCCCTCGTTGTCGATCAGGGTGCGGTTGACGCTCAGGCGCATGTTGTCTCCCTCGCGGTATTCGGCCACCATGAAGTTGCGGCTCCTCCACACGTAGAGCGGCGGCACCTCCATGCCCTGCGAGCGTTCCTCCACCTCCCTGGCGCTCATGAGCGACAAGCGCGCGGGGAAGGTGCGCAGTTGCGCTTGGTATATCTTGCGCAGCGCCTTGAATGCTTTCCTGTCCGTGGCGGCCAGGTTGCTGAACGCGTTGACGGCCCTGCCTGTAGGGGATGAGTTGTTCACGGGGTCGGTTGGGGTTTGAATTCCGCATCCCACAGTTTGTTGAGGATGGTCTTGATCTCCTGCTTTTCCCGCACCATGTTGCGCAGGCCGGCTGCCAGTTCCTCGGTGAAAGTGTTGCGCTGCACGGTCAAAAGCAGTGGGGCTTCACCCGGGCAGTATGAGAGGAACACCCACTCACTCAGTCCGGTGACGATCATCGATCCATGAACCTGATACTTGTGGATTTCCGGCAAGGTGCCATCAAGCAACCACCCAAGATGGGTATTGGGCATGGGGCACTTGATTTCTAACCCCTTGATATAGCATGCGGGAATCGCCACAGCGTTATCACCGATAATCAGCCCATCCGGCGAGCACCCGATATGTCCTTCATCGTCGGTGATGAAGCCCACCTGTGCCACCACGTTGCCGGTCTTTGCCTGGTAGTATTCACGCGCCTCATCCTCCAGCGCGTTGCCGCGCTGCACCGGGATGTTGTATTCCATCATGCGCTCTTCGGCCAGTTCCTCCTTGATCTCCCATTGGTCTTTCTCCTGGGTGTCGCGGATGTTTTTAAGGATGGCCTTGCGCCGTGCGTTGTCGGCCACCTTGCCGGAGTTCACGATGAAGGGAGCAAAATCGGAGGCGGTGAAGACACCGGCACGGGCAGCGTGCCACTCGGGCGTGCGTTGGATGCAATCATGGATTTTCATTCCCCTTGGTCTCCTTCCGGTTGGGGTTCATCATCCATCGGATAGTCCGCGCCGGGGTCGGACTCATCGGCCGGCGGTGCCGTCGCGACGAAAAGCGTGTCCTTGACCAGATAGATGCGGTGCATCTCGGCATCCGTGAGCTTTTGCGCCATGTCCTGCGGATTGAGGTTCTTGCCCTCGGGCATGAGTCCCGCCGCGCGGATCTTCGCTTCCGCGTCAGCCAACACGGTGATCCCCGCATCCCTGTATGCCTGGCGGATGGCCGGCGTCATTTCGGTGCGCGGCGGCATCTTCACCGGCGGCGGGGCAGCGGCGGCAGGCTTGTCAGCCTTGGCCTTGGCGGGTGCTTTCTTGGCGGCGGCTGCCGGGGCGGTAGGCTCAGGCAGGGCGACCGGCGCGGCGTCACTGTAAGGGTTGTGATCGGGAATCACATGGCCGGTGGTTGTGCGCATGCCATTGGCGATGTCGGCGGCTTCATCTTCGTCTTGAATGCCACCGATGCCGAACGCCACGCGGATGGCCTGGATCATCACCTTGTTGCGCAGCATGCGCCGGGGCATCTGGTTCCATGGATCGGTGCCGCGTTTGCACTCGTCGAAATACTCGGTGATTTTCACCGGGTGCGTGCGGTCTTTCAGGAATATCTCGCACACGGCATGGGTCGGGGTTTTTCCGTCTCCAAAGACTTCCACGGCGAGTCCGTCATAATTGCTTTGACGGTTGGCGATCTTCAGCCAGCCGTCCACACCCACCATCGGGGTGATTCCCCCGCCCTTTTTCGGGAACGCATAGATTTCTTTGAGCAGCGGATTAAGCTCATATACATTGCAGGTCACCACGAGGGCTAACATTTCATCGTCGGTGGCACCCTTGAACACGGTGTTCTTCAGGGTTTGATGCAGCTTGTCGGAATCGACGTTGCAGCGGTCTGCCATCAGTCGCAGGGCGGATGGGCGGGATACTTGGGTTGCGAGTTGTGTGTTTGACATATCGTTTTTTCTAGGGTTGGGTGTTTCAATCAGATGAGATTGTTTTCCAGCAGGTGGTGGTGGATCCGCTGGCACGCCCGCACGTCGGCCAGCGCGTCATGCGCCTTGTCGAATTCGCTTTCAAAGAAGTGGCGGTGCGCCTCGATCAACTTCGGCCACTTGGGCTTGCCGGGAAACTTTCCGGGCAGTTGGCACAACTCGGTGGTGGCGTGCATGGTGCAGCACTTCGGCAGATCGGCGGCCACGTTGGGCGCTTCCAACCGGGCCAGTTCGTAGGCCACCAGCTTCAGGTCGAACTCGATGTTGTGCGCCACGATCTCTTCCGCATTGCGGCAGAGTTGCGAGAACACCGCCATCGCCACCTTGATCGGGATGCCGCAGGCGTCCGCGCGTTCGGTGGTGATCCCATGGATGGCGGCCACGTCCTCGGCGATCGTCCAGGCGTCCGGACGGATGAGCACGTTGAGCGATCCCATTTCTCCCGTCTCGTCATCCACCAGCAGCGCGGCGAGTTGCACGATGTGCGGGCATTCTTCCAGCGGGGTGCCCTCGCGTTGCGGAAAACCAGTTGTCTCTGTGTCCACGTACAAGCGTTTCATAGTAAAACACCTCCAGGTTCTTGCGCTTTTTTGAATAAAGCCTTAACCATGCCACCGGTTAGCACCACGATGTTCACGGGTTTGATGTATTTCTGAACGTATTTTATCTTGATCATTTTACCGCGCTTTCCGACCTAAAACTTTTCTGTGTGCCAACACCGAGTTCGAACGTGAATTTGCTCTTGATCTCTATATATGCTTCTTCGGTTTCAAAGTCCGGTTGGTATGTTCCGTAAGGCGTCTTAATCCTGATCCCACAACGCATTGGAAGAGGCATTCCTAAATCTCTGAATTGTTGCAGGTACGCCACCTCACCTCGACCTGAAACCTTACCGACTTCCGTGTTGTAGGTGTGGGAATTGTTTCCGGCTGGGGCTCTATCATTTTCCCACGCTCTTAAGCCACTCGTGGATATTTTGTTTTTGCTTTTTGGGGTATGCTTGCGCCCCTTGAATCCTGGCGTAACGCCATGCAAACCCATGGCGACCTTTTGTATTGTCTGACGATCCCATGTTTTGATACCCCAAGACGTCAGCCAATTTGCAATGCATACGTCGGACTTTCCGAAAAGACCGCCTATGTGTTTCTTGCCTCTTTTCTCATCCGCGTAAAGTCTGATTACTTCTCGTTTTGTGTCTTCGCTGCATCTCGGTTTGAGTTGGTGGATGCCCATTTCTTTAAGCCAGCAAACAACTTGTTTATAATGGACGTTCAAGCTTCTGGATAGATCCATAACGCTTTTTTCAGGATAATTATCCATCAAGAACTGTTTGCTTTGTGAATCCATGATGTTAGGAAATTGGTGGGCAGTTTTTCAGCGGCCGCTCACCACCGCCTTGAGGAACACGCGCAACCCCGGAACATCCGGCAGGTTGTCGCCCACCGTGTTCGCGTTGATGTATTCGAGGATCTCCTTGCGCTTCTCGCAGAGCGCCACCAGGGACGGCCTCGCCAGATAGAGTTGATGCACGTCCAACAGATCAAAATCGGCCACGAACTTGGTGCCGGCCACTTTCTGCGGCACGAAAACCGGGGCGGCTTCCGCTACCGGCGCGACCATCGCCGCATCGCACACCGCGGCCGCCCGTTGCGCCGCTTGGGCCGCCGCGAGTTCTTCCGCCTTCTTGGCCAGCTTGGCGGCCGCGGCTTCTTCCTCGGGAGTCGTGGCGTTGAACATGGCGGCTTCGGCGGCCATCGCATCGAGTTCCGCTTTGCGCAGGGCCTCGGCGGCATCCTGCTCGGCTTTCAATCGCGCTTCTTCGGCTTCGCGGGCCAGCCGCAGTTCCTCCTGCCGTTTGGCTTCCATCTCCCGGGCGATGCGTGCCCGCTCGCGCTCCACCAACGCGGCGAATTCGCCGATCAGTGACTTGAGGCGGTTTTCCTCGGCCAGGATGGCAGCCACAAACTCGGAGGCTTTCCCGTCGATGTCCTTGCCCACCGCCAGCACCGGCGCTTTCACCTTGGTCCGGCTCTTCTCCACGAGGATACGCATGTCGGAGAGCTTTCCAAGCTGGATGCGTGCTGCACCGGCCGCGTCCTGGTCTTTGACTTCCACTATCAGGTTGGAATGTTTCAACAATTCCGCCTTTTGGGTTTCCGCCTCGGGGGCGATGGATAGGTTGTATCCCTGACCTTGCAAGATGAGCGTTTCGATGTCTTTCATGGGGTTGTTGGTGGTGGTGGTGGTGAGAATGGTGGGGGCTGCTTAACTCGGCTTCCTAAGACCGTGTCCTTGCGGACCAGCCCCCGTTGGGTGAGAGTTAGATTGCCAGCAGCATGAACGTGGCGGCGGCTGAGACAATGAGCAGCAGCAGTAGGAGGTCCCACAGAAACCCGGCATGTTTGCGGCGGCGATTCGCGTTGCGGCGTCGTGGCAGACCCATGGAGCGGCGGCGGGCTGATTCGGAAATGGCAGGCATCTGGATGATGGTCATGTTTGTGTTGCTAGTTATGGGTTTCAGACAGGCTCTGCCCACACGCTGTGATGAACGATCGTGGCGTGCGGGTCGGGAATGATGGCCACCACGTAACTTTGGCGGCCCTTGGAACGGATTTGCTGGCAGCACCTGATGGCCTCTTGCCGGTCTTCATCGAAGGCGACGATGATGTCCCACCCCAGCGGCAGGTCTTGAAGGGGTTTGAAATAGTGCGCGTCGTCATTCATTCAGGATTTCCGGGGGTTCTGCCTAACAAAGTGTCGATATGGGAGCGCGGGATGCGCACGCTGTGGAATCCGGGCACCACCGGGATCAGCCCGGCCTTGATGCGGCGGCGGATGCTGCACGGGGCCACTCCCAGCATGCGGGCGGCTTCGGTCACGGTGAGCGTGGCTTTCAGATTGGATCTCTTGCCATCGTGCTTGCCACCAAGTTCCACGGCCACCGCCCGCGCCAGATCCGCCAACTGC
>Ga0007800_10000085_pt1 | contig 39473 bp, 26 predicted proteins | sample CryBogmetaGMA14M_FD_60366 | JGI IMG/M metagenome (GOLD analysis project Ga0007800, IMG submission 60366) | Freshwater microbial communities from Crystal Bog, Wisconsin, USA - MA14M | ecosystem: Environmental > Aquatic > Freshwater > Lake | place: Crystal Bog, Wisconsin, USA | collected 2009-07-06 | reverse complement strand
GATTACTATCTTGAACAGTGCAAATTGAAATGCTTCAGAAGTTCAGATCACTGCACTGACCAAAAATCGACGAGGGTACCTGATTCAGTGCCTCAGCCCGGGCCCCAAGCAGTTACGCCCCAACGAGTAATTCCACCGACAGAGGATGCTTCTCCCCCCCCACCTTCTGCGACTTTGCAACAGGGCACGTCACCCTCAATGGCATCTAAACCGCCCAAGAGAGAAATCGCATTCAGGTGGCCGGAAGCTCTTAACATGGTCCCGGGAAAGGAATGGGAGGTCGCTGGCCAGATTCTGGGAGCAAATGGGATGCCGCCGCAGCATCCCAATTATCCCTTGGCTCTCAGGGCCGTGGAAGGCGTATTGGTGGATTTCGCCAGAAAAAATCCAACAGGTGGTGAGATGCCAACCGATCAGTTGGAAAGAATCTTGTTACAGTTCCGATAGAACACAGTACTCCGGAATAATCAGGAACTGCAATGACATCGCCTCATTGCCTCGCTTCTGAAAGCATAATCGAGTAGTAGTGGTATGGAATGTCTATTGCTCTTCACTTCTAATTTGCATGCTGCTCAGCACCAAAGAGTAAATGTTCCGTACATGATGGATGTTTCTCATGTTAAGCGGGCCAAAGCTAAGTCAATATTTCTCTCCATGATACTGATTGTTTTTGTGTTTTCACTTTTTTTTGCCTCCAAAGCCTTATCTACAGAGGGGACTAATTTACCCCAACTCATACCTTCCCCCCCTGACGAAACATCAACCGTCCTATCACTGTACCCTCAGTGGTGGGATGCCGCTCCCAAACATGATCTATCAATCCCGTGCAAGGATCCTGGAAGCTGTTTCAAATGCCATGAAGCGAACTCCTCTATGGATCCATCACATGCAGTCGCCTGTATCAGTTGCCACGGAGGGGATTCCGGTACTGAAGAAAAAGAGAAAGCACATAAAGGCCTGATAGCAGACCCGGGGGATTTGAGTACCGTGGACAAGACCTGTGGTAAATGCCATTCCGAAGAGGCGCGCAGAGTGAAGCGGTCTTCTATGGCATTGGCTCCAAGAATGATCAGTCAAACACGGTTCGCATTTGGCGCACAAAAAAACCCTGAGGCGCAATATGGAACGGTTGAGGTGGACGGCTTAAGACAGGTACCCCATCCTTCCCAGTCTGAAAGTCTCGGGGATGACCTGCTTCGTCGGTCTTGTCTGAGATGCCACCTTTACACCAAGGGTTCCACCAGATCGGGGGAACATAGGGCTAAAGGCTGCTCCGCTTGCCACATAGCATATCCCAACAACACTTCAGGGGGGCCTCGGTTTCACGCATTAGTTAGAAACTCAGGAATCAATGCTTGTCTCAAGTGCCACAACTCCAACCATGTTGGGTCGGATTTCGTGGGTCTATTCGAAAAGGACTTTAACAGAGGTTTTAGGTCGCCATTTGTTGAAGGGCGGCAGCCTCCCAGGATTTATGGGTCCGAACAGAACAGGCTGAATGGGGATGTCCATTTTCGAGCAGGCATGGGATGTATGGATTGCCATACCCTCGATGAAGTACACGGAAACGGAAAAATAAATCAATTGCCCATTAATCAGGTCAGGATTTCTTGCGAAGGTTGTCATGTGCGGGGTGATCATCCTGCCGTCCTGAAATCACCTGAAGGAGAGATGACTCTTTTGAGGGGCGCAGGCCGAAGGATCCCTAACTGGAATCCTGAGCGAATTCCGCATTTGGTCGGGATTCACCGTGAAAAATTGAGGTGTTCGGCATGCCATTCGGCCTGGTCATTTCAGGATTACGGTCTACACCTGATGCTGGAAGAAAGACCGGATTATTGGAAATGGTCCCCTAATGCCGCTCAAAATGACCCTCAGGTCCAGGACTTACTCAGCCGATCTGTGGGGACCTCGGTGGAGTTGGTGCCTCCTGAGGGAGTTTCTGTTGCTGCCCAGCCTCAAGAACAGTGGCAACCACCACAAACGAATGACTGGCTTAGCGGTGAGGCACGTCCAGGAGCATGGTTCCGAGGATATACCGTTCGTCGCTGGTCTCGCCCACCTCTTGGACTGGATCATCTGGGGCGTGTGTCCGTAATGCGTCCAATATATCAATACGTTATTTCTCATGTGGATTCCCATGACAACCTCCTTCTTGACAGAAAAGTCCCGATGACAGGCGCAGGATTTCCTGCTTTAATATTCAACCCTTATTCACCCCATACCACATCGGCCACGGGAAGGGCTTGCCATGAGTGCCACGGTAGCCCCAAGGCCGCGGGACTTGGCAACGGAATATCAGGAATCGAGAAGCCCGGCTTCCACTCACTCTTGCTAACGGAAAATAGAGTTCCAGGGCTTTCGTTCCGTTGGGATGCGTTGGTTGACGACAAGGGTAACGCTCTTCAGCGAAGCACCATCCCTCGCGCAGGGCCCTTGGATCCTTCCACCTTTGCTAATCTCCTGAACCCCTCACAGCTTCACAGGGCAACCTGGTACAGGTATTTGAAAGAATATGGCTTAACTCATCCTTGACACCTTCCTGATATAGAAGTTATGTTTAAATGTTTAATCTCGATTTAGAGCCAATTCCAAGATCCGTTTTTTTGAGAAGGAAAAGATGAAAATTTCGCTTGATCAAGTCGACTACGTAGCCCTTCTAGGGCGACTGGCATTAGCGCCTGATGAAAAAAACAAATTCATGTCACAACTGGATGACATCCTGAAGTATATGGATATGCTGGAAGAAGTACAAACCGACCAAGTGGAACCGATGACCGGCCCGGTGGAATTGTATACCCCATTAAGGGAAGACCTTGTAAAGCCCTCCTTGTCTATCGAGAATGCACTCACCAACGCACCTGCAAGGTCAGGGACATCCTTCAGGGTCCCGAAAGTCATTGAATAGACGGATAGTGTCTTCTTATAAGGGACGTTTGGAAAGAGTATTGTTTGAATAATCGGCATGGTCCACAAAGTTCAAGATTCCCAGTGCCGGCCATGACTGAGTCACAAAATGGTGGTGAATCAGAAAAAGATTAATGGAAAAGCCCCAGAACGGGTTAAAGGACGGACACGTGTCAGAACTCTATGAAATGACCGCCACGGAATTGGCTGAAATTCTTAGGACGAAAAAAGCTAGTTCGGTACAAATAACCGAATCGGTACTGAACCGGATTGACCATGTGGAAGGGAAGGTTCATGCATACGTTACCCTGAACCCTGAATCAGCGTTGGATATGGCTAGGGAGGCCGACCGTAAAATAGCTGCAGGAGACGCAAGGCCCTTGACCGGCATACCCATTGCAGTGAAAGACAACATGTGCGTCAAAGGCCAAAGGACTACCTGTGGGTCTAAGATTCTAGCCAATTTTTTACCACCCTACGATGCGACGGTTATCCGCCTCCTTCGCGATGAGGGTATGGTAATCCTCGGAAGCGCCAATATGGATGAATTCGCGATGGGATCGTCCACGGAGACTTCCTATTGGGGACCGACTCACAATCCCTGGAATACGGATCTAATCCCTGGAGGTTCAAGTGGTGGTTCAGTCGCTGCAGTTGCCGCGGGAGAAGCCATTGTTGCTTTGGGATCAGATACCGGAGGTTCGATAAGGCTACCCGCGTGCTTTTGCGGCGTCACTGGAATTAAACCGACTTACGGCGCGGTTTCACGCTACGGCTTGGTCGCGTACGCTTCCAGCTTGGATCAGATCGGCCCAATAAGCCGAGATGTTTCAGATTTGGCTTTACTCCTAAACCTCATTTGCGGCCATGACCCATCAGATTCTACGTCAGTACCTAGGGAATACCCTGATTTCACTGCGTTCTTGACTAAACCCGTTGGAGGAATGACCTTGGGCCTACCTAAGGAGTTTTTCAGTAAATTGGAAAACCCTGATGTAGAAAGGGTAATCTCTGAAGCCCGTAAGGTTTTTGAAGGACTTGAGGTTAAATTTGTTGATCTGTCTCTGCCCCATCTGGATTACGGAATAGCCGCCTATTATATCATTGCTCCATGTGAAGCGTCATCAAACCTGGCCCGTTATGATGGAGTCAAATACGGTCACCGGGCGGAAAACTTCACGGGAATGATAGATATGTATTGCAGGACCCGGGCAGAGGGTTTCGGCCCCGAGGTAAAGCGCCGTATCATGCTGGGAACATACGCTCTTTCCGCCGGTTACTACGACGCTTATTACCTAAAAGCAGCCAAGATCCGCACACTTATTACCTCAGATTTCAAAAGTGCTTTCGAGAAGTGCGATGCAGTTTTCTGTCCGACTGCTCCTTCACCAGCCTTCAAAATCGGGGAAAAAATTGACGATCCGATTCAGATGTATTTGACCGATGTGTTCACTATACCGGTAAATATGGCGGGCCTTCCCGGTATTGCCATTCCTGGAGGATTCTCCATGGGGGGCCTCCCTATAGGCCTACAGTTAATCGCTCCCCATTTCGAAGAGGCTCGATTGGTACAATTATCAGCAGCCTTTCAAAAGGAAACAGACCATCATCTCAAGCGGCCCCAGCTATAGGATCTGCACATGAAATACGAAGCTGTTATCGGACTGGAGGTCCACGCTCAACTTCTTACTGATTCCAAGGCATTCTGTTCATGTACTACTCGTTTTGGCGCCGAGCCTAACACTAACACGTGCCCCATTTGCCAAGGTATGCCCGGGGTACTACCGGTTCTTAACCGGAAGGCCCTGGAATTCACCGTAAGAATGGCCTTGGCTTGCAACTGTAAAATCAATGAATTCAGTAGATTCGCCCGCAAGAACTACTATTACCCTGATCTGCCGAAGAACTATCAGATATCTCAGTACGAGCTTCCCGTTGCAGAGCATGGATGGGCAGAAATTGATGCCGGCGAAGGACCGAGACGAATAGGAATTACCCGTATTCACATGGAAGAGGATGCCGGGAAACTCATTCATGATGACAAGAAACCTCTTTCTTATGTGGACCTCAACAGGACCGGTATCCCACTCATAGAAATCGTCTCAGAACCTGAAATACGAACGCCGGAAGAGGCTTCGGCCTATTTGAGGGTTCTGCACTCGATTCTTGTCTATCTGAAGATTTGTGACGGCAACATGGAGGAAGGCAGTTTTCGATGCGATGCCAATGTCTCAATCAGGCATAAAGGAGAAACCCGGTTGGGGGTTAAAACGGAACTCAAGAATATGAACTCCTTCAGAAACGTTCAAAGAGGATTGCACTACGAGATAGAGAGGCAGACGGCTCTGTTGGAATCCGGAGACCGTGTGCTTCAGGAAACTAGACTTTTTGATCCATCTGAAGGGACCACGGCCTCGATGAGGAGTAAAGAACAGGCCCACGACTACCGTTATTTCCCTGATCCCGATCTGTTGCCGCTGCGCGTTGGTCCAGAATTGGTGGAAAAGATCCGAAAAGAGTTGCCGGAATTGCCTATGGAAAAGAAGGAACGCTTTATTCGTGATTTAGGCATCCCTCCCTACGATGCGGGAGTCCTCACTGCTTCTCGTGATATGGCTGAGTATTTCGAGAAAACAGTTGGCCTGTTTCAAAACCCCAAGAGCGTGAGCAACTGGATTATGACCGAGCTAATGAGAGAACTGAAGGGCGATGAGACTGGAATTACCAACTGCCCCGTTTCTCCCCATCAACTGGCCGACCTCCTTAAACTCGTAGATAACGGCACTGTCTCAGGCAAAATAGCCAAGACCGTTTTTGAGCAAATGTATGCTACTGGGAGTAATCCTATTGATATTATAAACGAAAAAGGACTCCTCCAGGTTTCTGATTCAGAAGAACTTGCAGCGATAATAGGTAAAGTCCTCGATGATAATCCAGGCGAAGTCGAGAAATGTCTCTCTGGAAAAACCAAGCTCATCGGCTTCTTTGTAGGGCAGGTCATGAAGGCCACCAGAGGAAAGGCCAACCCGGCTGTCGTAAACCAAATCCTTTCAGACAAACTGGCCAAACGTAGCAAGATGTAACTGCGGAATACAGGGTGTTCCTGTAATCAAGTCTTGTAAACAATGTTTTTATGGCACAGCAGTGTATCTTTCTCTTGGTGTTCCAACCCACTGGTAAAAACGTCATCAATTCAATCACGACAGTATTAATTGCGCATGAGACGAGTTCAATCGAAAAAGCTTGAAATCTTCTATCTCATGATGAGATAATTATAAATTACGGTATATTTTCTGAAAGGTTCTGCTCGCAACATTGAGATGGAAACAAAGCCTAGAACCCTTGTAGTTTATTACTGCCGCAACCTGCGGCTTTTCAAAAACGGCGAGCAAAAAGGTTTCGCAAGATCTCTTCCTGGACTCAAACTCGTTGCAATTCCCTGTTCTGGAAAAGTGGAAGCACACCATCTTTTGAAGACTCTTGCCGGGGGTGCCGACGGAGTACTCGTCCTGGCATGCGGAGAAAAGGCTTGTCAATATTTAGAGGGTTCCATGAGATCCCGCAAGCGAATGGACTATGCGCGCTCTTGGCTGAGGCAGATTGGAATTGAACAGGAGAGACTTGAATTTATTCATTGTCCACCTATGAACAGAGAAGCGCTGGAAAAGACTCTTAAGGAATTCATGTCCAGATTGGAATCCTTCGGAACAATCCCTGCCAGTGCCCAAGTCAAAACAAGCTGATGCCCTTTGAATAATACATTCGCTCCCGTATGCCCACACCGTTGAGTGTTAGAGCAGCGCTCGCAAACCGACATTGTTCAGCCAGACAAGGAGGAAATCCGTGATTGTTGCGGAGCTTAAGCAGATAAGTGAAATCAGGAAAATGATCGACCGCTACTCTTCAATACTAGTAGTTGGGTGCGATTCCTGCGTTGCGGAGTGCGCCTCGGGCGGAAACAGGGAGACCATGTTGCTCGCTGCCGCCCTCAGGCTTTCCTACAAGAATGACAACAAATATCCAATTATAACAGTTGCTTGTTTAGACAGGCAATGTGTGGACGATTTCATCGACCGTATTGCCCACCAGGTTCCGGAACATGAAGTGGTCTTGTCTCTCGGATGCGGCGCTGGAGTACAGGCTCTTGCTCGAGTATACACGGATAAGCCCATTATTCCTGCGCTCGATACTCTCTTCATCGGAGAAACGGAAATGAGGGGAGTCTGGCAGGAGAATTGTTTAGGTTGCGGGCAATGTAAGTTAGGTTATTTCGGCGCAGTGTGCCCTGTGACGCGCTGTTCCAAGAAGCTCATGAATGGACCTTGCGGCGGTTCCAAGAACGGCCGCTGTGAGGTGCATCCGGATATCCCCTGCGGCTGGGACATGATAATCCGTCGCCTGGATGCATTGGGAGAACTGGACAGGCTTAGCGAGTATGTTCCGCCGGTAGATTGGTCGACATCTCACTCGGGAGGGCCTCGCCGCGTTGTCAGGGAGGATCAAAAACCGTGAAAACCGAAAGTCGTCTTGAAAAAGTGCTTCAGGCCGGACATTTTGCAGTCACAGCCGAATGTGGCCCACCCAAGGGATCTGATGTTAGTCGACTGGAAGAAAAGGGGCAACTCCTTCTCGGGAAGGTCGATGCTGTAAACGTTACCGACAACCAGACTGCGATAGTCAGAATGTCCTCCGTTGCCGCCTGCTCTATATTGAAGAGTATGGGTCATGAGCCGATTCTGCAGATGGTCACCAGAGACCGCAACCGGATTGCACTCCAGAGCGATCTTTTCGGCGCTTATGCTTTGGGTCTCCGAAACGTCCTGTGTTTGACGGGTGATCACCAGACCTTCGGCAACCAAAGAGAGGCTATAGGGGTCTTCGATCTCGACTCGATTCAACTCATCAGAACTGTCCGAGATATGCGAGACCAAGGCAAGATAATAGGTGGAGATAATATTCAGGGCCCTCCGAAGATGTTTATCGGAGCTGCCGAAAACCCCTTTGCTGATCCGATGAGATGGCGAGTGGTCCGTCTCGCTAAGAAAGTTGAAGCCGGAGCTGATTTCATCCAGACTCAGTGTGTTTTCAATATGGAGCGCTTTGATGACTTTATGAGACAGGCCCGTGAGGTGGGCTTGACGGAAAAGGTGTACATAATCGCCGGGATTACACCTTTCAAGAGCCCCGGAATGGCTCGGTATATGGCCACAAGAGTCGCCGGCATGGATGTGCCGGAAGACCTTATTAATCGTATGACGGGAGTTCCAAAGGAAAAGCAGGCAGAGGAGGGAATCAAGATCGCCGTTGAAACAATAGAAAAGGTCCGTGAGATAAAAGGCGTAGCTGGAATTCATCTGATGGCTATAGAGTGGGAGCAAAAGGTCCCCGAAATCCTGAAGGCCGCCGGGCTGGAGAACAGACCATTCGTTTGACGGTGATAGTCTAGATTTCCTTCTTTTAGTCTCGTAACACAAAGAACATTAAGAATGACGAATTTTAATTAATCATATTGGCACGCGAATTATCTTTTTCCTCGTTTTCTTTGAGTCCTTCGTGATTAAATTTTGTAAGACAGGATGAGAAAATGCCTAATAAGTATCTCATACACGTGCAACATACCCCCAACCGATTCCCTGTAATAGGCCGGTCCGGCGTAGTGGACTGGGGTGAAGGATGCCTCAAGTGCGCGAAATGTGTAAAGCAGGAATGCATATACAATGTGTACCGCGAGAGGTCCTTTTCTACAGACATCATGGGTGATACCGTAGACCAATTGTGTAAGAGTTGCTTCAGATGCGTTCAGGGCTGCCCCAAGCGCCTTATTCATAAAACTATCAATCCGGAATGGGAAGCTCTTGGTGACGACATATACACCCCGGAAACGATAACCATTAATTGGGAACAGGCTCAAACCGGCAAGATCCCTGTGTCGGGTGCGGGTTACGGCGGGCCTTTCTCAGGTCCCGGGTTCGATTCCATGTGGACCGACATGAGCGAAATAGTTCGCCCCACCCGGGACGGGATCCATGGGCGAGAGTATATTTCGACTGTGGTGGACATTGGCAGGAGGAGTCCGTTCCTCAAGTTTGACCGTAATGGCAGCCTTCTCTCAGAAATGCTTCCGTCCATACGTGTGCCTATTCCCATCCTTTTCGACATGTTCCCATTCGGAGACCTCTCAACCGGAGTCTGGCGGGCGGTTGCAAAAGCTGCTGTAGAACTCCAAACGCTCATGATAGTTCCTCAGGCGGTGGCACGAGACATTTCCGAATTTACTTCAAGCATGATCCCATTCCTGGAAACAGGGGATTTTGACCCCTTGTGGGTGAAGAATTTTCAGATGGTGGAGTTACCCGACAGCCCAGATACTTTGAACACGACCGCTTTCCTCAAGTCAATCAGACCGGACCTTCTTGTTGCAATCAGAATGGCAGCCATTTCTGGTCCTGACCGAATCCGGCGTATCTTAGATTACCATAGCTCAGGGGTTGATCTTATCCATTATGTCGCTGACGAGCGGGGTTACGAACCCGATAAGGTAAACGGTCTTCACTTGAAAGATACTATTAAAGAGATTCACGCCGGGCTTCTGCAAGAGGGCTTGAGGGATGAAATAACTTTCATGGCATCGGGCGGTATTGCAATGGCCGAGCATGTGATCAAGTCTATTCTATGTGGGGCCAATTTGGTCGGAATAGATGTGCCACTGTTGATAGCTCTAGAGTGCCGCGTCTGTCGCAATTGCCGTGAAGGAGGAGAGTGTCCTGTCGGGGTATCAAAAGTTGATTCGGATTGGGGATCAAGACGCATGGTAAACCTGATCGGAGCGTGGCATAACCAGTTGCTGGAGATGATGGGTGCAATGGGTATCAGGGAGGCGAGAAGATTGAGAGGCGAGCAAGGCAGAGTCATGTTCATGGAAGATTTGGAGAATGCAACCTTTGCCAAGCTTTTTGCAGGTCGATACTCGCAATGATATCAATGGTTTATAGCTGATTATCCTGCATTTGATTTACGTGATTGAAAATCAAGGGAACTGATGACTGTTAAGGCTCTTTAGGTCTATCGAATGTACACGCCGGCTACAGCCGGCGCGGCCCTTTTAAGGAATGGTTATCAATGGATTATAAGAAAGTCTGGCGAGAGGTTCCTCCAGCCGAGACTGTGGAGACGCCGTCAAGGTTTGGCCGGGCCATTGGGAAATATAGTGTAGTAGTTACGGACGCGTGCAACGACTGCCTTAAGTGTGTGGCAGTCTGTCCTGAGAAAGTTTTCGAAGTTCAAGGTGGAAAACTTTCTCCTCCCTTGGACCATCGTTGCCTAGGAATTGACTGCTCGCTCAAGTCTAACCGATGTGTTCGTAATTGTCATCTGGGCGCTATCCGTGTGGGCTTGAATCCAAGTGCCAAGGCACTCGGTGACAAGAGGTGGACTAGTGACTTGCTCATGAGCACCTGGCACATGGCGGAAACAGGACGGTTGCCCAATAACGGTCTAGAATTTAGAACCGGTGATTCAGGCGGCGGTTTCGACAAGTTGCGTTTTGTATTTCCCAAACGCCCCCCCTTCCCTTCCCTGGACAAAGCACTTATGGACACATCTATAAGCCTCAACAAGAGAGATGATGGGCGTCTGAAAATTGATATTTCTATTCCGGTGTACGGCGGCGGGATGTCATTCGGTTCCATAAGTCACGTCACCATGTTAAGCAGGATCCGTGCATTTGCTGCATGGGGGTCATTCACCAGTACCGGTGAGGGCGGTTATCCCGAAGCACTTTTCCCCTTCGATGACAACATTATAACCCAAATTGCCACTGGTTTATTTGGAGTCAGGGAAGAGACGATACAGAGAGTAAAGATTGTCGAATTCAAGTATGCGCAGGGGGCAAAACCGGGTTTGGGCGGCCACTTACTTGGTTCCAAAGTGACGGAAGCGGTTGCCAGAATCAGGGAAACCGTACCCGGATCGTCTCTTTTCAGTCCTTTCCCGTTTCATTCAGTATACTCGGTCGAAGACCATAAGAAACATGTCGATTGGATAAAGTCCGTCAATCCAAGAGGACTGGTGTCAGTAAAAGTTTCGACCCCTACCGACGTAGACATGGTAGCAGTGGGGTCCTACCATGCAGGGGCCCACATAGTTCATATTGACGGATCGTATGGCGGGACTGGAGCAGCACCGGACGTGGCCAAGAAGAATATCGCGATGCCCGTGGAATATGCCATTCCAAAGGTCCATAATTTTATGGTGAATGAAGGGATAAGAAATGAAATAACCCTCATTGCGTCAGGGGGTATCCGAACTGCCTACGATGTCGCCAAGGCCATTGCCCTCGGTGCCGACGGTGTTGTGACAGGTACACCAGATTTGGTGGCTCTGGAATGTGTCCGGTGCCACAATTGTGAAAGTGGCCGCGGATGCGCCCGAGGCATCGCCACTACTGACTTGGAACTGGTAGGCCTCATGAATCTCACATGGGGTACCCAGCGAGTCATTAACATGCTTTCGTGCTGGCGGGACCAACTCAGAGAGATATTATACCGCTTAGGGCTACGAAGTATCAGGGAACTTGTCGGAAGAACCGATGTGCTTGCGCATCTGGATTATAACGATAACGTTCAAGACGACGACATCCGGCAGCAGGCGAAGTGAGGTTGGAATGACACATAACGTTCAATATGCTGCAAAATTAATCTCCTCCCGTATCCGAGAATTTGGGAGGGGTGATTTTTCCGGGAATAACAAACGAGAAGATGAAGGCGGCTGCGGAGTGACCGGATTCGCTTCCAGCATCCCGCTTGCAGGGAGACACATTTTAGAGCCTTCACTGCGCATGCACAACCGCGGCAACGGTAAGGGCGGCGGCATCGCTGCGGTAGGGTTCAATCCTGATACGCTTGGTGTCAGCCGAGATGTTCTTGATTCTCATTATATGCTCAATGTAGCACTCTTGGATTTCGGCTGCTTTGATGCGCTGAAAGAAAACTTCGTAACTCCTTTCTTCGACATTGCAAAGGAGGAAATCCTTGACCATTTGAAAGATTTCCGGGAACTCGATGGCCTCGAGGTCCAGCCCCCGGAGATCTGGAGGGCTTTGATTAGGGTCAAACCTGAGGTGCTAAAAAGGTTTGTCCGAGAAAACGGCTTTGAGGGTATGTCCGAAAGATATGTCGAAGACGAATTCATCAGCCGCAATACAGTGCGTCTGAATAAGATGTTTTATGGATCGGTGGCAAAACAGCAGGCTTTTGTGCTATCACAAGGCCGAAACGTGATGATTCTAAAAATTGTAGGTTACGCCGAGAATGTGATCCGATATTACAAGCTGGAAGATTTCCAGGCCCATGTCTGGATCGCTCATCAGCGCTATCCGACTCGTGGACGTGTCTGGCACCCAGGCGGAGCACACCCTTTCACAGGGCTCAACGAGGCGCTAGTACACAACGGCGACTTCGCGAATTATCATGCCGTGTGCGATTACCTCAAGCAGCGAGGTATGGAGCCACAGTTTATGACCGACACCGAGGTTAGCGTCATCCTTTTCGATCTTTGGAACAGGGTCTACGGATATCCTCTGGAAGTTATCATCGAAGGCTTAGCCCCAACCGCAGAATTGGATTTTGATTTACTTCCCCTTGACAAACAGCACCTCTATGACAGGATTCAATCTACCCACATCCATGCATCCCCGGACGGTCCCTGGTTTTTTATCATTGCCAGGAACATCCCCGAGACGAGCACTTACCAGTTGATTGGTATTACCGACACGGCCATGTTAAGGCCGCAGGTCTTCTCAATCTACGACGGAAAGGCCCAAATTGGGTTGATTTGTTCAGAAAAACAGGCCATAGACGCTACGCTCAGGTCTATCTCGTCGGAAGATCCCCGTTTCTCACCAATTGCCGACAAGTACTGGAACGCTCGAGGTGGATCGTCTTCGGATGGCGGTGCATTTCTTTTCAATGTGTCCCCCGATGGCAACGGTTCTAGAGTTCTTAACTGTTTCGACAAATTCGGGCGACAGGTCAAAGTGGAAAGCCGCAAGCCTCTTAACATTACAACTCCCATTGTGAAGCCGGACAAATTCGATGACGAAATCAGATCACTTCTAGCCAAGGCACTCAAGGAGAAAAGTCCGGCGCAGCTTTTTCTGTTATTCCGTGAGTATGCATTATCATGGGATTATAATACCTTACGGTGGCTAGCAAGAGATCTGCGCCGCAGGGCGTGTAACCAGAAAGAATTCTTGAGAGTTATTATTGAGGGCCTGACGCTCGTCCTTGACAGGCGTTTCCCTCTGGGAGAGAAGAAGCGATCCGCTTTGGTACGAATCGTCACGGAAGAACTTTATATGGTCTTCAGATCTATGCCCCACATTACCAATACTGTTGATATTGGACATTACAGCTTGGTACAATTTAACACCCGGGATTACCTTCGCCCACCAATAGCAGTGGAAAGGATCCTGGTTATAGATGCAGGCGACTTCCATGCGGAGGGAGAGAGTTGCGACGCTGTCTTTATTGCTGATGCGTATCGTCTGGGATGGAAAAAATTCATTGTATTCAACCTTCGGGGGCAGCGTTTTGATGGGTGCGGTTTGGGACCGAGGACTGGCGGGGTGAGGATCGACTTGTACGGATCCTCTGGCGATTATACGGCGAGCGGAATTGACGGAATGGAAATACATATGCACGGCAACGCCCAGGACCAGATCGGTCAGATCATGAAGCAGGGGCTACTGGTTGTTCACGGTGACGTCGGCCAGTGCTTCATGTACGGGGCCAAAGGCGGCAAAACTTTTGTCCTTGGAAATGCTGCCGGCAGGCCACTGATTAATGCCGCAGGGAACCCTAGAGTTGTGATAAACGGCACCGCTTTGGACTTTCTAGCTGAGAGCTTTATGGCAGGGGACCCGCTCAAAGGAGGTGGTTTCTGCATAGTAAACGGCCTAACCATGGATGAAGACGGTGCAATAAGTTTCCTGCAACGACCATATCCTGGCTCGAACCTTTTTTCTTTGGCTTCCGGTGGGGCCATATACATCCGGGATCCACACCGAACCCTCATCGAAGAACAGTTGAATGGAGGAATGTTTGAAGAGTTGTCCGATGAAGACTGGAACCTAATCCATCCGTATCTGTTGGAGAACGAGAAATATTTTGGGATAAAGGTAGACGACCTTTTAACCGTGGACGGAATAACCCGGACGCCTCGAGAGGTTTATCGAAAGGTCCAAGCCGTCCCCCTGTCTTTCCTCACACAGATCCCGGACACCGACGATTCGGTCTGGTCCGCGAAAGACCCAGGGGACTAAAGGTTTAGACCTTTCTTCCAGGACAAGGGATCGGCGGGGTTTATCCGAGAATCTTGTCGATCTCTTCACGATCTGCATCCATCACATAGGAAATTCCAGAGATTTCAGCCCCCTCTCGGGACAGGGACACGAGGTCATTCCTGTCTATATAACGCAAAGCGAACTTTCTCGATCCCGCCATCAGTTGCTGCAAACCCTGCTTCAGTCTGTCGATGTATGAATACATCCCGATAGCTCCCGCAGGGAGTTTTCGGAAATCATCACCGAATCGTTCCTTAAGTTGGGCCCCTACAGCAAAGAGGCTGAGATAGCCTTGCTCGATATCTTTTGCTTCCAGTTCCATTTTCTCTGCGGTCAGTTTTCCGTTGGTTTTTCCCACCATAGCAGCAGCCATGATAGCCCTGCCAAGGCAGATGGCCTTTACGTACGGAGCACCCAAGGCGAGAGCCTTGAAGATATGATCCTCCAGCGACAAGCCTCCCGCAATTGCTATAGGCGGGAGGTAGGCTCCCTTTGCTCTGAGGCGCTCACACATCTGATAGGTCAGGCACTCCAGATGCACAGTGGGGATACCCCATTCGTTCATCATGCGCCATGGGCTCATTCCAGTGCCTCCACCCGCACCGTCTATTGTGAGAAGGTCAACCTTGGCATCTGAAGAAAACTTAATGGCTCTTGCTAAATCCGCGGGCCTATACGCGCCTGTCTTGAGGGTGACGTATTTTGCTCCGAGTTTTCGCAAATGGGCCACTGACTTATGAAATCCTTCCTCTGTTACCATGCCCAGCCTGGAGTGCCTTTCGAATTCGCTGATTCCTCCGCTCTCAAAAGCTTTCCTTGCCGCTGATGTGGTCGGGTCAGGAAGCACAATGTAGTCTCGTTCCTTGAGCTGCATTGCTCGCTCCAGAGTAGTAAGCTGCACTTCCCCGCCGATATCCTTAGCTCCCTGTCCCCATTTCAGCTCAAAAATACTGACGCCCAGCTTCTCGATGACGTATTCCGGCACCCCAAGTTTAGTGTCCTCGACGTTTGCCTGAACTATCAAGCCGCCTTTGCCTTCATACCAGCGGTTGAAGACATTGATTCTGCGTTCCATCTCAGGAGACTTGACTATTCGGCCATTCTTGAACTCGGCGTTGCGGTCCATACCGCAAATGTTCTCCCCTGCAACGACCATTACCCCTGATATGGCTGCCCCTACAGCTATCTCCTCCCAGTTGATCCGGCCGATATAGGTAGACCCTACGGCACCGGTAAAGACTGGAAAATCCATCTTTATACTTCCGTCAGCGCCCAGGACCGTTGTGCAGTCGACTGCCGGAAAAATGGCTTTGTCCGAATCGGCCTCAATACCGACTGCGCCCACGCACGAGCCCTGAATATTGAAATGAGAAAAATCAACCGGATAATCCTTGTCTGCTCCCGCGGTTATTTTTCCGTATGGTTGTGGATAGATGGTTTCTCGTCCCCGTATAGCGGAACGCCCGATTTCGCATGGGCCAGGACAACCGTCCAGGCATGTCACACACATGCCGGAAATAGGGGCCGGCTCAACTCTGGTCTTTGTTTTTGTTGCAGCACTTCTGTTGGGTTTACTGAAAGACATGATTTTCCTCCGTTACCTTAGTTCTGAATGAAGTTTTTCCGTTGTCTGGGAACGGACGCCTGGATCGGCTTCCACAGATATTTTGGGATGAGAAGTATGATTAGCCATACAATAGGCTAATCTTTTTGATTAGCCTCTATGAAGTTCACTGTCAAGCGATTATTGCCGTCCGGCTGAAATTGTTTACGCTCCCTATCCGCTGTGTTAGATTGGGCGCCATGGCTAAGCATGGGAAAATGGAATCATTGCGAGGGCGGATCATTCGAGTCGCTTCGGAACCGAGGACTGCTCACCGCGGCGGATACTTGTTCCGCGGCATCGAGATACAAAGAAATGTTGAGAGTGGGCGCACCTTTCTGATGTTTCCGATCTTTACCCGTAAGGATCTCTACCACTTCCCATTACTCTGCCGGGAAGGGCTCGATATCGCGGCGTACGATGTCAGATTTAATAACGAACTACAAGACGGCAGCAGCATTTTCACGGTTACGAGCGAAAGCGATGTTATACTGGAGCCACACAGGCCGGTAAGCGTCACAGAGGCCATAGAAGCGTCAGCTTGCATCAGGTCCGCAGACTTGAGATTTAGAATAGGCACACAAGAGCCATTTTGGATGGCCAAAGGAAAGCTTATTCATGCTCTTTTTGACCATCTCGTACGCAATCCGGATGAATCATCCTTCCGAATTTTTGAGGATGCCTTTAAAAAGGCCCTTCCGGAACTCAGATCAATCTTGCCGGGATCAGCAGTAGTTATGAGTCAAAAGGCATTTGAAAATGATATCAGGACCCATTTCGTCAATTTAACTTCCTGGTTGAAAAAAAATGCTGGGCGATTCTCTTTTGCCGAAGTCGAGAGCGACCGCATCTCCACCCGCTGGGGATTAAAAGGTAGGGCTGATGTAGTCTTTTATGAAAAAGATCGAAGTACGATTCTTGAACTCAAATCCGGCAAGATATCCGGGGACGATCACATTCTGCAGCTTTACGCTTACTCACTGTTGTTTGCGTCGGACACGGACATCGGTTTACCAGATGGGTACTTGGTTTATTCTGCGACAGGAAAATCCGAGAAGTTAACGCATGCAGGAGACGACATGAGAAGGGTCATATTAGATGGCCGTAATTGTCTAACCTCTCTCAAACATGCGTACACGCTCCCGCCGGAAACTAATCCTGAGCAGTGTGCCGAATTCAAGTGTAGTCGGAACGGCAGATGCTTTCACCGTTCAAACTGTCACAAATTTTTTTCTGCTTCTTCTGGAAACGGTATCTTTCTGACTAATAACAAAAAAGAATATTATGATCATTGGTTTAGGCTTCTTTCCATTGAAGATTGGGCCCAGGAGGGGGATTTTGCTAGAGTTCTGGATCAGTCCACCCTACCTGAAAGGATCGACGAAGGGATCACTCTCCAGATTCACAGGATGCGGGTCGTCCAATACAACTGGACGGGAGTTTCTAACAACACGAGCAGCACCAGAGATTCGTACGAAATCACATCCTCTCACACTGACGATTTAGATTCACTTCACGAGAGGGATACGAGATCAGGGAGTGTCTTAGCCGAACTGTCGCTTCTTGACACTGTAGTCGATCTGCAGCCTAGTGAAGAGACAATTCTTCACCGGGGAGATCCGTGCTCCAATGAGGCGTTTCGCACTCTTATCCTCAACCCGCACGGCTCCCTTATTACCGCTAGGCTGAAAGTTCCTTTTCCTTACTCACCGCACGAGAAGCTTCCAGACTTGACTCCACTGGTTGACACCGAAGGCTGGTTCCTGGATCGATTGCCCTTTTCGAGAGGACGACAAGTTTCCCGACGGGCTCTTTTCGTTTTTCTTGTGAACGCGGCTGCGCCAGTGCTTGAGGTAGTGCTAGGGAGCGAATCGGGAAATTCATCCAGCAATGGAACGCCCTCAATAGTCAGTTGCGAAGACCTACACCGCAAGAGGAAAACACGAAAAAAAGGAGAAAAGGCGCGTGTCCACGGGGTTGACGCTAGGTCATATGATTTAGAGGACATTTGTTTCCAGGAAGGGCTGCGTGGTGGGTTGAGCGAAGATCAGGAGGCGGCAGTGATGTCGGCTCTCAATTGTGAGACTTATCATCTCGTGCATGGCCCGCCGGGAACAGGTAAAACCCGTGTCCTGGCACAAGTCATCCGGAGATGCCTGGACCGCGGAGAACGAGTGCTGGTTGCCTGCCCGACGAATGTGGCTCTTGATCGCCTTCTCATCTCGGTTATGAATTTGGGCGTAAAAAATTTTTTAAGGATCGGCAGACGTTCATTGGTATCTCCTGAATTCCTGGAAACTATGGAACGACTGGAGAGCCCCCCTACCCTTCTCCAAGACCTTACATTGCTGGAGATGGACTTTGAGGATTTCAAGCAACACGTAGAAAGCAAAGCACTAATAGGCGCTACAGCCTACCAATGTGCAGCCCATCCCCTACTTATGAGACAGAAATTTGACCGAGTCATAGTGGACGAAGCAGGCCAACTGGATGAACCGTCGACACTGGGCCCCCTGGCTCACGGGAGAAAATTCGTCCTTGGGGGAGATCATCTGCAGCTTCCACCTATAGTTCGGAGTTGTTCTAACGAGAATAGTTTCCCTGATCCATCCGGGCTTGAGCGATCCCTCTTCGAACGCCTTTTTCTGTGCTCTCCACCCGGCAGAATATCGCGATTGATAATGCAGTATCGGATGAACCGTGAAATCCAGGCTATACCGTCCAGACTTTTCTATGACGGTGAGCTTTCACCATCCCCGGAGGCTGCAACTCGCCGTTTGAACATTGGGCCGGGGACCTCGAAGGACCCTGTAATGAATAAAATCATTGATCCCGAGATTCCAGTGGTTTTTGTTGACGTCAAGGGCCCTGACAGCGGAAAAGCAAGTCCAGAGGAGTCAGAGGTAGTTGGTAAGATTGTGAAGAGCCTTCTGGCAGCGGGAATGCATTCCGGAGAGATCGGCGTAATAACTCCTTACCGTGCTCAACAGTCTCTGATCCGAAGAAGCCTCTCCATGTCGTGCCGCATCGACGAACCGTTTCCTACGGTGGACACTGTTGACCGCTTTCAGGGAGGAGAAAGAGAAGTCATGATAATCTCTCTGGCAAGGTCAGACGGGGTCACATCTTTTTTGGCCGACCGTAAACGATTAAACGTGGCTCTGAGTAGAGCTAGGTCCAAACTCATCTTGCTGGGACATGGACCGGTTCTTGAAAAGCACCCTCTCTTCTTTTCCATCCTCGAGGGCTTGGAGCGCGTCAAAGTCGATTCTGTCACATAACTTATTGAGAAACTGGAGAATCTGATATGTCCCCAAAAAAAGAGGATATTTATCTTATCGATGGGAGTTCCTACATCCATAGGGCCTACCATGCAATGGGAGGACTTTCGAATTCCATGGGATTTCCGACGGGGGCAGTGTTCGGTTTCACCAACATGATTATCAAGACCCTTAAAGATAAGGCTCCCAAAAGGATCGCAATAGTTTTCGACGCGAAAGGAACTAATTTCAGGCATGACATATATCCGGCATACAAGGCGAACAGGCCAACGATGCCAGACGATCTCAGACAACAGGTTCCGAAGATTCAAGAGATCGTTACCGCTTATAGGATACCATCACTTTCTGTGACTGGTTTCGAGGCCGACGACATTATCGCTACCCTGACCCGTCAGGCACGCCAGAAGGAATTCCACGTCGTTATAGTTTCGGCAGACAAAGACCTGATGCAACTCGTTGATGAGGATGTCATGATGTGGGACCCACAGAGAGACATGTTATACGATCCTGAAGCCGTCAAGAATAAGTTCGGCGTCGCACCCAAGAATCTATTGGATTTCATGGCCCTGACAGGGGATAGCTCCGACAACATTCCAGGTGTCCCTGGAGTAGGTCAAAAGACGGCGGCTCTTCTCATTCAAGAGTTCACATCCCTCGAGGGAGTGTATGCCCATCTGGACCAGATTTCCCAGCAAAAAGTAAGAGAAAAGATACGGGACAACAAGGAAAAAGCTTTCATCAGTCGCGAACTGGCCAGACTCAACGACGAAGTGCCATTGGAACAGAATCTTGAAGACCTGTTGCTTGGCGAGCAGGACTCTAACCGGCTTCGGGAAATTTTTCAAGAACTCGAATTCAAGCGTCTCATCGCAAATCTTCCCCGTGAAAAGACTCTGGATTTTTCAGGCTATGTCACTATAGTTACCATGGAGGTTCTTTTAAAATGGATCGCAGAAATCAAACAAGCGATTAAATTTGCTGTTGATTTAGAAACTACATCTGAGCAGCCTGTTCGGGCCGAACTCGTTGGAATATCTCTGTGCGCCGAAGACGGAAAGGCCTGTTACATTCCAGTGGGCCATGTTTTCGGGAAGCAGTTGGTGAAAAGAGATGTCCTGGATGCCCTTCGACCTCTTTTGGAAGACCCAGGGTTGGAGAAGGTCGGACAAAACATAAAATATGACATGATAGTTTTGAAAAAAGAGGGGATTGAAATCAAGGGTATCAAATGCGATACCATGCTGGCCTCATATTTGCTGGATCCTTCCCGGCGAGGCCACTCTCTGGGCGACTTAGCTGAAATATTCCTCGAACATAGGATGGTCCCTATAAAGGAACTCATCGGTACTGGAAAAAGCCGGATCCTGTTCTCAGATGTGGATATTGAGAAGGCCGCGGAATACTCCTGTGAGGACGCGGACGTAACCCTACGGGTTGCCGAACTTCTCTGCCCCCGTGTAGATCAAGAAGGCCTGGGGGATCTTTTTAGGGATATTGAGTTGCCTCTTATTCCTATCCTGGCCGACATGGAACTTGCAGGTGTGCGCATCGACACTTCTTACTTAGGTAGCCTATCCGAAGAATTCGGCCTGATGCTTGAAGGCATAGAGGCTCAGATCCACTCCCTTGCCGGGGAACGTTTCAACATCAATTCACCGAAGCAATTGGCGTCGATTCTATTCGAGCGGATGGGTATGAAGTCTGTGAAAAAGACTAAGACCGGCCCTTCAACCTCCCTGGATGTACTCGAGGAGCTTGCCCTCCAACATGACCTTCCGAGGAAGATCCTGGAGTACAGGTCTATCTTCAAGCTCAAATCAACTTATGCGGATTCGCTCACAAATCTTGTAAACCCCAAGACCGGCCGTATACACACTTCTTACAATCAAGCGGTTGCAGCAACGGGACGGCTGTCATCCTCGGATCCTAACCTTCAGAACATACCAATCCGTACTGCTGAAGGCCGCAAAATTCGTAAGGCGTTTATTCCTGAGGAAGGCTGCCTTTTTGTCGCGGCAGATTATTCGCAGATAGAATTGCGGGTCATGGCTCATTTGTCCGGTGACCAGAGGCTCCAGGAAGCTTTCACCTCGGGAGAAGATATACACGCAATCACTGCATCAAGTGTTTTCGAATGTTCCCCAGCGCATGTTACGCCTGAAATGCGGCGAAAAGCGAAAGAGATAAACTTTGGAATTATTTATGGGATGGGCCCTTTTAAACTTGCCGGCCGAATAGGTGTCGGTCTCAAGATGGCTCGTCAATACTTAGAGGACTATTATGAGACCTATTCAGGGGTGAGACGTTTCATGCAGGAGTTGCCTGAAAATGCCGCAAAGGATGGTTTTGTGACCACAATACTCGGGAGGAAACGGTTCCTTCCGGATCTCAATAATCCCAACAAGATAGCACAGCAGGCAGCCAGGAGAATGGCCGTCAACACAACCATCCAGGGGAGCGCTGCGGACCTCATGAAGGTAGCTATGATAAGGGTACACAGGGAAATCTTCAACCGAGCCCTGCCTGCAAAGATGATTCTTCAGGTTCACGATGAACTGATCCTGGAAGTGATGAAAGATGCAGCCGAGGATGCCGCAGTTTTGATGAAGAATGAAATGGAGGCGATCTACCCTCTCTCTATCCCACTGGTTGTAGACGTAGTAATTGGGAAAAATTGGGAAGAGGCTCACTGATGAAAAATTTGCTTGAAGCATGGATACTAACGATAGGAAACGAAATCACTAATGGAGTGATTACAGACACTAATAGGGAAACTATCGCACGGGAGCTGAGATTCTCAGGCATTTCCGTCAAGGGCATGACGTCCGTAGGTGACGTCCCAGGGCTGATTGCGGATGCTCTCGACACAGCAATGTCAAGAGCCGGTATTACTATTGTATCTGGAGGATTGGGCCCTACGGAGGACGACAAAACCGCAGAATCCGCTGCTGGATTCCTGGGTGTCTCGTTAGAAATGGATCCGGAACAGCTTGCCCGAATAGAAGAGCGTTTTCGTCAATGGGGTCGGCCTATGGCCCAAAGCAACTCCAGACAAGCCCTTTTCCCGTTGGGTGCTGTGCCGATTCCCAACGATTACGGCACGGCCCCGGGATTCATAATTGAAAAGGAAGGGAGAGTCGCCCTCTTCTTTCCCGGTGTTCCTAAAGAAATGGTAAGGATGCTCAGGGAAAGAGGCATCCCTGAAATCTTCAAGCGCCTCGGCGCCCCGGATCAAATCTTCAGGACGAGAACCATCCATGTCTACGGCCTTTCTGAATCAAGACTGGGGGAAATTCTGGCCGATGTTGCCCGTGACGAAGAAAATTATCACTTGGCTTTTTTGCCGAGATTTCCCATTATCCGTCTCCGTATGGATGTCCATGCCGAAACCACATCAGCAGCGGACAGGATATTGGACTCGAAACAAAAGACGCTGGATGAACGGCTCGGAGAAAACATCCTGTCACGTGAGGGAAGATCCATGGAGGCCGTGGTCCTCGAGCTTCTCGAGAGAAAAGGATTGTCTCTGGCCTTGGCGGAGTCAATAACAGGCGGGATGATGGGCGAAATGATAACCCGTGTCCCAGGGGTTTCCCGCATATTCATGGGCTCCGTGGTTAGCTATTCAAACGACATGAAAAGCGTTATTCTGGGGGTCTCCGAGTTCACATTACGCGGGCATGGGGCGGTATCCCACCAGTGTGCACGCGAGATGGCAACGGGTGTGTGTAAGATTGCAAATGCGGATGTGGGACTATCAGTTACCGGGATAGCGGGCCCTGATGGTGGGTCTCAGGAAAAGCCGGTAGGAACTTTTTTCGTTGGTCTGGCAACACCTGAAGTTACTCTAAGTCGCGGTTTCTTTCTGCCCGGCGCCCGTGAGTGGGTGAGGACGTTAGCCGCAATGCAGTCTCTGGACCTACTCAGAAGACACTTACTTGGGTACCGTATCCACGGAACAGATGCCTAGAAATAATAAGTTGGCGCATACGTCGTTTCGCAATTTCCTGTACCCACATCCGAGGACCGGAAGCCAGATCCTTTACAGTCCTATCTGTACGAGATCATACTTCCGTTCCCTGACACAACAAAAGCGGCATCCGGTGTAAAATGCAACTACGGGCTAGCTGATACTAAGCAGGAAATTATTGGGGAAGACCAAGGAGGAAACTGAAGAGACAACGTGACGATGGTTTGGCATCTGTCGGGTCTTGTGGGAGGAGATACGGGCCTTTTAGGGGTCAGAGGAACCAACCCGCGACTGTTCAGTGACCCTGAAAACCTCCGAAATGGCAAGACCGCCGCATAATTTCGGCTGAAACGCTGCGCCAACTACATGGTGAACGGCGTCTCGCCGGATTGGGCAGGGGTGAAGACGCTTTTCGAGAAATAGGGGAACATTTTGTGTCCGGCCTGGATCAGGAGGTCAGATGGGGAACGAGTAGGGTGGAGTCGTACTTGTAGGACTTAAGTCGAATGTAAAAGGAGGACTACTGCCAATTGAGCAAGAGTTTGAGGGATTCGGAATCCCGACGGGGAAATCAACATATTCTTGAAGGAGGAGTACATGAACACGTTGAGAGCGATGACGTGCGTTCTGCTCTTTACGGCATTGATAACAGTCTCTTTCGCCGGTGCTGCCGTTGCGCAGGAATCAAAAGCTGCTGACGCCAAGAAACCCAACATCGTGATTATCTGGGGTGATGATATCGGGCAGAGCAACCTCAGCGCATACACGAAGGGGTTGATGGGTTATCGTACCCCGAACATCGACCGAATCGCCAGTGAAGGCATGATGTTCACTGACTATTACGGCGAGCAGAGCTGCACTGCGGGGCGTTCAGCGTTCATCACCGGCCAAAGCGTGTTTCGGACCGGACTCAGCAAAGTAGGCATGCCGGGCGCAGATGTCGGTCTCCAAAAGGAAGATCCGACGATTGCTGAGCTGCTCAAGCCGCTCGGTTACGCCACCGGGCAGTTTGGCAAGAACCACCTGGGGGACAAGGACGAGTTCTTGCCTACGAATCACGGCTTCGATGAATTCTATGGAAACCTCTATCATCTGAACGCAGAAGAGGAGCCTGAGCATCCCGATTATCCAAAGGATCCGGAGTTTCGCAAGAAGTTCGGCCCTCGGGGCGTGATCCACAGCTTTGCCCTGGCGGACGGTAAGCAGAAAATCGAGGACACAGGACCGCTGACCAAGAAGCGGATGGAAACCATCGATGATGACATTGCTGCCCGTGCAGCGGACTTTATCGAGAAGCAGCATAAGGCTGGTAAATCGTTCTTTGTTTGGGTGAACTTCACGCACATGCACTTCCGTACTCACGCCAAGCCGGAGAGTATTGGACAGGCGGGGCGTTGGCAGGGAATCTACAACGATGTCATGATTGACCACGACAAGAATGTTGGTACCGTGCTCAAGAAGCTTGATGATTTGGGCCTCGCCGATAACACCATTCTCTTGTACAGCACCGACAACGGACCGCATATGAACTCTTGGCCCGACGCAGCCATGACGCCTTTCCGCAATGAGAAGAACTCCAACTGGGAGGGAGCGTACCGCGTACCTGCCATGGTCCGCTGGCCTGGCAAGATCAAGCCCGGTTCGGTCTCCAACGACATCATGTCCCACATGGACTGGCTGCCGACTCTACTTGCTGCAGCGGGGGTTCCGGACGTGAAGGAGAAGTTGTTGAAGGGCTACAAGGCGGGTGATAGGACATACAAGGTCCACCTGGACGGTTACAACTTCCTGCCTTATCTCAGTGGAAAGGAGCCAAAGAGCCCAAGAGAAGAGTTCTTCTACTTCTCCGATGACGGTGATCTGACAGGGCTCCGCTATGACAACTGGAAAGTAGTCTTTGCCCAGCAGAGAGCACCCGGCACTCTGGCCATCTGGGGTGAGCCTTTCGTGAAGACACGTATTCCCTGGCTCTTCAACCTGCGCATGGATCCTTATGAACGGGCGAGCATTACTTCTAATACCTACTGGGACTGGTACCTGGACCGTGCTTTTTTGTTACTCCCCGCTCAGGGCTATGTCGGCAAATTCCTTGAGACCTTCAAAGAGTTTCCCCCCCGTCAAAAAGCAGCAAGTTTTACGATCGACCAAGTCATGGAAATGTTGCAGGAGCCTATGGGGAAATAATGCGGTTCAGTGGAGGTTAGCGTCATATACTCGCTGACCTCCCCCCCCTTTTTTTGTCAGCAGACAATCCAATGTGTCACAGTCTACTGACGAAAATGATTATGACAGACTCTTTGTGCCATGTTGTTTGCTCGGTGCCCTTACGGGGTCGGTTTCTGAGCCGAAATCTGACCTCTGCCACGGAAGTTAAAATGCCGCAAGCGCGGCCGTTCGTGCGCCACTTGAAAATGGTGCTCGGGCGAATCAAAAACCTCTGCCCAAATAACAATCTGAGACCTTGAGGGGAGCCGCGTCGTGATGGTCATACGCGATCAAGTTTTCGAGACTGAATGAGAGCACGCATCCCGTCCTTGACCACCCTGTTTCAGACGGTGGTCGTAACTGCCGGCATCCGCGACCGCAATGGTCTAACTGTCATGTAAAGTTGTAAGAGACTTTTAGGCGATAAGCTGCTTCTTCAGGCTATAAGCCTTTTCTGGTTTTGGGGTACATTATTTATTTATGATTGTCCAATTTTTCCAGACCATCTCCGACGGAAAAGGCCGCTGGATAGACAACATTTTCGTAGAGCGACTCTGGAAGAGCGTCAAGCATGAAGAAGTCTATCTGAAAGTGTATAATTCTCTTGGGGAGGCCCGGCAGGAACTCAAGGTCTATTTTGATTTTGACAACTGCCGAAGAAAGCATCAGGGCCTTGACGGAAGAACCCCGGATGAGGTTTACTGTACCGCCTTACTCCGAGACTAGGTAGCAGCATGAACAAGCAGCTTACCAGTCATAAATTGTCTTCATTTGTGTAAAGAAGCCTGACCAGTGCTGAACGACTGGCAGTTCGTTTTCCCATTCGAAACGGAACGGGATCAGAGGTTCGCATGAAACGTTTCCTGGAAAAAACTCTGAAAATCTATGAGCATGAGGTCGCTCGGTTCACGTGGCTTGCCGTAATCTTCTTCGCTGTCTTTTTCGTGACTGCGATCTTCCGCAACTATGTGGATACGGCGTTCCTGAAACGCTACGGGCCCGATTATATCCCGTGGATGCTGGTCATCAGCGCAGTACTCACGATAGTGGTTCTCGCATATGCTGATAGGGTAGCGAAACGTTTCTCGGATACATATCTCATGATCCTCGTGTTTGGGGGTTATGCTGCGGCTGCGATTCTCTGCTGGTTCATGGTCAAATCGAAGTTGTCCATCGTCTACCCCGCGCTTTATCAGCTCATGGGTCTGCTGGACTCCATCCAGCTCGTGTATCTGTGGAACATAGCCGGAGATCTTTTTGACGCGCGGCAAGGCAAGCGGATCTTTCCCTTGGTGACCGCAGCGCAGGTCTTGGGTAGTACTATTGGAAGCTTTTTGACCCGCCCTATCACCCGTGGCATCGGAGAAGACGCTGCGCTACTCGTGTTCGCACTGGTCTTCATCCTCACCGCAGTGTTCATGATAACTACGGCCCGGAAGATAGTGGGAGAGACCAAGCCCAAGGCGGCTGTGACTAAGAAGGCACCGGAAACAAAGCGACTAAGCGAAATTCCCGGTATCATGAGGGAGTTCCCGATAATTCGTTTTCTGATTATTTGCGGTCTCATACCAAACGTCTTGCTGCCGATTTTTTCTTACCAGTTCAGTGTGATTGCCAATAGCAGCTTTGCGTCGGAACAGTCCCTCATAACTTTTCTCAGCATGTTTCGCGGCGCAACGACGCTCACAGCCTTCGTGATCCTGTTGTTTGCGGGAAGGCTGTACTCGGCAATGGGATTACCCAACGCATCACTTGTGCAGCCGATCAATTTCGCGATCGTTTTCGGAGCGCTCACAACCTTTTTCAACATCTACGTCGCCGCGTACGGCCAGTTTACCCTGATCCTCATCCAGAGGGCAATCGCGGGTCCGGTAAACAAGATCCTTTTCAATGTGATCCCGAAGGCACTGGTGTCATGGAGTCGCACCTTTATCCGAGGTACCGTCCTGAAGGTCGGCATGTTGGCCGGTTCCCTTCTCATGATCTTTCTGAAACCAGTAATGGAGCCGCATGATTTCGCATACATAGCGGCGATTCTCGCCGTTTACTGGGCCTTTGAGACCCTCCTCTTTCGCAAGGAGTACAAGCGCATTCTCAAGCAAGTCATCGTCGTCGGCAAGATCGATTACGACCAAATAGAGGCTGTTCAAACCTTTGACGCGGGCGGTGCCCCGATCGGTCTCGAGTCCAACGTAGTTGACATGCTCCCCCAAGAAAAGGTCGAGGGAGAGGAACGACCTGCCCCCATGGCGCCTGAGATGGCGATAACGATGTTGGACGACCCAAGTCCCGAGATCCGCGCTGAGGCCGCTCTCGCCTTGGCCTTAAACCCGGACATGCGAGCGGCGAGAAAGCTAACCCAGTGCCTGGAAGACCTGGATAACCAGGTGCGGAACGCTGCAATGGAAGCCCTTATTGCGTTTCCTGCCGAGATCCTGACGATCCTGGAGACTTCTATCCCGGATGCCAGCTTGCGGGGAAAGCAAGCAATCCTCGAAGTGATACGACTGTCGCCGAGGATTAGCTATTTTGAGCTGACCCATCTTTTCGGAAGATCAGTAGAGGAGGCGTACGAGGATCTCATCTGCATTCGTCGGCTGCAAGAATTTGAGCAGCATGAAAGCGTTCAGATGCTGAAACAACATCTTGTGGCCCGTAACGACGAGATTCTCAGTCTGTTGTTCTATGCTTTGTGGGTGTACCACGCGGACATGCGTCTCATGTATCAATCACTCAAATCTGAAAACGCGTCGGTGGCGATCGAACTGGTGGAAACGTCAATCAGAGGTCAGAATCTTCAGTACTTGGTGCCGCTCATCGATGACTTGCCCCTCAACGAGAAAATCGAAAAAGGGCGAAAGCTGTTCAACCTGGTATCGAAAGACGAACTGGAGCGTCTGCTTGCACTGCTGGCCCACTCAGCAGACCGGGTGACCCGCCTGCTGGCGGTGTATGTGATGGCGGATCTTCCGCCGAACCCGGCACTTGTTCCTGTGATCGAATCATTACGAGAAGACGACGATTCGTTCGTCCGACAGGTTGCCGAATATGCCTCGGACAAAGCCATGGGAAGGGAGGCCCACATGCCTGAAATCATCGAGATCATCAATAGGCTCAAGGCGTTTTCACTTTTTGAAGGGTTGGGGACGAGAGAACTCCACGCTGTGGCCTCGATCGCGAAACCTCAAAGATTGCACTCCGGAGACATCATCATTCGAGCAGGGGAAGACAACCCATCAATCTATCTGGTAATGTCAGGACTGGTCACAACTTATCAGGATTACGAGACCCCCGAGCAAAAAGAGCTCAGGACAACCGAAACAAACGGATATTTGAATTTTGTGCCGATGTTTGCCCATGTCCCTCCGGCAAATACCTCGGTGGTGACCCAGGACGCCGAGGTGCTCGTCCTGGCTCAGAGTCAGTTCCACGAGATTATGCGCGTCTATCCGCAAATCGGGCTCAACCTCTTGAACATGGCAGCCCTCCTGTTCAGGCAGATGGGCTTCACTGCGTAGAGGACTGCGGTCTGAGCGCTTGTCGGTTGTCCGCGGTAAACCGAAGCTGCTGGATGAGATGAGGATAAAGATGAAGAAGTTCAACTGAGGATCGAACCAGCAAATCGAGCTAGCCTTTCAGGCAATCCATGACTACTGCGGCAGGTGTCAGCCCATCTTGGGGTGGTTTCAGCATGCTTCGTAACTGTTCAAACCCTCGGATCATGGCTGCCCTGAGACCCTCCTCCGAACGGAAACGCAAAAGCCACTCTGCGAGGTTTTCCGGTGAAGCTTGGTCTTGAAGGAGTTCCGGTACAAAGAGAGGTCGTCCGCACTCTTTGCAGACCACACGGAAGCCGGAGTTGATCAGCTCAATGATGGGCCCTCCACCGTGTTTTTCACTCTTAATGGCAAGGACATTGGCTATGGCCACGTGTATGTCCTCATCCATCACAAGCGGCTTAAGAATCTTCCTGGCAAGGATCCAGCTAAAACGGTCCAGTTTGTAGGCGACCACGTGCGGCATTCCCGCAAGCGCAGCCTGTAAGGTGGCTGTTCCGGAAGTCACCAGGCCGCTGTCGCATGCAGCCATTAACCGGGCGGCTTCAGTCGTATGGAGGGTCACCTGAATATCATAATGTGCAAGGACTTCTCTTACCATGTCGGCCAGGTGAGGCCCTGCCAACGGCAGCAGGAATTGCGTATCCGGATATTCCCTGGAGTAAATCCCCGCCGCTTCACACATGACTGGAAGCATGCGGTGAATTTCTGCTGGCCTACTGCCGGGTACCAAAGCTATTGCCGGACGCGAAAGGTCTATGCCGAGTTCTCTTCGAAGCAGGTTCTTATCTTGGAACAATGGGATGTCCCGTTCCATAGTGTGACCTACAAAATCTACTTTAAGACCCGATGCCCTGTACATCTCTTCCTCAAAGGGGAAAATCGTCATCATCCGATCAACTCTGCGGGCAATCTTCCGAATTCGTCCCTTTCTCCAAGCCCACACCTGAGGACTTATGTAATAGCAGACTCGCACGTCAGCATCCCCTGCAAGATGGCAAAGACGTAAGTTCAAATCCGGAAAGTCAACCGGGATAAAGAGCTGGTGCCCCCCTTTTCTCAGTTCGAATTTCATCTTTCTGTACGCCGCTGCAATGCTGCGGATCTTTCCCATGCCCAGATTCAGGCCGATGGTGTTTATCTCTCTGTAGTGGTGAAAGAGTTCCATTCCTGCCTGGGCCAGTTTGTCACCCCCGATGCCTGAAAAGCGAATACCTGGACAGAGCTGCTTCAAATCCTTCACCATGGCCGCAGCATGATAATCGCCAGAGGCTTCTCCTGCGAGTATCAATATTGAAGGTTCTTTCATGCTGGGCTACTCTTTCCGGCTTAGTGATCTATTTCAATAGACTGATTTCGAACATACGTTCGAAAATTTAGTCTTTCACCGTACCAAAGTTATTGATCTTAAATTTTTTATTATCACAAATTGTTTTTTGCCTTGACAAGCTAAAAATGTGTGATATGGGTCCCAATCGAAAACCCCGTTGCTTTTGTCAAAAATTTCAGTTGGATGTCAGGAAATCCTAGGCGAACTAGGCTTTCCCAAAGGTATCCGATAAATCTGATTCGCTTCCAGGAGCTTAGAAATGAAACTGGGCCTATGTGAAAAATGTGGTCATCCAACCGATGCATGCTATGAAATACGAAACAACCAAGTTTATCTAGTGAAATTCTGCCGGGATTGCGGGCGCACTTCCTCCCTGGTAACAAAAGATGCTCGCAAGTGGCGATGGAAGCGTGAAATCTCTGGTTATCAGGAGCCGTCGACACCGGCGTGCTCACTTGACTGTAAGGCCTGTGACCACCAGGCTCATAAGAATCCCACAACTGTAGCAATCGACGTTACCAATCTATGCAATCAACGGTGTCCCATATGTCTGGCGTACGTCGATGTAATGGGATTTTCCTACCACCCGCCTATTGAGTATTTCGACAAAATTTTCAAACACTTTCTTAAAAACGATCCCAGACCCAACATGTGTTTTTTCGGCGGTGAACCTACCGTTCACAGGAATTTCCTAGAAATTGTCGGGCTAGCTCGATCCTATGGTTTTCAGGTTCAAGTTTTCACCAACGGCATAAGATTAGCCGACAAAGATTACTGCAGGGAACTCTGCTCAATGGGGATCCAGGTAAATTTCGGATTCGACGGTACCCGTCCGGAAATCTACCGGACCCTGCGAGGAGACAATTCTTTGGCTGTCAAGAAGATAGCGTTCGAAAACGTTGTTGAGTGTGGAGTGAATAAGCTTGCCGTGATTTCCACAGTTGCCCTGGGAGTGAACGACGTTCATATGAACGAACTCTTGAATTTCATCCACGACTATAGAGACCACGTGTCTGTATGGGGCTTTGTTCCTCTTACTCCCTGTTGGGAGGGGGATGTGCAGCTCGAACCCACCACTACGGAGTGCGTCGAGAAAGTCTTTGAGAAAATGATTCCAGAAATTGAGTTTATTCCTACAGGGATGATGAACTTTCATGTGCTGTCCCGGTTTTTTGGCAAACAGACCCTGGGGGGGTCGCATCCCAACTGTGAGAGCGCCACATTGCTAGTTTCCGATGGCCAACGTTACTTACCAATTTCCGCTTTCCTGACCGTACCTCTCTCTGAATTGCTGGTTCACCTGAGAAGACTAGATTCCTCTCTGGCAAGAAAGGCTGCCTCTCTCCCCGAAAGAGGGATTAGGCGATTCTTTTTCGATGCCAGGACTCTTTTGCGTACGGTGTACCTTATTGCAAAAAGTTTGAACCACTCCAAGGTATTCGCGAAATCGCCTTTTTTCAATAGCGCGCAGGCTCTGTTAGATTTTATGCGAGGTCGAAAGATAGACCGGATCCTAGCAGAACGGACCAGTTGCAGGAATCTACTCACGCTCATTACCATTCCGTATGAGGATAAGGGAGGGCTGGAAGACGCCCGTTTGAGGGATTGTCCTGCCGTATTTGCTTATGAAGACGTTGATACCGGGCGCATAAAGACAACCGCATTTTGTTCATGGCAGACGGTTAAGGACGATGTATGCCGCAAGATCCAGAGCCATTACGACGAAAAGGTTCCTGATGCCTATGAGCAACAGCGAGTATCGACTCCCCGCTTTTGAAATGCCATGAGGCAGGTTCGGCCTTCCTGAACAGGGCCGTAACCTGCCTATTTACCGGTTTTCTCGATCCCCAGTTCGTACTTTGTTTACCAACCCCAATAACTGCCCAAACCTGGGATGCTTATACTTACACCGCCATGACCACCATGGTGACCCCACCGAACCCCTCCGCCTGGAAATCCTACACCACCTCCGTGGTGCCCCCATCCCACTCCACCACCAGGAAACACCACATGTCCATAACCATTACCCCAACTCACTCCGCCTCCAGGAAAGTTGACCAGGCCGTGGCCGTTACCCAACCAGACTGCCCCACCCGGGAACGGCACACCCCAAGCAAGCGCATCGTTCCCAGTCAAACCAATGAAAGCAGTCAACACCAGAATCGACACGATAATTTTTACCGTATTTTTCATTTTTCCAATCTCCATATCATTGTCGTGTACCTCCTTCGTATAAAATATTCGATGAAAGTTCTACTATCTGACAAAAAAAACGTTGACCCTTAGACTTTTTTTCTGCTTCATTGAATTCAAATTATGGCTTGTTCAATCTGAGGGTTTAACATGCCTCTGGTCAGTATTGTAATCCCTACTTATAACAGGAGCCATGTTTTGGAGAGGGCCATCCTCTCTGTTTTGCGCCAAACATTTAAGGATTTTGAGCTGATAGTTGTAGACGACGGTTCCTTTGATTCAACATCAAGGCTCTTGTCTGAATACGAAGGTAAAATCAAAGTTCTTTTTCAAAAAAACCGCGGTGTTTCTGCCGCGCGAAATCTCGGCATTCGGCACTCTAGGGGAGATCTCATAGCTTTCCTTGATTCGGATGATGAGTGGCTTCCATACAAACTGGCTAAACAGGCTGCACTGTTCGATCCAGGTAAACGTTTTTTTGTATCCCACACAGATGAAATCTGGATACGGGCCGGCAAAGTATTGCACCAAAAAAAGATCCATCGTAAACAGGGAGGCCGGTTCTTTGTAAGGGCACTCGAACGGTGCCTCATTAGCCCATCCTCAGTCATGATTTCCCGATGCTTGCTCGATACGGTGGGATGGTTCGACGAAGCCCTTCCGGCAGCCGAGGACTACGACCTTTGGCTTCGGCTCACGGCATTCCATGAAGTTGATTTCGTACCGGAACCTTTGATAATCAAACACGGAGGTGCAAAGGATCAATTGTCGACCATAATACCAGCAATCGACCGACACAGGATTGCCGCTATCGTCAAGATCCTTAGCGTACCCGGTCTGAGGCGGGATTACCGAGACGCAGCAATTCTGGAACTTAATAGAAAATGCGCTATTGTCGCAACTGGATTGGCCAAAAGAGGAAGGCACGAGGAGGCAGACACCTATGATGAGTTGGCTCGATCCTACCAGGTCGATACTCTTAGATCCGAATGACCCTGATCTGGGCGACCGCACCTACCATATCCCATGTTATGCAAGCCTGGACACACTTGTAAGATCAATCGAGAGGATTGGGATAATAAACCGGCCATTAGTTCAAGAAATACCGGGCGGTAAAATGGTGCTTGTGCTTGGTAGACGCCGAATCGAGGCTGCGCGTAAGATCGGTCTTAAGGCGGTGCAAGCACGAATAGTTCCAAGCGAGATGCCTGAAGCTGATGGTTTCCTGTTGGCATTTTGGGACAACATCGGGCAAAGATTCTTTAACGTAGCAACGCAAGCAGTGGTAGTGCGTAGGCTTCTGGAAATTTTCCAAAGATCTACGGTGGCAACTGAGTTCTTGCCGGTGCTGGGAATCGCCGCCAAAGGCCCACGTCTTGAATCACTTCGAGCTATCGGTGGCCTGGAAGATCCTGTGTTGGCCTCCCTAGCGTCAGGGCGGATCTTGGAGAAAACCGCTGAAATCCTTACGCGTCTCGATAGGGAGGAACGAATGGCCTGTATGAGCTTGATGAATCAGCTTGGGATGAACGCCAACAAGAATGCCGAGCTGGTCGTCAACATCTTCGACCTGTCAGTTTTTCATCATAAACCTATATCAAAAATAATCAGTGTTTCCGATACAGTATCAGTACTGGAAAATGAGCATTTGTCTGCGCCGGAAAAGGCTTCCCGTTTCAGGGAACTTGTCCGCTCTTGGAAATTCCCGGAACTCGTGAAAGACGAGAAAAATTTCAGGGATTGGCAGAGGAGAATGTCACTTCCCAAACAAATTACCATTAGACATGCGCAGTCATTTGAGAACCATAGCTGCACTATTGAGATTAGGGCCGATTCGCGTGATGAGGCTAATAAGATACTAGCTCGGCTGCTCAATGAAGCATGACGCGTTCCAAAGTTTCTGTGCCGTTTCTAGGTAAAACCATATGGAATTCTCTGTGGAACAACTCTGGATTGACGAAGACGTCCTTGACGAACCCCTCACCCACGAAATCGTTGCAAAGCTCCCTAAAGCCTTCATTCAAGTAGGCCGAGCATCAACTGAAGCAGCTCGCTTGCTGGATCTGGAACCAGATCCTTTGAATCGAGGCAAGCGAATACTCCGGCTGATGAAACACAAGGGAGCATTCATCAAACCATGCCCTGGAACACGCGAATATTTGTGCTGTGGTTTGAAGATCTTGCATGTAGGCCAGGGATGCCCAATGGATTGTCGGTACTGCGCCCTCCAGGGCTATTTCAACAGGCCTGTCATGGAACTCTTTGTCAATATTGACGATCTTTTTAAGGAACTGGACCTCTATCTAAATGAAGACCACTTAACATTTCACAGGATATGCACTGGTGAATTTACCGACTCTCTGGCTCTAGAGCCTTTGACCGGCATGGCCAAGCGCCTCGTAAACTTTTTTTCAGGCATCAAGAATGCTTCTCTTGAAATAAAGACCAAGACTGATTTTGTGGCCCCTTTGTTGGAAGTTGATCCTCAAGGACGAGTAGTGCTAAGCTTCTCTGTAAACTCGACCAAAATCAGCCGTAACGATGAGAAACGGTCAGCTCCTCTGGAACAGAGGCTGGCTGCGGCTGCACGTGCCCAAGATTGTGGCTATGCTGTCGGTTTTCATTTTGATCCCATAATTCCATTCCTGGGCTGGGAAAATGAATACTTCGAGACTATTGATAAAATCTTTCGTCATCTACGCTCTGCGTCTGTAGCCTGGATCTCCCTCGGAGTCCTGCGGTTCGTCCCTGAACTCAAGGAGGTTGCAGAAGCACGCTTTGGGACGCTTTCATACTTTCACGACGGATTCTTAAGGGGGCTGGATGGCAAGATGCGGCTGCACGTCGACCGTCGAATCGAGATTTACCACCGGATAGCGGAGAGGATTCGCCGACACGCTCCCAGAGCAAGAATTTATCTTTGCATGGAATCGCCCCATGTATGGCGGGAATCACTAGATATAGATATGGAAACTAACGAGGAGTTTGCAGCTTACCTTGATGAGGCTGTCAAGTAACAGATCTATGATGATTGATGATGCGATGCAATCCCCAAAACTGTCCTGGAACACACATTCTATAGTAACCCGTGCTGCGTTGGATTCAATAAAAGCACCTCAAATCAACGAAGAAATTCCCGTTGTACGTTTGGAAGATTTCCTTTCCTGTGCACATGTGGAGCTTCGGGAGCTAGCCCGTCGGCACATTGAACTCTTGAGTCGTAAGAATAGCCAAACCCTGACTTCCCACCCGATTCCGAGCAGGATTTTGACTGTGGAAGATTTCTTAGTAGCGTTCCGACTCAATCCGTGCCGTCCCATATTCTACGTTAAGGTGCTGAGGCCTGAGAAGGTTCCTTGCGATTCGCCGCACGATGCCTGTCGGTCAGGCCCCCCTGGGGGGACTTACATACCGAACGTCGAAGCGGAGAGAATCAACGCCCTTGAAATCTTGGTTACATTTTCCGATGAGCCGGACTGGGGCATGGACCAGGACCTGTTCGACATTGAAGATTACGAATATGGGCAGCCCCCATTCGGGGACAGAACAGGAAAAAGTTCCCAAGCTCCTTTCCACATGGCATTTCTTCAAGACAATTTATTACTCCTCAAAATTCTTCCCCGTCTCAGAAAGAGTTTTATGAAAGAGCGAATCAGTATATTTCTTGCTTTAGCTGGGCTGGCCTTACAGAAGGAGATATACTATTGGGGTTGGCGCTTTACGGCCTGGGCTATGCATTACCTTCAGGACCTGACCCAGCCTTATCACGCTCATCCATTTCCACCTTCGCTACTCCGCATACCCGGGATTCTCATCATGAACCGTAGTCGACACGGTGTCGTAAGAGGTATAGGAAACTATCTAAAGAATCGCCATATCCTTTGTGAGGCTGCGGTGCATTTCCTCCTGAACGAAGCAGTAAAGAAACGACTTGACCATCCCTTTCTGAAGGCGTTGTCCAGCCCTGAGGGATCGCTTGGAGGATCTTTGGGAGCATTAATGAAAGAGTCTGCTCGGTTTGCCGGTTCATTGGCCAGGAGGACAGATAAAGCCTTAGTCGGTCTCGTTAATGATCCTAGGATCAATGACGGGGACTATTCAGTAGGTGATGACTTTTCCTACCCTCTGGACCGCTCTCTGGAGGAAGCTGCACAGGAGCGGCCAGTTCTTCTCAACGAGTTTCTGGAAATTATCACTATGTGTCTTATACAAACCGGCAGGGTGACGAGGTACGCAGTCGATCTGGCACTGAAACGTAGAACCGATCCGGAAGTTTCTTCGCTTATGCATACCACTTCTCCCTGATGTCTCCGTTGGGTCCCACGTAGAGAATGTCCTTATCTCCGACGGACCGAAGTACTTGTCGTGCGATTTGTTTTTTTTGTCTGGGGCTTATTCCAGAGTGCAAAGCGTACTCATCGAGAAACCTGAAACGATCAGACATATTGACTGCAAGAGGAGTGGAAAGAAAGATCTGCACCAGGTTTTTGACCTTGCTTCTCAGTGACACTGAATGGGAAAATCGCACATCATCATAATCCATCAGAACAAAACGAACCGCCGAATGCAGATGTGTGGCAGGTGAATAATCTGGAATTGTGGTTTGATCTGATGCTGTCCTGTCCTTGGAGACCAAAATATTGCACGTCTTGAGGTCTGAATGGAAAACACCTCTCGAGTGCATTGATCCAACGAATCGACCTAAGGCTCTCGCAAGTCCCCTTTTTTCTTCAGTAGTCCATGAAAACGCAATCCGGTCTAGGATATAGCGGTCAAGTTCTAGTGAGTTGGGCACCACTTCCATAACAATCCATTCAGTAATAACTATTCCTAAGCTCATTTTCCTGATCAATGCCAAGGGGTAAGCTGCGCTAACTCTCGCTTGGTTGAGCCTGCGGCCGTTAGTGAAGGTCCGTCGGCCCTGAGTCGGCCTGAAAAGTCCTTTGATTCCATGGCAAAAGCCTCTCCAACGGAACTCCTTGACACATACCGCCGGGAAACTAGAGAGCTTTACCAAAGTCACGGCACTTTCAGGAGCATTCTTCAGGATGGAGGCAGCCCTCAGGGAAAGCAATCTCTGGTGTTCGCGAATGGACGACAGGACAAAATCCTGAATCTGGTTCGAAGCCAAATTCAATATGAGGCAGGCTTCAGGGCAGATTTCCACATGGAAACCCTGTTTATGGGTTCTACTAGATTTAGCCTGAATAGATCCCGTACCAAGGTCTAAATCCATCCTAAGTCTTCCTTTGCAGCGCATCGGAAATACGATATCTCAGATAGTAACGCCAACTCCGGAGTCTAAAGGGCGTCCGTTTTACAGAGCGGTAAAAATATTTCAATGCCTCGGTCATGTCACCAGCCTTGAGGTAAGCTCGGCCGAAAGAAATATCATGATCAGAAAGGGTTTTAAGAAACCTTGCCTTTGGGATGCGCTCCGGGTCATAGTGCTTGAGCAGGATACCATAAGTGTCTTTACGCAGACCGACACGGTCATGACTAGTGTTTGCCTCATACAGGCGGATGAATACGAGCGGTTGATTCACGTAAGCAATGTTATAGTCTCGGGTTATTTTCAACCATACGTCGAACTCGTCGGCAAATCGGTAGCGTGGAGAAAAGCCCCCTATCTTATCAAAAATGTCCTTTCTTATCATGACTGAAGAGGTGTGGATGAAGCTTTCGCAAAAAGCTTTTACAAAGAGATCCCCTTTCGTCCAGATGACGCGCCTGGGTGGGCAGTATTTCTCTCCCAATCTAACGTGCTTAGCGGCCACCAAGGCGACGTCAGGGTTCTTCTTTACAAACGCTGCTTGAACAGCGAGCTTTTCTTTAGCCCAAAGGTCGTCGTGATCCAGGAAGGCGAGCCATTCGCCCTGGGCAATTGCTGCTCCATTATTCCTAGACAAGGCAATGCCGCTGTTCTGTTGTCTAAGAATTCTAATGTCCGGTTGGGGTTCCAGCCATTCCCACGTGCCGTCCGAGGATCCATCGTCGACAATAATTATTTCAAAATCCCGAAAAGTCTGATTCTTCACAGACGTAACGGTTTGTTTTAAAAGGTTGAGTCTGTTAAATGTAGGAATTATGACGCTGACGAATGGTCTCATGTTTATCGTCACCGGGGGGATAGGATCTCCTGGACCCTATTGAACACAGCTTCGGGATCAACGCTTCTCATACAAGGGTGATCAGGCATTGGACAGCGGAAATGCCGACATGGAGCACATGGGGCTGAGCCTTGTATTATGTGCGCGCTGGGTCCGAAAGGTGCTGTTTGCCCTGGGGAAGTCGGCCCGAAAATAGTCAATACGGTCGATGAAGCTGCAACAGCTAGATGAGCGCTTCCAGTATCGTTTGAGATAACCGCTCTGGATAGGGTCATTACAGCCATTGAGGTTATCATATCAGCCTTTCCAGCGAAATTCACCGAACCTGTCCGGCACATCATGGATGTTATGTCGCAAATTATACTTGCCTCATGGGGTGCACCTACAAAGACCACCTGCCCGCCCATTCGATCGATAAGGAGATCGGCCAACCGTGCAAAGCTATCTGCAGGCCACCTTTTTGCTTCTGAATTTGCCGATCCCGGACAAAGGCAAAAAAGAGGCAGATCAAAATCAACTCCCATCGAAAGGAGCACCTCTTTCGCATTAATAATTTTCTCTTCGCTAATCTTGATTGAGCAGTCTGGTAGCGCCTTTCTGGAGCTTCCCCCGCCTCGCAAATAAGCTTCAAGAAAATCTGTTATGGCAAGATAGTAATATACTTGGTGTCTCCCTCTGATGTCCTTGGATCGAGGGACTCTTAGGTTGAGTAGAGGGCCCCGCAGGTCGGTAGGATACCCGAGCCTCAGAGGTATCCCAGCCAACAACGCGGTAAAAGCGCTTTCAAAGGCGTTCTGAAAAAGTACGGCCATGTCAAACTTCTCAGAAGCCAACCTGGCCTTCATCCTAAAAGGTCTTACTATGGGGCCACCTGAATTGACGGGAAAGGATATTATTTCATCCGTGATTCCTGAAGCTTGTAAAAGAGGAGCCGTGGAAGCAGGTACCCAGAAGGAAATGCGGGCATACGGAAGAA
>Ga0007800_10000084_pt1 | contig 39589 bp, 41 predicted proteins | sample CryBogmetaGMA14M_FD_60366 | JGI IMG/M metagenome (GOLD analysis project Ga0007800, IMG submission 60366) | Freshwater microbial communities from Crystal Bog, Wisconsin, USA - MA14M | ecosystem: Environmental > Aquatic > Freshwater > Lake | place: Crystal Bog, Wisconsin, USA | collected 2009-07-06 | reverse complement strand
AAGTTTATTGAACGAATAATCAACCTACCACAATCAACACATCAACATTTTCTATCAACAATTCAACGAAGGCATCCGCCGCACCGTGGAATGGTATTTAAAACTCAATAGAATGCACAAAAATGATAATTAAAAATCCGTCCAATCCGTCTGTTCTTGCTAAACCGTCTTCTTTCCTTGTCACCGGCACCGCCGGCTTCATCGGTTTTCATCTATCCAAGCGGCTTCTTGATGATGGCAAAGATGTTGTCGGCATTGATAATATCAACGATTACTATGACGTTAAACTAAAACATGCCCGTCTTGATATTCTACAAAAATATAGCAACTTCCAGTTTTACAAAATAGACATTGCCGACCTTCAGGCAATGGAAAACCTCTTCACCAACCAAAGCAAAAATGCTTTTGATGTAGTAATAAATTTGGCTGCCCAGCCGGGCGTCCGCTACTCATTAACAAACCCCCATTCCTATATCAGTAGCAATATTGTAGGATTCACCAACGTACTCGAATGTTGTAGACACAACAAAGTCCAACATCTTGTCTTCGCCTCATCCAGCTCTATTTACGGAACAAATGACAAAATTCCGTTTTCTGTCAGTGATAATGTTGATCACCCCGTATCGTTGTATGCTGCATCCAAAAAGGCCAATGAACTGATGGCCCATACCTACGCGCATCTGTATGGCTTGCCCTGTACCGGTCTTAGATTTTTTACAGTCTATGGCCCATGGGGCCGTCCCGATATGGCCTACTTCTCTTTTACCAAAGCTATTATGGAAGATAAGCCAATTGACGTATTCAATTTTGGTAACATGAAGCGCGATTTCACCTATATTGACGATATAGTCGAAGGCGTTGTTCGTGTCATGAATAAGATTCCTCAGCCGAATCCTGATTGGGACAAAAAAAATCCCGATCCTGGTTCAAGTTATGCGCCTTACAAGCTTTATAACATCGGCAATAATAATCCCATAGAACTGATAAAGTTTATAGAAATATTGGAAACTAATCTCGGTAAAAAAGCACAAAAAAATATGCTTCCCATGCAGCAGGGCGATGTCCCGGTTACATATGCCAATGTGGATGATCTAATGAATGATGTCGGCTTCAAGCCATCCACACCATTGAACGAAGGTATTGCAAAATTTGTTAATTGGTATAAACAATACTACAAATAAAAAAGTAAGAAGGACGCATATCTATGAAAGATAATATTGAAACCATTACCCAAGGCTTGGAGCCCATCGCACTTATTATTAGAGCTGATTATGACGAACCGGGCATTCAATTTTTTACACCTGGTAGCTTTTCCCAGCAGGTGGCCTATATGAAACATCCCCAAGGCCACAAGATTAACGCCCATGTTCACAACATGATGACACGGCAAGTCCTCTACACGCAGGAAGTCTTATTTATTAGGCGTGGCAAAGTGAAGGTAAAGCTCTATGCGTCAAGCAAGGAACATATCGGAGATCGGATTCTGCAGTCAGGCGATCTTATCCTCCTCTGCGGCGGCGGCCACTCTTTTGAAATGCTGGAAGAAACATCCATGATCGAAATCAAGCAGGGCCCCTTCGCCGGGGAAGGCGATAAGACCAGATTCGATGAAGGATGCACATGATCCCTGTCAACGAACCTCTCATCGGCGAAAAAGAAATTGAATACGTCAACGAGTGCCTCCGCACCGGCTGGATCTCTTCTGCCGGGCGCTTCATTGAGGAATTCGAGCAGAAATGGGCTGCATACTGCGGCATGAAATACGGTATTGCCATGAACAACGGTACTACGGCACTGCAAGCAGCCGTTGGATGCATCGGCCTCCAACCGGGCGACAAAGTCATCATGCCGACCTTCACCATCATTTCTTGCGCACAGGCGATCATCTATAACGGCGTTGTTCCGATCCTTGTAGATAGCGATCCCCGCACATGGTGTATGGACGTGGAACAGGTACGGGAAAAGGTCGAAGCGGAAATCAAGAAAGGCGATGGCAAGCTCAAGGCCATCATGCCCGTCCACATCTACGGCCATCCTGTGGACATGGACCCGATCCTGGAGCTTGCCGAAAAGTACAATCTTAAAATAATTGAAGACGCTGCAGAAGTTCACGGAGCTGAGTATCTGATTGGCCGCGAAACCGCAACCCCCCAATGGAAACGATGTGGCGGTTTCGGCCACATCAGCGTCTTTAGCTTTTATGCCAACAAACTCATCACCACTGGCGAAGGTGGCATGGTACTCACCAATGACCCCGCCTACGCAGAGAAGGCGAGAAGTTTGCGCAATCTTTGTTTCCGACCGGAACAGCGGTTCCTCCATACTGAGCTTGGCCACAATTTCCGCCTCACCAACCTGCAGGCCGCTATCGGCCTTGGCCAAATGGAACGCATGGATGAAATTATCGCGAAGAAACGCTGGATGGGCAAGGCCTACACGGAGCGACTTCAGAGTATTCCAGGCCTCCAGTTACCCGTGGAAGAGACTTGGGCAAAACAGGTGTATTGGATGTATGGCATCGTCCTTGATGAAAGTATGGGCATGGACGCCGTTCAATTCGCACAAAAGCTAAAAGAAAAAGGCGTAGAAACCCGTCCCTTCTTTTTGGGCATGCACGAACAGCCAGTTTTTCAAGACAGGGGACTCTTTAAGGATGAAAAATACCCCATAGCAGAACGCATCGCTCGGCAGGGACTTTATCTTCCGTCAGGACTTACGCTTACGGAAGCACAATTAGACAAAGTCTGTGATGCGGCAATGGTCGTTCTGGATAAGTTGTAGCGCGAATGGAGCGAATTATGAAAAGCACGATGGACAAAATAAAAAAAGCAATACCGAAACCAGTGAAGGAAGTTATTAAAAGGATGCATGTTCTTTATACCCTTCGCAACCGACGGTTGTTTAAACCGTATCTTATGAAGAAAAACGTTGAGGGCGTAGCCTTCGATTTTTGGATAGGTGATAGAGACGGGCGTGATTGGTATGATATACAATGTACAGATCCCGAGTGGGCCGAGATGCGGTTCATCAAGGATCATATGGTAGAATTGGGTGATGTTATCCTCGAGTGCGGAGGCCACCATGGTTGCACGGCCATCGTTCTGTCCGCCTGGGTTGGAGACGCCGGGAAGGTCATAACATTTGAGCCGCTACCAAATAATTGTGACATAATTGAGAAGAACATCGAACAAAATATGCTTAAAAATGTCATCCTTGAACGGAAAGCCGTTGGTGATAAGAGAGGGAAAATAACCATCAGTGATGCATCCAATTCCTCTGTTGCGATGGCCGGCGAAGGTATAGAAGTTGAAATGATCTGTTTGGATGAATATGAGAATTTGAACCCTACTTTCCTCAAGATTGATGTCGAAGGGTTCGAGGAACAGGTTTTGCGGGGTGCGATGAGAATACTAAAAAAACGTCCAAAATTAGCTATAGAGATTCATACTGAGCAGCTTTCTAAGTTGTATGGATCATCGGTGGAAGATCTCTTCAAGTTAATTGGTGTTAATGACTACGAGTTTTATATTCAGTAGGGGGATGGAAAGAAACCCGAAGAATACGATATGAAGACACCGATTCAAAGTCGGGTGCACATTTTTGGTATTCCTCGAAAAAGCAAACAGGCACATAACAATTTTCTACATCATATCAGTGCCTGAAATCGACCGAAGCTTAACTGAGCCAAGTCTGTGACGCAGTAAAAACCATTTTGGATGATATGAAATAAGGAATGGAAATATAATCATGTCTAAACCTAAATCTAAATCTTATAATTTCAACCTAAACCAAATCGGAGATCTTTTATGCCAGGTTCCCTGAAAGCAACAGCAAAGAAATATCTTGGTAAAGCCGTAAACTTCATTTTATCTCAATCCCCAATAGTGACTTGCCACGAAGTCGTCAAACTACAGGAAAAAAATTCACCTCAAGTAAAAATCAACCAGCGAATGTTGTTCAATTTCTATTGTCATTCAATCAGTCAGGGGTACCGCTGCCCTCTGGCTGACACAGGTTTCCGGGTATATTCCCAGTTTGAAGAAGATGGGATACTACTGTACATTTTTGCAGCCATTGGTGTAGAACACAAAACCTTCATCGACATCGGATCAGGCGACGGAATCAACAGCAATTGTGCAAATCTTGCCGTCAATTTCGGTTGGAACGGTCTCTTTATTGATGGCAATCCATCAAACATCGAAAGAGGCAAAAAGTATTACGCAGGCAATCCTGATACCACACTTTACCCACCGACATTCGTTAATGCATTCATCCAACGGGAAAACATTAATGAACTGATTAGCGACAATGGATTTGCTGGGGGGGGGATAGATTTAATGTCCATTGACATTGACGGTAATGACTATTGGATATGGGATGCGCTGACTGTTGTGCAACCCCGTGTGGTTGTAATCGAGACCCACATTGAGTTCGGTATGAACAGCATCGTGGTGCCTTATGATAAAGATTACGCGTATCCGGGAAAGCATCCTGATTATCATGGCGCGTCCCCCGTGGCCATGGAAAAGCTGGCACGTAAAAAAGGATATAGGCTTGTTGGGGCAAACAATTACGGCTTTAATACAATTTACGTAAGGAATGGCATCGGTGAAGACATTCTGCCTGCTGTATCCGTTGAAAGTATTCTTGAGCACCCACGTAATAAAGAACGGCAAAAACTTTTCGAACCGATAAAGGACTGGGAATATAATCATGTCTAAACCTAAACCTAAACCTAAATCTAAGCCTCAATCTCCCCCTGTCTTCTCCTCCTACGCCCGCTATTATGACCTGCTCTACAGGGACAAGGACTATGCGGCGGAGGCCGAATATGTTGCCGGTCTGATCCGCAAATTTCATCCATCAGCCCAATCTATCCTCGAAATGGGTTCCGGAACAGGTATCCATGCGTCCCTGCTGGCTGAAAAAGGATTCGCAATGCATGGTGTAGAGCGCAGCGAGGAAATGATCAACATCGCCCGCGCGAATGCTTTGTCTTCCCCTCAATCTCAGTCTGAATATCAACCTCTTTTTTCCCAAGGAGACATCCGTGCTATCCGTTTAAGCAAGCGTTTTGATGCAGCGATCGCTCTGTTTCACGTTATCAGTTACCAAACGACCAATGAAGATGTGCAAGCGGCGTTCGAAACGGCTAGGCAGCACCTAAGTCCCAGCGGCGTATTCATCTTCGATGTCTGGTATGGCCCGGCGGTACTGACCGAGCGCCCCGATGTCCGTATCAAGCGCATGGTTGATGATCAAACCGAAATCACCCGTCTGGCCGAGCCGGTTCTTCATCCCAACGAAAATATTGTGGATGTGAATTACCAGGTGTTTGTGCGTGATCTTACCAGCCAGACTGTCGCTGAGTTAAAGGAAACCCACGCCATGCGCTATTTCTTCAAACCGGAGATTGAGCTGCTCGCAACACATGCAGGATTTCAATGCCAGCATGCCGAGGGATGGCTGTCCGGGAAAGAGATTGGATGCGACACTTGGGGCGTTTGCTTCGTCCTAAAAATTACTTAACTCTTCAAACTTTCACTTTTCACATTTCACTATTACAAAGGAACCCATGAGCGCTAAAGAATCTTCTATCTCCCATCTTCTATCTCCTATTCACCCATCTCCTAATTCGTCCGTCCTAATCATCGAACCCGGTCGCAGTGAGAAAAACTATTGGACAGATCTTTGGCGTTATCGAGAACTCTTTATCATTCTTGCTTGGCGGGATATTTCCGTCCGCTACAAGCAGACCATTATCGGGATTCTCTGGGCAATTATCAGGCCCTTTCTTACGATGGTCGTTTTCACCGTTATTTTTGGCCGCATTGCTAAACTTCCCAGCGACGGAAGCGCGCCTTATGCCCTGATGGTCTTTGCAGCCATGCTTCCCTGGACTCTTTTCTCCAACGCGCTGAGTGAATCATCCAACAGCCTGATCAGCAACGCCAACTTAATAGGCAAGGTTTATTTCCCCAGATTGATCATACCTGCGGCGACACTGGTAACCGCTTTCATCGATTTCCTCATTAGTTTCATTATCCTCATCGGAATGATGCTTTATTATCAATTTGCACCTAGCTGGCAAATACTTCTGCTACCATTCTTCATCATACTGGCACTGCTGGCCAGCCTTGGTCCTGGTCTCTGGATTACGGCACTAAATGTGAAATACCGGGATTTCCGTTATATCATTCCATTCGTGGTGCAGTTTGGTCTTTATGTTTCTCCGGTAGGATTCAGCAGTAAGATTGTGCCGGAGCAATGGCGCTTGCTTTACAGCCTCAATCCCATAGTTGGTGTGATTGATGGTTTCCGCTGGTGCATCCTCGGCGGCAACAGCCCCATTTATGTACCCGGCTTCCTACTCAGCCTTGCCATCATCGCCTTCTTCCTCTGGCTGGGCGTATCCCGCTTCCGCAAGATGGAAAAAACCTTTGCGGATCTTATTTAGGAGATAGGAGTTAGAAGATAGGAGATGGGATTTAGGAGATGGAGTTGAAATCTTTTGAAAATTTGGAGGTATGGCAGCAGGCGCGAAGCTTAGTTAGTGCTATATATCAGATGACTTTAAATGATAAAATCGTACGTGATTATGGGCTTTGCTCGCAATTACAGCGGGCAGCTGTTTCAATAATGAGCAACATTGCCGAGGGATTTGAACGAATACATCTGCAGGAGAAAATTCAGTTTTATAACGTGGCGCGTGCCTCTTGCGGTGAAGTTAGATCTTTGCTCTACGTTGTGGCAGATAGCTATCCGTCACTTATTCAACAGGCAACTTTGCTGCGTGATGATGCAGTAAGTGTAGGCAAATTGATTACCGGTTTAATTCAATCAACGCAAAGGCGGAAAAATGGTTAACTTTATCTATTATCTTCTATCTCCCATCTCCTATATCCTATGACCGACATAGTCATCAAAGCTGAAAACATCGGCAAAAAATATACAATCGGCCACCATGCGGAAAGAGGCGGATATACTTCTCTGCGCGACGTATGGATACAGAATGCGCGTACCCTCTGGAATAAGACCAAAGACTTGGCAACGGGAAAGGCCATTATTCAGGGCGACACGATGGAAGAAGTTTGGGCGCTCAAGGATGTGAGTTTCGATATCCACCGCGGTGAGGCCGTGGGCATCATCGGCCGTAACGGGGCAGGGAAGTCCACACTGCTCAAAGTACTTTCCCGAATTACCGAGCCGACAACTGGTCGGGTGACAATCAAAGGCCGCGTTGCCAGTCTACTGGAAGTGGGTACAGGTTTTCACCCGGAACTGTCCGGACGGGAAAACATCTACTTGAATGGCACTATTTTAGGTATGACCCGAGTGGAAATAAAGAAAAAGTTTGACGAGATCGTAGCATTTGCCGAAGTGGAAAAATACCTGGACACACCGGTTAAGCGTTACTCCAGCGGCATGTATGTGCGCCTAGCTTTTGCCGTTGCCGCGCATCTGGAGCCGGAAATACTGGTTGTTGACGAGGTGTTGGCCGTGGGAGATGCTTCGTTTCAGAAGAAGTGCCTGGGCAAGATGAGTGAAGTGGCTCATGCGGGAAGGACCGTTCTCTTTGTCAGTCATAACATGGGGGCAGTTGGCAACCTCTGTTCAAAAGGAATACTTTTGGAAGGAGGAGAGATTGCATCCGGCGGTCACATTAAGGACGTTATTGGAAGATATCTTTCCGTTCATGCTGGATCGGGAGATGTTGATCTCGATGTGATCAAAGAGAGAACAGGCAATGGCCGGGCGCGTTTCATTCGTGCGGTGACAAGAAACGGTGCGGGCGATATCTGCGATACATTCACTATTGGTGACGATCTCATATTTGACATCAGTATAGTATCTCCGGAGAATATCAGAAGCGGAAGAATGTCATTGAGCATAGTCTCATCTGATGGAAGGCCTGTGTATCATCTGGTAGCTGTGGATTCCGATTTTGAGTTGACTAATATCCAGGGTGAAGCGACTATACGCATTGCTTTAAGAAAACAGAAAATATATCCAGGTGAATACTACCTGGATTTATGGTTGGCTGATACTTCTTATGAAGCGTTTGACAGAATTCAAAATGCCTACAAGTTTTATGTGGTTGAAGGCGGAACTGTTGTTACCCGCCAACTGGATCGAACGTCTGCGGCGGTTCATGAAATACCGGAATGGTCACGGATAAAATGAATCTTTCCCATAAGACCATGATCAAACTATGCCATATCAGAAATAAGAGAGGGTAATTGAGATGAAGAATCTATTGGCGGAAGATGAATTGATTGCATTTGAAACAGATATTGCTGAATGTTTCAACAGGGGTGAGATTCGCGCTCCAATACATTTATATTCTGGAAACGAAAGGCAGATGATTGATATCTTTCACAACATCAATGCAGCGGATTGGGTGCTGTGTTCTTGGCGAAGTCACTATCAATGTCTATTGAAGGGTGTGACGCCCGACAGACTCAAGGCTGATATTTTAGCAGGCAGATCAATTAGTCTATGCTATCGCGAATACAGATTGGTATCTTCCGCTATCGTAACGGGTGTTTTACCGATTGCCGTGGGAATCGCCCTAGATATTAAGCGCAAAAAAGAAACCAACAAAGTTTATTGTTTCATGGGTGATATGACATCTGAAACAGGGATCGCACATGAATGTATTAAATATGCCAGGAATTTTAAATTGCCCATCCACTTCATAATCGAGGACAATTCAAAATCGGTTTGTACGATTACGAGACAGGCTTGGGGCTGCGAAAAGCTATCTTTTGAAAACTGTTCAGATGATTATGTTACTTATTACAAATATGACTTAAATAAGTACCCACATGCGGGAAGCGGAAAAAGAATACAGTTTTAGGAGCAAGGATGAAATATTTTGATGAGTTGAAAAGATCGATGGAGTGGTTAGCCCAAAAACAAGACACGTTGTTTTTAGGGCAAGCCGTTGAATTTGATGGCACCGCAATTACGAATACCTTGCGGGATGTTGTGAGATCAAAGTTACTTGAGATGCCTGTAGATGAAGAACTTCAAATGGGTTTATCAATAGGGATGGCACTAAATGGAACCATACCGATTAGTATTTTCCCTCGGTGGAATTTTCTTCTTCTTGCTACAAATCAACTTGTCAATCATTTGGATAAACTGCCCATATACTCACATGGCGAATTCAACCCTAAGGTAATTATCAGAACAGCAATCGGCTCCGAGCGACCAATAAACCCACAAATACAGCACACGGGTGATTTTAGCGATGCATTTCGGTATATGTTGAAAACAGTAGATGTCGTTCGCCTTGAAGAACCAGAAGAAATATTCAACGCATATAAGTTTGCCTATGAACGTAAAGATAATAAAAGCACAATCTTGGTAGAGTACGGAGATTATTTAAACGAGAAATGACTATTATGATATTGGTGTGCCTGGATGCTAAGTGAAATTTTAATACATGATGTAGAAAATATTTGTGGTCATATTGACCATGATTTTTTAGCAAATAAGAAAGTGCTTATTACTGGTTCATCTGGTCTGATAGGCACATACATCCTTGCTTATATGGCATCCCTTATTAAAGCAGGCGTCCATCTTGAGGTTTATGCTCAGACGTACTCTGACCCCCCACCGCACATGCTGGAATTGATCAGTTGTGGAAAGATCAAAGTCTTGCAAATGGATCTTTCAAATATAAACGAATATAAACGCCTGCCTGACTCTGATGTGATTATACATGCGGCTGGTTATGCTCAGCCGATACTATTCATGCGTAACCCGGTAGCGACGATGCAAATAAACATATCGGCTACGATGGCGTTATTGCAGCGCCTGAGACCGCAGGGTAGCTTTATTTTTATTAGTTCAAGTGAAGTGTATTGTGGCCTAAAAGATTCAATTTTTCAGGAAGAGAACATTGGTACAACAACACCATATCATCCACGCGCTTCATATATTGAAGGAAAAAGAAGTGGAGAAGCCGTTTGCAACGCTTTTCGCTCTCAAGGTGTCCGTGCAATGTCAGCCCGTTTGGGTGATGTTTATGGCCCTGGCACACGTAAGCACGATAAAAGAGCTTTAAATTCTTTTATTGAAAAGGCTTTACTTAATCAAAAGATTGATTTGTTAGACGCAGGAACTGCCATGAGGACATATTGCTATGTCGCAGATGCATTGGCGTTGTTAATAAAGATATTATTTTATGGGAAGCAGGCAGTCTATAATGTGGGGAGTCACACATATACAAGCATCGCAGAATTAGCAAAAATGATCGGAGAAATTGCAAGCGTTCCTGTTGTTTTTCCGTCAAGCGAAATCCCAGTGTCTGGTGCGCCTGAAATATTGCAGTTGGATCTAAGCAGAGTAGAAACTGAATTTGGCAAGACTAAATATGTGGAACTTGACGAAGGACTGAAAAGAACGATTGCATGGCAGCGCGAATTGTATAGCAGGGAGTCAGAGCCAACATGAATAAAGACGCAAAGATTTATGTGGCAGGGCATGCAGGTATGGTCGGGTCAGCGGTAGTAAGATGTCTCAATGCTCACGGTTCCAACAATCTCGTTTTGCGCACTTCAAAAGAACTTGACCTGACCCGTCAGGCGGATGTTGAGAAGTTTTTTGATGAAACAAAACCGGAATTTGTCTTTCTTGCCGCGGCCCGTGTCGGTGGCATCATGGCAAATAATACCTACCGGGCTGAATTTATTTACACCAACATCATGATTCAAAGCAATGTTATCCATTCCGCCTGGAAAACTGGAGTGAAAAAATTGTTGTTCTTCTCCAGCTCATGCGTCTATCCACGCGGATGTGCTCAGCCCATGAAAGAAGAATATCTCTGGTCAGACAAACTTGAACCAACGAATGAGCCATATGCCGTGGCAAAACTTTTCGGCATGTCTATGTGTCGTGCTTATAATGAGCAATACGGAACCAAATTTATTTCTGTTGTGCCAACCAATTTATATGGCCAGAATGATAACTATGATCCCGAGCAATCTCATGTTATGGCCGCTTTAATTGACAAATTTCATTGTGCTAAAATTGAGAAAAATCCTGCTGTAACCCTTTGGGGTACGGGGACGCCGCGACGGGAGTTGATGTATGTTGATGATGCTGCCGAAGCCGCCTTATTCCTTATGCAGAACTATGCTGGGAATGAACCGATTAATATTGGATTAGGCGAAGATCATACTATACGAGAGCTTGCTGAAGTTGTTCGCGAAATCGTGGGTTATCAAGGCGATATTTTATTCGACACAACTAAACCAGACGGTGTGCCACAGAAGTTGCTTGATATGAGCAACCTTCATTCTATGGGGTGGAAATCGCAAACCCCTTTAAAGCAGGGCTTAACGATGGCTTACGATTGGTATCTTAAGTCACCTTTTGCTACATAATCCAAACAAAATTTAAATACTAATGGAGGCATGACGTATGTTTTGGAAACTCCAAGAGAACGTGATTAATGATTCTGATCTTGACCTTCTGGTGTCGTTTATCAAAGAGACCAAGCGGTTCACACAATTCACCAAAGTGGCTGAGTTTGAGACGGCCTTCGCGAAGTGGCAGGGGTGCCGGCATTGCGTGTTTGTGAATTCAGGCAGTTCTGCCAATCTGCTTCTGGTTAATTCTGCCAAAGAGTATTTCGGCTGGAATGATGGCGATGAGGTAATTGTACCTGCGGTAACATGGCCGACAACAGTTACGCCAGTGTTGCAATGCGGGTTGACCCCGGTGTTTGTTGATGCGAACCTGTCTGATCTTTCCTTAGATTACGATAAAGTTATTTCTAAGATAACATCAAAAACAAGGGCTATCTTTGTTGCCCATTTGTTAGGATTTCCTGCGAATATCGCCAGATTAAAAGAAATCATTTCAGATCGGGATATTGTTATTTTGGAGGACTGTTGTGAATCACAAGGCGCCAAGCTAAACGGAACAAAGGTAGGCAACCTAGGAATTGCGGGAACTTTCAGTTTCTACTGGGGACATCACATGACAACAGTGGAAGGCGGAATGCTCTGTACCAACGATGAAGAATTGTATAAACTTTTTTTGCTTAAGCGCTCCCATGGACTGGCGCGTGAACTGCCACCGGAAAACCATGACAAATTGAAAGACTTTTATAAGGATATTGATTTTAATTTTCTGTTTCTAACAGATGGTTTCAATGTGCGAAATACGGAGTTCAATGCCGTGTTAGGTCTTGCCCAGTTGGCACACATAAACAACTTTATTAGTCAGCGAAACAAAAATTACCAGGCATTTATCAAAATATGTAAAGAATACCAAGATGAACTGATTCTTTTGGAAGTGCCAGATATATCCTCGTTCGTTTTACCTTTCTTGTTCAGAAGTAAAGAAAGCAAAGAGACTTTTCAGAAAAAAATTAGAGACAGAGGCATTGAGTCTCGTCCTTTAATCAGCGGTAATCTTCTTCGCCAGCCATTCTTGAGTAAATACTATAATGCCACTGATTATCCGAATGCTGATTTCATCCACACGAATGCTTTTTATATAGGCAATAATCAGTTTGTAGATGAACACCGCCTTGATATCCTTTTCTCTCTAATGAGCGATTTTTTTAAAGGTCCCAAGTGATATTTATACCCCAAGAAGAGTACACAAGAATTCAGGCTGTATTGCCTATCTTATGTGTTGATTGCCTCATAGTGTATGAGGAAAAGTGCCTTTTGCTGAGGAGAACAAAAGAACCGGCGAAAGGACAATACTGGTTCCCGGGTGGAAGAGTGTTTAAAGGTGAGACTATCCAGAATGCTTCAGTGAGAAAAGCCCGCGAGGAAGTCAATCTTGCCTGTCGTTACGAAAAGATTATCTCTGTTGAAGAGACTATTTTTGAAAAAAAAGATGAAGCATTTTCGAACATTCATACAGTAAACATATGTTGTCAATTGTCTCCTCATGATTTGCGCAGTCTAACCATTGATGCAATGCATGATCACAATCTGTGGGTGGATATTGAGCAAGCCAAACTGCTGAATTTACACATGGCCGTCTATAATCCTTTAACGAAATGCTTTCAAGCGAGGCCGGGCATGAAGGTCAAGAGCATAAACGATTAATGTTGATAGTTGCCTGCATAGAGGTAAAATGATCAAAGAAAGTATTCTATTCTTAACCCATACTGATTGTGGTGTTCAAGCGCTTAAAAAGCATGGGTTAGGTATTGGCCCCAACACCGATTTGGAAACAGTTTTTGTGGAACCTTTAAGGCAGATATTTTCTAAGGTCATTTGTTACGATCTTTGGAAAAACTACGCTATTCTTGGCGTAATTGAGGCTAACCGTCAGATCATAGAAATTGTGAAGAGAGATCGTCCAAAGTATGTACTTTGGCATACAATGATGTACGAGCTTCTGGAAAATACTCTCTCAGAAATCCGGGCAAATGGCACATTGGTATTGGCGTGGTTTTCCGATGATGAAGTCCGATTTGATGATTATTCAAAATGGTGGGTACCTTATCTGGATTGCATTCTTACAGGTGATAAAGAGGCTGTTAAAAAATATGCGGCATTAGGTGCAGTTGCCATTCATAGCGTGTCCGGGAGCAACCCCGCGGTTTTCAGAAAACTAAACCTTCCAGCAAAATATGAGGCATCATTTGTTGGAAGAAAATTCGGAGACAGGGGGCAATGGATTGAGCAACTGAATAAAAGCGGCATCAATGTCGAGGCCTTTGGCAGTGGTTGGGAAGCAGGTTATGTTGCTACCGATGAAATGGTAAAAATTTTCAACACAAGCAAGATCAATTTGTGTTTTATGCAGTCTTATGGAACAAACACACGCCCCCAATTGAAAACGAGGATCTTTGAGATTTGTATGTGCGGTGGTTTTCTCCTTTGTGAATATGTTTCAGGCATAGAGGATTATTTTGAATTAGATAAAGAGATTGTATGTTTTCATGATTTTGAAGAAGCAAAAGGAAAAATTCAATATTATTTTAAAAATGATGAGAAGAGAAATGCTATTGCACATGCCGGTTGGCAAAAGGCTAAATCAAATTATACTCAGAACGCAATGCTGAACGGCATATTTTCCAAAGTTGAACAATTTAAGACGATACAAAGAAAAACAGAAATGGTCATTTCGATGCCTTCATTGATGCCGGCAAATGTGCGCTGCCACCCAGTGCAATTTCATCTGAATTGGGCAAGGGCACTTATGATTGAGGGCTTTCCCAAAAAGCGGTGGGAAGAAGAAATTAAAATTTCGCTCCAGTATGACCCGACAAGTAATGTAGCATTACGCTTGTTGAAAATTAGTAAGTTCCCCGCGTTCCTTGCATCTAATGTGGTAAAGTTATTTTCTGCCATAGGGCGCACAAAAGCGATAATTAAAACCCACATTACTAAATATCCATTGGCGCAAAGATCTAAGCAGGCAATAAAAAGATTAGCTTCTGCATCAAAGCAGCGCAAAATGGAACGAACACTTAAAAATGAACTACAAACAGTCACACCCGATGGTATATTGGATATACGAAATAGCGCTTTGCTCTATACTGAAAGCCTTCGCATAAAAGATGGTGCATATGGGATATATCGTTATAATGCTAATGGGTCTGCACCTCTTCTTTATGCATCAATATATGCGGCAATGCTAAGGCATTTACTCGGCGATACGACGAGTCTGACACAGGAAGAATGTAAAGAGTGGATAGCCTATATAAATAATTTTCAGTGTGAAGATGGCCTTTACCGCGATCCTCTTCTTTTTAATGATATAGCAGAAACCGAAGATTGGTGGGGCTGGAGGCACTTGTCGGCCCATGTTATCAGCGCTTTAACATCCCTTGGGGGGAAGCCACGCTATTCGTTTAATTTCCTTAATCACCTTTATAACAAAGGAGCGGCAAGCGAATGGATATCACGGCTTTTATGGCTAGAAAAACCTGACTATGTAAGCAATACTGTCATGAATTATGGTGTGCTTTTGCAATATGAACGCGACTTTAATGCTAATATTATGGCGGGATTCGCCTTAGATGAGATATTTGCCTTTCTTGATTATAATATAAACCATGATACGGGGCTATGGAATGACAAGTCGCTGAGGAATCTAGGCGATTTATCAAATGCTGTTCAAACAGCATACCATTTATGGAATCTTTATCTCTACGATCAACGTCCAATTCGACACATAGAAAAAGCTGTTGATCAGTGCCTTGCTACGCAGAATACATTGGGTGGATATGGTGCAACTTTAAACTCAAGCGCCTGTGAGGATATCGATAGTGTTGATCCACTATGCAGATTCTATTTCATGACCAACTATCGTCGCCATGAAATTAAGAAAAGTCTGGAAAAAGCTCTACCATGGATTTTCATTAACCAGATGAAAGATGGCGGCTTTGTATTCCGCCGATTCGATGGATTTGCGTATGGAAATGAACTAATGACAACCAAGTTTGAAGAGAGTCATATGTTTGCAACATGGTTTCGAATGCTGTCTGTTGCCTACATTTGCCAGGTAATAAAGCCATCAATCGACAATTATTCGTGGCATTGGATAAAATGTCCAGGCTATCAATTCTGGCATTTATGTTAGCAATGAATCTATCCGTCATTATTCCAACAAGAAACAGAGCTAAGTATTTATCAGGCGCTTTAGAGTCACTGACAAGACAAACGTATCCACTTGATATGTTCGAGGTGATTGTTGTTGACAACGGCTCAACTGACAATACGCGCGAAGTCTGTGCCTCTTTCAAAAACAAAATACCCCAACTTCAATACTACTATGAAGAGGCACCGGGGCTCCACGTAGGTCGTCATCTTGGCATGGAAATGGCGAAATCAGGAATACTCGTTTTTGCTGATGATGATATTATTGTAGCACAAGGGTGGTTGCAGGCGATTGTCAATACCTTTAATGATCCAAATGTCCATCTTGTGGGTGGCCCCAGTTTGCCGCTGTACGAACAGCCGCCACCTGCATGGATGGAAGCGTTTTGGTCTCGGACACCAGACGGTAAAACAAGTTGTGGTTCCTTAAGCCTCCTCGATTTTGGAGACAAGGAATGTGAAATTGAGCCAACAATGATTTGGGGACTAAGCTATTCCATTAGGAAAAAAACACTGATTGAGTTAGGTTGTTTTCATCCCGATAGTTTTCCCTGGGAGCTCAGGCGCTTTCGCGGTGATGGTGAAACGGCGCCATCACTTGAAGCAAAACGCAGGGGTCTAAAAGTTATCTATCAACCAGGAGCATGTGTTCAGCACATAATTCCAGCGAACAGGATGACTGTTGAGTACTTTGAAAGAAGGGCATTCTTGCAAGGGATATCAGATTCATATGCCAGATTAAGACAATCAGCTGATCATAGCCCGGATAAAACTAAAAATGAGTTCGATTGGCTGTTACCGCTAAGAATGCTAAAAAGAAATCTTAATAAAATATTTGCGCCGACTACAAATGATATTTATCGTGATCTAAAAATTAGAATCGGTAAATCTCACGAAGCCGGCATGTCATTTCATCAGCGAGAGGTGCAACGTGATCCCGCACTATTTCAGTGGGTTCAAAGGAAGAACTATATAGGGGAAAATGGTAAACTGCCATGAAGTCAAAAGATCTCTAAAGACGTAGATTGGTTTGACATGGTCGTTCCATTAATGAGAAAAAACGAGATGATCAAATGCAGATAAGTAAAATAATACCAAAATTTAGAATCATAATAATTATTCTTATATTCATGCTGTTCATTTATTGGGTTGCTATGGGTATAGGGTATGGGATGCTGAAAGCAGTATATATTCCCATAGGTTTATCGATACTCTTTTTGCTACCTTATATTGTTAGCAAAATAGGCACATTCCCTTTATTTTGTGGGTTGATTTTCATATACTGGACGCCTATTGATCTGGGAATGGGTAATATTACCCCCTTTTTAGTAAAAATGCAGCCATCCGAACTTGGGATATGGATATTATGTTTGGGAACATTAATTCATGGACACATGTCCAGAAGCGCTCAACTGTATGATGCGATAGACAGATTCCCATTTCTACCATTTGTGCTACTTGTAGCTGGCTCTATAATCGCAAATTTAGTGTCGGGTAATCTTTTTGCACAGACCGAACTTGGACAAATGCGAATCATTTGTTTATTGCCGGCAGTTATTTGTTTTTTATGTGTTTATTTCATCAAAACAACTAAACAGGCGGAACGTTTGCTTTGGATATTTTTGGCTTCAGCCGGGATATTGGGGCTGTTTTTTTTGCTTGTGCCAAGCACAACGAGCGATCTATCAAGTTTGAAGATGCTTGTTGAATCAGCGGGCCGTGTAGATAAATACTATAAACTACCGCTACTTAACGAGTTTACTATGAGTGCGGAGACGACACCCATATACTTTGCATCCATAATTGCGCTGTCCGTAACAATTTGGATTAACTATTCTTCTTCCCTTGGGCGTTTTATAGCATTGGCTCTTTTTGTAGTAGCTATATTTATAATCATTGAAGCTGAGGGGCGATCAGGGTCGATGGCTACGATATCCTCAATAATAGTTGTGATAGCATTAAGCTTACGATTCAATGACTATTCTTCAAGCTCGTTTTTGGTAAGGATATTAAAATCAGTAATGGCGGTTTTTATATTAATCTGCGGTGCTTGGTATTATCTCAATATTATTGAAAAGGGTAGTGGAACAGCGAGGATATTAACTTTATATACAGATCCGTCTTTTAGTTTGCTTGACCGTACCGGACTGTGGGAACAGGCAGCAGATATAGTTCTTAAAAATCCGAGCGGGGTTGGTATATGGGGATTCCCCAGTAGTACCGGAGAGTCATGGATTGCACACAATCTCTACTTATTTTTATTTCTTTCCTTTGGTATTGTTGGGCTTGTTGGCTTTGTTTGGTTCTTTCTCCGTTATGCAAAAGTATGTTGGTCCAGTCTGCATTCTGATGATCTTGATCGTCGCTTGCTATGCATTGGTGGTCTGGGCTGTGTAACTGCGCTGTGTGTTGGCGGGATTGGTTCATGTCTGTTTTGGTCGCCCTGGGAGGTATTGATGGGATGGATACCTATTGGGATTACCTTTGCAGTGGCAACTTTACCAGAAGAAGATATAATGCAGAAGGTAGATATTATAGATCAGAATCTGTTGCTAGGTGCGAAAAGACTGATTGAGAAAGATTAAATTTCTACAAGCAGATGGAAAATATTCTTATCCTTCATCCTGAAGGAAATATTGTCTAAAATCATACCACCAAAGAAGGAGAACTTAAGTTGGAGGAGAAGATATGGTAAGGTTGCGAACGAGAATAAAACGGACTTTGAAGAACTGGTTTGAATGTGTGCAATTTATGCTATCCACAAAGAAGAACTCTTTGTATAGGGAGTTCGCAGGTTGTCGTTCAGATGAAGATCTATTTGGTTTTGCAGATACCCACATCGGTATAGGCCAGAACCCTAATGAGTTCTTACGGTTTCTTGCATACATCAAAGAAAAGGAGCCAAGCACAGTGTGTGAGATCGGTGTACGTGAAGGTGGAACCAATTTTATGTTCGCTAATACCTTAAAAACATGCAGCGTCATCGTGGGTGTGGATATACTCCTGTGCAACATACATCTGTTGAAGTTCTTCTGTCGCCATAATGTCAAACAGCATTTTATTTCCGGATATTCTGCTGAGCCAAGGACAGTCCGTAAGGTTGAGAATGCGCTTGGTGAAAGGAAAATCGATGTTTTATTTATAGATGGAGACCATAGCCAAGAAGGCGTCGGCAATGATTTCAAAGCCTATAGACACCTTGTGCGGGAGGGTGGGGTAATTGTATTTCATGACATTTGTATGGACCATAGACGTCGGTATGGCACAGAAACGCCTAATGACTCTGGCGAGGTACATCTTTTCTGGCAAAAGATTAGAGAGCACTACCACGTGGCTGAGTTTTTTGAAAATTCAAATCAGAATGGCGCCGGAATCGGCCTAATAGTATGGGATGCAGGCAAAGCAATCCCAAAGGACTTGTGACAACATACGAACGAACTATGAGCGATCAATTAAAAATATGCGTAGTTAAGCAAAACTCCTGCTATGATCTTTACACACAGACAGGCCCAAATGCACGCTCGATTCTCGAATCCTCTAACATGCGAACCGGGCCTATAGGTCTCTGGGGGGCGTTCGATTGTTCTTTCAAAGTTGTTGCCGATAATTCTGAAAAGGAGTGCCAACTGGGTGAGCGTCATTGGAAGAAATTTGTCAAGGGATGGAATTACAAAAAGATTCAATCACCAGAACATTCTTCCGATATTGACTGGTCATTATATCATATTGTAATATCAATTGATGTTGCAATACCATCAAAAATTGTAATGAAATATCCAGGTGTAATGTGGTGCTACTATTTTCTTGAGGGTGGACCCGTTGCTATTGACACATTATTTCGTGGCAGCCCATTTTATTGCTATAATGTATTCTTAAATCACCGTTTGTCAAAAAACAAATTGACTAAAGAATCGAAGGAAATATCTTTAATACAGAATAAAAGAAGAGCAGTCTTAGATTTTCCATTTTACATTCTATCTTCTGAGACAATTCAACAAATATATCACGAGTGCAATATTAATAAGCGCTGTGGCATTGTGCTAAGTCACCACAGTTATCCTGTTGTATCTGAACATGAAAAAATGATGTTATCCGAATTTGGAGAAGTATTTGATAAATATTCCACAATTAGCGACATACATAAATTGGAACTCAAGTCGAAGTATTTTATTGTTCATCCTGAATGTAAGCCAATGGCAGGTCTTGCCCTTATCGAGGCAATATCTGCTGGTTGCCTCGTCATCGCGCCGCGTAAACTAATATGGGGATTCCCTGAGTTGATCAACGAATCCTTTGATTATTGTAATTTTTCTGAAATGATCGATATTTTAAGATTCTTAGAAAATGATATTAAACTATATGACGCAGAAAGAAGAAATCAGTCTTCAAAAGTTGACGACTGGTGCTTCATAAATCCAACCAATAATCTTGAGTATCTGTATAGATCGTTTAAATTTTCAAATTGTTCATTACAGAAACAATATATGTCGGAGAAATTCAGTTACATAAAAGCAGCAATAGAAAAATTAATCATACGCATATTGCGATTGCTAAAATTGACCTCTTTTAAATTATTATATAACAATGAATAATACGCGTGGCAGAATTGCCGTTCTCATGGCCATGAGCACGTTGGAAACCGTATCAAGTTTGCGGGATGGTATCAAGTTATTGGCTGAGCATGGGTATACGGTAGAAGTATATATTCCTGGCAACCCAGTCTATCCCAAACCTCAATTCGAAGACAAAAGCATCTCGGTAGTTACAGATCAGCCGTCTGTATTTTCACAAGGTAGGATCGCTTTGCCTGGGTGGACATTTGGTAGAGGTCAGAGGTTATACAGTTGGTTTATGTTTAAATTCTATGGGTCGTTATGGCGCAATATCGTATTCAAGCGCCAGTTAAAGAAAAATCATCTCGGATTACCATACGCTTGCTTTATAGGGATTGATCCGGAGGGTCTTCTTGATGCGGCACGATATGCATACTGCCTAAAAGTTCCATTCGTTTATTGGTCGCTGGAACTTTATTTTGCTGATCAGTGCATGAACAAACAGCAGCAGTTACTTAAGAAAAATGAAATCTTCTATAGCAGAGAGGCCGCATTTTCAATTAGTCAGGACCAATGGCGCAAGGAAGCCCTTGCCAAGGAAAACGGGCTTGATGACGACAAGGTATTGCTAGTGCCAAATGCGCCGATGGGCAAAGCACTGCGCCATAAAAACAACTTTCTGAGGAAAAGATGGTCAATTTCACCAGAAAAAAAAATAATCTTGTGTGCGGGGTCGCTGGCCCCATGGGCGATGAGCAGGGAACTTGTTGAGGCAGCCAAACAATGGCCTGAGGAGTATCTTCTGATCATGCACTCAAGAAGAAGACCGGTCAAATGGGGCTTTCAGTATGAGAAGGAAATCATGATGCTGGCTGACCCGAAAAAGGTTGTAATTTCTTTTGATCCGCTCGCAGCCGATGAATATCATCAATTATTGGGATCTGCGGACGTCGGTATTGCCTTCTACAGTGCTGGATCGAAACATGCGCCAAACGGGATAGACATGAACATGAAGATCATGGGATTATCATCCGGCAAGATTTCTGATTATTTACAACATGGGCTGCCTATTGTTGTGAATGAGGTGATAGGTCCGAATGAATTGGTCAACGATTATCAATGTGGCGTCGTGGTGCAACATGCTGATCGCATAGCAGAAGCGCTTTCGCAGATTTTCCATAACTATGCCGATTTCTCGGAAAATGCATGCAAGTGCTTTGATGATATGTTGGAGTTGTCCGCTAACTTCAAGAAAGTCATTCAGAAGATCGATTCGTTAGGGAGCGGTTCGCCATCCACATGAAAAACCCCAAAGTACTAATTGTTACACCTTCTCTTAATCGTGCTTCGTTCGTTGAAGCAACTATCGAGTCTGTGCTCAATCAGACGTATAAAAACATTGAGTATATTATTGTAGATGGCGGTTCTGCGGATGGAACATTAGAAATCCTGGAAAAATATAAAAAAGAAGGCAAGTTGAAATACATTTCCGAGCCTGATAAAGGCATGTATGACGCTATAAATAAAGGATTCAATATGTCTGATGGTGACATATTGGCATACTTGAATACAGATGACATGTATTTCCCTTGGACTGTTTCTGTGGCGGTAGAAGCCTTACAGAAGGGGCAAGGCGACATCATCTGCGGTGATACCCTTGTACAGGATGGTAAAAGTAAAACAATAAGGATTAATTTATGGCCACCTGTCAATGGAGAGTACCTTAAGTCTGGGTACTTTATTGCGCAACCCACTACATTTCTTAAAAGGCAGGTCTTTCTCGATCTTGGGAATTTTGGAAAAGAAATGAAATTTCTGGGCGACTGTGAATATTGGCTAAGAGCTGTTGAATCAAATTTTAGAATCACTAATGTCCATGAATTGTTAGCCATAGAGTGTAACCACGAAGACACTCTCCGAAATAAATATAAATTTGAATTGGAAAAAGAAAAAAATCAGTTGAAGACCTTATACAGATCTCATCTCATTCATCCACTATTGATTAAGGTGTATAGGATCATTAAATATGTGCAGAGGGAAATACTTTATTTGTGGTTCAGAATACTTATCAGTCAAACACCACAGCCTGGTGTAGCTTGGTATAATTTTAGAGAATCTTTCAATTGTCAATTTAATCTAATTAACTATTATTTGGCTAAGTCGCGACTTGCTAATTTATACGATAATATCTGGCGAGTAGAGGGAAAATGAACATCGGAGCTGATAAAATAGTTATATGAAACGGGCAACTAAGTTCTTTTAGTATTTTGATTTTAATCTTGTTTTTACATGTATAGAAAATTGGGGGAAAGACTTTTTACGACAACATTGGAGGGGTGACTTCTTCGTTTGAAAGATTATGCAATTGCGTAACATTAAAAGATATGAATCCAGAGAGCATAAGAATCGGTCTGAAAATAAGTGCCACGTGATATGTGTTTGTTGTGGCCTTGGTTTTCCTAATGGTATGGCTCCGACATCGCGCATAAGGATGGTTGGCAAGGCGTTGGTCGCAGAGGGTTGTAGATTTACGGTACTTAACATTGGTGGTGGCCCCTACCCTAATTCAACCTCTCGCGGAATTGTTGATGGAATCGAATTCGAATATTTACCGGGCCCAACCGTCAGGCCGGACAATTTATGGAAGCGCTATTTTCTTTATATTAAAGGGATACTGCAAGCGTGCATAAAACTGTACAAACTACGCAAAAAAGAAAAAAATCTCTGCATATACTCCTGGTTCAGTGGCGGCCGTTTCGTTTTATTTCATCGTTATTTGCGTGCCATTGGCTACCCTGTTATTCAGGAAATCAATGAGTGGTGGCCCGAAGCAAATAGGCGCTTAGCTTGGAATAAAAGTATTAAAATTCTACAAGGAACAATGGCAATATCACGCCCAATTATTGACAGGATTAAAAGCCTGCCCTCATATACCCTTAAGCATTTAATCCTGCATATCCCCATACTAATAGATCCCGATGAATGGTTATCGGACGAGAATAGGAATTTGGATACCCAGCAAACACCTTACGTGCTGTGGTGCGGCAACATTGATTGTTCTATCGAGGATATTGCGTTTTTGCTTCATGTCTCTAAAATCGTTAACGAAGCAAAAATGTGCCGGATTGTTTTGGTTGGGAAAATAAGTAATTCATCACGTAAGCAAATACATGAGTTAGCACGCAAGGTGGGTCTTAACGAATCTATGCTTGAATTAACAGGTTTTGTTTCAGATGCAGAACTTAAAATACTTATGAATAATGCCGTAGCTCTTTTGTTGCCATTATGGGAGACAGTGCGCTCGATTTGCAGGTTCCCAACCAAACTTGGTCATTATCTCTCCAGTGCGACACCCGTCGTGGCTACGGCGCTGGGCGATTTAACAAATTATCTTAAAGATGGCAACTCCGCCTGTATGGTGTCACCAAATGATGTAAATATGTTTGCCGACAAGATAACTTTTCTTCTCCGAAACAAAGAACAGGGGCAGTCCATCGGCTTGGCGGGCAGACACGCCGCAATACAGCATTTCAGTATTCAGGCGAATAAAACGAAACTGGCTCAGTTCTTCGCGGAAGTTGCAAGAAAGCATGATTGACGCGGCAGACAAATCGATCAAATTAATAATCGGCGGTGACTTGTGCCCCATTCACCGCAATGAGCCACTTTTTATAGAAGCCGCCGCTTCGGAAATCCTGCGAGACCAGCTTCCGGTATGGCGGGATGCCGATATGCGAATTGTAAAACTTGAATGTCCATTTATTGCAGCAGAGACACCGCTCAGAAGGTCATAAATTATGAAAATAGCCTTACAACAGTCAATGGTGCTTAAAGACCAATATTCTTTTGTTCCTAGGTGGATCAAATATTGTCAAGAAAACGACATTGAATATAAAATGGTTGATGCCTACAAATTTGATATAATCGACCAATTGAAATATTGCGATGCTTTTATGTGGCATTTTTCCCAAATGGATTATAGAGACATGTTGTTCGCACGACAGTTGCTTTATTCGGTTAAGAAAATGGGGTTGAAGGTATTTCCCGATTTTGATACCGCTTGGCATTTCGATGATAAAGTTGGGCAAAAATATCTGCTTGAAGCGTTGAATGCACCTTTTGTTAATAGTTATGCTTTCTATACAAAAAAAGAAGCGCTGGAATGGGTAAAGCACACAACATTTCCAAAAGTATTCAAATTAAGAGGCGGTGCCGGAAGTTCAAATGTTTATTTGGTAAATACACAAAGTGACGCCATCCGACTTATTAAGAAAGCTTTTGGAAGAGGATTCGCGCAAGGAAGTGCTTGGCGTTATGCAAAAGAACAATTAAGAAATTTCCGAACAAAAAATGGCAATTATTTAAATTTATTGAAAGCTGTTGCTATTTGGATTCTCCCCGCAAAATATATTCCTTCCAAACAATTTAGCAAAATGGGCGGTAAAGAAAAAGGGTATGTCTATTTCCAAGATTTTATACCGAATAATTTATTTGATATTAGAATCGTTGTTACCGGCGATAAAGCTTTTGGCATTAAAAGGATGACTCGTAAAAATGATTTCCGTGCTTCAGGTAGCGGCAATATTTTTTATACAAAATCGGAAATAGACGAAAGATGTGTAAAAATTGCCTTTGATGTGAATGATAAAATTAAATCGCAAAGTATAGGCTATGACTTTGTGTTCGATGTCAATAATGATCCGCTCATTATTGAAATCAGTTATGGATATAATCCTAGTGCTTATGATGCGTGTGAAGGTTATTGGGATAAAGATATGAATTGGTATGAAGGAAAATTCAATCCTTATGAGTGGATGATAGAAGATTTAATTAGCAAATAGATACTATAGTTAACAATCCGGTATTTCAGTGCGCAAGTGGTCTGTGGGAAACAGCACATTGAAAGCAGGGAGACGTTGTGTGCGCACATTCTAACTGTAGGTACTTAATGTTAAGACGGATTCAACTCCAGTCGATTATGAGAAAAATAGAATCTTGCTGGCGATGGCGAAAGATGCGGGTTGAATGATCTAACAAAGGCATTAAGGCTATGAATGTTTATGGATTCTAATATATTGGTCAGGCCACAATTGAGACACCTTGCCGTGGGGAAACCTTTGCACAACTATATAAAAACAACAATTTTGTCATTACGGTGAAAACCGGTATCCATTATTATCAATGGTTTCATGGATACCGGTCTTCGCTGGTATGGCGATTAGATAGGTTGTGCAAAGCTCTCGATTTATTGTTATCAGAGAGATCAATTAATTTCATAAAAGCCGCCCAGCCAATAGATTCTCATACTCAAATGCAGACACATGAAGATATTAATAGTTAACAGAAATTACTTCATTACCGGCGGTCCTGACAAGTATCTTTTTTCCCTTGTTGAAATGATGCCCAAACACCATTTCATACCCTTTGCAGTGAATTTTGGACAAAGCCATGAAACACCCTACCGTAAATATTTTCTTCCACCGCCCGGTGGACCAGAAAACGTTTACTTCAAGGACTTTAACCTATCCATTTTTGACAAGATTTTTCACGCCATCGATATGATTTACTATCTTGATGCAAGGAAGAGCCTTGAAAATCTTATTCGTGATACCAAGCCAGACGTGGCTATGTTCCTTGGCGCTCATTATTTTTCTGATAGTATTATTGATGCGTGCCGGCGCTTTAACCTCCCGATCATTTGGCGGTTGTCTGATTTTAACAGAATATGCGCTAGTGCCCTTCTTTATAGGAACGGTCATGTTTGTGAAGAGTGCTTAGAAAAGGGTCTTTTTCAGGGCGTTGTAAACCGTTGTGGTGGCTACCAGGGTTCATTAAGTGTCGCCTTGGTCAGGTTTGTCGGAATGTCCCTGTCAAGGTTCCGCAGGATACATGATCATATTAGTTATTTTATCGCTCCGTCCCAGTTCACCCGCGTGAAGATGATAAAAGGTGGAATCGATGGGAAAAAAATCGTGTGCATACCAACGTTCGTTACGCAAACGCAAACTGATTTGGAACCTTGCAAAAATCTTAACAGTATTTTGTACGTAGGTCGTCTGAGTCATGAAAAAGGCGTGCATGTTCTTATTGATGCCTTCATCCGGTTAAGAAACAGGAATGCCGTTCTGACCATTGTTGGAGACATAAATTCTGACTATGCTCACTCGTTGACTGTTTTAATTCCTGAGGACGTAAAATCACGAATCCATTTTATTGGATTCAAAAACCAAAAAGAGATAGCAGAACTATTTAAGGATCATTCTTTTTTTGTTGTGTCTTCACTTTGTTATGAAAATTTACCAAATGTTGTTTTGGAAGGTATGGCAAATGCCCGTCCGGCCATTGTGTCGGCTTTGGGCAGTCTGATAGAAACGGTAAAAGATGGCGCGACAGGTTGTCATTTCGAGGCCGGCAATCCGCATGACCTTGCAAATAAAATTGATTATCTATTGGCTAATCCGTCGAAAGTGCGTGAAATGGGCATAAAGGCCTACAACTACGTAAAAGAGCATCATAGCCCACAAAAGCATGTTGCTGCGCTTGAATCTCTAATCCAGTCATGTGTCAGTTCCAGAAAATAGTAACCGTATTTCCTTTAAAGGTATATAAATAGATGAATAGTGGTTTAGCGTTAAAGTTCAAATTAAGAACGTTTATTGCCAGCAACATTCAACTATTGCGCCTAATTATATATAAGTTAAAGGGGTATGATTTTGCAAAAAATGTAATATTAGAGAGGGATCTCAATCTCGATAGATTATATCCACAAGGGATCCATGTTGGTGAAAATACTTTAATTGCCTCACGCGTTACGATTATGAGCCACGATCACTGCAAGAGGGTTGACGGCCAGCCCTTGCTGGCTGATGTTTATATAGGTAAAAATTGTTTTATTGCAGTGGGCGCCACAATTGTGCCCGGCGTAAAAATCGGTGATGAGGTAATTGTGGGTGCTGGTGCTGTGGTTACTAAAGACGTCCCATCTAATACAATAGTGGCTGGTAATCCTGCAAAGGTGATTAAGACGGGTATCCGTATGAACGAACGGGCTGAATGGATGAACTGGTCGGTACTTTTAAATAAATAATGGAAGACATGAAATCATGAAAAAGAAAATTTATATTGCGGGATGTGGCGGTATGCTGGGCGAAGCATTTTATGTCCAGTTTAAAAACGATTATGAAATTAAATGCACGGATAAAGATGTCAACGAAAAATGGTTATCGTTTTTAGATTTCCGTGATTTGGAATCATATAAAAAGGATGTTAGCGATTTTAACCCAGATTATTTGTTCCATCTGGGGGCCTACACTGATTTGGAATTCTGCGAACTGAATTTTGATGACACTTACATGACAAATACATTGTCCGTCGAAAATGCTGTTTATATTGCCAATCAATTAAAGATCCCACTGCTTTATATAAGTACGGCGGGTATTTTTGATGGGAAAAAAGAAGTTTATGACGATTGGGATATTCCCAATCCTCTTGGTGTTTATGCCCGTTCGAAATTTATGGGTGAAAGATTTGTGATTGAAAACGCTAATCGATATCTAATATGCCGTGCCGGTTGGATGATGGGTGCAGGCCCTAGGAAGGATAAAAAGTTTATCCAAAAAATAATGAAACAGTTAAAGGAAGGTAAAAAAGAACTGTACGTTGTAAATGATAAAGATGGCACGCCAACCTATACACAAGATTTTGCCAAGAATGTAAAATTACTTATACAAAAAGAATACTGGGGCTTATACAATATGGTCTGTGGCGGTGTTACGAGCAGATTAGAAGTCGCAGAGGAAATATTGAATATTTTGGGAATGGCGAAGGAAGTAAAAATCAACCCTGTTTTTTCCGATCACTTTAAAAAAGAATATTTTGCAGCAAGACCACCATGTGAAAGACTGATAAATAAAAAGCTCGACCTTCGCAACTTAAATATTATGCGTGATTGGCGAATTGCTTTGCGAGAATATATCGATGCATATTATGGTAGCTATCTAGATGCGTAAGAAAAGCTTAGCTATCATTGGTACTAATGGACTTCCCGCGCATTATGGCGGTTTTGAAACATTAACCAACTATTTGGTTGAATATCTAGGTAATGACTTTAATATTACTGTCTATTGCTCCCGGACGCCTAAAAACAAACAAATTCAAACTTACAATAATTCTAAATTAAAATATTTTCCATTTAAGGCCAATGGATGGCAGTCGATAATTTATGATGTCGCAACTATTTTCCACGCTTATATTAATTATGACACGTTAATTATTCTTGGTTTTTCCGGAGCGATAGCCTTTCCATTCAATAAAATTTTTAAGAAACAAATTATTTTTAACATTGGTGGAATAGAATGGCAAAAAGTCAGGGGATCAAAATCGTTCTCAAAAATTGAGATTGCATTAAAAAAATGGTTTGAAAAAATTTGCGTGAAGAATTCTGATACCATTATTATCGATAACGTATCATTCCAAGATTATCTGGTAAAAAACTATGGCGTTAAACCTTTACTTGCCGAATATGGCGGCGATCATGCGGTCAACGAACCTGTTAATGATGCGTTAATCCAAAAATACGCTTTTTTAAAACAGTCTTATGATTTGACCGTTGTACGTGCTCAAGAGGATATGAATATTCATCTTGCAATTGAGGCCTATAAATCAGTTCCACATCGCAACCTTGTCGTTGTTTCCAATTGGCAAATTTCAAATTATGGCAAAACTCTTTATAGTGAAAACAGGAATAAATATAAAAACATAATTTTACTCAATGCCATATATGATTTGCCTACTATTAATGCACTTAGGAGTAATTGCAGTTTATATATCCACACCCATTCACTTTGCGGAACTGCGCCATCCTTAGTTGAGGCCATGTCATTAAATCTGCCGGTAATTTGTTTCGACGTGCCGACAAATAGAGCGACTACGGAAGAAAAATCATTGTACTTTAAAAATGTAGATTCTCTGATATCTTTATTGAGGAGTCTCGATGGTTCTCATTTGGTTGCCCTAAGGGCAGCAATGTCTGAGATTTCCAAGAGACGCTATACATGGTCGCGTGTTACAGGGATTTACCGTAACTGTATACAATCAGGTAATTAATAAAACTAAGTGCAGTATTTAGGGCAAATATAGAATAATGATGAATTTAAAAAAAATTAAAATAGGCATTATCGGTGCGGGGCGCATGGGTATTACCCACTACTCCATCATTAACAGTCATCCCGATGTGAAGATTGAATCGATAGCTGATCCTTCTTCCTTAATATTAACTATGATGAACAAGTATCTGTCTGTAAAAACGTTTAAAGATTATAATGACCTGTTTAAGGAATCAAGTCCGGATGCGGTTTTAATTTGCACACCTCCCAATCTACACTATCCGATTATAAAAATAGCTGCTGAAAAAGGCGTTCATGTTTTTGCAGAGAAACCTTTCACTACAAAGTATAAAGAAGCTTTTGAATTGAGCAAATTATATGCTGGCAAGAATCTGGTTAATCAGGTGGGCTACGTAAACCGGTTTAATGATGTTTTCGTTAAAGTTAAAGAATATTTAGATAACAGTCTCATCGGCAAAGTCGCACGATTTAAATCGGAGATGTTCAGTTGCACAATTACACAATCGGGTGAAAGTTCCGGGTGGCGTGCTTCACGCGAAAGTGGCGGTGGGGCAATCTTTGAAATGGCAACTCATGCGATTGACTTAATGAATTTTCTGATAGGGAAACCAGACAAGATAACGGGCTCTTCTCTGAATCATATATACTCAAAGAATGTTGAAGATATCATTTCATCAACCTTTCTATATAAGAATGGTATTACTGGTACCTTGTATGTTAACTGGAGTGATACCAGTTATCGCAAACCTACAAATAAAATCGAAATATTTGGTGATGGTGGCCGCATTTTGGCTGATCAACATTCATTGAAAGTGTTCTTAAATAAACCAAATGAAAAGTACAATCTTCGTCAAGGCTGGAATACTTCATACATTACTGATATTTTCAGACCTGTCCCCTTCTACGTGCGAGGTAATGAATTTACAAGGCAGCTTTACCATTTTGTCGATTGCATTCAAGGAAAAGAAACTGACAATCAATGTTCTTTTGCAGACGGGGTAAAGACATTAGAGGTAATAGAAAACATTTTTAACGATTATGAACAAAACGGAAAACTGTAGAATATGCAACCAATAGATAAAATCATTTTAGGTGACAATCAGTTTTTTGGCATTAACCATATGTCGCAGGAAAAAGCCCAACAACTAGCTGAAAAGTTTTTCGATTTCAATAATATATGCCAGGTGTATGATACAGCTATACAGGCTGGTATTCGCGGCATTATGTTGAACAGTAATGACCGGGCTAAAGATATTTGTAATTATTTCAGAGATAACAAAAGCAAGTATAGGGAAATTAGATGGTACCCTTTTATTCCCTATCCTCAAAAATATGCAAACATGGTTGCAGAAAAAGGTATTTTCCCGACTATTAATGAAGTTCTTTTTAAAGACAATTCTGCAAGCGGGGTTTTGGGTATGATGGCCAAAGGTGGTATGGCTGTTCTCGGCAAAGATGCCATTAGAATGATGCAGATGCTGATAGATATTGAAATGAAAATATTTAAAGGATTAGATATCCAAGTTATATTTCTTCAAAATATTATTACAGACTTGCTTTTGGGCTATGGTATTAAAGAAATCTTTGAGGAGTACTGCGAATACATACAAAAAAAACATCATGCCATTCCTGGACTACTAACCCAAAACATGCCTTATTTAAAAACAAAACTTCAAGAGTGGAAAATTGAGGAGATAGTCATTTGTTCTTCATTCAATAAAATTGGTTATCTTATGTCACCGAGTGTAAACGCTTATGTAGAAGCGGCAAAAGCTAACGATCCATCTAAATATCAGTTAATGGCGATGTCAACTCTAGCATCGGGTGCCATTCCAGCAAAAGAAGCTTATGACTTCATTAACGCTCAAAATATCCAATCTGTCGTTTTTGGGGCATCAAGCAAAGCTCACATTGAAGAAACAATAAAACTCATTAAGATATCATGAAAATATTTTTAGTTTATGTTGTTCTCATAATGCTTTTGGCGATAGCACCTCTCGGTAATTCTGGTGTTCTGAACAAAACTACTATCCTTTCTTTCCGTGCCGATCATATATTACACGTGTTGCAATTTATTCCCTGGGCTTTTTTCTGCGTTAAAATTAATCAAGGGAATACGAAATACTTACCCCTCTGGTTTCTTTGGGGTATTTTTTTTGCAGTCGTCAGCGAGGGTGTGCAGTATTTGCTTCCGTATCGGTCTTTTAATATTAGTGATATGCTGGCCAATGTGATTGGCATCGTCGTGGGATTTGTAATCTTTGTATTTCTGGGGAAGGAAAGAAAAGAAAGATAAATCGTGAAGCGTGTCCCACGGCACTGCGTGCCTGGGATAGTTCGCCTTACGCTTCAAAAGTCGCTTCGCTCGTTTTCAGCTTGGCTCACTAAAGCGTGAAGGCTGTCCCACTACGCTGCGCTTCGGGGATAGTTCCACTTGCGCTTCGAGCTGCACTACGCTTGCTCTTAGCGAGTGTCACTAAAGGCTGAAGGACAGAGCGTGTCCCACGGCACTGCGCTTCGGGGATAGTTCCCAATCCGGTGTATCTGGATTGGATAGTTCGACTTACAGATTTCACTACGCCGTACTTGTGAAATCTGAGTCTCACTACAACTAACAAATATTACTGCGCGGCACTTGTAATATTTGAGTTTCACTAGTTCCCAATAGCCTGGGGCTATTGGATAGTTCGACTAGCTCTTCAAACTTCGCCATGCTCGTTATCAGAGAGTCTCACTACGCCTTACGCTTCCTACAGTCAGCTTGGCTCACTAAAACGTGAAAGGAAAAGCACAGTAATTTAATCTTGTAAAGTACTTCACTAAGTGGTATAGTGTATATAAAGATGATTTATCACGGGAACCCCAAAGCATGCTTTGGGGTATTACACCCTCCGCTGTGCGGGATTGTTCAACTTACCAATTCCGATACGCTGCGCTTTCAAAATTGGAGTTTCACAATAAAACTAAGAACTTTACCAGATGGGCGCGTAAGACCGGTTTAAACGATTTGCTGCTGGAAAGGGCTGTTCTCGAAATTCAGCGTGGCTTGCTGGATGCCGATCTTGGTGGTGGGATTGTAAAAAAGCGAGTTGCTTTGCCGGAGAGAGGAAAACGCGGTAGTACGAGAACATTGCTGGCAACGAACCTGGATGACCGATGGGTTTTTGTATTTGGTTTTGAAAAGAATGAGCTTGAAAATATTTCAGAAAAAGAACTGGCAACTTTGAAAATGCTGGCAAAAGACCTTCTTGGTATGACTGCGTCGCAAATTAAAGTTGCTATTGGAGAAGGTTCTTTGGTGGAGGTCAAACATGAAACAGGAAAAGTATAAGAGCCGCCTTTTAAGCGCGGTCCATGAAACAGCCCAGGATCTGCATAAACTCGGGTTTATAGATAAACGCAAGATGCGGGAGTATGATTTTTTGTGTGTCGAACCGGTTTCTGCTTATACGGCAGTACAGATTCGTTCTCTTCGCGAAAGATATAGACTTAGCCAAGCGGTTATGGCGGCAGTGCTCAATATTAGTCTTTCTACAATTCAGAAGTGGGAGATCGGCGATAAGCATCCTGCCGGGCCTTCTCTCAAGCTGCTGAGCATTCTGGACCGTAAGGGTCTGGAAGCGCTGAGATAAAGTAGATCGCCGGGTAAATATTTTCGATTTTCGTCTGCGGCTATTTGCGGTTATCACTACTTTGGCAGATAAAGTGGGGTATCCGGCATTTTAAAAAGCACGATAGGCTGCTGATTATTTACATTCATCCGCGAGAGATTGATCCCCACCACCCCAGACTTCCCCTAGGCTTCAAGCGAAATTTTAAATGTTATATAAATCTTCATACAACATACAAAAAGATTGAATGGCTTTGCCGGAACAATGAATTTGTAACGATGGGGGAAGGAATAAGAATAGAGGATTAGACGGATTAGAAGATTTGGATGATTGGCAATCCACCTCCGGCGCTTTGCGCCACCTCCGCCAGCGGAGGATAGTGCAGCGGGTCCCACTGCGCTTCGCTTCGGGGATACCACGGATATCTTCGATATCCTCCGCCTGCGGCGGGATAATTCAACTAACAAATATTACTGCGCGGCACTTGTAATATTTGAGTTTCATTAGTTCCCAATAGCCTTTGGCTATTGGATAGTTCGTCCAGCAAATTTCAGTGCGCTACCACCGCTTTGCGGGATAGTTCGACTAATGCTTCAATCTTCGCTTTGCTCGATTTTAGCAAGTCTCACTACGTTTCTGAAACTTGGGACTCACTACGACTTACGTTTCCTATAGTCAACTGGTCTCACTAAAATGTTGGTTTGTTGAAGGGACTGACGGATTGGATGGTTGGACTGATTAGCAAACAAATCGTGAAATGTTAAGGGTGCAGCTTTGCACAACTACCCTATTCGTCACGTGTGACCTTTAGGTTATTCCGGGCTTGACCCGGCGAAGTGCCCCCACGGTGCCCCTATAGTGCCCTTCAGGGTATTTAGGGTAAATCTAGGAAGCTCTTGATAATACTGGATTTACCCTAAGGGGCACGCCGCCCGCCTTCGTAACCTGAATAACCTAAATACCCTGAAGGGCACTATAGGGTCACCGTGGGGTCATCTACGACGGGAATAACCTGAAGGCCACACGTGACAAAATTGCTGGTTTTGTGTAGTTGTGCAAAGGTTTCAAAGGGTGCAGCTTCACAGATCTCTATTTTTCTTTAAATATATAGTTGCCATTTTGGCGCCATTATGCTATTTTTCAGGTAAATAAGGAGGTGTCTTATGGCGCTTAATAAAGTCGAAGAGAGGATTCCGGCCCGAATGCCTCTCGATGTCTATGAGAGAATAGCCGCAGCGGCCCGGACTGTCGGGGCGACTCTTAACCAGTTCCTTGTCCAGTCCGCCTTGGATAAGGCCAACGATATTCTGGAAAGGGAGCGGGTAATCACTCTTTCCACCACTGCTGCGGATACTTTTTTTGGCCTCATCGAGAATCCACCCATTCCGAATGATAATTTGAAAGCTGCCATGAATCAGAGAGAGGCGCTTTTGTGCCAGAAATAACTTCCCTTGCGCGTCATCACGACCGATCCAGGTTTGATTGCGGCGTTCCGGGATTGAATTCCTTTCTTAAGGCAACTGCCCGACAGCATGGTGATAAAGGGATTTCACGCACTTTTGTGCTGTCGGATCAGGAAAAACCGGACATAATCCTCGGATATTTTACTCTCACTCTTTGTGAAGTTCGGACGGAGCACCTCCCAGAGATATTTGCAAAGAAATATCCACAGCACGGACTTCCTGCCGTACGACTGGCGAGGCTTGCTGTTGCCGGAAAATACCAGCGAAAGGGCTATGGCGGTCTGCTGCTCGCGGAAGCAATCCACCGTACGATTTTAATCTCAGAGCAAGCCGGTCTGATTGGTCTGTTTGTTGATGCAAAGGACGAAGGTGCATATAAATTCTACGAAAGATACGGTTTTGTTTCGCTTCCAGGTCATGTGCTGCAATTATTCCTGCCACTTGAAACACTTCGTTTGGCGGTGAAAGGGGAAGAATAGACGGCTTAGGAAAAAAGGCTGAAGGCTGTCCCACTACGCTGCGCTTCGGGGATAGTTCCCAATAGCTTTGGCTATTGGATAGTTCCCAATAGCCTGTGGCTATTGGATAGTTCGACTTTACAAATTTCACTACGCTGCGCTTGTGAAATCTGAGTCTCACTACGTCCAGCAAATTTCAGTGCGCTACGCTTCTGAAACTTGGGACTCACTACGACTTACGTTTCCTATAGTCAACTGGTCTCACTAAAAAGTAAAAGACCACCGTTGTCATTCCGGCCTACGAGCCGGAATCCAGGAATAAAACATTTTTTTGCTATTCGACATTATAGGGCAATTGAAAATTACCAGCGACGATTCCAGGTACTGTAATGTCTTCATCAAGAGATTCCCAGCGCAAGGCGTAACCATTCAGGCGCAGAGTTACTTCCTTCAATTTTTCTTCCGTGGCAGTGGCAAGAAGCTTAAAACGACTCGCTGGAAAACCGATAATCCGTCCGTCTGTGAGTTCAATATAAATGATCCTTTTCTCTGTCCATGCCTTGATGGCCGTGGGTTCGACAGATTCATTTTTCATGGCTAAAGTACTCATGAAATTTATCCTCCAAAAAGTCGCGGTATTCGAAAATGTTCCTTTCGATTTGTCGTAAGTTTTGCGGCGAGACACCCTTGTTACGCGCCAATCTAACCGGATCAAGCCAGAATTTGCATTCACCGTCCGGCGTTTCAACATGTATATGAGGTGGTTCGTTCCCCTCATCAGAGTAAAAATGAAATCTGTATGATCCTAATTTCATTACTGTCGGCATGATTTATGGTAAACTTAATGATTGCGAGTGTCAAGCAGAATCAGACGGATTGGATGCTTTGGACGGATTAGATACAACCGGTGAAGAGTGAATGGTGAATGGTGAAAAACATAAAAATAGTTTTAAGTAGTTAAGGGTTAAGTAGTTAAGTATAAACTTTGAAAAGCATATCGAACAAAGACGGTTTAGATGCTTTAGACGGGTTGGATGGATTAGGAAAGACAGGCTTGCATAGTGACGTATGAAGATGATATGATGTCGTCAAATGTAGAAGATACTCTTGCGGTTAGGGTTTAAACAAGGAGGTGTTCGCTGTGAATGCACTAAAAGCTATATACCATGATGGGGTTGTTGAATTTATTGATAAACCTATAATTCAGGGGATGACAGAAATCCTTATAATCTTTCCTGAAAAAGTTAAGAAGGTGAAGAAAATCGGTGGTCTTTTTAAGAATCACTTTATAGATTATGAGGCGGTCAATGCAGAGATAAAAAGCCTCAGTCGTGATTCACAGGGTCATTTAATAAGCGAAATTGGTGAACCGAGGTGAATAAATACGTCATTGATACGCAGGCTCTTATAAAGTTTCTAAACGGCGTTACAGTAATCAATGCCGAGATCGATGCCATTCTAAGAAAAACCGATGAAGGGGACAACGTGATTGTTGTTCCTGCCGTGGTAATTTTTGAAGTCGGTTATCTTTATGAAAAAAATCGGATTCCTGTTTCAGTAAAAGATATTGAAAGCATTATTTCTGATTCCGTGAACTATGTGGAAGAGGCGCTTACTCTCGATATAATCAAATCGGCTTTTGAAATAACAGATATTCCCGAACTTCACGATAGGCTAATCGCCGGGACCGCACGATATCTTGATATTCCTCTCATAACAAATGATCCTTTCATTCTCAGAAGCGCTTTTCTGCAATGCGTGCAGTAGATGATCCAATCAGAATTCCTTTCTAAAGATCAGTCAGAGCCGTTATTCGATGGTGCCGGCGGGTGAGGGGGTAAAACCGTGAAGCGCAGTTAGTGAAGCGTGTCCCTGGCGCTACGCGCCTGGGATAGTTCCCAATAGCTTTGGCTATTGGATAGTTCGACTTGCTCTTCAAACTTCGCTATGCTCGTTATCAGAGAGTCTCACTACGCCTTACGCTGCCTATAGGCAGCTTGGCTCACTATCCCGCTACGCTGCGCTTCGGGGATAGTTCCACTGACGCTTCGAGCTGCACTCCGTTTGCTCTCAGCGAGTGTCACTAAATTGTTGAAGGTACAACCTAGGATGCATAGGGGCGAAGATTTTTCGCCCCTATTTTTGTTGGTAAAGGAGAGGGAAAGAGCAGACGGATTAGAGGATTAGAAGATTTGCAATCCACCTCCGGTGAGGAGTTTACCCGGCACATGCCCCCAATTTATCAAAGCCAATGTTGTTTCTAATGCTATTGCACAATCAAGTGTGCTTTCTGAATTTGCGAAGTGCCGTCGATGAAAAATGAAATGTTATGGCCATGACCTTTAAAAGTTTCTATTAAATTCTGTTGCATAATTTGCAATGTTGGTGCATATTATCTGCATGTGGATAGATAGACATTCTGAAATATTACTTAAGCGTATGGCGGGTCAATTCCCTGCCGTGTTGGTCACCGGTGCCAGGCAGGCAGGGAAAACATCATTGTTGCGCCATTTGTATCCACAGGCTTCATACCTAAGCCTTGATCTCCCGGCTAATGCTGAAGCTGCTCACACAGCGCCGGAGAAGTTTCTTGACCAATATCCGGCACCGGTGATCATTGATGAAATTCAATACGCTCCCTCTTTACTGCGTTATCTAAAATACCGGATAGACAAAGATCGCTCCCCCGGTCAATATCTTTTGACCGGCTCACATGTTTTTCCACTCATGCAGGGCGTTTCCGAAAGCCTTGCCGGCAGATGTGCTGTTTTGAATCTGCACACTTTATCCATGACTGAATTACGTGACGCTAATCATCCCATAGAAGAGTCTTCCTATATCTTTCTTGGCGGGTATCCGGGACTACATGCCGGAGCCGAGGCGGATTTGTGGTTTCCCGCCTATGTGGCCACCTATCTGGAAAGGGATGTGCGCAACATCCTGCGGGTTGTGGATCTGCAGGACTTTAATAGATTCATCCGTGCCTGTGCGCTTAGATCTTCGCAGGTTCTCAACTACTCTGATATTGCCAGGGATACCGGGATCGCGCCCAACACCGCCCGCAAATGGCTTAATCTTCTGCAAACTTCAGCCGTTGTTAGCCTGATTGAACCTTATTTTGGAAATCTAACCAAGCGGTTGATCAAAGCTCCGAAGTTGGTGTTTTTGGATACAGGGTTGGCTGCCTTTCTTGCTGGATTTCGTTCTGAAAAGGATTTATTTGCGTCATCTCTTGCGGGTGCTTTTTATGAGTCCTATGTTTTTGGACAAATAATAAGACAGGCAGCTTCGCGTGGTGATTCCGCTCCGATAAACTACTGGCGAACGGCAAATGGTCCGGAAGTTGATATGGTTATAGAGCAAGCGGGAGGGAAGTTTGTGGCCATTGAGTGCAAGTTGAAGGAGAACCCGGACTCTGGGGATGCATCCGGTTTGAGATCTCTGGCCGAAGCCGAGAAGACCCGCATCAAAGAAAAGTTTATAGTGTGTCGCACAAAGGTAACATACAAACTTCCCGATGGGACATGGGTAATGAATCTCCCTGAATTATTAAAAAATTTATCCTTTTGAAAAAGAACTCAATATGGGCGGTGTTCTGCACGGCCCCGGTATCCCTGGCAATATCAGAGTAGTTGAGAACCTGCGAAGATCTAAGCGCACAGGCACGGCCGAATTTTATGAAGATTGCTCCGATATACAGGGCATCGTTGTCGGTTTCCGGCGTTGATAGCCGGATTTATATATTTACCGGTCTCATATCTTTGCTTGCAATTTATATCTGTTCAGGTATAATATAGTCGTGACGAATCAAAAAGAAAAAACGCTTGTATGGATTGGCAGTAGCAAAAAAGATTTGATGGCGCTGCCAGTTGGTGTTCGCAAGTTTTTTGGTCATGCCTTGGATTTTGCTCAACGCGGAGAGCAACACATTGCGGCCAAAGTACTTAAAGGCTTTGGGGGTGCGGGCGTCTTGGAGATTGTCGAAAATGCCCAAGGAAGCACGTTCCGTGCTGCATACACTGTCAAATTCAAGGAGGCTGTTTTCGTGTTGCATGTGTTCCAGAAAAAGAGCAAGGGCGGTATTGCAACACCAAAGCCAGATATGGATATTATACGCGAGCGACTAAAAGTCGCGGAAAAACTTTCACAGGAGATGCGTGATGCATAAGCAAATCATTGATGGCGTCGAAGTTGAGATGAGCTCGGGTAATGTTTTTGCCGATGTCGGTTTGCCTGACGCTGATAAACTGAAAATCAAATCGGGGCTCGTGATTGAGATCACCAAGGCGGTGCGCAATCTTGGCTTGTCGCAAGAGGAAGCCGGTCGTCGTATGGGGTTGCCTCAACCCAAACTATCTGGACTGCTCCGTGGTGATTTTTCCAATGTATCTGAGCGCAAATTGATGGATTGTTTGAACCGGTTAGGCTACGATATTGAGATTATGGTTAAGCCTGCAACAAAGCCAGTTGGTCATGTAATGCTGGCCGTAGCATGATTTTTTCAAATAGAAAAAATAAGGGATAGAGCACCTACGTTTTTAGCTTGGCTTACTATCAGCGAGTGTCATTAAAATTTGAGTCTCACTACAACTTACCAATTCCGCTACGTCGCAGATGACCCCATGGTGACCTCGCGTCACCTTTAGGTGGTTAGGTTATTCAGGTTACTTCGCCCGGCATTCGCCGGATTTCACTTTAGGAATTGGAGTTTTAACAATACATTGCTTTCTGCGCTCCTTTTTGCTACAATATATTGTACATAAATATACGTAATAAAGAGGTGTAAAAATGC
>Ga0007800_10000082_pt1 | contig 40412 bp, 35 predicted proteins | sample CryBogmetaGMA14M_FD_60366 | JGI IMG/M metagenome (GOLD analysis project Ga0007800, IMG submission 60366) | Freshwater microbial communities from Crystal Bog, Wisconsin, USA - MA14M | ecosystem: Environmental > Aquatic > Freshwater > Lake | place: Crystal Bog, Wisconsin, USA | collected 2009-07-06 | reverse complement strand
AACGAAGTTCTGGTGCGCATCGTCGCTTCGGGCATCTGTCGCACCGATATAGACATCTGCGAAGACTGGGATTCTGCCGACACCCCGGTGGTACTGGGTCATGAGGGTGCTGGTCTAGTGGAGCAGGTCGGTAAGCAAGTGAAGGGTGTCACAAGCGGCGATCATGTCGTGCTCTCCTACCAATCCTGTGACCACTGCCGGGAATGCCGAAGTGGACACCCTACGGATTGCGAGCGCTTCTGGGAGGCGAACTTTGGTTTCAAACGCCTGGACGGCAGCAATGCGATGCAACGCAGTGGCGTTCGCGGCCATTTCTTTGGTCAGTCTTCATTCGCCACTCACTCCCTCGCGACCGAACACAACCTCGTCAAGGTTCCTAAAGACTTACCTCTGGAGATGTTAGCTCCGCTGGGTTGCGGCATGCAAACCGGAGCCGGCACCGTGATGAACTCGTTGAAGGTTTCGAAGGGGACAAGCATCGCCATCTTCGGTACGGGCTCTGTCGGCCTTGCTGCGGTCATGGCGGCTCGGATCGTAGGGGCCAACCCGATTATAGGCGTGGACATCAAACCCAGGCGACTCGAATTGGCCCTAGAATTGGGGGCCACCCACGTGATCGACAATCGTCATGATGACGTCGCCTCCGGCATTACCGATATATCGGGTACTGGGGTTGATTACGTGGTGGAAACCACCGGTAACTGGAAGATGCAACTGCTCGCTGTTAAGGTGTTGAAGCCACGTGGCGCTGTCGGACTCCTCGCCGGAGGTGTTGTCACAAATTCGCTAACAGAAGGACGGAAAACCCTCGGCATAATCCAAGGGGACGCTATTCCGCAGCGCTTCATTCCCAAACTGATCGCTCTGCATCGGGCCGGGCAGTTTCCCTTTGACCGGTTTGTAAAGTTTTATGACTTCGGCGACATCAATAAGGCCATCACCGATGCCAAGAGAGGCGATGCGATCAAGCCCGTACTACGAATCAGCCACGTCTAAGGAAAGGTGTAGGTGACGATAGTTTTCCATTCTGATCATTAACCGTCATCTCGCTGGGAATTGAAAGCATCTAAGAAGAACTTGGTGATTTGGGAGCGATGAATAATCCCAAAAGGGGGAAACACGGGGTTATTACTCCTAATGACATACAATCCTGGAACTTTTTATTATCATTGGATTTCCCTCAGCCTAAAGGCGAAAGATCTTCTGCAGGACCTGATCGACTCCAACTTCCGGTTCTACAAGAAAGTGACGGATGATGAACTGGTCGGAAAGTACTTCCTGGAGACTTTGTTCGCTCGGTACTTGACACGATCAGCCGCCAGCATACGGGAATAACGAGAGGGACAAGATCATCATGGAGCAAGATGATTCTTCACGGCTTCGCGAAGCTTCTCTTGCTCATCCCTAAGATCATTCAGGGATAACCGTCCTTCCCTAACAGCCTGACATAGGAGTTCGAGAATATCGGTTTTCGTAAACCGCCTGTGGTTTTCGTCCTTCCGGATGGCGTGAGCCAAGAGTCGGTGGCCACTCTACGTCAACCTCGTTTACGTTCCTACCCCAGGTGGTGGCGTGATAACGCCCTGCTGGGAACTGTAATTCTATTGTAATCATTTACGTCTTTTTTTCCGGCTGTGGGCTTTGACTTTTTCTCTTCACCATCTTCGGTTGCTGAGCCATCAGTGACCTGCTCTTGGTCGGCTGCCTCTGTATTCTTTTTTTCCTCCTTGATCACTACTTTGCTCCGGATTTCTGTTGTCGGCGGGTTGGCAAAGAATTTCTTGCATTTACCGATGCTATCCCGCAAATCCCTGAAAAGTGGCTCCTTTGCCGGGACTTCATAGCCTTGAGGTTCAGTAACCTTAAGACCCTTCACCAGAGAGAAATGGCACCTGGAACGAAGTCTCATACTGCCATCCAAGAAAGCCCTGATCTTGTACAGGGCCAGGATCATGGGTAATTCCAGTGCCTCTGGGGCCAAGCCGTAACTCCGCAAAAGATCCAGATCGAGATTAAAGTAAGCTGTTATTGTCTCGGCGGTGTATTCCACCCGTTGGTAGAGTTCCAGAGGAGGTCACTGACTTTTTTCCGCGGGAAAACACAACTTAGAATGTATATAAGTTCAAGGCCTGATTCAAGCGCACCTGGAGAGAATCCCACTGTAAGGCATGAGGATCGGTCGCAAATAGTTTTTCATGGAAAATGATTTTCGTGACTTGACTTAGACGGAATAAATAGTAGACTAAATAAGTAAGTTTTCTGGCGTGAAAGGGCCAAAATGCTGATCAGATCTGTAGCAATAATGGTATGTATCTCGTTGGTGGGTATGACGGTAGTGCCCGCTTCGTGGTTCCCCTGTTGCTGCAAGCCCAAAAGCAAGTCGTTAGAATCTGAAAGACCTATTGCGTCCTGCTGTGCTGAGAAATCTTCCATCAATTTTACGATACCTAACTCTCAAGGACATTCCTGCTGCCCGGTCAATCTGAGGGATGATCGATCTTGTGGCTGCAGCAGCGCTATTAGGGGAATTTGCAGAGCGTGCAGATGCGCAGAACAGATGCAGATAGTTGCTCTGTCCGGATATTCCGCCCAAGAGGAAACCAGTAGAGACCGTCTGGTACCACTATATTCAGTTTCCCCGTCCTCGGTGATCGTGCTTGCCAAAAATCCAGTTCCTGTCAAGGATGTCAATCCGCCGGGCATGGTCACTCTTCTCCGAACTTTCATCCTCGTATGTTGATTCTCTCCTGTCGACAATCTTGACTAAGCACCCTAATTTAATCCAAATACGGCCGCAACAATTCAAGTGAATAGCATTGCGCCGTCATATCGGTCCGTTTATATGGATCGCCTAAAATGAATGGGAGTACTGGCATGTCCGTCGAAAGAAAAATGAAGAAGATCAACATGGATACGTTGGAAAATGCTGAACGAAAAATCTCCGTCAGCAGACTGCGCAGGGTAGGGGTTGCTCTGATAGTACTCGTCCTGCTGGGTAGCGGCGGATACGCCGCGTACAGAATGATGACGGGTCAGGTAATAGGATCGCGTTTCACCGTCAACAAGATGAACTGTCCTGCATGTGTCATCACCGTCAAGGAAGTTACCGGCAAGATCCCCGGAGTGGTAGAGACCGTTGTGAGCTTGGCGGCTCAGGACGTCACGGTGAAGTTCAGGGAAAAACAGACCAACCCTGAGGCCATTCAGGAGGCGATAGCGCGAGCTGGATACCCGGTCAAGCTTGACGGCTTGTTTAAGCCCATGGGTTCGGGGATCAACGAGGTCCTCGTGGCCGATGTCAATGGAAAGCCTTTGTTTGAGCGGGATTTGAAACTTCCATTGGATGTGGTCAAGAAAGAAACCAAGGCTGATCTGCCTTCCGCTTTTTTCTCCGTAGTGGGTAAAAAGATTCTTCTTGATGCGGCCGATGCTCAGATGGTCGTTGTGCAGCCTTACGAAGTTGAGGAGGAGGTCCGGAGAATATTTGGAGAGCAGGGAACATCACGAGAAGAATTTCTCACCTGGATATCTTCCACGTACGGTTCGCCGGAGAAGTACTATCAGATAGTCGGCCAAAGATTGGGCATACGTAAGCTTCTCGATGAAAATGTTCTTCAGGGCATTGAGGACCCTGTTGAAAAAAATCGAAAAACCTTTGAGTGGGCCGGGAAGCTCTTCAAGGACGCAGATGTCAAGATTCTGGATCCGGGTTTGAAAGAGAAAGTTCGCACTTCAGTGGGGCAAGACGAATGGAAAACCCTGTGGCCTAGAATGATTGCTCAAGACACTGAGCTGAAAAGTCTGTTGGTCAAGTGAGATCAAGGATGCCGGCCGTTTCTCAAGACAGTCATTGGAAAACCGATGACCACAAGCTCTACTCAAAAGTTATCTCATTAAGAAAGGACGAATAAAATGTCACGAAAATACACCCAAATAAGAAATTCAATAGGGAAAATCATCCTGATCGCGGTATTTTGCTGCGGATTTTTTGGATACACAGGTACTGCTGCAGCTTGGAATTTCACCGTTCCGGCTACCGAAGTTAAACCGCAGAACGGTGTTTTTGAATTTCCTGTATCAGCCTTTCAGGATGGAAAGGCAAAGCACTTCGAATACAAGCACTCTCCAAGCCAATGGGTACGTTTTTTTGTGGTGAAGAGCACGGACGGTGTTATTAGGGCAGCATTTGACGCTTGCGAAGTCTGCTACAAATCAAAGAAAGGCTACGTGCAGCAAGGGAACGACATGGTTTGTATCAATTGTGGTCTCAAGTTTCGGACCGACAAGGTGAACGAGATTAAGGGCGGCTGCAATCCTTCGCCTCTGAAACGAACCATTCAAGGTGACAAGATGATAATCACCCAGCAGGACGTGCTGACCGGACAAAAATACTTTCAGTAGGGGGATGCAATGAAACTTCACGATATAGCGTTCAACAACCTGAGGCGAAGAAAGGGCAAGGTGTTCTTCTTGGTGATGGGGCTTCTTGTGGGAGTGGCTTCAGTGGTTGCTCTTCTCACTACTACCAGCACTCTGGAAGAAGACATTGCACACAAAATGGACGAGTTTGGGGCAAACATCCTGATCACACCGCGCTCCGAAGGTCTGTCTCTCACTTATGGAGGCCTGAGTTTGGGAGGTCTTTCGTTTGACCTCAAGGAAATCTCTCAACAGGACTTGGACAAGATAAAGACCATCAGCAACGCCGCTAATATAAGAATCGTAAGCCCGAAGGTCTTTGGTGTTTTTGAAAGCAACGGGAATAAAGCCCTCGTTGTAGGTGTGGATTTCCCAGCGGAACTGTCTCTGAAGAAATGGTGGAAAATCACAGGTAAGCAGCCTGAATACGAGGATGAAATCCTTGTGGGGAAGGAGGCCGCTGACCGCTTCCAGCTCAAAACCGGTTCTTCAGTGGATATAAAAGGCGAAACCTTTAACGTTGCCGGTGTGCTTGAAACAACCGGATCCCAGGACGATAGTCTCCTTTTCATGGCTCTGCCGGTCACGCAAAAGTTGTTCGGCAAAGAAAATCAGGTGGGCATGGTTGAGGTTGCGGCACTCTGCAAGAATTGCCCTATCTCAGAAATAGTCGCCCAGATTTCCGAAAAGATCCCTACTGCCAAGGTTACGGCAGTCCAGCAGGTGGTTGAGGGTCGTATGGATACGATCCATAACTTCCGCAAGTTTTCTCTCGGCATCTCCGGTCTGGTGTTGTTTGTGGGGTCCATGGTTGTCTTCGTGACAATGATGGGAAGTGTGAATGAGCGCACACGAGAAATAGGGATATTCAGCGCAATAGGTTTTAGAAAATCTCACATCATGCGCATCATCCTCCTGGAAGCCTTCGTCGTCTCATTGGTTGCCGGGATAGTCGGCTATCTTGCAGGGATCGGTATCACTCGCTTGCTCTTGACCTTCCTGACCGATCATGCGCCCCATTTTTCTCTGGATCCGATGGTAGCTGCCGGAGCTGTCTTTCTCGCTGTGTTGCTCGGCCTTGTGGCATCCCTTTACCCTGCAATGACAGCGTCCCGGATGGATCCGAGCGAAGCCCTACGGACATTATAAGGAGGTTCCAATGAGTTACATCGTCGCTGATAAGGTTGCAAAAGAATTCGGCAACGGTGACGGCAAGGTTACAGCGGTTCGCAGTATAGACCTGTCAATTGAACAAGGTGAGTTCATATCAATTATGGGTGAGTCCGGTGCGGGCAAGAGCACGCTGCTGTCAATGCTCGGTGGGTTATTGGGCCCCACGAGAGGCCACATCAACATCGGTGGGATCGACATTTATTCTCTTAAAAGGGACAAGCTTGCCGATTTCAGACGAGAGTTTATGGGATTTATTTTTCAATCGTTTCAGCTCGTTCCCTATTTGAATGTTCTTGAAAACGTCCAGCTTCCTCTAGCTGTTACACATCATTCCGAAGCTGCCAAGAAATCGCTGGCTCTATCGGCTCTGGATAGAGTTGGGCTGAAGGATAAAGCTCACCGCCTGCCCAACCAAATCTCAGGTGGTGAGCAGGAAAGGGTCGCCATAGCACGAGCTGTGGTAAACGAACCGCCCATCCTGTTTGCAGATGAGCCGACGGGCAACCTGGATTCCAGAAACTCCGCCGAGGTCATGAACCTGCTCAAAAAGCTCAACTCAGAAGGACAGACCATAGTCATGGTCACCCACAGCAGGCTCAATGCGGAGTACGCAGATCGCATTGTGGAAGTCGCCGACGGTGGGATTAAGGATATGCCCGTAATACGGGTCGTGTGCTGAGGTTCAAACCCAAAGCAGACTTTACACGAACCAATCGACCACTCTTGCCAGGAGGAACAACCGTGAATATGAACTGGTCCAGCTATACTCACAGTGGAAGGACAAAGGCAATTCTCCTCCTGGTACTCATTCTTATCTCATTTTCTGTCGGTTTCTTTCTTTCTGGGAGATCTAAGACCAGCGTGGAGGGAGTACCCCCCCCAGGAGATTCTGCGAGCCTCGCAGTTCGTGATGCTGCTTCTGGGAATTATCAGAAGGAAGTTCTAAAGGCCCAACTTTGGACGTGCTCCATGCACCCCCAGATCAAACTCCCTAAACCAGGGAAGTGTCCCATTTGCTACATGGACCTCATTCCCCTTGAAACCGGCAGTGCAGATTCGCCAAAAGGGCTGCTTCGACGGTATTCCATGTCAGATCAAGCAAAGAAGCTGGCTGAGGTCGAGACTTCCGAAGTAATGAGGCAGCGGGCGAAAATTGAAGTGCGAATGCTGGGTATGGTTTACGAGGACGAGACAAGGGCCGCTGTGTTGACCTCCAGAGTGGATGGCCGCCTGGACGAGATCTATGTAAACTTTACCGGCGTTCAAGTGACCAAGGGTGATCCCATGGTTACCATCTGGAGTCCAACCCTCATAAAGAGCCAGGTGGAGCTGTTTGAAACCATACGAGGTAGTGAACCCGACGAATCAGTCATAAGAGGAGCAGAAGAAAAGCTCATTCAATTGGGTCTGACCAGAGAACAGATCTCTGAAATTAAAGAGAAAAAGAAGCCAATTTTGAATGTTACCCTTAAAGCTCCCATAAGCGGAACGGTAATGAAAAAATTCGCGGTCCTAGGGCAGTTTGTGAAAGAAGGGACCGAAATGTACATCATTAACGATCTGTCGCACGTGTGGATCAAATTGGATGCATACGAAACTGATATCCCTTGGATCAGATACGGCCAGGATGTGACATTCACTACGAAGTCAGTTCCAGGACGGAAATTTTCCGGTAAAGTCCTCTTTATAGACCCGATGTTGGATACAAAAACCCGGTCGGTTAAAGTTCGAGTGGAGGCGGCCAATCCTGACCTGAGCTTGAAGCCAGGCATGTTTGTGACCGCAGAACTGCAATCGGAAATCGATCAGTCAGGCAGAGTAATAAAGGCCGAATGGGCCGGGAAATTCATTTGTCCTGTGCATCCCAGGGACGAGGCCAGTCCGGTGCCGGGAACCTGTCCGGAGAGCAAAATGGCATTGAAGCCCGCCTCGGCGTTTGGATATGTTGACGAAAAGGACCCGGTATTCCCTCTCGTTGTTCCTGCTTCAGCCCCCCTTATCACAGGAAAAAGAGCGCTCGTTTACGTAGAGGTGCCGCAGAGCGACCGACCTACGTACGAAGCCCGAGATGTCGTGCTCGGGCCTCGGGCGGGCGACAACTACTTGATCTATGAAGGGTTAAAAGAAGGCGAGAGGGTGGTATCTCGCGGTAACTTCAAGATCGATAGCGCAATGCAGATTCTTGCAAGGCCAAGCATGATGAACCCTGTACAGACTACAAAAACCGACCAAGCACAGGAAAAAATAGAAGAACAAGTCATCCGTAAGCTGACGGTCCCCAGAGCGTTTCTGAAGGAATTAACCCCTATCATTGGAGAATATCTGAAGCTGAAAGAAGCCCTGGTTGAAGAAGACGCCGAGGCTGTGGGCAAACACGCAACCAGGCTCGGCGACCTTTTGAGAGACGTGAATGCACAGTCTCTCGATGGACGAGCCCGAGGCACTTGGAATGACCTTTCCACAACCATGATAAATGGGCTCGATGTAATAACCAGAACTTCAGACATCGAGTCTCGGCGCAAAGCATTCGATCCGGTATCCGAAGCCTTTGTTCAGTTGCTCATGGGTTTTCGTCACGTAATGAGCGAGCCCTTGGTCGTTTTTCATTGCCCTATGGCATTTGATCGGCGAGGAGCCTATTGGGTACAGGCTGGCGAGGACAGGCGCAACCCCTACTTTGGCCGTAAGACCTTCAACGGTCAAGACATGTTGACGTGTGGAGAGATAGTGGAAAAGATTCCGCCCGAACCGGAGGTAGCCCCCTCCAAGACTGATTTCGAGGATTCCGGGCCGAGTCAACCTGAACCACTCCCCTCATCTGAATCAAGCGACCTCAAACATGGGGACCATTCAGGAGACATGGTGGTGGAAAAATGACGTATCCACATGCCAATCATCACCGACGCCACGCTGCGTCTGATGAATCGTTCTTTTCAAGAATGATGAGGGTGTGGATCGAACAGAAATTGCTGGTGGCAGTCCTGCTGTCCGCGACTATTTTGTGCGGTCTCGTGGTAGCACCCTTCGATTGGGAAATTTCCTGGCTGCCCAGACATCCGGTTCCCGTCGATGCAATTCCCGATATCGGAGAAAATCAGCAGATCGTTTTTACTACATGGGAAGGAAGGTCTCCAAAAGATATTGAAGACCAGATTACTTATCCCCTTACCGTGTCCCTTCTTGGCATCCCTGGAGTAAAGGCGATCAGGAGCAATTCTTTTTTCGGCTTTTCCACAATCTACATAATTTTCAAAGAGGACATCGAGTTCTATTGGTCTCGGTCACGTATCCTTGAAAAGCTGAATTCACTACCTTCCGGAACGTTGCCCCAGGGCGTCCAGCCCGCCATGGGACCCGACGCCACTGCCCTTGGCCAGGTTTTTTGGTACACACTCGAAGGAGAGAGTTTCGGTCTCGAGGAACTGAGAACCATTCAGGACTACTACGTGCGCTATCTGCTCCAATCGGCAGGAGGAGTCAGTGAGGTCGCTTCTGTTGGGGGATATGTTAAGGAATACCAGATAGATATAAACCCAGAAGCGATGCGGGCTCATGGCATCACCCTGCCGGAGATTATTAGTGCGGTGCGAAGCTCCAACTTGGACGTGGGAGCGGGCACCATAGAGGTGAACAGAGTAGAATACACCATACGGGGTCTAGGATTTCTCCGATCTGTCCAGGACCTTGCGGACAGCGTGATCAAGACCAACGACAATGTTCCCCTCTTTATAAAAGACATTGCCAACGTATCCCTTGGACCGGAAATGCGACGAGGAGCTTTGGACAAGGAAGGAGCCGAGGTGGTCGGCGGCGTTGTGGTGGTGAGGTTTGGAGAAAATCCCCTACAGGTAATTAAGAACGTCAAGAAAAAGATCCAGGAAATCTCTCCCGGCTTGCCTACAAAGATTCTCCCTGACGGGCGAGTCTCACAGGTAAAGATCGTTCCTTTTTACGACAGGACCGAACTCATTCTCCAGACGCTCGACACTCTTAAGATGGCCTTGTCGGATCAAATTCTGGTCACGATCATTGTCGTGATCGTCATGATGAACCATCTGGTTGCTTCTGCTTTGATTTCTGCTGTTTTACCCCTCGCGGTACTGTTCACTTTCGTCATTATGAAATTCGTTGGCATTGACGCCAACATAATGGCCCTTTCCGGAATCGCCATCGCGATAGGAGTGATGGTAGACATGGGGATCATTCTTTGCGAGAACATTCTCAGGCACATCGAAGAAGCTCCGCCGGATCAGAGCCGTCTCGAAATCATTCGTGAATCTGCCGGAGAAGTCTACGGAGCCGTGATAACTTCTTCGTTGACCACGATAATCTCGTTCCTGCCCGTCTTCGCTTTGACCGGCCCTGAAGGGAAGTTGTTCAAACCGGTCGCTTACACCAAGACCTTTGCAGTCGGTGCTTCCCTCATACTTGCTCTTGCACTCGTACCTCCACTCGCTCACATCGTGTTTTCCAAAAGTACTCTGCGGGAAAAGACCCTCATGATTGTCAACGGCCTGGTTGCTTTCATGGGTCTCGTGATCGGGTTCTCAATTTCATGGTGGCTGGGACTTCCTCTTCTGTTCGTAGGAGGCCTTAAGGCTGTTTGCAGTTTCTTGCCAGAGTCAATACGGGAAAAAACTCCAACAATTCTCAACGTGGCTGCTTTGCTTTTCGTCGTGATCTTGCTGACAAAGCACTGGCTCCCTCTCGGACTAGAGAAGGGAATCTTGAAGAATTTGATTTTTGCGTCCGGAATTATCTTCGGGTTACTCGCAGTGAGAAAGATCTTCACCACATTCTACAGGCCATTCTTGATGTGGAGCCTTAACCACAAGCCTGCTTTTCTTGCCATTCCAGCATCCCTGGTTGTGTTCGGGCTCACGATCTGGCTCGGGTTCGATACTGTTTTCGGGTTTGTCCCGTGGATGACCGACAGTATTCTAGGCCAAAGGACGCAGGCAGTTGTCGTTCAGCACGATCATGGGCAGCAAATAAAAACAGATGCGGTTCCTTCCAAGGCCGATGGGGGGAGCTTTGTGCGAACGACCTGGTTGTGGTCAAGGTTCTCTCATGCCTTTCCCGGACTGGGAAAGGAATTCATGCCGGATCTTGAAGAAGGAGCATTTCTGTTCATGCCTACGACCATGCCCCACGCGTCCATCGGTGAAGCGCTGGACATAATTCAAAAACAGGACATGGCAATCCGATCAATCCCGGAAGTGGAATCCGTGGTTGGAAAAATAGGAAGAGTGGAGAGTGCACTGGATCCAGCCCCTTTATCCATGGTCGAAACGGTGATCAATTATCTTCCTGAGTATGGAATTGATCCGGTTACCGGGCAGCGGGTCATAGACCCGGACACGGGTAAGCCGTTGAGAAACTGGCGTCCCCATATCAAGTCGCCTGCAGATATCTGGAAGGAAGTAATTGACGCTGCAAAGTTGCCTGGAAGCACATCAGCACCCAAACTTCAGCCGATTGCTGCTCGAATAGTCATGCTCCAGAGCGGCATGAGAGCTGCTATGGGCGTCAAGATCCGCGGTAAGAATCTCGACGAAATTGAAAGAGTAGGGCTTCAGGTTGAGCATTTTCTCAAAGAGGTCCCATCCATCGAAGAGTCTTCCGTGATAGCGGACCGCGTCGTCGGTAATCCTTATCTGGAGATTGACATCGACCGCAAGGCTATAGCGAGATACGGCATCAAGATTCAAGATGTCCAGGATGTTATCGAAATAGCCATCGGTGGCAAACGAATAACCACGACCGTCGAAGGCCGAGAGCGCTACCCCGTGCGTGTAAGGTACCAGAGAGAACTCCGCGATTCTCTGGAGTCGCTTGAAAAGATACTGGTTTCAAGCAGTGAGGGTGTTCAGATTCCATTGAATCATCTTGCGACCATACGGTATACACGTGGCCCCATGATGATAAAGAGTGAAGATACTTTTCTAGTGAGCTACGTGCTGTTCGACAAGAAACCGGGGAAGGCGGAAGTTGATGTGGTCCGGGGAGCCGATAATTTCTTGAAACATAAGATCGCTACTGGTGAGTTAGTGGTCCCCCCCGGTACATCGTTCGTATTTGCCGGCTCCTATGAAAATCAGGTCCGGTCGGAACAGACTCTTAGGTTAGTCATACCCGTCTCCCTGGTACTTATCTTTTTGGTACTCTATTTTCAGTTCCGTTCTATCCCGACTTCATTAAATGTGTTTTCCGGTATCTTCGTTGCATGGTCAGGCGGTTTTTTGATGCTATGGCTCTATGCTCAACCCTGGTTTCTTGATTTCAGCGTCTTCGGGGTGGGCATGCGAGAACTTTTCCAAGTTCGTCCCTACAACCTTAGCGTTGCAGTCTGGGTAGGCTTTCTGGCTCTGTTCGGCATAGCCACAAACGATGGTGTGATTTACTCGACATACCTCGATCAGGTTTTTGCCAGACACTCTTTTCATTCCGTGTCCGAAATCAGGGAAGCAACTGTTGAGGCAGGCCTCAAAAGGGTTAGGCCGGCTCTCATGACCACAGCCACCACTATTTTGGCACTCATACCGGTCTTGACCTCGCAGGGGAAGGGCGCTGATGTTATGGTGCCCATGGCCCTACCAAGCTTCGGGGGAATGTGTATTGATATAATAACCATCTTCGTAGTCCCTACCATTTATTGCCTCGTTAAGGAGACGGAATTCAAAATGAAAGCCCGTGCATCCTGACGTCAAAAGGAGTCCCACATGCTTACATCGAACTTGGTGAGAATTTTGTTTGCAGCATCCGTATTAGCAGTCGTCGCCTTTGCTTCAATTTTCTCAGTAGCCGCGCAGACGGTAGATCTTCCTGACGGATCGAAGATTGATCTCTCAGCGGTCTGCCCGGTCTGTAACATGAAAGCCGATACCGGGAGCATGGGCCCAGCCGCAGTGGTTTTTAACGACGGGAAGGTGGTCGCTTTCGACGGAGCCGGAGACTTTTTCCGATACTTTCTCGATTCGTTAAAGTACGGTTTCGATTCCTCGAATATCAAAAATATCTTTGTTAGCGAGTACGGCACGAAAAAGATCCTCGATGCCAAACAAGCCTATTACGTTACCGGTACCGACGTTACCGGAGGGATGGGTTTCGAGCCTGTGCCTTTTTCAAGAAAAGAAGATGCTGAGAAATTCAAGACGGAACGCAACGGCAAGGCGGTTGTCACTTTCTCTGACGTAAATGCTCAAGACGTCAAGATCAGGAAGAAAATACTGAAAATGGAGCATGGTCACGACGGAGGGGACAAGTCGAAGCACTAAATATTTGGCTGAGGTGGATATCCGCTTGTTAGTGAACGAGACCCACATCTTTCTAAGTTCATATCAGAGGAAAATCAATGACACGGGTACTAAGCTTATGCTAGACTCCTGAAGAGTGATTCGCCTCAGAATGCCAGTTCTTTTCTGAGAGATTTCGCCTAAGGAATTGTAGTTATTCCATTCCATCTTTACTGATAATAATGGCTGCATGGAGGTTCCGTATGGCTAAACCGGACATGGTCTGCCCTTTTTCAAAGAAACTATGTATAGAGTGTGCCCAGTTCAGAGGCAGACACTACCATTTCTGTTTTGCCCCTAAATATAGAGGTTTTTCATGGGACCGGAGTAAGGTGCCTGCATCGAAGGCCGGCGGAGGGAAACGTGACAATGGGATCGAAAAACCGCCTATCATCCCGATAAGTTCAAAGTGGCTAACAAACCTTGAAGATTGTATTGACAGGAGGGAAGGATGATCAAAGATTTTCATTACCTCAGGCCGAACACGGTTGGAGAAGCACTAGACTTGATTTCACAGTACAAGGATGACTGCAAGATTATCTGCGGGGGGCAGTCGTTGTTGATCCTGATGAGACAGGGACTAGTTGCTACGGACTACCTTGTTGACATTAAGCGGGTCCAGGGACTCAACTACATCAATTTTGACACGAACGAAGGCCTTAAAATGGGTGCCGCCACGACGCATCGTGCAATTGAGAAGTCGGCGCTCATAAAGGACAAGTTTAAAGTCTTAGCTGACATGGAAAATAATCTTGCCTCAATTCAGGTTCGTAACTGGGGCACCATAGGGGGTAACCTTGCTCATGCAGACGCGGCAGGTGACCCCGCACCGGTTCTGATGACCCTTGGTGCATCGGTGAAAGTTGGTAGCGCTGATGACACGAGGATAATTTCGCTTGACCAGTTCTATGTGGGTCTTTTTGAGACGGCTCTAAAAGAAGACGAAATTGTGCTTGAAGTTCAGGTACCTGTCCCTGCTTCTCGTAGTGCAGCAGTGTATGAAAAGTTCAATCTTCTCCAGAGCGACCAGGGGATAATAGCAGTTGCGGCTTCAATGACTCTCAATGGTGATTCCACATGTAAGGAGGCTAGGATAGCTCTTGGCAATGCCGCACCGACCACCATGAGAGCTAGAAAGGCAGAACAGACTCTTGTGGGTGGAAAGCTGGACGATGGTCTGCTCGAGGCGGCAGGTCTTGCTGCGTCGGAGGAAGCCGACCCGATTTCGGATATTCACGCTTCCGAAGACTACAGGCGTCATCTGGTCAAGGTTTTGACGATGCGAATGGTGAAAAAGGCTTGGGAACAGGCTGCAATTTCAGCTTGACGAGGAGGGTTCTATCATATGGAAAAACATCTATTGAGAATTACGGTCAATGAACAGGAGTATGAGCTTTATATAAACCCAAAGGCACTGTTGGTTGAAGTCATACGAGATCATCTAGGTTTTACCGGAACGAAACGAGGTTGCGAAAGTGTCTCTTGCGGGGCATGCACTGTCATGATCGACGGAATGGCGGTAAAATCCTGTTCGGTGTTGGCCATGCAGGTGGATGGCATGAATGTTACGACCTCAGAGGGGCTGGAAGAAAAAGGACAGCTTCACCCGATACAGAAGGCTTTCCTCGATCATGGTGCTTATCAGTGCGGTTTCTGTACTTCCGGAATGTTGATGTCGTCCAAAGCATTTCTTGACGAAAATCCAAACCCGACAACACATGAAATACGTGAAGGTATTGAGGGGAACCTCTGCCGTTGCACGGGCTACAACAGCATTGTAAGGGCCTTGGACGCTGTAGCGAAGGGGAATTATAGGGAGGACAAAGCATGAAATATAACGTCATAAACACTCATGTCCATAATATAGACGGCATCGCAAAAGTTACAGGGCGGGCAACCTATACCTTTGACGTCAAAATTCCCGGAATGCTGTACGGCAAGATTCTGAGAAGTCCACACCCCCACGCAAGAATCGTGAACATTGACTCAAGCAAGGCTATGGAACTGATGGGTGTCAAGGCAGTAGTAACTGGAAAAGACACTCTTGGTGTAAAACAGGGGATCTGGAGACGCTATAGTGAGCTTTGTGACGAACAAATCCTCCCTTTAGAGAAAGTTCGTTATATCGGGGAGCCGGTTGCAGCGGTTGCCGCGGTCACTGAAGAGATTGCCGAACAGGCATTGGACCTGATTGAAGTGGACTATGAAGTTCTGCCGGCCGTCTATGAACCGATGGAGGCAATTAAAAAAGGCGCCCCTGAAGTTCACGAAGGTGTGGAACGCAATATCAATGTCACACGTCATATTGAGTGGGGAGATGTGGAAGAGGCGTTTGAGAACTCGGATTATATAAGGGAAGACTGGTTCAAATGTTCAGGCCAGGCGCATATGTGTATGGAGACTCGCTGTGCCGTGGCCAGCTATACCCCTGAGGGCAAGTTGACCGTATGGACCTCAACTCAATCCCCCTACTACATTCAAGGGCTCCTTTCAGGAGTGCTTGGACTCAGAGAGAGCGACATCAGGGTTATAGCGCATTATGTAGGCGGTGGATTTGGGGGGAAGTTTGAACTTGACGCGGCCCAGTTCTGCAGCTCAGTTCTTTCCATGAAACTAAGTAAACCTGTTAAAATTGTATTTTCCCGCGAGGAAGATTTTATTGCAACCAAGCGGCGGACACCTATGTTCTACTATGTGAGAACAGGTGTTAAGAAAGACGGCACTTTCATGGCAAGAGAGACAAGAGTCTTCACGGATGGGGGCGCCTATACTGGAATGGGAGCTACTGCACTCTACCTCACAGGTTTTTTCCATTCGTTTCCTTACAAATGGGCAGGTTACAGATACGATGGCTTCAGGGTTTACACAAACACTCTGCCTTCAACGTCCATGCGTGGATTCGGAGCACCCCAAGGAATGTTTTGCTCAGAGACGCAGATTGACCTTATCGCACGCGACCTGGGGATCGATCGCGTCGAAATTCGACGCAAGAATGCACATACGCCGAATTATGAGGTCCCTGGGCAGGCCACCATAGCGAGTTGCGGTCTTACAGAGTGCCTTGACAAAATTGAGGAATGGATCAAGTCTCGTGGCGATTTGCCTCCTAACAGAGGTATCGGCATATCTTCGTATGGTTTCATGTCAGGTGGTATTTTTAACTGGTTTGATTCTCCTTATTCCTTTTCTTCGGCAGTGGTGACGATCAACTACGACGGGAAGGTGGACTTGCATGTTGGATGCCAGGAAATCGGCCAGGGATCTAACACCACGATGGCAATAATATGTGCGGAAGAATTGGGCGTTCGCATTGAGGATATCAGGGTACACTCAGGGGATACGGCTGAATGCCCTCCAGACCTGGGGGCATGGGGTTCCAGGCAGACACTTATGGCAGGCAATGCCACGAAAATGGCAGCGGCTGATGCCAAGCGGCAGCTTCTCGAATTTGCTACGGCAAAGATAAAACCCAATATAGTTTACGACTTGGATATTAAGGATAGATGGGTCCACCTGGTAGCCCGTCCGGAACGAGGACTGGATTACTTTGAAGTTGTCAAGGACGCCCTGCGTGGTAAGGGTGGACAGCGCATCGTAGGCAGGGGATTTTACACCCCCCACAGAAAAGGCATGATTTCACCTGCGTACAGCTACGGAGTTCAGGCTCTGGAGATTGATGTCGATCCTGAAACCGGCAAGATAAAGCTTGTCAATTGTGTGACCGCTCACGATTGCGGCCAACCTATCAATCCCATAGGCCTTCATGGCCAACTCGAAGGTGCCATCTCCATGGCTGCTGGGTACGGTTTCCTCGAGGACATGCCCATGGAAGACGGAAAGATCATGAATCCGAATCTCGTGGACTATAAGATCATCAGGGCTACGGAAATGCCGGAAACCGAGGTCTTTGAAATAGATACCTACGAACCCGAGGGTCCGTTCGGAGCCAAGGAAGCTGGAGAAGGTCTCACCAACCCTACGGCGGCAGCCCTCGGCAATGCGTTGTTCGACGCGCTGGGGATAAGCGTCAAACAACTTCCGATAACTCCTGAAAAAGTTCTGAACGCATTGAGAGAGAAAAAGCTAGAGGACAATAAATAATTGGGAGGTCTGTCATGAGCATCAAGTGTCCTGTATGCGGGAAAGTGGCAAAAACAGGGAGTGCGATTGACTGTGCCAGGCACATGTTTGGAACGGGCGACAAGCCGCACAGAGCGTGGTTTGAATCACAAGGCCTATCGTATATCGATCTCCTGCTTTCTCAAACCACTGAGCCTGGAAACAAGGCGTACATTACCGTAGCCGAATTGATAGAGAAGGCCAATAAAGATTGATTAGTTCTGAGTTAATTGAGAAAGGAGTGTAGGAGGATCGAATGATTATTGAAGGAAAATTTACATTGAAAGCGCCTATACAAAAATTATGGGATATGCTCCTTGAACCTGAGACCTTGGGTTCTTGCATGCCCGGTGCGCAAAAAGTTGAAAAGATAGATGAGAATACGTACGAGGCGGTAATAAAGCAAAAAGTCGGCCCAATAAAGGTAACTCTAAAGTTCAGAAACGTCCTGACCAAAGTGGAACCACCGAATCACTTGGAACTTGAAGGTGAAGGTCAGGACATTACCAAACTAGGTCACTTCAAGCAAAAAACCGTTGTTGATCTCAAGGAAACTGAAACTGGAGAAGTGGAACTGTCGTACAAAGCAGATGTCAACATTGTCGGAAAACTTGCGATGTTCGGCGACAGAGTTATGAAAAGCAAAGCCAAGGACGTGGAGAAAGAATTCACCAACAACCTTAAGGAAAAGCTGAAAAGTATTTCTTGAACTGAATTGACAGTTGCGTGAAACTTCGTTACTCTTAATCGGACAGGCGCTGTAAGAGCTTAATAGGGAAGCCGGTTAAAGTCCGGCGCGGTCCCGCCGCTGTGACCGGGGACGAAACCTCGAGATTACCACTGCTTCGCCAAGCGAGGTGGGAAGGTTCGAGGATGTAGAAAGATCCGGAAGCCAGAAGACCTGCCTGTCCTTAGTTATGCCGCGAGTTACGGCTACCCCAGGGAAAAAGAAAACTGGGTGCATTCCCGGGACCCTCAGAAGGCCCGGGTTTTTTTTATTTGTGATGCCAGTAAATTGCGACAATTCACCCTGGCAAGGAAGATGCCTTGGCAGTATTCCTAGACATTTTGAGAAAACTGACCCTTCTTGCCGAGCACACTGGTTACTCTTGCGAAGGTTTAGCTGCGGCCAGGGTTGCTGCAAACGTCTGGAGTTTGAATATTGACCAGACCGATCTTTGGGGGTGCGATGAAAATGCCGCTGATCAGATTATTCTTCCAGAGACGCACTATACGATCGATCAAATCGACTTGTTATCGTGTGAATCCAACGATTACATTGACCATGTAGATTATTTTTTAATTGATGACGATTTTAGACGAATGGGTTCTGAGGATACGGAAATCGACTGCTGTGGACTGGTCAACGCCGGCCATAATGATCCGGACCTTATTTCAGAAGATTTTTCCGCAGAGATACAAGCAGTGGAAGTCTCGGAAAGTCGTTTGAAACCCTTAATTATCTCCGGGGAGTCCAGACCATTTGTGCTGGTTTCCTGTCTAACTCATTTGGCTTTGCTGTGCTTGCTCATCTTCTTCCCTCCAGGTAAGTCGGCAGGGGAAGGAGGGAATAGCCATAATGCCGTAATGGTAAGATTGTTGCAAAGCGAGGAGATAATTCCCCTGGAGGAAAGACCTGCTTCAAGAGACTCTGCAGCGGCCTTGCCTTCAATAGCGAATAGGAAAGCCGAAAGTCCAGAACTGAGAGATAAAATACAGGGTCAAAGGCCTGTCCCGCTTCTCGACCTGAACGATCAAGCCATCAGGGAGCAAACTGCCGCTGACTGTGATGAACACAATCTGGAAGTCTTGAAAACTAATCGTGTTTACGCAACGATAGACAATGAATTCGATAAAATAGAGGATGCAGCCTTCAAAGATCCTGAAATGGAATCGGCCCAAAAAGATGATGTAACAGTAAGGACTCCGAATAAACACGACTTGATGGCAAGTACTCCGTCTACGGCTAGTCCTGAAAGGCGTTCAATGACTTCGGCCGAAAGAGAAGGTGACGAATTCAGAGCCCAGATAATTTCCGCCATTCATGCAGCAGCCTATTATCCTAAGAAGGCCCTGAATGAAAGATTACACGGTGAGGCGGTAGTCGCCTTTACCGTAAGAAGGAATGGCTCAATCTCAAATTTGGCTCTTAAAAAACCCTCCGGTTCGCTCATCTTGGATGAGGCTGCCATAAAAATAGTCCAGAAGGCTTCTGAAAAATTTCCCTGTATCCCGGAACGATTAACGACGGACAGTTTCAGCTATGAGGTTCCCCTCATTTTTAAAAAGAAAACATGATCGTTCTTGGACTTCACTGACCTCAACGGCCGTATTGTTCATTCTCTGTCTTGTTCTGTTTGCTGGTCGAATACATGGTGAAACGTCGGATCCACGTTGTGTAATGGACGACCTTGGACGGCAAGTTTGTGTTTCTAAAGTTCCAAAACGCTTAATATCTTTTGCTCCTAATCTCACGGAAATAATATTTGCACTGGGCGCGGAAAATTCCCTAGTTGGGAGAACCTCCAGGTGCAATAGGCCCAGCGAAGCCTCACGAATACAGGAAATCGGGGCATATCTTAACCCGGATTTGGAGCGAGTAATGGCCCTGCGTCCAGACCTTGTATGCGCTACAAAGACAGGTGTTAGAGAGGAACTCGTCCATAGGCTGTCGGAGTTGGGGATCCCCGTATTTGTTGATGACAGCGGCTCCCTCGATGACATATGCCTCTTGCTAAAAAGATTGGGAACGCTTCTCGGACGCGAAACCGAAGCAGATAAGCTTGTGCAAGAATTCCAGAAAAGACGTGAAGTGATTCGACGGAGGATCGAAGGGGCGGCAAAACCTTCCGTTCTTTTTGCAGTAGGGGTACGTCCTCTTGTGGTTGCCGGAGGAAAAAGCTTCTTAGGCGCACTGATCCGAGAGGCAGGCGGACAAAACATTGCCGAAAACGAAAGTATCCCATTCCCGCGTTATAGCTTTGAAGAAGTTATTAAAAGGGACCCGGATCTCATATTGGTTCTGGACAAAGAGTGCCGAGATGAAGAATGTTTAGATCAGTTGCGACGATATTCCACTCTTCGTGCAGTTATCAATTCCAGAGTTTATTCAATGGACGCAGACCTGATGGCCCGCCCGGCACCGCGAATCTTGGAAGGATTGGAGCTATTGGCGGCCATCTTTCATCCGGAGTTGCCCAGGGGGGGGCTGCATTAAGACATTACCCATTAGTTGCGATAAGAGACTCATGACGTTATTTTAACTTACGAATGTTTCAACCCAAAGTTCAAACAAATGCACCGGTCGGTACTAGTAAAAACAATTCTCGTAAGTGCTGGGCTCTTCACGGCACTCATAGTCACGGTTGTTATCTCTCTTTTAATTGGCACAAGCACCGTTGATATCAAAGACCTGTTTTTTGCTGCTCAGGGGGATGAACACTCACATAAAGCCTGGACAATTCTAACCTCATATCGGTTGCCGAGGACAGTCCTCGCCGCTTTGGCAGGAGCGGGACTAGCCTCTGCGGGCGTCGTGTTCCAGGGGGTTTTAAGAAATCCTTTGGCAGACCCATATCTAATTGGAATCGCCGGCGGTGGTTCTCTCGGGGCAGTGACATCAATAGTTCTGTTTGGTCAAGGACGGATTCTCAGCACTTCTCTTTTCGCATTCCTCGGTAGTCTAGTCGCAGTAGGGCTCGTGTACGGTCTAGCTGCAGCCAAAAGGGGCGCAGCCTATATAAATACCATTATATTGGCTGGAGTGATTGTAGGTGCGCTCATGAACGCACTTATGCTGCTTCTGATATCTATTTCAGGCTCGGATGAAATGCAGAGGATACTATTTTGGCTCATGGGAGATTTCAGCTTGGCGGATTATCAGAAAATCATGATTGCAGGCGTCGTAACTGGGTTGGGTTGGTTGGCAATATATTTAAATGCCAACCGGTTAAACGTTCTGATAAGCGGCGATGATACCGCACACCATCTCGGCCTTAATGTATTCAGGGCAAGGACTTTCTTTATTGCCACAGCGGCATTAATTACCGGCACAATCGTCAGTGTCTCCGGTACGGTCGGGTTTGTGGGTTTGGTGGTTCCTCATGCTATGAGGCTACTTATTGGATCGGACAGCCGAGTACTCCTTCCAGCAGCCTTTCTTGGAGGAGCAGCTTTTCTTGCTGCGTCGGATTGCGTCGCCAGGGTTGTGGCCTATCCGGTGGAATTGCCGGTCGGGGTCATAACTGCTCTGACCGGGGCTCCTTTCTTTCTCTATCTTCTCGTGAAAAAATGACCGACAAAGATGAAAGACGATCTTCTCGAATGCAAGGAAGTGCTTTTCGGATATAACGGCCATACTGTGCTGAATGGAGCCAGTTTAACTGTATCGCCGGAGGACTTTGTCGGCGTGATCGGCCCAAACGGTGCGGGAAAGTCCACCCTGATAAAGATCATGAGTGGACTCATCCGGCCGCTTCAAGGCCGGGTCACCTTTGGTGGTAGAGATCTTGCATCCTTGTCGAGACGAGATGTGGCAAAAAAAATGGCTGTAGTTGCTCAAGAAGAGACATCAGAATTCGGTTTCACTGTCAGGGAAGAGGTAATGTTGGGCAGAGCGCCGCATCATGGAGGATTGTATTTTGAAAACCGTTCGGACAGGACAATTGTAGAAGCGGCAATGGAGAAAACGAGAGTGGCCCATCTTTCTAACCGTAGAATCGAAGCCTTATCGGGTGGAGAGAGGCAAAGAGTGAGAATCGCTCGAGGCATTGCACAGCAACCTAAGGTACTTTTGCTGGACGAGCCGACAAATCATCTGGATCTGTATTCCCAAATATCTTTGATGGAATTGCTGCGCGAAATCAACAAAGAAGGACTTTCAATTCTTCTAGTTTCACATGACATCAACTTTGTGGCCGAATCATGCGATCAACTGAACATACTTCATAACGGCAACTTTAGATTCTCCGGCACACCCCGTCAAGTGATTACTCCGGAAAATTTGGCGGCATCTTTCAGAATAAGGGCGCTGGTCGATACGAATCCTGTCACTGGTGCTCCTCGAATGACCCCGGTTGGAATATTGTAATAACTGGCTCCCGAAGTGAGATGACACCAATCGGTAAAAACCCACTCTGAGGTGTCATCGAAGTACTCTGAAAGATCAGCCAGGAAGTACTGTCTCCTCTGGGCGCTCTCCGTGATCCGCTCAATTAATGAACACCTCGCAGGTGAGCGTTTGACGATTCCATATCTTTTCTCGGACCGCTGCGTCCCTGCGGAGGTCGCACGGGTTGTGATTGCATACGGGGCATTCGGGTTCGCCACATAGATCCAAATGAATTAGAACTTCTGACGTCCCGCCGAACTTTTGAGCAAAAGCCCGTTCCAACTCCTTAACCTCATGGTGAGCGGAAGTTGGTGCTCCGAGAAATGTATGTTAACGCATGAACGAGATCACCCGCCGCTGCTGAGGCGTTGTCATTCCGAAGCTACCTGTTTATGTTTTCGTAGAAAAGGCTCCAGAAGGTCTATGGGAATCGGAAAGATTATAGTTGAGTTCTTCTCCGCAGACACCTCCACCAGAGTCTGGAGAAACCTAAGCTGCAGTGCCGTCGGCTCTTTGGCGATGATGACCGCTGCTTCTGCAAGGCGTGCGGCCGCTTGATATTCTCCTTCAGCGTTGATGACTTTGGCTCTCCTCTCCCTTTCGGCTTCTGCCTGGCGAGCGATTGCTCGCTGCATCTCCAACGGCAGGTCTATCTGCTTGACTTCCACCATGCTGACCTTGACGCCCCATGGCTCAGTGTGCCTGTCCAGTATTTCTTGGATTTGGAGGTTTATCTTGTCCCGCTGAGCCAGCAATTCGTCGAGTTCTGATTGGCCGCAGACGCTTCTCAATGTGGTCTGTGCCAACTGCGAAGTTGCATACAGATAGTTCTCAACATCGATGACGGCTTTGGTAGGCTCTATGACTCGGAAGTAAATGACCGCGCTCACCTTTACCGAGACATTGTCGCGTGTGATAACGTCTTGGGGAGGCACGTCCAAGGCAATGGTCCGAAGACCCACCCTGACCATTCGGTCAATAATCGGAATCAGTATAATGATGCCTGGCCCTTTGTGATCTATGACCCTGCCAAGCCGAAATATGACTCCTCTCTCGTACTCGTTGAGTACCTTGATGGCCATGAACAGGAAAATGATGACCAACAGAATTATGATCCCAAGCTCATACATCGGCACCCTCCTTCATTTGAAAAGCTGTATTTTTGAAACTCGATCCGCTCTTGTCTCAGCGTTTACTGGCACCCCCATTGTCTCACATGAAATCCGCTCGCCAGTTAGGGATCAAATCCTTACCATGATAGCGAACATCAACGGGAACATACGCGGCGTATGCCATAGAGTCAGTTGAAAATATCTCAAACGCTATCCGACTCAGTTCTCTTGGCCGGTGCAATCGACGTTTCTTGGAACGTCACAATTGTTCAAGCGAAATTTGCACGCATGCCTCTCAACAACCAAGGTGACATTTGCGGAGCTAAAGGCATGATCAGCTCCAGTATTTACATGCCTCTTCTCGTATTGAGAGACATCACCGAATCTCGGAATCTCCTGTTTCGGTCTTTTGTGCGGGGGCTCTTGCAGCCGGACCATCAACCACTGCTGAGTCATATTCTTGCCGAAGTGGATCAGTGCCCTGCACAAGACTAGCAAGGAGACATAGATGCGGGATTTTAAGTGTATGGCACTATTTTAGCATGTGAGCTAACACTTGACAACATCTTTCGCCGATCTAAAGAACGAGTTTTTTGCCACTTACAGGGCAAACAGTCATAGTATTTCTTCCTTAAAGTTCACAGTGGATGCCAGAAAGATGTATCGCTTGGAGAAATGCTGGGAAATCAAGGAATGTCATATCAAAGAAAAATGTCCAGTGTTCCCTCACTTTGGACGTTCCTGCTCGCTAATTAGGGGAAAACTTGGACCATTATTCATTAAGGAAGAAGACACCAATTGTCATGAAACCTGTGAATCGTGCGAAGTCTAGCAATGGCACGTGGCATTTCTACAAGCAAGCCCGACCTGACCTGCCCCAATAGTGCAATCATTCATATTCTGCATTGATATAGTCCGAGAGCTACTACTTTACATAAGATTTTAGGGAGGTTGAGGGGGTTCCTCTTGGAAGATTTCATTTCTTTTTCCAGTAGTGTAGATTACTGAATCGCTGGCATCTCGACCGTCTTCAGATTAGAAAGCAAATGAGTCCATGGCACTTTCAAGGCTGTCGTGAATTTTGAGGAGCCTGTTAAGCGTACACTTTTGCAGGAGGCTCTATGGACAATCTGCTATCTGTTTCTGACGGAAATAAATAGGCATCCACTATGTCCGATTACTTCTTGATTATGTTTACCCGTTTCATGGGAAGCGTGTCGCTGATTGCTATGATGGTTTTTATCTTCGTAGGCTCACTGAACCTGGTCAACCTAGAGGTCGGAGAATCTGCGGCACTTTTATTGAATTCTTTTCTCTCAATCGGTTTTTTCATTCAACACAGCGGGATGATCAGAAGATCGTTTGAACGCTGGTCGGCCCAATTCATTGACAAGAAGTACCAAGGCGCCTTATTCACGATATCCTCCAGCATCGTGCTACTACTGCTCATAGTGTTTTGGCAGAAATCCAGCTATACACTGGCTTCTGCACACGATGGTCTTCGTTGGCTCCTTCGGGCAGTATACGTCATGTCTGTTTTGGGTATATTCTGGGGAATCCGGTCTCTGGGTTCGTTCGACCCATTTGGACTCGTCAGAATTCTAGGAGGTATGAACGGTACTACGGTAACACCGAGTCGTTTAAGGGTCCGCGGCGCATATCGGTGGGTACGGCACCCGCTGTATCTATTCTGCCTCTTGATGATTTGGTCTTGTCCGGATCTCACGGCCGATCGCTTGCTGTTCAATCTCTTGTGGACCGCATGGATAATTGTTGGGACAATTCTGGAGGAACGAGATCTCGTGACGCTATTTGGTGAGGATTATCGGGTCTATCAGAGCGAAGTACCGATGCTGATTCCAAACCGAATACCTCCATCTCGATGAATGGGATAATAAGCATTCCAGAGCTTGTTCGTCAACTTTCTCCAAAGACCTCTTTGCATGAGTATTACTCTGCATGATTAGCGAATAATACTGCGGGCAGCCCAGCTGTCATCTGTAATTCCTTTTTTGCACGGTGGAGTTCAACGTAGTTTTGAACCTTTCTTCAACTGTAATGAAGTGACTAAACTACTGAATTGTTTTAAAACAAAGTGTATATTGTCTCAATAAGTTATCAACTTGGCTCTCGATTGTTGTAAGAAGAAAACAGCCGCCAGATCCCTAACGACCTAGAGGGAAACCAAGATCTCTGCCGAACTGAAGCATCTGATCGAGAATTCCCGCTCCCACCACTTGACGAAACGGGTTCTCCGTGACGCATGGCGCACTGGCCGAACGCTGTGCCGTGTTTTGGGCGCTTTGAGTCCGGTCTCTTTCGGAGATATTCGACATTTCCATGAACCGGTTGTACGCAAGCCACCTCTGCAGTTCACACATATCGCCCATCTTGATGTAACCAAGATTTCGCAGGTCTATCCGTGCATTACAATCTGAATCGGCCATCCTAAACTCAATCACATCTCCGGGTAAGACGAGAAAGAGTTCACGGAGTCTCACCTGCGAGGCCTCTATCATTCCTTGGTCCTTTTGTTCCCAGGACCCGTTGAAACTGAAATGCCGGTAGGTAAAGAACCGTCTTCGAAAGGAGGCTTCGTCAGCCCTCCTGTGCAGAATCGCCACGATGCCCGGACAGGAAGCGCGAAGACATACCCCGCCTGCATAACCGAGCTGGACAGGTTCGTCCAGGCAGCTTATCTCCAAGGCGCACTCAGGGCGACGATTCTCAGGAGCAGTCCTGCAAGAACTGCCGGGTCCGGCAACAGTCCCGGTTGGGGAAAACTGGGCCCACGAAGGAACAGTCGATACAAGGATGACGATGAAACACCACAGAACAGTCATGTTGTCACACCTCAGAACTCGTACCGAAGTCCTCTGTTTATTATCGCTCATGGTACTGCTCATAATCTGCCCTCCCTACCAATAGGCGTCGAGCTTCCTCGAATCCATCCGCCGATATTTGCCACTGCACCAAGGCCCTCACTGGCTGTGCCATAGAGTCTTTGCTGCATACGGCTTAGGTCCGCCGCAGTGGGAAGCCGCATTCTGTGGAAGTCCGTGTTCGCCTTTACTCCGAAATAGAACGTCCGACCTGCATTCGGATACCACAGAGGCTTACCGTACAAGGTTCCTTGAAGGGCATACTGCAGGTCGGAAACATTGTTCACCCCAAAATAAAGCGTTGCTATATCGTCAAAAAAAGTTTGGGAAAAAGCTATGTCTCCCCACTTTGCCGTCTCGAGATCCGGCCATTCGTTGAAAATATCATTGATCATGAAACGGGTTCCCACGTAGTGGTAGCTGAGCAGTGCGGAAAATCCCCACTCCTTGTTCTCGTAGGCGAGAGACAAATTGACCATCTGAGCAGGGTTCTCCGTGAGCCACTTGTCCTCGGTTGTCCTGCGTTGAGCATCGAAGGGTTGCCAGTTCGACCTGAAGATGACTTTCTGTTTCGTAAAATTCCCCTTGAGGGTCCACCGCGGGGTCAATCTGGCAAAGGCCTCCAGTTCCAAGCCGGAATGGGACACCAGGGGAACGTTGAGGTTTCGGTTGGAAAAAGGAACTAGGGGATATGCGGGGTCAGGGCCCCAATAAATCTCGTTGTCCATATCCATTTCGTAGTAGGTCAAGCCGGCGTAGATATTTCGGGTGAACCAGTGCCTGATGGCGTATTCCTGGAGGGTGCCCTCCTCGGGGTCCAGCAGCCAAATCGGATCCGGGTTACCACCCCAGATTGTGGGTGGATAACCCAAGTTTATCATGTCATCGAAATTGGGGAAACGATAGGTTCTTGAGTGTTTGTAATAGAGGTCGGAACCAAGTTCCCTGTTGTAGACCAGGCCCACGCTGTACTGGGAAGCGCTCTTCCTGGCATCTATCCTACCTCGAATCGGACTGACAGTTGGAGAATTCAGTGCCAGAAGGTCAGGCAGATCGTAGTTCTCGATTCGGTATCCGAGTCCTATGATCACCCTGTTCCACAAGCGTGTCTGATTCATGAGGTAATAGCTCAGGCTCTGTCTGCGACCTTGTTGTTGCATATTCACGCTCAGACTTGGCGACCGACTCGTGCCATCGAATGCCCTTGCCACTCGAGTAAATTGTCCGTCGGCATGATCATTTCCAAGCACGAGATCGTTTCTCAAGATCCCTGCTTCGTCGGTTCTACTGTATTTGAGTATGAGCCAGACATCTGTCCATCTTTGATCGCTCACCGCAAGGTCCGTAAACATTCCTCGAATGCTCCGGTCATACCTCCTTGCCGTAGCGGTAACATCGAGGTTTCCTAAGGCCCCACCTGTGTAATGGAGCTTAGCTATGGTCATGTTGTCCCGCCGCTCCTCAGAAAAATTGTCGAAAGGCCTTAGCCCAAAAGCGTCTAAACTGATGCTTCTCGTGTCTCTGGATTCCCATCTAGCTTTGTCAATTGCCTCAGAGCTTCCGAGCCTTTGGTCAGAAATTAAATGGGATATGTCGAAGGTGAGTCTAGGGGTTATCCTCCAGTTGAGGCTGCCCTGAACATTGGTCAGCGCCCACGGTCCTGTTCGGGTTACGGGCTCGGGGTAGTCGTTGTTGCCGTAGTAGATGCGCCATCCTTCCTGGGAGTACCGACCCATGAAAATCCCTGCCGCCAAGGATTCACGGACTAAATTGGCGGCAACCCATTCCCTGTCGGTTCCCCAGGAACCGCCTTCGGCGCCGAAAAACAATCCCGGATTCTGGCGAGGCTTCTTCATGATGATATTTAGCGCACCACCGATGGATTTGTCGCCAAGAGGTATGGTAGCGTCTCCGCGAGTTACCTCAACCCGTTCGATGAGTTCCGGGAATATGAAGTTAGTGTTCGCCTCCGTTCGGGGAATGTTGAGGTTCACTCCGTCGAGGAGGAGGGAGACCCTATTCACTGATTCATTGGAGAATCCTCGGATCACGACCTGCGCGTCAAATGGATTCCCTGCGAATCCTGAAGACCAGAGTCCAGGCTGGCCTTGAACGACTTCGCTCAAGCCGCCCTTTCCCTGGGCATACACGCCCCGGTTGTCCACTACGCTGATTGATGAGGCGACGGTGGCAATATTAGCCGGAACTCCCGTACCGGAAATAACTTCGCTTTTGGTCAGCGAGTAGTCGGAAAAGGGCATTCCCGATGGAGTAGACTGATCGTACCCAAAACCGCCTTGCTCTTGGCCGGAGGTTTGTTGAGCGGCTCGCCTTTGAGTCGAAGACGCTTCAATCTCCACAGGAGGCAGTTGTGAGGGGGCCGATATTTCCTGATCCTGTTGCGCAAAAAGGTCTGTGACGAGAAGCGGCAGCCCACCTGCAACCGTCGCCAGGAAGAACAAGACAGTTAGGGCGATATTCCTTAATATTTCCTGAAGCCGATCATCCCGATCCAGAGTCAGCCCTGACAGCACGAGGCGTTTTTTCCCCTTATTTTTCATGATCCCTACCTCTCGGACTGCAAATCCCCCAGGAAGCGTCCGTCGGTTGCGATTCGCCAGGGGAGAGAGAGAATGCCCATGAGGAGGCTTTGATGTTCGAGAGGAGGGAACTGGTATTCCGACAGCAGTGCCGGCGGCAATTGAGGCACGTGTGGAGCTGTGGACCCCACTCCAGGCAAAGGCGCGACCGCAGGTTCCACCGGACGGTAGCTGCAAATAGGCAAACATGGTGTTGGAACTGAGGTCCCTCCAACCGGTCGAGGACAGTTTGGAGAGCCGGAAACATTCTCAGAAGAAGCTGGGGGGAACAATAGTTCCAGCATTCTGAAAGGCGCTGCTACAGCCGCTCCTAAAAGACCGACGGAATAGGCGACAATCGGTCTCACAGGGCCTGCATCCCTAATCTCGACAGGGACGCGCTTTGCGCCTGATTGAAGCTCTGGTCTGACGATGACCTCTACCCTGACTGGAGTAGAAAGAGTCGGCCTTCCTCCGGCAGGAGGACACACGGGAGTGAGGCCCCTAGTAGTGTCAGAATAGGGAGAGCATGCAGGAGTCGACGAAGGTATAGGCACATTGACGTTAATCGTCCGGCTAGCCGGTTGAGGGGAGGTAGGAATCTCACCATAACTAACGGGTTTACACCCTTGGGAAGCAAAACTACCTGCGTGTGCGGTGTAGGCAATCCACACAATAAGCCCTGTTATCGTAGTAATAGCTATGGCCGAAAAGAACCTTCTCATGAGCTTGTCTCCCCTTGGCATCAAAGCCTGTAAATATAAGGGATAATGAACACCTAAAATAAAAACCCTCCCGCCTCTTTTGGTTAGGCGGAAGGGCATGAGTTCATACTCCCCTTCCTGCCCGCGCAGGATTGTATGGGTGTCGGAACAGCCCGGGTGTTCTGGCTTCCGCTTCATCCTATTGCCCGCGCCTTCCCGATATGACGTATCAGTGGCTTTTTTGCGGGCGTCGTCAGCGGTCACAGCTGCGGGGCAGCGACGGATTCAAACCGTCTTCCCCGAGGCATTTCCGTGTCTTCAGTGGTATTGATAGATCTGAATTACTCTAGCAAGATGGTGTCTCTTGTGTCAACTTTTTTTGCTTCTCATCAGCGACGAAGAATGAAGAGGAAGGCATGGGTAATGCACTGGTCTGGTTTCTTTAGACAGTTGAAAGAGATCTTTGATTGGTAAGCTGCTTGTTCATGCTGCTACCTGGGTGGGGGTAAGGTGGTTTAGTAAAACGTATCCGGAGTTCTTCCGCAAAGTTTAATGACTCCTATGCCGGTACGGTAACTGCATTCCTTGGACGAACTTGTACCTTTTTTTCTATCTCCGCGGCCTTCTTTGCATTGGTCACATCAAGGCATACTTTGCCTGGAGGTTCATCCAAAGCTGTGGGGTAGTCCCGAAGTACCGAGCCAAGCGCAGGGCAGTGTCTACAGTGATGCTGCTTTTCCCCGTAACTATGCGGTTGATGCGGCCTGGATCTACATCAAGAGCTTCGGCCAACTTATTCTGGCTCAATCCCAACGGCCCCATGTATACTTCCAGCAGGATTTCCCCCTGATGTATGGGTGGATATATGATGTCGGACATGATGCTGTCTCCATAGTGTTGCACACTTCATCGCCTCTTTTAGTTTCCCTATCCTTTTCCTCCTTGATCATTGTTTCAGTTAGGTCTGTGTCAAATCCTTTACCATCTCGGTTCCCAATCGGAACGCCTTCTTGTTTATTTCCACCCTTTCAGGCGACATATAGTCGATAATGGCTTTTTCTAGTTTCTTTTCGGTGACTGGAAGCAGGCCGGCACCTGCCGCGGCTCCAATAAGGATAATGTTGGCAAGAATTGGGCTGCCGAGTTCCATGGCTTTTTCCGTGGCCGGCAGGAAGTAACACTTTTTGCTCAGAGAACGAATCCGGTACATCAGTTCATCAATCGGAGGGTAGGGCATATGGCCGCTTATCACGTCCACGGGATACACGGGACGGGTGTTTACCACAGCAATGGTCCCGGGATTGCCGAACTGTCCGAGAACTCGCGCCGCCTCGCTGGGCTCCAAAGCGATTACGAGGTCAGCACATTTTGGAGGGATTAACGGTCCGTACTGTCGATTTTTCGATATCCTGAGGTGGCTCATTACCGATCCACCTCTCTGGGAAGCCCCGTACGTCTCGCCTATGGTCACCTTGTACCCGAGTTCCACCATGATAGACCCGATGAGCTGCGATGCTAAGACGTTTCCCTGACCTCCGACTCCCGTTACTATAAGATTGTAAGGGTCTTTTGTCATTCAAGGTGTCTCCTTGAAAATGGCTCCAACAGGACATACATCCGCACAGACTCCACAGCCTGTACAGATGGCTTCATCTATCTCGGTCTTGCTAAGGGCAGTATTCCATTTGAGCCCAGGACATCTGAAAACCCGGGTGCATAGGCGGCTGCATCCGCAATCTTCACCAATACACTTGTCGGGATTTACGCTAACTTTGTTTCGTTTAGAAGACTTCCTGCCTCTTACGAGGGCGCATTCCTGCCTAAGAATAAGGACCCTGGCCGATTGTTCCTGAAGCATATCGTATATCGTAGAACACGTCTCCTCAAGGTCAAACGGATCTTGAATCACTGTTTTCAACCCCAGTGCCCGGCAAATCTCCTCGATAACAACAGGATGAGCTAAAGCCCCTACAGCATTCACGTCACTCCCAGGATGAGGCTGGAACCCTGTCATTGCGGTAGCGTTGTTATCCAACACGATAAGAAGGAAGTTGGAAGATTGATGAAGCCCGTTGATGAGGGCCGGCACGGCAGCATGATAAAAGGTCGAGTCGCCACAAACAGCGATAGCAGGCTGTGAGGCCCCTAGTCGGTCAAGAACTCCAAAACCGCAGGCCATGCCTATGCCGGATCCCATTGCATGAAGAGTCTTGGCCTGATTAAATCCAGTGGGCAGGACCGCGAGAGCATAGCAGCCTATATCCCCAAACAGCACCCCATCCCTTCCATCCAGTTTCAAAGCTTTTTTAATAGCCCAATAGGAAGCCCTGTGAGGACAACCTGCACAGAAAGCCAACGATCTCGGTGGACAGTAGTTCTCAAGAGCATCTCTTGCCAAATCAAGGTAAGATTGGTCCGGTTTAGGAACCTTCGTTCCAGTCAGCTCTGAAATAATCCGTATCACCAGTCCAGGACTTAGTTCGCCATAATCCGGCAGTGTGCCAGATTTCTTCCCCAGGAAAGTGATCCTGGGAAGCTCCATGTTGTGGTCTGCGAAAATCTCTTTGACATTGTTTTCCAAAACTGGATCTACTTCTTCGATAAAAAGGACTCGAGGAGTTTTTTTCAAATGTTCCAGAATAATTTTCTCAGGCAGCGGCCATGTAGTCCCGATTTTTAAAATACCCACTTTCTCTTCGAGTCCTAGTATGCTTACAGCCTCCTGGGCAAAGAGTTGACCAGCCCCACAAGTTATGATCAGTAATTCTGGATGCCCAGGGCCTTCGTAACTGTTAAAATGGGAACCTAGGAAAAATTCGCGAGCTTGATCGAGTCTTTGATGAACAAGCGGATGGGTTACAGAAGCGGGCAAAGCGGTCAACGTGTTCGACGTGTCGAAGTGTGGAACTGCACGGGAACGGGGGAGCAGTCCCAGTATCACGTTACCACGGGCATGGGATATTCTCGTCACGCTCCGAATCATACAGACATTGCTGATTCTTCGCGAAAGGTCGAAAGCAACTCGCACCATGTCCTTGGCTTCTTGAAACGCAGCCGGTTCCATCAGCGGAAGATCAGCCAGCTTGGCGTATATCCTGGAATCCTGTTCATTTGTGCTTGATATTCCTGAAGGATCGTCGCAGACAACCAGTACGAGTCCTCCTCGTATTCCTGTCAGGTTAAGGTTGAGCAAAAAATCGGAGGCTACGTTCAGGCCGTTTTGCTTCATGGCCACAAGAGCGTTTAAGCCTGACACGGCTGCAGCGGCCGCTACTTCCAGTGCGACTTTTTCGTTGACCGACCATTCGACGTATATTCCCAGTTCCGTGGCCACTTCGGCAAGAGAACCAATAATCTCCGAAGAAGGATTTCCTGGGTACGCTGCAGCTACACTTATGCCTGCCTCGATGGCGCCTCGAGCTATAGCCTCGTTGCCCATCAAAAGGACTTCTTTGCCGGGCGCGTCCATGCTGATTATAGACATGTCTCCAAAACTCCTAGAATCAGTTCTGTCTTTCTGATGCACGTTTCATTTTGTTCAAAGATGCTGCTTTTAAGTGTTCGAGATTAGCCTGTGGAAAAATTTCAATTTCAAGTCTGCCTTCTTCTTCGGCTCGTCTAACGAGATCTTGACCGATCTCCGTCCTTGTAATCAGAGTGTTCCAGCCCGGTTTCCCCTCGTACATTCCGACAGAAATATCAGCGAATTCCGACGTCATATCAGGACAATTCCAACATGATGCTTGTATCATGGGTCTGAGGTCGTCCAAAGAAATACTCTGAAATCCGATCTCGGTTTCCAGTTCCAAGGAGTTGGCGGGCGGGGGTGGAATATGTATTTTCTTTATGAAATTGACATTCAAGCGTTCCGATAGAAAAGAGATGAAATCGCGACTCGAAAAAGCCCAGTTACAGAAAAGCCCGAGGACTACCCTGATGCGTTTTTTCAAATCCTCTTTTTTCAGATCATACATGCCCATCTTGCGTATCGAGCGTACCTGACAGGGGAGCCCCACAACACCGATACGCTGAAATCCGCGGTCAATAGCCTCTCGCAATGCGGACATAGAATGAGCCCCCACATACTTTGAACCAGCGCAGGCGAGGATGTCACGAACAGTGAGAGCCACTACTCCATGAGGATAGGACTCTTTTGGATTAACACCCGTCAGTACGGCTGAGTCGATAAATCCATCTTCTAGAGATTTTACCATCAAGGCTGTTACGGTACCCCCCCCTTGACCGAGGGAAGCTATTTGTGGATCTTTGGACCGGGATGCCACTATGGTTCCGGTAAAGCCGAGTCCACCTGATTGGTGAGGCAATCCGAAGACATAGCCGCTAACTTTTTCAGCATCAAATGCTGTCATTGGACAATAAGCAAAGCATCGCCCGTGTTCGACCGCACACCTGTCCAGCATCACAGTCTTACCTCTAAAAGCCATCACATACGGGCAACCACCCACACAGGCACCGCAAGCCGAACACAGGCCCGGCTCAAGTACACGGCGACTGAGTTCATCTAATCCATGGACTATCATTTTTCGCACCATACTGATAAAATGAATACCCCTGTCGCAACTATGCTCGGGAAATTTGTTCAAAAAAAGTTACATGGAAGAACTTCTCGTAGTTGAGGGTCATTATACCTGAAACTGCTGTTAAAGGTATTTTTTTGGCGCCTATTCTTGGATACAGGGTTGAATGTAATCTTCCCATGCCCCTTTTCAAAAATTGGATGTTATAGTATGTAGCAGGAAATGGAACATCTACGGCCCCTCATTTGTCTTGCATGCTTTTGAGCTTTGTATAATGCTGTGAGGACCAGTCGCGGACCCGAACATAACGGGTGCGGCTGAAGACAATGGGAAGAGAAGTAACCGCGGTCTCTTTATCTAGGCCTTGGCGGAGTAATTAAGCCATAACACGGTGTTTGTTATGATATTTTCTCTGCAGAGACGTTTTCTCGTATTCATGTTGTTGCCGGTGACAATCATAGTAGTCTCGGCCGGGTTTGCCGGATTTTTTTACACTAGATCCTACCTTTTGGAGCAATGGTCGCTTTCTACCCAGTTCAAGCTGGAGGATGCCGCCCATAAAATAAGTATGAAACTCGATGAGAAACTTCAAATTATCAATCTCATTAGTAAAGCCGAAGACGTGCCTGACGGAGGTCTTACTCAGGCTTTCCTTATACAGCAATTGACCGAAAAAGATGGAGTTCGTTTCATTGAAATAGACCTTCCTGGGGCATCAACCGATCCTTCCGTGCAGTCAGGGATCGACCCGAATGATTACGCTGCGGGGATAGTTGATGGTCTTTACACTATGGAACTCTGCGGCGACTTAGGGTTCTGCGCTCCGATAATGGATCCAGGTGCTTTGGATCGTTCGCTAAGGATTGTGAAGGTTCTTGGGGATACAGACAGTGAAACTGCCAAACGTCTCATTGTGAGGATCAGTTTTGACTCATTTCTTGAGCCGATCAGGCAAATGAGCCTTTGGGAGGGGAGCACACCGTTACTTGTTACCAGTACCGGCCAGTTCCTTGCGGCTGACGATAAAGCCTTCTTGGACAGGAAGCGATTGGGTGATAATGGAGACGATTTAGAGATAAAAGTCCTCAATGAGATTCGGAGCAAAGCCTTTGGGAAAGTTTTTGGGAAAGGACACCCACCCGAAGTCGTAATTGGCTTTTACAAGATACCTGCCATCAACTGGTACATTATCCTTATCTCTAAGGGCAGTTCCATAATGGAACTGATTGTACGGTTTCGTTTCTATTATGCGATTGCCGGTTTTGCGGCCCTGGTAATGGTTCTGCTTCTCATAAGACTGACAACCCGTTCAGTTGGCCGGTCCATAGCTGAAATCTCCCGCGCGGCTGCCAGGGTCAGCAACGCTGATTACACTCAAAAACTTTCGGAGGAGAGGTCTGACGAAATAGGTGAACTTAATCGTAGTTTCAACAAAATGATGGAAGGTCTGAAAAAGAGAGACCTGATAGAGAAAACATTCGGACGCTACGTGGACAAAACCGTGGCTGAAGAATTAATGAGCAGGCCGGAGGCTCTCAGGTTGGGTGGAGAAAAGAGAACCGTTACCATCATGATGTCGGACCTGAGGAATTTCACCCCTATGTCAGAAAAACTCCAGCCCGAAGTTGTCATCAAGATGCTGAATAGATATTTCGGCCGCATGATAGCTGTGATTGAACGTTACAAGGGCATCATAGTAGATTTTTACGGAGATTCTATCCTGGTGTTTTTCAATGGTGCGGAGGCTGATGTATCAAAGAGAGCCCTGGATGCGGTCAAATGTGCTTTAGAGATGCAAGCGGAACTTTCGGGGTTTGTCAGAGAAAATCTGTCGAAGGGATTGCCTGTAGTCACCATGGGGATAGGTGTACATACCGGTGAAGTCGTAGTGGGGAACATCGGAACGGAGACCCGTGCAAAATACGGGATTGTAGGATCCGCAGTCAATTTGACGGATCGCATTCAATCGACCGCTGCCTCCGGCAAGGTAGTCATTTCACAACAAACGTATGAAACAATCAGCGATCAACTGCAGGTATCATACGAATTCAAAGTTTGCCTCAAGGGTGTAGAAGACCAGAAGAATCTCTATGAGGTTGAAGCGGTAAACACTGAAAGCGAGATCGCTCAAGTTCAGTAAACTATGCCGGCGTAACCAACGAAACTCGAGCTGGGCATAACGTCGTAGCTGGTGTAATATTCCACGAGAAGGCCGTGTTTAACTCCTCGGAGCGACTGCGCTGCAATGACAGAAGCGATTGGGCCTGCAGAACAGGTATTATGCCTTAAACGTGAGTCTCTCAGCAGACCCACGGCATCCATGGCCAACGCGTGATCGATGAGAGAACGGTCATTATCATCCTTCACCCATTTGACGGCCGGCACTCCTGTCCCATGCGAGGTGAAACCGTAATTGGGTCCGTAATGAGTCAAGTCTGCGGAACCAATATACGCAGCAGTCAAACCTTTACTGCGCAGAAGAGCCTCAAGGGCTGATCCGAGTTGGATTGATCCTTCAGACGACGGTGAATGAACTGCAATCACCGATGAGTCAGGGAAAAAGTGCTTCACGAGAGGAAGCTGAACTTCCACGGTGTTGTCTGAATAGTTTCTGGGTGCAGCAACAGCGAGGCCTTCCCTCACAAGATCTTTTGACGTTTGGGTGTCCAGGGTTAGAGGCCCCATAGGAGTCTCCCAGGATTCCTCGGTATAGATGATCGGGTCGCTTCCTTCTGACAAGTGCCCACCGTAGATTACAACTCGATCAGGCTGAAGGGACTCGGCTATTGCGTTTATAACCCGTGCTGCCGCCCTGCCCGAAAAAGTCCAACCTGCGTGTGGAGCTATCCCCCCTGTCCAGTGCCCCTCAGGCGCAGAAAAACCAGAGAGAAACGCCCTTATTTCTCGGAGGCATTCATTGGCTGAAACCGGATACCAGCCTCCAGAGAGGGCTCTCTTTCGCGTGGTCATTTTTATTACCTCATCAGCACGTCTTCAGAGTTGTCTGAGCTTGTTTTTAGAAAGTGGTTCCAACCATCCTTATCCCTCATTGTCCCCTGACGACGTACTATGGAACGGTCCTTCTTCGAATGACCCAGTCTACACCGTAATCATTGTCCTGATAATCAAGCTCAACCTCGGGTTCTTCGCGATCCATCACATAATCAGATTCTTGGAAATCAGGTTCATCGTCCCCAAGGTCAAGATCAAGTTCGTAGTCTTCTAAATCCTCCGGGGTGGCTGGATCTCGATATAATTCAGGCATCTTCACTGTGTTTAGGTTCATGTGATAAGTTTTGTCCCAAAAGAACTGTAATTCAGACCGGAAGAATGAACAATGCTTCAGCTTTCTGCATCCAAGCAGAGGGTTTTCTTTTTTTTGTTCGCATCGCCTAGCCTGATAATAATATAGCCACAGTATGCTTGAATTTCAAATAGGAAAATCAAGGACGAGTCCTTCTTTGGTAGGCAGATGATTTTACGTAAAATTGTGCAATGTGGACGTAACTGAGCGTCTTTTGGATTTTTTTTCTTGTAAAGAGAACAAATGTTCCCTATTCTCTGGATATGGGTATCACTGCTCGACAAAAAGAGATAATCGATTACATACAGGCCTTCCAATACGAGCAAGGATTTCCTCCATCTTTAAGAGAAATATGTAAAGCTCTGGGACTTCATTCTCCAGGTAGCCTGATCAAACATATGCGGTCTCTAGAGTTGCATGGGTACCTCAGTCGAATCCCAGACAAAAAGCGTGCATGGAAGGTGACATGTCTCCCCTCGCGCGTCTGTATTCCTCTCATTGGACAGATTGCGGCAGGCACACCGATATTGGCCGAAGAGAACAGAGAGGATGCTCTCCCGGTGGATCCGGGTCTTTTCGGGTCTCAGGATGCTTTCGCTCTACGGGTCCAGGGAGATTCCATGATAGACGCTCAGATCCGCCATGGTGACTTGGCAATCATAAAGCCTCAGGATGATGCCGAGAATGGCTGGATCGTCGCTGCCATGGTAGAAGGATTGGAAACTGAAGCTACCCTAAAGATTATTTACCGAAAAAACAGAGATGTTGAGTTGCACGCGGCCAACCCTCTTTATAGACCCTTGATCTTCAAAGGCGAGGACCAGTCCAGGGTGAGAATCCTTGGGAAGCTGATAGGGATCATCCGCCGCAAACCTTAGGCAATTGGCCCGAGGCAGAGCATGGACAATCGTACATTGAGGTCCAAAGTGCTAATTCTTTTTTCTAAGGAACGTTTACACCCACGGGACTTGTGCAAGATGCAGTTGCTTTAGGCCAAGAACTTTATTATAGGCGGGCACGGAGTGCCTTGCCCGCCTATCTGAGTGGGGAAGATCATCAGTAATTGCTGTCCAGAGGCAGGATTTCGTAGGCGTTCCGTACTTCCTGCCTTGTTGCCATTTCGTATTTCTGGAGACGCTCCTGCATCTCTTTAACGCAGGAACCGTCAGGGCAGTTCTTTGAGCCTAGTTCAATGGCCTTTCGCTGGTGTTCAACTGCCTTCTGGGCGTCATTTTGTCGGAAATAGGCCTCTGCGAGTGTCTCCTGAACGATTCCGTCTTTGCCTTCTGTCAACTCCATTGCCTTCTTGGCCAGTTCCATGGCCTTGTTAGAATCCTGAAGGCTTTCGTCAGGGCAGGTTAAGAGGAACCATGCTTTGTCCTGGAGGGACGATGCATCATTAGGCTTCAACGTTTCAATTTTCTTGAAGTCCTCACTTGCCTCTCGGCACTTTCCCATACGGCTGAGAATCCATGCTCTAAGCCGGTACGCTTCAACAAAATTAGGTTTGGACTGCAAGGCCCTTGTTGCATCCTGAAGTGCCTTTTCCTGATCTTGTAACCTGGAATAAATGTCGGCTCTCTGAGCAAAAGCCCAAGAATAGGCTGGATCAAGTCTTATCGCTTGTGAGAAATCCTTCAATGACTCGTCATTTTTCTTCATTACCTTTAGAACGATGCCTCTCTGTCCATAAGCCTGAGCACTATCAGCCTTTTTTTCAACCGCTATTCCGGCATCTTCCATGGCCTTCTGAAGATTCCCCAAATTCAGGTATGCCCTGGATCGCCCTATATAGGCTGCTGGATCCTTCGGGTTGGCTTTGATGGATTTATCGAAAAATGTTATGGCCTTGTCCCATTGATTCTTGGCCATAGCTTCATTGGCCGCGATAAGGTCCACGTTCTGTTTATCTTTCAAAACCTGCCCCCAAGGGAAGAAAAATATCGCCACAATGATGACGACGGCAATAATTGCTAGGCCAAAGAATGTGTAGGCAGCCGAGCCCTTTTGGTTTCCAAGGCTGCCTACAACAGGCGAGATACCTACGAAGTCCTTCATTTACATCACTCCTCAAATTGGCTTAGACATCATAGTTGGTCCGGATCATCACGGGATACCCACTTCTAAAGAATCCGGTAGATTGAGCACCGAGTGGCTTCAAACCAGCAAGTTTGTTTATTATCAGCGGGCGTAGCGTTAAGTGCCGGACATTTAATCTTGCTACGCAAGATTAAACTCTTAATATACCTCCCCATGCTATTAATGCAAGTTCTATATCGTTTCAGTGAATGATTGGAGCAGTTGAATAATCTGCTATCATAGGCTAGAATTGACTCTGGTGACTAGGATATTGACTCTTGGTGCGTTGACCAATAAAACGTCTGTTGAAGAGGGTCATTTAATTCAAGTTCTCTGTTCTATTGATGGAGGGGAGAGATAAGGGATCTATGGCTCGGGGGCGTGTGTATAATTCTCATTATTAGTGGGGTTGAGATCTTTGCAGCAGATGAATTTGCAGGAAAGCTGCAGCGAGTTGACAGGGAAACGGTTACTTTACTAGACATAGACAACAATAGTCTTGTTGTACGAGTGGACACTCAGATCCGACAGGAAAATGCTCATTACCTTGGTAAAACGGTAACAGTGGACTTGCTGAATGAAGACGGTGGATGCAGGGCAATCCGATTCCGTTCTTCACGTTAATGATGGAAGGATGCACTTTTTGTTGGTGACCTGTTCTCTCTTCAGAATGCACGAGAGCGGAGGACGTAAAGTATTCTTGAGATACCAGCAATTCATCCACATGAAACCAAAAAAAAATTCTGAAAGGGGAAAATAATTGATAAGTAGCATTTCTTATAGCAGATTTTATTCATATAATCTGAGAGTTAAGTGCTGATTCCAGACGAGAGAGAGGCAGGATCAGTCAAGAAAAAATTAGTTGCGTTCGGGGGAGAAAATACTGTAAACTGAAATTCTGTTGAGTATTTTGCCTGTCGATTTTTCACGAGGACCACGATTTCAAGTCTACGGTAAAGTGGACGGGTTTGAGGGGACCTGATTTCGTGAATGTGGGTCCGGAGGAGCATTCACCTTCCATCCGGGCAAAAATTCAAGGTAAGATAACCCGAATCATAATCCGGAGGTACCCATTAATGGAACGTAATGTGTGCGTAG
>Ga0007800_10000081_pt1 | contig 40824 bp, 57 predicted proteins | sample CryBogmetaGMA14M_FD_60366 | JGI IMG/M metagenome (GOLD analysis project Ga0007800, IMG submission 60366) | Freshwater microbial communities from Crystal Bog, Wisconsin, USA - MA14M | ecosystem: Environmental > Aquatic > Freshwater > Lake | place: Crystal Bog, Wisconsin, USA | collected 2009-07-06 | reverse complement strand
TCATCGAGGCAACCAATTATTTGATTCATGTGTTTCGTCAATTGCATCAACATTAGGTTGGATGCAACATGGAAATTGTTTTAATCTACAACAAAGAATAGGAGTAATATAATGGAAGGTGATGCTCAGAGATGCACAAAGAGACTTACATGTATGTGTGAGCAGTGTGGGATAACCTTTACTTATTATGCAAGTAATGCTCCAAGACGATTTTGTTCCCAAGGTTGCTATGGTCTCTGGTTGTCTATCAATAAAACTGGTAATAATAGTCCTTTATGGAAGAACAATAAAAAAGAGTTTGTTTGCAAAACTTGTGGAAAGATATTTTTAGACAATGAGTCTACAAATAGAAGTTATTGTTCAGTGCCATGCTATACCCCAGATATGATAAATAGAATTAAGTCCAGTTCGCGAAACACAAAACATGGGATGGCTAGAACTAAAGTGTACAAGCGTTGGGCTGGAATGATAGATAGGTGCAATAACCCCAACTCGCCAGGATATCATAATTACGGCGGTCGCGGTATTAAGGTTTGTGAACGATGGCATGATTTCAGAAACTTTTATGAAGATATGGGTGATTGTTCAAATACACTGTCTTTAGATAGAATAGATAATGATGGAGATTATTGTCCTGAGAATTGTAGATGGACGACACAAACAGAACAATGCAACAATACAAGACGAAACAAACATATTAGTTATGAGGGTGTTTCCAAAACACTAGCTGAGTGGGCAGACAAACTAAATATCAAATACCCCACAATGTTAAATAGATATAATAGAGATTGGACAACAGAAAGAATGCTTATTACTCCTAAGAGAGAATACAGGGAGATTTCGTTATGATAGGAAACGCACGGTATCTAAATAGTAAATTCGATTATGAGTATGTCAGGGATAACCAAGATAACTGGAGGGAGTACTATCAAACTCTCTATGATTCTAGATTGATTTGGGATAACGTGGAGTTAGTTGGCGAAGGTATCATTGATAATACTCATAGATTGATTCAATCACAAGACATGGAAACTCAGGAACCAATAACTATTCAACAGGAATTTAAACTGGATGAACACTGTAAACTTCTTCGTCTAGGATTCACTGTTGAAGAAGTAGAAGCAGCTCTGGCATCATAGGAGGAAACATGTGGGCTTTCATCTCTTGGTTAATCGGCTTGATATACAAGGTAAAGGGCAATCCTATTGCCACTGGAATCCTTCAGGCTGTGGGGGTTGCTATGTCAAAACTTCCTCCTGGTTCAGTAGCGAGTGCGTTTGAACTGGTGAAGTTGGCTGCGGCTGATAATCAACTTGATAGTTCAGAGAAGTTCAAGCTGGTAAGAGATCAACTGTCTAAGGACTATCCCGACATCGAAACTAACATGCTGAACACTTTGATTAACGCTGCACTAGAGGCTATCAGGAAAGGATTCGTGTAATGGTATTTGAGGCACTTTCATTTATGGGTTCTCACGGTTGGGTTTTAACCGCGCTAATTCTTGCTATCCTTGTCATTGCCTATGTTGTTTGGTTTTATCTCAGGAAGCAATGGCTACAGGCTGGAGTGTTCCTGGATAAATGGGATCAAATACTGTTACTTTTAGAATTAGAAATTGGCAACAGCAGTTCTGATATGAAGTTGTTGGAACAACTATTAGCAAAATTTAGAGAAGAGTTTAAATTGTATGAGGTAAATCATTCAACACTTACAAGGAAACATCAAGAGGAGGTTGCCAGAACAGCATCAGAGGAACACTGGAAGAATTGTCCGATTGAGCGTTGTCCTACTATGATGAAACTAACTAATCAGGTGGAAGAATACCGGCAATGGCTCCATGATTATACTGAGGAGACAAAATCAACGAGGGAATTAACGAGAGAATCCATCAATATATTAACTAATAAACTGGACTTTGTGACAGGAGAACTCCTTGTGACATTACGTGGTTTTTCAGTGACAGAAAAATGGGATGGTAAGGAACGGAGGGAGCAATAATGCCGGATCATGGAGTATTCAACAAGCATCTGGTGAACTCATTGATTGGATGGGTATTAGTGATTACGGCCACAGTTATCGTGTGTATGGTGGCTATAACATATTACCCTGGCTGTGATCCTGATGGGGATGCCTTGGTTAGGGCTATGTTGCTGCGTGTCCCTATGATGGCCTTGGGAATCATGATGTTACTGGGAAGTCTTATAGCAGCTTCCCTTATTATCCCTGGAGACGGCCTTCACATGATTGGGGAAGATCCACGGGCCCTTGCTATTATGATGGCAGCATTACTTATTGCTGTGAGTATAATATGCGCTTATTCCTGATTTTAGGGCTTATCCTTTCCTCTAACCTTGCCTATGGGCTAGGAGATCAATATGCCAAACCATTTAAACAGAACATTCAAACGATCATCAATGCTCATCCCAGATACGTATGGGGAGAAAGCACGAGAGAGTCCAGGGGTTTGGACTGTTCCGGGTATATCTTCTTGGGGGCTAAAAGGGCAGGTATGCCGGTATCGCGTACGACTTCTAGGAATATGCGGCGTGGCCTTGGTGGTTGGAATGGCGTTGATATCATGTTCCACTCCACAGAAGAACTGGACATCATCTGGTGGACATTTACCTCAGCAAGGCCAGATGGACACATCGGAATACTATGGAGAGACAGATCCGGATTACCCGCTGTCACTCATTCCAGTTCCACCCAAAAAGGTGTCGTGGTGGGATACCTTGAAGGAGCGTTATTCAGGGATATCTCAGCGATAAGAAGATTAATTATAGGGGATAAGAAACCATGAAAAAATATGGACTACTGATAATGGTTTTCATTGTGGCAGCGATTTACTCTACTCCGGCACAACAATTCCAGGGTTGCGGCCCTACTCCTAATGTGCCCACGGTTCAGCAGTCACAGTCTCAAACTCAAGCGCAGCAAATAGCTAAGCAAATTCAAATCATACAGGCTCAAGCTAACCATAGGGATTCTATGGCTAAGATTCAAACGCAGATGCAAATAAGTCAGTTGCAGAATTCTGGTAATCCACAGATGCAAGCTCAGGCTATGCAGGGGTTTCAACAACAGATACAGCAACTTCAACAGAGTTTTCAACAGATTATGCAGCAACTTCAGAGGCAACCATGACTCTTGGCATTGAAATACTTTACCTTTACCCAGATAATTTCATACATTTTTGGTGTGGGCTAATAGTGTGGATCTAAATGAACGAAGAGAATGACTACAACTTGTTCCCGCCCGTAGACACCTCGGGCTCGGGGAATTTCAGCGAGCAGGAGTTTATGGACTGGTATAAGAGTATCGCGGCTCAGCGTGGCTACGATCCTAACCCTTACGATCCGGAGCATCATTATGACTACAGAGGTGCTTATAATGCTGGGGCAGGCTATGACGAGACAGGCCACTGGCCCTCGACATTCAAAGATAAGGAGAATGAGCGACGATACCTCTCGGCTCAAGATCCTGGCTGGGAAACTCCACCGAGCCCTCATGACGAACTTCGAGATACGTCAACAGGTAAGCCTGCCCCCTTAGATCTTCCTCACATGTTCAACTTTCAAGCGCCTGGCAATAATCAGCCCGAACTAGGGCTGGAGGGTTTACCCGGGTTTCTGGCCGAAGAGACAACCTTCCCGAGGAACACCCAAAAGACTGATCCTCTCGGGGACAACCTTATTATGCCAGGAGACATGAGATACCTGTATGAACCCCCCAAGCAACTACCATTCCCATTGGATAAAATTCAGGGGATAAATAAATACCTCTTCGGGGATCCTGCCACCAGATGGCAACAACAGCAAGATGAGGCGTTGAACAAACAGAAGATGGAAAAGCAACTCAAAGAAGAAGAGCTTCAACAGAGGTATAGAGATTTTCGCAAGGAAACAGAGGACATACTTCTGCAATACAGGAAACCAACAGACTATATAGATAAGCCTGATCCTCTACTCAATCCCTACAAAGAGAACGATCCTTCTGTAAACATGGGAGACTCTCTCTTCAGATCACCTGTGCCCCAAGATCTTCCTGAGAATTATCCGAAGTTGGCACAGGGCGAGCCTTCTCTTCGAGGCAGAAGTTATGGCTAAAAAGATATATTCAGGGGCGAGAGATAACCCCACTGTTAATGCGTTTCACAACTTCACTATGTCAAAATACCCACAATCAATAGAAGACAGTTTAATGGGTTATTAGGTAGGAGCATAAAATGGATATACCTTACCGTGCCGGCAAAAAGAAAACCAACAAGATCTCCTTCCTGCCCAAGGCAGACAAGGCTCTACCCGAGGCCATAATGCCCTTCATAGAGAAGTACTTGCCAACACTGACAAGGAACCACAAGGGGCCGGACACTTGGGCTGCTCAAAAGGGCGGTATGATGAACCTCTCGAATGTGATAGGGAAGGGTAAAGGTAAAGGTAAATGAGCGAAATCATCATAGAGGCTATGCTCCCTCTATTAGGCCACGTTCCTGTAAATGGGACTGATGCCTATGACAGGACTTATACTGAATGGGATCTGTTGGATGAGGCAGGGTTTTCTATAGTCATTCCAACTGCGTATGTCGCGGGTGAAGATATTGTCATGGTAATGTCGGAGTCCAGTGCTTCGGCATCTAAGGGCCATAAATGGCAATATGAGGTAACGACTGGAGCCTTCTCAGCCACTTACAATGCTTCCTATACCTCTAGCTCAATAGCCTCTACTGTTGACACTCGATCCGTCACCATCTCTACCAGTGGGCAGGTAGGTGGGCACACTCTTGTTTCCGGGGATGTTGTCAGCGTCTCTCTCTCTCGTATTGCAGCGGACTCTAATGAAGATTCTGCCGCTATCCGTCTCTATACCCTAGTTGCCAACATTACCACATCATCCGGGGCCACGACAACTTGTCTTGGTAGAGTTGGAATCGTGGTGAGTAGGGTGCTGACACTCTTCAATGATGACTCACAGAGGTTTCTTAACCAGGCTGATATCGTAGGCTGGATCAACGAAGCCATCTACGAGATAGCTGTCCTGGGATACTGGCATAAACAGACACTATTAAATGTTGTAGCCGCACAAGCATCATATAACCTCACTACCCTGATACCGGACATCGAGAAGGTGGAATCAGTAAGGTGGTATGAACCGACAGCGACAACTTACAGCGATGAAATGATGACGTTTGGGACTTGGGTTGATTATCAGCGGGCACTCAAACAGTATGCAAGCGGATCTCGGGCCTCGGCCTATCACATGGTGGGGGATGTCCTATACCTGATCCCGGTTCCGGATAGGAATCTCACGAGCGGCCTGGCAGTGTTTCACTCATACTGTCCGGCTGCGGTGGCCTGCACATCGAGCTACGACTTGCCAATACCGAAGGCTCATGATGACTTGTTCGTGTGGTACTGCCTCATGCAGGGGTATGCCAGGGATAGGCACTCGCCGATGGCTCAACAGAACCAGCAGTACTATGCGAGCTTGTTCGGTAAGGCAATGGCGAGACTCATGTTGGTTATGGGCACGCCTGGAATGAGACTAAGGACAAATAGATAATGGCACAACAACCTCAGCAACAAGGACAACCACAAGGCCCGGACCTCAAGTCTGTTCAACTATTAGACTTCAGTGGTGGAATAGTTAATACCCGTGTGAATCCGGTAAACTATGACGTTAAGAACCTGTGGTCCGCAGAGAATATTGATGTGTCTGACAAGTGGATGAAAACTCGACTCGGTAAAACTGCGAGTACTGCGGCTGCCTTAATGTCTGGGGGTGTTGTTGAGAAACTTGTTCAGGTTAGGTTTCCCTCTAATGAAGTGTCGTATCTTTTGGCTCAAGTAAGGAGTTCAACTCTTTGTAAGCTGTATGTCTCTAAAACCAGACTACCTAGCTCTACCCTGTCCTTTACAGAACTATATGATCTTGGCCTCACTGCCGGTGGAATGTCTGTAGCTACCCTTAATGATAGAGTTATTATAACTGAGGGCGTATCTACGGTTCCCCTAGTATTTCTTGGTGGCTTGGAGACAGACGGTTCAGACTGGGCCTTTCCTAAGCAAATCTTCTGCACGCTCGATGGCCTTAATTACTTCGATATGACTACGGCTCTCACTGACAATGACGATGACTCGATTGCCTATATTCCTGCGCTCCCTGTTGCCGGTGGTATTTATGTTTGTCTTGATGTGGCTAAATCTACGGGGATGTATTTCAAAGTCCATCAGGCTAATGCTACTCCTTGTACAATGGCAGTGGCTAGGTGGTATAATGGGGCATGGGATGCGCTATCAATAACTGATAATACTGCCACTACTGGAGTTACCCTCGCCAAAAGTGGAACAGTAACTTGGGCCGAAGCAGAGGCAGACTATTCTGCTATTGCAGAGGTTCCAGGGTATTGGTATAGGATAACATTCTCCCTTGTCGCCAGTGCAACTAGCTATGTTTATTCTGACATAGCCTCAATCTCTGATGTGACTCAACCTAACTACCTCGGCACTATCGTAGCATGGAATAGAAACTCTTCTAACCTTGGGACTTTTAGGAACTCAGGGAACACTGCGGTTGCAGTGGGGAGTGGAACAGATGTAATTGTGGGTTCTAATGTTATATTCAATGATGGTGTAGAGTCCACTATTGTTGACATTACCGGAGATGGGACTGGAGCAAGTGGAGTTAGGTTATCAGTAGATCACGCCACGGGGAACCTTGCCAGAATTGAATACGGCATAGTTACCTCTGGAAGCCTAATCTCCAATAGTTATGGTGGTGCGGATGGCCTCGCCAATGCCAGCACTACAGTCATGACTACTCAGATGACCTCCAATGTCCTTCCGTCCCCCCAAGTTGCAGCGGCATCCGAAGAGGCTATTTTTGCAGCATGGAAGGCATTCAACCAAGAAAATACAACTATGTGTTGGGAGACGGCCAGTGCTACGGGCTGGATTAAAATGGACTGCGGTTCAACCATAGTCATTAATAAGTACATGATCCAGGCTAAGAATGTTGCCGGAGAGACAGGTTTCCCTAACACATGGACGCTCAAGGGTAGCCTTGATGATTCAAGTTGGGATACCTTGGATACTCAGACAGGTATTGCTGATCCAGGCCAAAACTTATGGGCCACGGCATTCACCTTTACCAATGCTATCGCTTACCGATATTACAAACTTGACATAACTGTTAAGAATGGTTCCGCTAACCTAGCGGTAGGAGAGTTGAGACTCATCGAATCTCCCTTGGCCTACCCTGTGCAGATTTGCATAGCAAGATCAGGTGACGCTATCCAGGCTGATGTCTCGGCATTTACCAACCTGGATTCTATAGCCGTTACCCAGACAACTCCATCCACTTCCACTACGTGGCACGTTATCTCCTTCGATGAGAGGAATACCTGGAAGGCTTATGTCTCCTCCGTGTGGAGGACCATTGTTCAGAATGATGTGGGGATATGGAAATATAACAATGGAACGATCCTTGTTCCAGCATCCACCAACAACGAGCACACAGCCCTCAGACAAGCGTTTGGGGTTGCAAGCAATAGATGGACTAAGACAGCCGTAGAAGCGATGGCACGGGCTCAATGGGAGGCTTCTGGGGGATACAGTGCTTCAGTTGACTATGTGGACTTCGCCTGGGGATTAACTACAGCCGTGGATAGCCTACCCTCGCTCGACAAATATGTTTTAACTGGTATGGCAACAGGTTCATCCACAATGGATGTTGTTACTGTGGCAGACGTGGATCTCCAGGATTTGAAGGGAGAGATATCTTACTGGAACAAGGGAGTTACAGCCAAGAAGGGTAGGTTCGAGGGGGCTGAGGTAGCCTTTGGCAATGATGCAGTAATAGACAGGACAGATAAGGTAGGCTTCCCTTATACTGCACATGGATTAGTAGCAGGGGATAAGGTAAGATTCTATGGCTTTACCGAAACAACCTATAATGCTACTCATGTTTGTGGAGTAACTACTTCTGAGAATGAGATAGTTGTTGTAATCACTTACGTTCCTGAAACCATGTCGGCGGCCTGTAAGATGAGAAAAGTGCCGACACTAGGGGCGGCGGGTGATTGTCCTGCAATTGAACTAGGAGTGAAGGTAGTCTTTGCAGATACCTCGGTGAGAATTACAGGTGGTAGTGGTGATGGGACTGATCCAGACATTGGTGTAGTCTTATCAGTGGATCATGCGGATGCTGATGTAACAGCTATATATGGGACTGAGGTTGGCTCTGGTGTTGTGACAATTCCAACACTAACCATAACAGAATCAGCAACACCAGATGGGGCAGACAATCCTAATGTAGCCTATCTTATCCCTGTGATGACTTCAAACATATTACCAAGTCCATTAGTAGCTTCTTCAAGTGTTGCGGATGCAAACGTTTGGTATTGTTTTGAAAATACAGGTTGGTTCTATGAACAGCCTCACTCACGAGGTATGTTAGAGGGAGCTTGGATAAAAATTGACTTAGGATCTACAAAAATTGTTAATAAATATGATTTCTTTTGTAGTGGGACTGTAGGATTCCATAACATCCAACAATGGGTTCTCGAAGGGAGCACAGATGATTCCGGCTGGACTGAATTACATGCAGTAGAATCAGACTACCCCCCTCCTGGAGATAATAAATGGTATGGTAGGGAAGGAGATAATGCTGGTTATTTCACGTTTGTAAATTCAACGGCCTATAGGTATTATAGATTTACTATTGGGAACGGGAGTTATGGAGGTGATTATTGGGAAGGTATGGGGGGTATGAAACTTGTCGAGTCCGTTCCTACTACTACCATTTACGTCCCCACCTACATGCAAGCCGTTGATACTGTTGTTGGAAAAGCTGTGGACTGTTCCACCTGGAGTCACATCACAGGTATAATCGTCACTGAGACAAAGGCCGGGGCTAGTAAGGTATGGCACTCAGTATCCTTTGATGCCCAAACAACCTACAGTGTGTTCAGATCAGCGGCATGGCGGGACATTGCCAAGAATGATTCGGGAACATGGAAGTATAACAGTTCAGTCACGACTACCCCAACGTGGGTAGCGGCAGACAATAACACAAAGCTCCAGGCACTTAAGCAGGCATTTGCCGTCACCCAGAACCAAATGACAGGAACAGACTTTGCGGCAATAACTCAATCTCAATGGGAATCCACGGGAGGGTTCAGTGTAGCAACAACTACCTTGGACTTCGCCTGGGGATTGATGGCAGATGTAGCAAATCTCCCATCCTTTGATAAGTATGTTATTGGCTACATCGTAGATCATACAGCCACAATAGAGCCTACCAATGCCTCGACAGATATCTCTCAACAGGATCTCAAGGGCACGATAACCAAGTGGGTTGCCGGGACATTGACAGGGGCGGGACAATTTCAAGATGCCACAAGCACAGTTGTTCCTGTAGGCGGAGCCTCTCTTGTCGAAGGAGGGTTGTTAATAACCTTCAGTGATGCTGATACTCGGACAATTACCAAGATAGAAGGAACAGGTATAGGAGCAAACGATGTCTACCTGAGTTCATATAAGGCCAGCACAGCCATAACTTCACTGACGGCCTTAGTTTATGCTGCCGGGGTTGTTATAGTCAACAGTGATGGATCAGACTACGGTGCCTTAAATACTTCTCTTGCATCAGCCACGCCTGTTATGACAGGGCCTTCTCTACCAGTGCCCTATGCGGCTACTCACTCCACAGCTTACGATCACCTCTCTTGGCGAGCTTTCAATCAGACTAATACTGATGCCTATGATTGTTGGAAAACCTTACCAGGAACTACGGCGGGTTGGATTCGAATAGACATGGGTGCCGCGATAACCAAGAAGGTTAATAAGTATTACCTCAAGTCTGCCAAGACAGCGAATGCCATGTTCCCTAGTGCATGGACGCTGGAGGGCTCAAACAATGCCTCGGCCTGGACGGTGGTGGATACTCAAACAGCCATATCAGATCCGGGTAGCGACACATGGGTTGGTCCTTATTCTTTTACCAATGATACAGCCTACAGGTATTATCGACTGAATATCACGACATCCAATGGGACTGCCATAGAACTAGGTGAGATTAAGTTAATTGAGAATGTCCCAAACTATTGCACTGGGGAATTGTTAGCTCAAATAACGGCAGTTGCCTCTCCTCCAACAGCAAGTAATGTCACATCTGTTGCACTTACCAACACTCAACCAGGATCATCCACACTCTATGTGGTAATATCCTTTGATTCTGGGATCACATACAAGCTATACAACGTGGGGACTACAGCCTGGATACCTGTCATTGGGAATAACAGCGGAACATGGCAGTATAACACGGTTATGGGCACACCAACTTGGCAGGCAGCCTCGCCTAACTCATTCCTGGGAGCATTGGATAGCGCGCCAGGTATGACTAAGTCCGTATTAGAGGCACTAACACAGGCAGAGTTGACACACGCAAACGCCTATACCACTGTCAACCATCACCTAATGTTTGGGTATAAACTAAAAGGATCAGGGACAGATATACCCTCAGTGGACAAAGCCACAGTAACTTGTGTGGTAGATCCAACATACGTAGTGACTGAATTGTCAAAGCTCACCTACACAGGCCCTTGTCAACCTCTCTGTAATCTCCACGCTTCGGGTACTGGTGACTTGGCTATGGGGTTTGTGGTTCACCGGACAGTTACCAACCTGATTGCTGATTACACAGTTGAGGTTGCTGATGGAGCACTGACTACCGGAGCTGATGTAAATGCTCTTACCAGTTCGGACTACATTTATATCGCTGGAGTTGAACAGTTTTTTGCCATCATGTTCACGATGGTAAATGATGCCAACAACAACAATGTCTCTGCCATGAGTGGAGAATACTGGAATGGAGTGGCGTGGTCCGCGCTCACCTCATTTACTGATGGCACCTCCTCTTCCAGTAAAACACTTGCCATAAAGGGTGAGTTGAAATGGGCGGAGCCTACTGACTGGAGAGAGTGCAAGCCCCTTAATTACAGTCAAACAATGGGATACTGGATTCGATTAAAAGTATCAGCAACTCTCAGTGCTTCAGTTGGAATAGCAACGGTAGCTGTTACCTCTAAACCTCTACCTCTAGTGAAACACAAATTCGCCTTGTCTTTTGCAAATAGATTGGCACTGGCTAACCGCCCAGATCGTAGATGTCAAGTAGATGTGTCTCGCCCCTTCGAAGAATATGGGTTCTCTGGCTCTACATCAGTATCCATAGAGGTAGGTGGACAGGATCAGATTCTCAGTGTTATCCGCTCCTACGATCAAATGTGGATGACTAAATTGGAAGAGTGGTATCAAATCACTGAGGACTCCTTTGCGGATCTCATTGCCCCTAGAGGTGAATCAGCAGCACAGGCCCCGGTTAATGCTGATTGCATAGTCTTGGCCCCTATCGACAAGTATGGCAAATCACAGACAGGGCCAATAGCAGATGCTAAGAATAAACAGGGTGTGTATTTCTTGAATCATAACGGGGCTTGGTGTTTTACCGGAGCGGAACTGTTTAAACTCGGTGAATGGGTATCATGGTGGGATTCTACAAGTGCTAATCCTAAACTGGATCTCAATTATCTCCACCTATCTTCAGCGTGTTTCTGGGCCTTTCGGAACTGGTTGATATGGTCCGTGCCGATGATTACTGGGACAGATATTGCACAGACAACCTGTAACCGGCTAATTATCTATGACATAACCAATGGTGTATGGATACCTCCGGCTTCTATTGCCGCGACAAGTCTATGTCAAGCAAGAGAGTATCAAGCCAATGCACCGGCCAAAACGGGACAGATTGATTTACTGTGTGGTGGCTATGATGGGTATATCTACAGACTATTCGATCCTACATCCACGACTGATGCAGGGACAGCTATAACCTCAACAGCCAGTACTGGATGGTTAGGGTTTGAGGCTCCTCAGCTTCAAAAAGAGTTGAGAGCAGTAACCATCTATGGTTCAATAACTACCGGAAACCTGACATTCAGCGTGTTGGTTGATGGTGAGGCAACGGCACAAACAGCAAACATATTCACTGTATCTTCACTTTCGTTATCAGCAACAAAGGCTTATGTCTTGGACTTCAGCCACAAGAACGTGTCGGCCAATATGTTCAAGTTCACGTTTGCTTGGAGTGGGCCTGGAAATGTTTATGGGTTAAATTTAGAGTTGGCAGCCGTAAGAGGATGGCCTAGTACGGCATAAGGAAAGAAAATGGCAGACATAAGGGGTATAGGTAATACAATAAATTGGAATAACGGGGGTGAGAGAGCACTAACAGACAAAATGTTTCCTGATGTTGGTGGGCCACCTAAAAACTCTGCTTGGCAGTGGATGGATAAGTATCGTCCTGGTTGGAGAGGAAACGAGAAAGGTATTCCCCAAGGACAACAAGGAATTGATAAAGCAAATCAGGCTTATCAAGCTATGATAGACGCTACTCGGCCAAGTTTACAGGGTAAAGGTGGCGGCAGAGGAAGCGGCGAGTATGTGCCTATTGTTTGGGGCGGTGAGGCTGGTTGGAGTGAACAGGATGCAAGAGATAAACTTAATTCTCTTTACCCTGATCCTCCTCAACAGTGGAAGGATCAACCTCGATCACTAGACAATGAAATGAATTCTTGGACTAATGGGCCTGGAGCATCCCAATTAAACCAAGCGGAAGATGCCCAAGCTCTTGCAAATGCACAATTTGGATCAGATTTAGGTTCATTTCAACCCACAACCGGAGACACTCAGGTTTTGGATTACGTTAATAGTATGGCTAATAACAATCCACCTACACAAACTCAGGTTCAAGATGCTTATAAAAATACTGGATTACCAGAAGGTGGTGCCTATAGGAATCAGCCTTACTCTTCGCCTGCAACTCCAATATCTCAAGACACCGGGTTGTTTTCTAAAGCTGAGAGAGCAAGCGGCAACTGGCAACAATATGGCAATGTAATAGCTCCGCCCCCACCTACGGAAAAACAAAACCCTACGGTCACTCAAACATCCGGACCGGCTTCTCCATCATATATTGCCCCCTCGACTACTCGCGCTCCTACATGGAATGAGAATCCAATTTGGCACCCACAGCCCGCACAAGCAGGATCTTCTCCTGCACCTACATCACAAGTGACAACACCAATATCACGAGCAGCGGCTGGTAGTTGGTATCCTGGGTATGAGGTTCCTTCGCAAACATCAGAGCAATCTAGGAGATCAGCATTGCTTGGGTGGGGCAGTGGGGCAAAGGGTAATACGTGGAGCCCAACACCACTTGATGACATGCAAAAAACAAATCAAAATTCTTGGGGTACAAGCAGTACAAATATGTGGGGACTTTAAAGGGAGATAACAAATGGCAACACTTGAAGAAATAATGGCAGCGTTGAATGCAGGGGGCAGTGCCTCGAATATGTCCTCATCTGATTTGGCTACTCTCATGAGTGGAGGTGGTGCCATGTCATCGGGATCTTCCTCTGATACTGCTTACGGTGGAGCCAATGGCTGGACAGATCCCAACTCCCCTGAATTTAAAAGCAGGATGGACACCCTCACAAATACCATGCTTTCGGGCCAACGTAATCAGGTTGAGGATTATGTCAGAAGGGCAGCTCTCTCAGGAGTTCAGCGTGGTGGATATAATGTTGCCGGTGCCCCTAACTATGCTGGAGGGTTACAACGTGAGGCTATTAATGCCCTGGCTGGTGGATATGATACTCGATATACTAATGCCCTTAACTACCTCATGAATGCCGGGACATTAAATGAGAAGGGTATAGAGAGATCATTTACCGCTGAACAGAATTCAAAACAACAGGCAGCAACAGCCGCCTTACAGGCAGCGGGCTTCGATCAACAAACGGCAGAACGTATAGCGGCACAACAATTCTCTTCTGGTGAAGCTGCTACTCAGCGTGGCTGGCAGTCTGGAGAGAACGTCCTTGGTAGAGAGTTCACCGCTGGAGAAAGTGAGAAACAGCGTGGTTGGCAGAGCGGAGAGAATACTGCACAGAGAGGTTGGCAGACTGGAGAAAGACTAGGGACGCAAGGTTGGCAAGCATGGCAAGCCACTAATCAACAAAACTGGCAAGCAGATCAAAACAGGCTAAACCTAGCCCAACAGAAGGCTATAGCGGATCAGAATTATCAGATAGCACTGACGAATGCTCAGACACAAAAAGATAGAGATGCTGCGAATCAAATATATCAGCAAGATATGATGCAACTAGAGAAAGATAAATTTCAACTACAAAAAGATGAACTTAACAAGCCATTGCCGCCAACAGGCTCTCCTCCCAGTGGCGGTACTGGTACTGGCTCTCCTCCCGGTGGCGGGGGGAAAAGTGGTGGTTCAGGTGGAGGTGGATCAGGCCCTCCGGGACTAGGGCCATCGGCAAATATTCCAACAAAACTAGAGCTAATGCCTCAACTTGACTTAACTCGCCCAAGTTTAACAGGACAAGGAGAGGGACGAGGATCTGGCGAGTATGTGCCTATTGTTTGGGGCGGTGAGGCTGGTTGGAGTGAACAGGATGCCTATGAGAAGATGCTACAAGACATGGGAATGCTAGGTGATGCCCAGGCCGGTGCTGATAGTGGTTCCTTTGCCCCTACGCCAGAAGAATATCAGAACTCCTGGACAGGGAGCACTGATTACGGAAACCGGGACTATAACTATGAAGTTCCTGGCAATTCAATAGATCCTTGGCAAACAAGCAACAATTCAGGCGATTCTTGGGATTCTTATTGGTAAAATAAAGGAGTAACTACGATGCCTACACTCGAAGAACTGGTAAGGCAAAGACAAGCACTGCGAAGAAGAGGCGGAGGACAACCTCAGGGGTTTCGTGGTTTACCCTATGACGACTGGCAGCAAAGGGAGGACTATAGGCAACAGAGCCGTCAAGAACAAGAGCAAAGAGCTGCGATGAATAGAGCCTTTCAGCAACAACAGCAACAACAGGCTATTGTTCAGCGACAGATGCAGATGAATGAGGTAAAGCAACGACAGGCTCAGGCTCAAAAAGAACAAGCCTATATCCAGCAAATGATGATGGAGAAGTGGAAGCAGGAGCAGAGATACCCTCTTGCTGAACACAAGTCTGATCTTGCAGATACCAATTCAGCCAATCAACAAGCTCGTGCCCATCAATATGCCCAGATTATGGAGAGGGTTAGAACTGGCGAGATAGGGCTAAGAGATGCTCAAAAGTTAATGCTTGAGTTGGGAGTATTGCCTCAACAAGAACAGATTAAACGGGAATCGGCACTTACACAAGCTCAGCAGATGGTCCCTATTGAAGTTCAAAAGGCACGGCAAACACAGGAAGCTACTGGCCCATTAAAAACCAAAGAGGCTGTTGCCGAGGCTGAGGGTAAATCAAAGATCTATAACCCTCAGACAGATCCCTGGAATATTCAGCTCAAGAACCTTAACAACTCTCTTATGGATCTCAAGAAGCAGGTAGCTGGAGCAACGCAAGGATCGGCAGCGTCGCAAATAGGGTTAAACGAGAGTATGTGGATTTCCGAATTGACAAACGCTGCACTGAACTCGAATGATCCAACAGTTAAAAAAATGATCCAGGACTTGAAAATAGTGAGTGAGGGTAAGCAGGCTGATTTCAGACAGAACCTTGCAAGTGCCATGAAAACGTTTATTTGGCCCGAGTACGGGAACGTAGACGACAAGGTAATAGATCCACTGATGAAAAACCTGGGGGGTAGGGCAGCCATAGAGAAGAAGTTGCAACAGTCAGACATTGCAAACCAGCAGCAGATGATAAGAGAGACTATACCTGGCCCATGGGGAGATACTTATCGAAAGATGGGCCCGCTACCAACGCCTGGCCCAGGATCTCAACTAGATCAGAGCAGTATGCCGGGACAGATGCCTGTTCCTGCAACGAAAGTATCCTCGGCGGGGTTCATTAACCCTCGGGGAGACTTCAGTGCGGATCCAAATGAGTTGGCAATACTGGCGGCTACTGGCAAGTCATTGTCAGATCAGTGGAAGGAACAATCGGATCAAGCAGCGGCACAAAACTGGCAGAAGATGACTGGACAATTCCCGGAGGATCAATGGACTCAACTCAAGAATGAAATAGCCAGTAGATCTCAGGATAGGAATAATGTCCTGTCAGCCGAAGGCCTCCCTCCAGTTGGTGGACAAGCCCAGGCCTCCCAGCCGCAGGGTGATTTTAGTTCACTTACTGCAACTGGACAGGCTCCCGAGAAGAGTGATACCTATTACCAGATGCTTGCCTACTTGCAGGCTGAGGAAGAGAAAAAGCAGCGGGAGATGGATGGACGGCCTCCTTACGATCAATGGGCTGAAGCACCGCCGCAGGATCAATTTGTTCCTGGGTACTCCTCGCTGGAGGGATAAATGGCCACACTTGATGATCTTCAACAAGAGACTCCTACCACAGACGAGTGGATGGTTCCAGGATCCGCGAATCCGTGGCCCTCTGTTCCCGATTCCAAAACCTCAGCGGGGTTCACAGAAGCAGATCTTACTTCGGGATCTCTTCCACAGCCAGACTATACCAACCTCCCTGACGACAACCGAAGCAACTTAAATGAACTACTTGCCAACCTCCAACGCCCACTAAGGAGTTACTGGGGAGGAACGGCGGAGTTATACAAGAACAAGGATCTCAACACAGCAGCCGAGGCGTGGAATCGGGGAGCCCAAGCAGGTTGGCAACTCAAGACACATCACAACCCCTTAACCGCTTATCAAATTCTTGATCGGCCAGAGGATGTTCAAGGACCGCCCATGGGTTTTCCTGAGTGGCTAGGTAGATCCGGGGCACACCTCGCGGCAGATGTTATCTCAGATCCCTTGAATGTTATTGTCCCTGGCGCCAGAGCAATAGGAAAGATGGGGGGAATCTCCCAGGACATAGCTCGACTTGGCTTTCAAGGGGTAGATGCTCTTGCCGGCACAGAATTTGGTAAGAAGTTTTTCAACAGGCTTCCCAAAGGCTCGGCAGAGTATGATGCTGCACAAGCTGCCGCTGATACACTCCGACGAGTTGGCTCAAATGAGTCTATTCTCAAGATGGCAGCGGAGAAGGAGCCAGCCTATAAAGCAGCTATCGAGAAGATAACTGAAGCTCAAGGAGGCGTGGCACCTACTGATGCTCAACTTGCAACAGCCTTTGAATATTGGAACCAAAATATACCGAAGCGTCCGAATGTCCTTGAACCTGCGGTAAAGAAATATGCCGAAACTGGCCAGATGGATCCCCTTCTTAGAGAGCAATTAGATTTAGGCAATGTCCCTGTAACCTTTAGTCAACAGATGAAACAGGGAATAGTGCCAGGAGAGCTAAAAACTCACTTCGATAAGAGCGATGTAACGTCTCAACTCGCAACGGACTGGTTAACTAAATACAAGAATCCTGAATGGCTCGATCAATGGGCACAGGCTGGCAAGGTTCCGGAACATTATGGAGAGATAATTCCCATCATATCCGAAATGAAAGCAGCACGTGAAGCTATTCGTGACGAGATACGAGCAGCCGAAATAGCACGCGGCGTTGAACCTCGTCAGAACCTTGCTGAAGATAACCTGAATTACATGCCCCAGATGGCAGAGCCCGTGGCGCCTCCATGGACTGGGGTTAAGAACTGGTTCACTGGCAAGGATGTGCGGCTTGATGCCACGGGTGGAGCTGACAAATCACGAGGCATCTACCAGTTCCTAGACAATGAAGGCAATGTGCGAGCTGTTGGCAATCCTATGGATCCACGAACTGGAGTGAGGATGACGCCAGATGCTCCCCTTCCAACGATCAAAGGAACCGGCAAGTTCAATGAGGTTCTTTCAGGGGAAACACCTCCCTACTATACATCTACTGGCGAGGAGCTGGTTAAACATCAGGCGCCCCTCGTCCTCAAACAGCAGATGGCACCTTATCTCAACTGGGAAATGAATCCCATGAGAGCCTTTACCAAGGGAATTCAACAGGAGATGCCCTCCAGTAACTATTACAAGCTCTATGACACTCTTGAGAAGCTCGGCCTAATCGAACCCACGAGCCAGGGCATGATCTCTAACCCCAACATACCTGCACGGGCCTCTGCTAAGGACATGAGAGGCACGACAGATATTGTTAAAGGTTCCAAGGACTATCCTAACCTCATTCGAAAGCCTAATTATGGCAATATAGATCCTAATCTCGCCATAGATCCTTTGAAATGGATGGCACCTAGCGATACTTTACCTGGCAGTGAAGCCATGATCCCGAAACCTAATTGGCGTGCCTTGTCTGAAGACATGCCAGGTGGTAAAGGCTATCAGGCACCCAAGACAGTAGCCAACTGGTTAGAGAATCAGTATGCTCCAGATCCCTACAAAGATATCAAGAACATGGGGCCATACCGTGCGCTCCAAGACTATACGCAGTGGTGGAAGAACACAGTCCTTCCATATTTTCCGGCATGGACTTCCAACAACGTGCCTACGAACCTTGCATTTCAATACCTCCATGGCACGCCGGCTTATAACTTACCTAAACGGGCATTTGAGGCTGGTAAAGTGGAGGCTGAAAGAGGCGCCCCTGTGTTTGAAGGGATGAGTAATGCAGATCTAAGGAACATGTTCACTGAACGTGGACAGACTACTGGCACAGCGGGAGAGGCATGGAGGAATGCCAAAGTAGGTGGAAACATTTCTCCCGATACCTTTATGGGAGATGTCTCTCGAGGTGGCTCGCCAGAATATGGTAGCAAGATGCGAAACCTTGCAGATACTATGCAGGAAAAGTATGGTGATATTGCAGGTGGAGCGATGCGGGGAGTAGCAAGGGCTGGGGAAGAGATGGGTAGGTTAGGGAAGATGGGGTTTTGGGCGGGTTCAAAGGCAGAAGGAAACACTCGAATGGCCACGGCCATAGACTACCTGAAGCGCAATGAGCCCAACTGGACACTTGGCACACAGGCTGAAAGAGAAGCGGCTATGAACCGAGCGATTCAGTTCACCAATGAAGCTCAGGTTGATTATGCCAAGACTCCATTTGAACAACTTCTGGGGCCAGCATTTCCTTTCTATTCCTGGACAAAAGGCTCTGTTAAGTCTGTTGGTAAGTCTCTTCTAGAAGATCCTCGTCGCCTTAACCGATACGAACTGGCAAAGGAAAATCTCAATACACCTATGCCACAGAATGAGAAAGAGGCGGCAGGCTCATTCATCCAACAAGGTGAACCGGCAACCAGAATAATGGGCATACCAGTGAAAAGTCTTATGGGTATGCAGAATCAGCCGGGCAATTCTGTCTTTATGATGGCCAGAAGCAGTCCAGTGCAGGAACCTTCAGATCTTCTCCGAGACTTTCCTTCCCCTAAGGCCACTCTTGGTGCGGCAGTAGGAAGATTGTCTCCAGCCTTAACCATGTTACCTTCGTTAATGACAAATGTGGACACCAAGACAGGCCGGCCTATAGATCAGAGGGTATCTGAGATGGCAAAGAGGACTGGCAGCCTGGCTCAAACAGGTGGTGCTTTGTTCAACCCGCTCTTCGGTGACAATACTGATTACTCTTATGCAAGTAGAAGCCTAGCAGGGCAGAAAATACCAGCAGGAATAGATTATGCCATGGGGCAGGTTCCAGGAGGCCGTATCATAAACGATATTGTCAGGCCAGGAATAAACTTGGGGTATGGACTGGCTACGGGTAAGGAACTGGATCCACAGCGCCCCGAGCAGAGCAACCTTCAATCAGCAGCTCTCAACTTCCTTACTGGCATGAAGGCAGTTCCTAATGATTACATGCAAAACATAATGAGATTACAGAATAGCAATGCGGCAGAATCACAACTTCATTGGCAGAATATGTTGAACGCTCTCCAAAAAGGAGACTTCCCTCTCGCTCAACACGAAAAGGAAATCTCCCTGAGACTTCAACTAAGTGTTATGCCCCCCAAGCAACGTTAAATCCTCGGTGGTGGTGGGTTTTTCTTGAGATAATCCATCATTTCCTGTAGAGACATGGGCGGTGCCATAATTCGGGCCGCCCTTGGTGTTTGTTGAGTAGCCTTCTCTTTTGCCTTCTCCTGCGCCTCCATGCTTCGAGCTACATCTTCCCTTATCTGTTCGATCTCAGCCTCTACGACGCTCTCAGGGACCTCTACGGGCACGGGGTGAGGCACGGCAGGAGTGTGAGGTTGTGGGGCTTCTGTTAAGGCATCAGGTGGTATCAATGTCTTGGGCTCACCATGATAGAAGGTTGCGAACTGTCCAGCATCAGCGTTCCACTCAATCCACACACCTCGTCCACACAGATGCTCGGGAGGCACGGGCTTCCAAGTAGGCTCCAAGATGCACTGGCCATAATAGTAGTTGATACAACCGCCGCAATGTCGATACTTCAACTCAATAATCGCTTCATTCGCCATGTTAGTTCTCCTTTTTCTCTTTTAATCTACGGCTTTGACAGAAATCATTCAACTTCTTTCTCTTCGCTTCACGCTCCCTCCTGAGAATTTTAAGTCTTAGCGATATCACCTTAGCTTTCTTACGCTTTATTATGTTCACCGCTAAAACATCTAAATCTTTTTGCTCTAAGCCCGTGTAACTTATAACCTTTTGCTTGAACTCTATAACGTCCTCAACTTCTTGAATATTGTCGTCATAGAGATCCAGGGCTGTCGCGTACCACTTGGGTACCTTGTTGTAGTTCATGCCCATAATCGGATGAACGTAATACGCTGATGTGGTGAGCAGTGAGCCATGCCCGAGAGCTGCCTGGAGCTGGAACATGTTCAACCGTTGAGTCTCCCATGTTGCAAAGGTATGTCGAGCTGTATGAATGCCCACTTTCCTTATCTTGCAGGCATCTAGGACACCGTACCAGAGATGTGCCAGGCCCCTTGGCGTGAGATCTCTGCCCCCTAGCTTTGTGATGGAGGGTAGTAGTAGGGCATTGGGGTATTTCCCCTTCTGGACCCACTCCCTTAAGTATGGGGCGAACTCGGGTATAACCTGGACGTGACGAGCCTTGCCACCCTTGCCGTTCCTTACCATAAGAACAGGTGGCTCCTCGTCGAGCAGGACATCATTGTAGGTGAGTTGGCGTATTTCCATTGATCTTAGCCCGGAGCCTAATGCCAAACGCACAAGAAAGCAAGCACGCCGCCACTTCCTTTTACGTTCTAGGATAGGTAATGCCAAATAAATTTGACAAAGCTCGGGATCCGTGAAATATTTCAATGGTTCCATGATTTGTTCTCCTTTCGTCGGCAGGCCAGACGCCGGGGCAGTATTTACTGGAACAGCCTTCGGTTTCTGGCCACCTAAAAAGAGTCTTATTACCTCCTGTTTTCTTTTGAATATCCACTCGAATGAACCGTAGGGCATACCGGCTTGAGTTGCCAGGAACAGGCGCCCATGTTTGTGTAGTGCAGCCCAAGCTACGAATGCTGTCATGCGTAGGCGGTTAGTTGGACTGGATGTGTGATTGTCATCGCTTAACCCCATGCCTTTGAACAGGCTCTTAATGAAATCCATTATGCCTAGCTCATCAGGATCAGTGAAGAGGAACTCTTGGTAAGTTTTAAGGCACATCTCTTTTCTGAGGAGTAGGTATGGGGCGAACTCGGGCATGACTTCACACACTCTGCCATTACAGCAGATCTTAGGTGCTTGTTTGCCTTTGTTGAAATCTTCCCAGACATTCTCAGTCTTCCATGTGAAGATCTCTTTGCGTGTGTGGCCAGTTGCCAATAGTGCTCGGGCCATGAATGCTCCATCATGTTCAACTGGATACTCGTCTAATGCCTCCAGCATCAATATAAGGCGGGAGTATCTGAGAAACAGGTTGTACTTCCCTCTGTCCTTTTCCCTTCTTCTGGATCCTTTTCCTTTTGGCATTTGGTTCGTCCTCGTCTTTTGATAAAGATTCAATCACTAAATACTGATACCATAAGTCCTCGATCATTTGAAGAGCTGCCTTTTTTACTGATTCCTCAGCGGAAGAGCTGGCCAGTTTGTTTAGGACTCTCATCATGTGGAGGATTACTCGCTTCTTAGCTATGTCCATGTTGTCTCCTTCCAATAGCCCACCGCACGCCCTCGTCTTTCGTATCGCCCTCGTCTTTGCGGATGAAAGAGAGAGAAGCGGGAGGCAAGAAAAAAAACCAGGGCCGGAGGGCGCCCTGGTGGTGGTTGTTATTCCGCAAGGGAAGTCACTGACTCGTTTGTTTCAATCTCAATCTGGCCGTTGACTTTCCGCACTGTTGCAATAAGTTTTAACCTGGTGTCATTATGAGATCCGCCTGTTACCCAAACAACGATAACATCGTTGCCGCCCATATCGATGTACGCCTGACAATCAACGCCTATGTCCCATGTGTTGCATGATGTCACAAGGCGTTTGTGTCCTAACCTTGAGGCCTCGCTCCTGTTTCCCTGGACAGTTCCCCTAAATCTTGCCATAGTCTTGTTTCCTTTCCATGTTGGTATTTAACGCACTCGGCGCTTATAAAAGCGGATTCCTTTACCGCTTAATTCCAGGATGGAACTCGGTCCATCCCGAAGGTTAAAAGGTAGAGGTTATTTTTTGTTAGCGTAATAGGCCAGAGACACATACACCATGAAGGACAACATCAAAGTCCAGTTGAGAACTCTCATGTTACTTCCTCATGGGCATTAGGATATCGAGATTGCCATTGAAAGACTTGATAGCAACGGGACCACCACTTGAACAACCTGATTGCCTGAGTAACGTCAAGTTGTCAGTATGATCGATAAGCTCAACGAGGTAGTTCCTGTTGAGTATGATCTCAAAGTCTTCAGGAAATGTTCCCTTGAAGTTGCCTGTAGTGGTGTTACCTTCGGAGTCTTTACGAAAGATATTAATCCCGGAACAATTGGATTTGATGGTGACACCTTTATTTTTCTCATATTCCTTCTTGCTGATATTTAATCCCTTGAGAAACTTCCTTGTTTCCTTTGCCGGCAACGTGCAAGTTTCCTTCAAGTCTACAGGGATGACTTTGTTGTATTCCGGATATTCACCATCCATAAGGCGGCAAGTCCAAACCATAGTTCGAGACAAGTTGGATATCATGATCCGCTTCGCTGTGACGTAACCTTGAATGTAACCTGAAGTCCCCTTGAAAAACACTTCAAGGTGTTTTATCCCGGACCTAGGTATGATAACTGGTGTCTGAAGTTGGTTAAACACCTGTGGAATAGTACGCGTAGCAAGTCGGTGTCCATCAGTTGCAACTAACAAGTTGGTTTTGCTATCCAGGTAGATCCCGTTAAGGTTAAACCTGGAGTCGTCCGCACTTGCACAATAAAGGATACCGGCAAGGATGTTGATATCGGTGTTTTCACCAGTGCCAGTATCATGTCCTTCAGGCGTGTGGTAAAAGTCAAACGTTGGGAAGTCTTCAGCTGGAATCGTTTGAATCCTAGTTGAAGCTGATCCGGATACTGATTCCATGATGTACGCGTAAGAATGTTCGTCAATAGGCTTGCGGATCCTAATTGAATCGGTAGCATCCAGGCTATTACTAAAAGAATTCAAGGCTTCATAAGGCAATGCCCGCCTGAATTCAGTTTCAATATCCAGGTCCAGGCTTGCGTTGAGTTGAATTCTAACACCAGTGTCAAGGTTAGTTGCGTAGAGGTAAACGGCTCCTGATGGTGTTGATTCAATAAGGACATGGTTAAGGATAGGCAAGTAAACCTTGCCGGATACGATAGGCTTGATACGCTTCAAGGCATCCTGAAGATCGTTGTTGTGAATTCTCATAGTGTTTCCTTTCAATGGGACATAAACAGGCTTTAACACCTGAAGATTGCCCTGGTAGCTAAGTCCAGGGCAAGGTTTCAAGAGTTAACTACTTCGCTACATACACGTTCAAGTTGACAGATATTCCATCAATCTTTTCGGCCCCTGAAGTTGTGGCAATAATCAAAGTTTTGCCGGAAGCTGATGGACCAAAGTTTTTCGTTACATCGGGAATAGTAATAAGGATGCTGTTACCCTTTTTTTCGATAGTCATGCCTTTTGTTGCCATAGTCTTGTTTCCTTTCTTAAGTGTTAGAGGATGTTAAAAAGTAAGTGGTGTTGAGATGAAGTCGATGAAGTGTCGGTCCAAGTAGTCACCAGCTTCGGCAACGGCTTCGAGGTAGTCAGTGTCATTGGAGTCCAGCAAGGTGTCGGCATCCAACATGATACGGTGAAACTCCTCCATGGTGAAGTCCTGATTAAACATTGTGTTTCCTTTCAAGGTTAGATTATTTCGGCCCCAATAGGCCTTATCAAGCAAGCTGTTACTCTTGCGATAATCCCGTAACATTTAAGGTTAGGTTACGGTGTCCTAACTCTTAAGGACTTGTTGTCTAGTGGTGCTAACTGGATGTTGCAAGTTGTTGAGTGTGGTTTGTTTCCTTTTTTTGGCTTTTAGTGGTTTAGACAACGGGGTTTCCTGAGAGTTCCCAAAATATAGGGATGTAGGGAAATAAAGTTTAGGTAAAGTTGCATCTAAGAACAAGGATATGAGGAGGATTGCTATGTCTAGGTAGACACAAGGTAGTAGGACAAGGAGTTAGTACGCGTACGATGTGTGTGTAAAAGAATGTGTGGAGGAATGTGTAGCTCTACTTTGATAGGCTTATGTCACCCAAGACATAACGAGGCACTTTTTGGGCCGAAAATTGTGCTTCCGAGTATGGGCAATCAAAGCGGAAGGACTTTCGTTGTGCGTTGCGTTGCGTATGATTAAGGATAGCCGAGGGTTAGCCTGTGTTACATGGGCGGATCATGTGCGGCCAGGCAGCCAGGTCCAGGGAGGCGGGCCAGGCCGGGCTGGGACCCCCCTGAGCCTGTCGGTACGCTTATATATAAAAAGTCCAAGGTTGCTTAGAAATGGGGCTCGTGTTCTCGTGTCCCGAATTCCACCTGTTTTCGCCTACTTGTTTGTTCGCTGTTTGAACAATGAACAATCACCCGTCTTTCTTTAAACATTTGAGGCTACGAACAACCTCCTCAACCTTACTTAGCCTCCGCTCCAACTCCTTTATCATGTCCCGAAGCACCTCATTGTCAGTCTTGAATTTTATACTACTGGCCTCCGTATAAACTATGCCATCGCTCTGATTAGTCCTACTTCTCTGTTCCATCTCTTTGCTCCTCCTTCTCTATCTCCCTGATGAGTTCTCTGCACTTCAGTAACCCGTCCAAATAATTTTGAGCTACAAGCACCAGGTTCGAAGTCCTAAACTCCTCACATAATGCTTCGGCCTTCTCTATCTCAATATCCAACCGCTTTTTTAATTCTTCCATGATACGCCCCCCCACCTAAAATAAACATCTCTAATATCAACTAGATAGTAAACCACGCTGAATACTTAAGATTCAGGTATGTAGCTATAATGCTTATACAATCAGCCTTATCAGTAATGATTACTAATAAGAAAAAAGTGTCTATAATATAGGGCTCCAGAAGTTTCTCCTTGACAAGCATAAAGATTAGGAGTTATAGGAGCTTGTTCCTCAAGCGACTCTCTTGGAAGCTGCTTAATACAATCTGTATTGTTAAGTCCAGCTCAATCAAACTTCACTTACCTCTTCTCACTACTGTCTCCTTTCTTGCGACGAGTCTTACGAGTTGTCCGGTCCTAATCCCCTCTTACTCCTCTCTTAATTCCCTGGGCCTCAATGAATAGCTCTCATTATAGGTGCGGGTCCCACTCGTAGAGACTCGTCCCCCTCTCTGGCAACTTCTCCTTCTCTGTAAACCCTACCACTGGTTCATCGGCATACTTGATAACGTAGAGGTAGCCTCTATCTGAGAGCCACTCCCACTGGCCATGAGAGCAGAAGGCATTGGAGGGCACCCACATAGGTTCAGGTTTGAGGTGACACCAGCCTAGATCCTCGTCGTATATAGGCCTCCAATAGATGCAGGTGAAGCATGTGCGTTGATGTCTGGGGATCATTTGTTTATCCCCGCTGCTACTGTAAACATTCTGGTTATGACGTTGGTGAACAGCTCTTTCATCTGCTCCTCTGGCATTGCCGGGTAGACAAACTTCGGCTTCCTCCACCTCCAGCAGTCCGGACATACCAGCTCGTAACCCTTCTCCTTGGCTTTTTCCAGTGCGGGGTTCTCACAGTGGCACTCAGGTTTAATCTCGATCATTTTCCTCCAGCTCCTTTATAATCTCCTGTATCCGCATCATACCTTCCTGTTCAGCACATATCTCCTTCACAGTCCTATCCGCAGCTGTATCGCAGAGGTCCAGGATTTCTTGTTCGATACGACTTTTAAGTGTTCTCCACATAAACTGCTGTATGTGGAGTTCTTTGAGGGTACGATTACAGTCTGACGCAGAACCATCGCAACGAGGTATTTTCATTTTTCTTCCAGTTCTTTCATCTTCATTTCTATCCAATTTAGAGCATCGTCCCATCCCCATCGTTGGTCACAGGTAAAATAAGTATTGTTTGGAACATCTGTAAGGACATCTTTTGAGTTTGTGGTTGTAAGGATTCGCTTCAACTCAGTCCATCTATCATACATCTCTCGATATCTAAGTTCATAATCTACCGTGGGAAGTTTCATTTCTTCTCCAGTTCAGCCATCTCATTTAAAATATCCTGTAAAGCATTTCCATAGCCAGCTAGAAAATCTAGTATCACTGACGGTTTTTCATCTAATATTGGTACCTCATTCTCAACATACTTCCTCAATTTATTCCATCTTTCTTCTGAGGTCATGACTCTATCTTCAGGATAAAATTCATCCACATCATGATAACCTTTCCGTATCATTATTTGTCTCCTGTTTGACGATAAATCCACACCAGCTCCCTGATGTACATGGTACATTCATTATGTAAAAACTCATAAGCCCATGCCCTAGTTCCTATTGAGTGATGCCTATCATGATTATGCTGTCTAGCTCGTTTACAGGCGAACTTAATCAGGTCTAGTATATAATGGTGTAAGAGTTGAATTTCTTCATTCATCATTCCCTCGCATTTCTATTGCTGTACTTTGCGGCTCAAACCCTTGAAGTTGTCTTAACAACCAAAGGTCTTGAAGGTAGTTAAAGACATCAGGACCATCACTGGTCTTTGGGATATCCATTCTCATCCAAAAAGGGAACCGCCAAGCACCTGTTGCAGTGAGGTTCATTTGTTCTCCTTACCTTGCAATTCATAAAGATGCGTTATCAGGGGGCGTAGGTTGTTGAGGGCTAAATCTATACGGGCAATATCTGTTATCGCCCTATGTTTTATAGTGGCAGTTCCCACCAGTGGCTCATTTATAACTTCATACAAATCTGCAACAGCATTACCTATGATAAGGAAGTTGGCATTGATGGTGGTTATCTCGTCGTCCGTTAGGATATACTGAGGGAATGTCATAATTCGCTCCATATTGGTTTTTGAATAGGCTGCCATGACTCACACCAGGATTCCCGTGTTCTCAAAACACCCCGCCCCAAAGCACACTTCACCAGACACTTCTTTTCGGTGGCGAGGGAATACTTACAACTACCGCAACTCTCACCTGGTTTGGGGCAGGACATTTTTACCTCCATCCTTAAATAGCTCCATATGATTACATACGGTGCATGTGGCCCCCAGGAACTTACCTCCAGTGGGCTTACATAGGTTGTGAACCCTGAGTTTAGGGCCATAGGTTTTGTCCTGATAGCCATGGCTACAGGTGCATTTTTTTATTACTGTCGGCATTTAGTTTCCCTCCGTTAACGCGGTAGATGTAAGTGAGCTGTTTGAGAATGGGGCTTAAGGCCCAATAAACATCCCCACTACGAGTTTGCCTTGCTGCCATTGCTACTCTTTTAATAAGCCCCAGGATATCAGTCCTGATGAGGAGCAAGTCATAATTCAGGTGCCCTGTCATAGCGGCTCCAGTCCGAATCCCCCCATACCACAAGGCTGAGGCAGCTCCTCGGCATACCAACCGTCCAAGGGGAGCAGGTGCCTGGTTGGAGGCTTATTGTTGTCAACGATAAGCTGAATTATGTGATTGTAATCACTGAGACTAAGGGTTCTGGGGAAGATCGGGGTTAGGTCGTTCTCAAGGCCCTTAACCCCATCATGGAAGACAGTCGTGTGTTGCGCTGCCCAAACCGCCCACAGGAGGGAACCTTTTGTAGTCTGAACATATTGATAGTCTACTTCAGGGTAATTCCATTTTTGTATCATTTCTCCTCCCATCTCGAGCACCACCAGTCAGGGGTGTGGCGTACTGCATGAGGATCATAATGACAGTCAATGTTTTTGTAGTCGTTTATTGGTGTCCCCCATTTACAACTATCACAGACTCGCTCCCGAGGTTCAGGTATCTTCTCCAGGGGAGACGTTTCAAGGACTGCAATCCTAATGTTGCACTGATTCACCCTGTCGGTTAGCATTATCACTGTGTCCTCGAGCCGCTTCAATCTCTCTGCCCTGGCCCAGACTTCCTCACATTCAGCCCAGTCTGGATCAGACAAGGGAAACGTAGTTGAGGAATTAAGGGACTCTTTGGCAACAAACTGCCTCCCATATTCATCACGGACAAATTTGCCTTCCTTAATCGACATTGCCTCCCTCCTTCCGCTCCTCTGCTTCTCTATCCATTCTGTCCTTAGTTCGAAGCAGGACATAGATGTCTACCAACTTCTGAGGCATGACATTCGCCATGTAAGGCTCACCGGGGATTTCGAAAAGCCAGTTGCCATTTGAACAATAGGATGTTGGTTCATAGATGAGGCCTGTTGCATGTCTGCATTGGTCCCCATCGCGGCAAGGATCGTTCCATATGCAGCTTTTGCAGTTGACATCTGCCAGTTTGGTAACGTAGTTCATGCTGCTCTCCTTTAGTCCTTTGGTGGCAAAAGATCTGCTTCCATCCACCGGCAAATCATCTCAACGCAGTCTTGGAAGCCACGATTATAAGTGTCGTTGTCTGGATTAATCGGGGTATCATTTAACCCAGATCCCTTTCGCTGAAGGTGTTGCATCCAGTCTTGAAGTCTAGTCCAGCGGATTCCATATTCGCTCATTTTCTCTCTCTCCTTTGGCAGGCAAAAATGGCCCGCCGGTTCACCGTCGATTGCTTGATTGTTCCATGGCTGGTTACAAACCTTACACCAGTCTCGAATCATTCTGATTCTCCTTTATTGTTAAATAGATACACAGTCCCCCTAGACACAGTCCCAATAGGAAACCAACAAGGAATGTGATGAAGGGTGTTATAAGCTGAGTCATGGTGTTCCCTCTACCTTGGCCGGAGTTACAATGTTCCGAAGCTCGTTGAGTTTGAGGAGAGCCTGGCCTACATCAATCGGTTCCTCCCGAAGCAGGTGATCCAGCTCATCAACCATCCCGAGGTGCTGAAGCCAAAACCCCTGAAAGAAAATCTGAAGTCTATTCCTCTCCACCATCAGCCCTTTTACCTTCTTTCGATACTGAATTGTTTTGTCTTTCTTTCCGGACATCCTTCATGCTCCTTTCGTATTCGTCCCAAGACTTCATTAAAATCGTGAGGTTGCGAGGTGTGAAGTAGGCTGCATTCTCAGCCCAGGCCGCGAGATCTTTGAGGCTCTCAAAAACCCTATCAGGCCAGGTTGTCTGGATGAACCAGCCAAGCGATCTAACATAACCCCTCTCGTGTCTTATGAGATAGTCCACGAACCTATCGCGTGCTTTTTTGTTCATGGGTTACTCCATGGGCTGTTCCATCCAAGCTCAATGTTGCAGGAGCGGCAGCAGGTTGTGGTTTGGTATATAGCCATAAATGGTTCCCCGCAGATTCCGCAGCTCCGCCATTCTCTAATCTTGTTGCGTTTACGCCACTTGTAGACGTAGGAGTTGTCTCGGCACTTGATGGAGCAAAACTTGTCAGTGAGTCTGTACGCGGGAAAAACCTTACCACAAAGTTTGCAGTTCTGCATCCTGGCCGGCTCGAAGGTTTTTAACCGGTATTGGGTGTTGTAGAAGGCTTTTGTGCACTTCTCAGAGCAGTACTTACTCTTCTGTTTGGGTAAACTTGTTCCGCACTGGATACAGGTTTTATTCTTCTTCATCATCGTAGTCTTCCTCGTCGTGGCGGTAACTGGCTTCTTCGGCCTCATCTTCTATGCCTAGGCAGCTATAGCAGATGGGAGAACCTAAATCTTCGTGCCAGTAACCGCCATAGTGAAAAATTTCATTGCATTTCCCGCATATTAGTTTCATCAGAAAGGTATCTCCTCTCCTCTGTCATTATACTCTCGGTAGTCCGGCCCCGGATCGTGTGTATCGTAACGTGGGGAATCTTCTTTCTTAACCTCTTTCTCCTTCTTTGACAGAGCTTGAAAATTCATCGTGTGTGTGGGAGACTTCTCACCTAATGGATTTTTGTTCACTAAGATGAGGACTTTAACTCCTCCCCATGTCCCAGTGAAGTAAGTGTCTCCAGCCTTGCTCACGTTCTCCCAGAGCCCACAAATATGCAGGATCGGGGCATCATTTTCATACGGCATTTCAATTCTCCTTTTAACTAAACCAGTTACCTATTGAATCGTATCTTCTCACAGGACATTCAGACAACACCGCATAGAAGTCCTTTAGTGAATAAAACCTTCCATACTCATCCCTTATCGGTTTGCCCCTTGTAGACAAATTTTCCAGAATCGAGGGACACATTGCCCAGTTGAAAGAAGAGCAGGATTTGATCCCCGTCTTTTTCATAGGGCTGCTCTTGTTGAAACCCAGCTCTCTTCCGGCAGATGAGTCATCAAGTTTTTCTACATCTTTGAGGTGAGGTTTTCCGCACTCAGGGCACGCATTATACCAACCAGCATCTCCCCTGCCGTTAAGTTCTTCGACTCCACCTATATAAAGCGTCACCCCACAGTCCCAACACCAGATACCGGCAGCCGAGCGTTTGCCTATGTGGATAGTTGGATCAGCATAATCAAAGTCTTCTTCCTTTGCAGACGCCAAATAGAAATTAGTTCCCATGTTATTCCTCCTTGTGAATAGTATCTATGCTGGAAAACGATGCAGTTTCAGGGGTCCAAAATAGTTGGATAGAATCTATTGGACCATTTCGATTCTTCAAGATTCTTAGGTGTCCGTGGTTTTTGTCGGCAATACTTTCAGAATCCACATACTTCCTCCATAACCCTAAGACAACATCTGCGTTTTCCTCAATACTGCCAGATTCTCTTAGATCGCTAAGTCTAGGTTTTCTTTGTGATACCGGCCTCCCCTCTATATTTCTATTGAGCTGAGACAAAAGAATAATTGTGATCTGGAGACGTTTAGCAAGTTCCTTTAGTTGGTTGGTATAACTCGCTAATTGTCTGTGCCTTGACTCAAATCTCTTTGTGTCTGATGATCCCATGATCTGGAGGTGATCTATAATGACAACTCGAACAGTCTCTTTCGGCTTTTCTTCTTGAAATTTTTTCAGCCTTGCCTCAACAGCGTCGGGCGTTAGGTTCTTGTCTACAATCCAAAACAAGTCTTTGTCCTTGTTTATTCTATCGTACATGGAGGCAACCTGATATTCGGTTACATCCCCGGATCTCAGTTTATTTAAATTAATCCCGGTTTGTTTACTGATGATTCTGTGAATTATCTCATCCCGGTTCATTTCAAATGAGAAAAAAACAACAACATTACTACGATCTGAAATCCATCTACCAATGTCTAAGGCAAAGGCCGTCTTACCCATACCCGGGCGCCCTGCCAGAATAATGAGATTACCCGGGAAAAATCCCCCTAGAATGTGGTCCAAATCCCCGAATCCAGAGTTTACCGAGAAAGACTGATATTCGCCTCTTCTCTTTTCATCAATAAGGTCCACAGTTTGTTTGGCTATGTCCTTGTAGAAGACATGGGGGGACTCATCCTTGTTGGGTTCTGACAACTTGGCAATGAGATATTGAGCATATTTAATAATCTTCTTGGGGGTATCTAGGTTCCATGTTTCCATTGCTATGTTATAAATGTTTTCTACAGCATAGATAGCCGTCCTTTTGGTGTGTAACTCCTGTAACTCATAAAGTATTTCGAAATAATAGTCATCGAAGTCCAACCCCCAGTATTCGAACTTGAAGGTTAAAGGACAGGCGCCCTTCTGGACATACTCCTGTAGGGCTGAGTTGTTAAACCGTCCCCCCATGTCCGTATTAATATCAGTCCAGAAACCTAATACCTGCAACTGAGATTGAACCGCCGACAATGATGGTATTTTGTCTTTAGAGTGGAGTGTTTTGTAAACCTGTAACAACTTTTGATTTCGCTCCTTGAAAAACATATTCGGATTAATTTCATCCAGCACCCTGATAAGTTCCTTGGCCTCGTCAACCTTCTTAGCCTCCTCCACCAACCATAGCGGTAGTCCTAGTATTTCCATCTCTCTTCTAGGGTTCACATTGGCTGCAATGCTATCCCCCGGTCCTTGGTAAAGTTTCATCTTAGTCTTCCTCTTCATCGGAAATTGATGCAAGTGGGTACGCCTTCTTTAACCAGTTGCTAAAGGCGGCCCTAAAATTGACATACTTGTAAGGGTTAACTCCGGGCTTTTTTGCTGTACCGTCGAGACAAGCCTCATAAAACCATCCCCAGGTATCTAAAACAGGATAATTTCCATAAATTTCTTTGAATGGGTCCAAGTTAAGCTCTATCTCGTCTAAAATCTCTTTTATTTTGGCTCTATCCAAAAGGACTTTTTTCTTGGTTACGGTTTTAACAATAGGCGAAGGCGAGGCCGAAGCCGGCTCCCCCTCCCCCTCTGTACTCCCCCTCTTATTCTTCTCTGTATTAGTTCTTAATTCTTTCTTCTTAATTCTTAGGGGCTCTAAAACTGTTACTGGGAGCGGCTCGTTCTCGTCGCTGCTTACACTTTGCTTACAACTTGCTGACACATTGCTTACAGCCTCTTCGCTCTTGCCTTGTATGTTAGCGTAATTAATAAGCAATAAAGACACCTCTTGCTTACACTTTGCTGACACATTGCTTACAACTTGCTTACACCTCTCAACTCGGCCATCTTCCTCCATCTCTTTAACAAGTCTTTTGGCTTGGTTGATGTTGGGAACTTCTCCTCTACTTGTTTTTGTATAGAGCCCCCACCTTATTGCCAACTTCGTCCATGTGGTGGTTATTGTCCCAATTTCTGTTCCGTTCCATTTTGCATCTAAGATCAGATATAGCCATGCCTTTAGACGAATAGGATCATCCCCATACTTATCAATGGAGCGACAAATTTTTACCCAATCTGGTGAGGCAGTCATGTCAAATTTCCATAAATGTTTGTCGGCTTAAAAGGTTTCCTATCAGCCTCATCCTCGGAGCTGAACCCATTAATGGCATAAACCATAGCCTTCGTCAGTGGCCTCTTGATAACCTCCCCGACAGTTTGTTGATCGAGGATCCACGCACACTGCCCACAAGACGAGTGGAGCGTAAGCTCACCTTTCTTAACCATTCCCACGAGCCTATCTATTCCGCCCAGTGGCGAGGCTTGGATGAAGCCTGGAACGCCTGTGACAAAGAGGAGGGTATCTCGACTTTGAAACCAAGGCCAGGTTGTTGCCAAATGTTCGTAGATAGGCGATCCGAAATTATCCAGTCCCAGGTTCCGGTATTTGGTGAGGCCGTCCATATCCAGGATGAGTCGGAGGAGTTCCTTGTCCCTCGTGTCAACCCACAACCTCTTCACGAGGAACCTGTCCTTCAGGTTCACACATTCCCAGAGCACGTCATCGAGGATTCCCAGAAACTCAGCCATGATAATTATGCGATCATCCGAAGTCTTGCCGGCCAGGACGCAGGCATGAAGAGATTCGTCTACAGTTGGATCGGCATACCCTAGTCCCATGGAAAATAGTTTGAACCGGGGGGCGGCAGGGGAGGAGAGGACAAGGAGGCCATCCTTCTCCTCGGTTACTGACAATTTGGGAGCGGACTCCATTATAGACTCTCCTCTGGTTTTGGAATAGCCATACAAATGGCTTTGACTGCCTCTGTTTCCTCAGGAGAGAGGACAAGTCTTTTTACTATCTCACGATAAACATTCCGTAGGAGAGCAGCCTCTCCCTCGCTGATGCTTATCGTGATGACGTAGGATTTTTTTGTAGCGGTAGACGTTTGCATTATCTTCTCCTTTTTCCGTTTGCTCCCCAGGTGTTGACTTCATACCCACCGAGGTCCGCAATGTCCGGTACGTTGTTATGACAGGTGAGGCATATCCTTGTGTTGCGGATGTCTTTGGACTTAAAGATCCTGCCACAACGAAGGCACTCTATGTAACCTGCCACGATCTTTCTCAAACCAATTCGGACAAGCTCAAGACTATTATCTTTCTCTTTAGATTTTTGTGGTAGTTTAGGTGGTTTGGTTTTTCTGGGGAGAGGATTAACTTTTCTGTTTTCTTTGCGACGCTGAATCTCTCTGAGAGATTTGGCTTTTATGCGGCAAGGGGAAGAGCAATAAAGATGGTGACTGTATGTTGATTGAAATTTAGTTTCACAGATGAGACACGTCACATCATAGACAACACCCCTTCTTCTTGTCATTTTACACCCTCTCTTGTAAAAAAAAAGTGCGAGACTGGGGGAAAGGAAACACGGTAAGGCCCAATCTCGCACACAAAACTAACTAACCCGGGAAGTTCAATACCAGGTTCTTTTCCAAATGTCAAGAGTTATTTTCATGTTTTTGAAATTAAGCATGACAGGACTCACAATCTTCCTCGTCTCTACCTCTGTAAATCCAGTCTCCGTATGCGTCATACATCATTTGATCTTCGTTAAACCATTGGCCTTGGCCGCACCATTTAAGCACGGAAGTTGTTGCTGTTTTTTCAGAGGCAGGGTGAAACCGGCATTCTCCAGCTCCGCCCCCCGGTGTGTTGACTACGAAGAATAAACAGTTTCCACAGATGTAATCTTCTTGAAGCATCGACATTAGAAATCCTCCCTTGTTGGTTTGGGGCAGAAGCCTCTGCCAAAATTGTATGCTCTCATTGCATTAGCAATAGATAATGACATTACACCATCATCATTGTATAGTTCTGAGACTGGGTCTTTATTCTCTTGCATGTAGTTATCGTCTTTGGGGCTCCATATTAGTCCTTCGAGCTGTGTTAGTAACGGTATAGAGTATATCTTTATGTCTCTGTCTGAGATAAGCTCACCCAGCCTCACGATGGCATTCTTTTTAGATGTTCTCGATGTGTTGAATCCTAACCTGTTCCCTTCTTCAACGGTTTTCTTATCCAGGGGTGTTTCGTAATACAGGTTGGGATATCGACGGAGCTGCGGGTATTTCTGGCGATCCCCATGGCCGTGTTCCACTACAGCCAGGATAACAAGGCCCACGGCATTTCTTTCAACTCCCAGGAGCCCATAATAATAATAGGCCCCTAGGAGCCAGCAAGCTATACCGAAATCTTGAGGTTTGATGCGGTTATTACGGTAATGCGCGACAACCTTCACTTTTCTGGTGGAGAGCACAACGATCTCCGAATAGTCCGCGCCGATCCCCTCGCTACAGTCCACGCCCAGGACATACTCTTCATTAGTGTCGGGCTTCTCCCAGATTGTCAGAGAGCCCATCGGGGTGTCCACGAGTTTCGGGTAGGGCTCAGTTGCGCTCAGAAACTTAATCTCTCCAGTGAAGATCGAGGGCGTCTTAACAGCCACGTCTTTCATGTTGCCTATAGTCTCAGGATCGAACACGTTGAACCCGGTGGAAATAAAGGCTGTGTGCTCATCCGGGGGATACTCTTGGAAGAATTTCGGCCAGCTCCCATGACACTGATCCTGGCATGTCTTTCTCGCCCATAGGAGCTGTCCGTCTGTCCAGTGATGTTTTAGTTGAAACTCTATCTCTGTCTTGGATTTTTTCAGCTCTTGGCCAGGGGGTAGTTCAAGCGAGCAAGCTGGATCATCTACCCATGAAAAGAAAAAACCCTGCCAGTCCGACTCTTCCGTCTTAGCTAAATCCCAGTAGGTTTTAAACAGGTTTAGGCCGTTGGCCGTGGACTCGATCACATACATCGAGAACCACGTCTCAGAGGGCTTAGGGACGGCTTGGTTGAGGGAGGTGAGTGTAAGCTCGGGGTTCGGGAAAAAGGCCATCTCCGAACAGTGGACAAAGTTCAGTGTCCAGCTTCTCCCTATTTCGTCACCGCCGGCAGTCATTACCCAAAAGGCCGAGGAGTGCGGTGGCATAAACTCGATATGATCCTTGGCCGGGCGTCCGCCTTCCAGCGGTATCTTCTCTTCCTTCGAGAGGTTCTGCCAGAATCGGCGGGCTATAGTGAACACGTTCCTTGTTGAATCATTTCTGTGGGCCAAGACGAGGCCCGTGGTGGATGGGTATTTGGTGAGTAAGTAGAACATGAAAGCCTCGACAAGAGTTGATATTCCAACCTGCCGCGACTTGAGGACAATGAACCTCACCGGCTTCTTCTGTTTGAAGTTTTTGACAAGAGCCGCCAGTAACCGCTTTTGGAACCGATTCAAAACAAATCGTTGCAACCCCCCACCTTTGGGCTTTATCCAGAGGTTTTTCTGAATCCATCTGGCCATGTTGTCGTATTCTTTTTCAGGGGTGTTTTTCTTTAAATTAACAAGAGCGTCTACTGCCTTGGATAACTTGTCGAGGGTTTTTGCGTCAACTTTTGACATTCTTGGATGCCTCTGTTAGAGCCTCAATCTTAGATTCTAAGTCCTTGACATGCGTGTTTATTTGCCTTTGGACATCCAGTTCTTCTCGAATTTTGATTAGCTGCATGATGCGGTTGATTTGCTTGTCTACGGAATTGATCTTGTTTCGAGTTCGTTGTTTCTCTCCAGCCCGGAGTCCTACAACTATGAGGCCGGCGGAGATCGCTTCAATGTCCTTCAGCTCGAACTGTCCCCGGTTGATAGCCTCCTCAACTACAGACAAAACACTCACAAGGACTTTATCGGCCTTGTTGTCGGCATGAGAAGGGGAGACATATTTCGAGCTGAGGAGTTCAACACTTTGTTCTTTAGGCAACGAAACCTCCCAAGGCCCCAATGTAGAAAGCATCAACTTGGTGGGCGTCACCTTCGAAGCCTTTAGATGCTGCAACCATACAAGCCTCTTCCTTCTTCTTGGTTCCTTTACTAATCTCTCGGAGCCTAATGTCACTGTCCAGACAATAAACATCTAATCTCCCCAGAAGGTATCCATTGAAGTGATGAAAAATGCGGAGAGTGGGATTACTGCCTTTGCCTTGCCTGCCCCACATACCAGGCTCTTCGACTGCAATGACAGTGATTTTACTTTCACGAGAAAGAGACACATCCGATATCCAGGCTAAGAGAGCATCCACAATCTGTTGTCGCCTAACTCTTATCGGATCGTCGCGCTTCTTTGGCCGAAAGGTTTTTGTTAGAATAGCCTTTCCACCTGAGAAAATAACCACACCCGTCGCAGTGATTCCAGGATCTATTGCTATCTCCATGGGGTTTTTGCCGGTTCATACTTGAGAAATTCACCTGTTGTCATATACACCCTTAACCCATGGACAGGTTTCAAGATGGCAATCTCTATCTGCCCAATGAACTCCATTGTGACAGGATCTCTTTGTGACTCTATCTCAAGTCTAAGCTCTTGCAACTGGGTGTGAATCTTTTCAAAGATATGGTGGATTCGTAGTTGGCTTACTTTCTTTTCCTCATTGTTCATTTGTTACCTTCCCAAAGGTGCTTTTGCCTCTGTTCCCCTCTAACACAAAGCTCTCTAAAATGGTATCAATAAGGTGGTGGTGTTCTTTTGGAAGGTAGTTAAGAGAAGATCTGGAGATATTGATAGCCTTCCCTAGGCCGTAGGTATCAACTCCCTGCGACTGAAGGAACTCGATGATCTTCCCTTTCTGCCAGATCTCCCCAGGCTTCTCACTCCAACCATACTCATCTATGCCGATCTTGAAAGTTCTCTTGTTTATCTTGCACCAGTCCTTAACCTTCTTCTCAACGTCACTGAGGCCTGATTGAAAAGACTTAACAGCAATGTAAGCAGCGGAGATAATATCCTCGGGAATGGCTGCTATAGCTTCGGATCGCCTCACCTGCACGAGAGCATCCAATGGTGCGTTTCCTATTATCTGGTGCTCGCTCATTTCCACGGGAGCATAAAATGAAATAGGGCAGTTCTTGTCGAGGAAGTAACACGGGGCGCCATACCAGTTAAGGCATTGATCTCCGGGGTTAGGGTCCGGGGAAGAGAGGCAGACATCCCGCCACTTCTCTAGGAACCAGTCCCAGAGGTTTATGGTTTCGTTATCCTCCACGCAGCGGTAGGCAAAATAGTCTCCTCGTTCTAGCCGTTCATAATTCCAATGCTGTGTTTGTTTAACCTGGGGGTAAACCCTAGAAAACTTTATATGGACAGTGGGTCCATAGGCAACTACGTAGGCCAGGACATAGAGGTGCCTCTCAAAAACGTCGTCAACTATCCAGCGGCCTGTTTTGAGGTCTTCAACTATGGCGTGTTGTCTGTCTATAGGAATAATCCTATCAAGAATTGCCCGAGCCACAGCTTTGTTTCCGCGACGAGCCAAAGTACTGTCCATTCCAATTTTGATATCTTTCTCAAAATACTGGTTAGGATAGCCTGCATACTCATCCATCATTATGGACTCATAGAGGATATCCTGAGCAGCTTTATCAAGGTTTCTTACGGCAGTATCTAGGTTAAGAGTTCCTATAAGAACTCTCCTACGGAGGGCGTGGAGCTTTCTACCAAGAGCGGCAGCAGGCCCAGCGGCGGGCCGGATCTTATCAATGTATTCCGATGCAGCCCGCCAGTGGCATTTCTCCCATACCCCATAACGACTTTTTGAGAGTGGGGTAAGCTCCATTACTTTCCTTTCTTGAGGATGGGGGGCATCATTTCGTTGTCAATCAGTTGCGGAATCAATTCAGCCCACACATACTTTTTCACTGTTTCCATCTCTACTTCAGGGATATCCCAGATAGCATCGACAGCGTAGGCTGCAACAACAGTTTCCCATACCCAATCAATGCCCTCCTCGGTACACCCGTTCTTTGCCAGATAGTCTGTGATCTTTTTCCACTTCTCTTCCTGAACTGAAATAACAGGGGGAGACTTGGGCTTGGGAGGTGGAGGCTCGATGTCCTCGGGAACATGCGGTGCCATCGGCGGAGGTAGAGCTTTTTTAACTGGCTTCTCTATGGTAACAGTGGCAGTGAACTTCTCATCAGCCTGGTGCATCTCCTCCTGTGTGTAAACTCCCCTCGTTTCGTTGGGGAACGTCCTACGAAGTGCTACGGCCTGGGCGCACTTGTAAAGCATTAGAGGCTCACCTGCTGGGCCCCAAAAATTGCTGAACTGATCGCCGCTCTTCTTGTAGAAACTGAGGTCCGCGAAGTACTCCTGCGGAACTGGAAACTCCTTGTTAATTACCCTGGCGATGGCACGAACAAGCTCATGCTTCTTGGCATCGTATAGACTCATAGGGATTTCAAAAAGATCTTCTCCTTTAGTGGCATCTCTGAATCTCACCACGCACGCTGGTGGAAGAAAGCCTCCATAGTGGCCGCTCTTAATGGCCATCTTGATGTAGCCTTCAATCGAGGTTTGGTAAACGATCTTGGGGTTCTTTCCACCATACCTTACGGGCCAAAGTTCGGGAATTAACGGATCTAGGCCAGTATGTTCACAGCAATAACGGTAGGCTTGAAATTCAGCAATACTCTGAAATACATCATTGTATTTCGTCTTGACTAAAGCCGCCATCTGCGGGCTCCATGCTATTGTCTCCGGCAAATTCGTCATTTATTCAGCTCCTTTTTGAATCGTGAAGAGGCTGCGAATCGCAACCTGAAACTGGCGGGGTAATCGTCTGTCTTTTTTGTGATGTGGTTTGTGAATCTTCGGGCCGGCCAATATGCAACCTTCCAGGCACCGAAGTATTTTTCCCGGTAGCTTTTGTGAGTTCTACACATACTTTGCCGAAGCACCTGGAAAAAATCATGTAGGAACCTGGCAGCATTAGTCACTCCCAGTCCATACTTTCTCAGGTTCATCTCATCCAAAATCTCTCTACGCGTAAGATACATCTTCACACCTCCCTTCATCCTTACTGTTTTATAGGAGCGTCCATATCCTATTTTTTTATGTATGTCAAGAAAAAAAGAACGAGTTGATTTAAATACTTTATATCTTTAAGAAACCTATTGTATTTTAATTAATTAGCACATAGCCCTACAATAGCTGATAGTTTTGGACTAGGAGGAATAAATGCTTCAGTTTCCGGAACTTCCGGTTCAACCATCGAATACACCCTCCCTCCCGATGAAGATGCCTTTGAGTCTTGCACTTCCAAGTCCAGTTAAAAGGCCGGCTGAAGCACCTCCTCCAAGTCCTGCTTTTATAGAGGTAGCCAAGGACTATGTGAGTAGTTTTTGTAAATCCTCAAGAGCGTTTATGAACGATTACAAGTCTCAGTGGGAATTACTGGAAGCATTATATTTATCTCAGATAGGAATACGGGAATGGGAAGAGTGGAAGAAGGCAGGACGACTGGGCTATACTGGAAGCTATTCCAGAAAGGATCCACTGTCTGCACTTCTCGAAGCTGAAGGAGATGCTGAGGCCGCTGCCTGGCAATCCAATTACATTCATTCCCCAGGGTTCATCGTCGATAATTTCGTAGACAATTCGTGGAGTGCTATCTTCAACTCCTCAGAATATTTGGTTTTGATAAACGAGTCAGGTAACAAACAAAAACCTCCTCCGCCCCCAATGCCACCACCGATGCTACCGCCTATGCCCATGGCACAGGGG
>Ga0007800_10000078_pt1 | contig 41942 bp, 37 predicted proteins | sample CryBogmetaGMA14M_FD_60366 | JGI IMG/M metagenome (GOLD analysis project Ga0007800, IMG submission 60366) | Freshwater microbial communities from Crystal Bog, Wisconsin, USA - MA14M | ecosystem: Environmental > Aquatic > Freshwater > Lake | place: Crystal Bog, Wisconsin, USA | collected 2009-07-06 | reverse complement strand
TAACTATATACACTGAGGAACCGATGTCAAATTAGAGACCTGATTTTTTCCCAAATGCAGAACAACTGGTCGTTTTCATGAAGGTATTACGTCGCGAGAAATATAGTTTACGCTATGTTACGAAATAATGTAGAGTGCTATCAAGAAGGGCATCCTTCTCCCATTTCTTAACAAGGAGGTGCATGGATGACAAAATTCCTCACTACCTGGGCACTGACTTTCTGGATAGTTCTTGTTCTTTCTGGAGCATCGACTGCCCATTTTGCCATGATCATCCCGTCGAAGGATGTCGTAGAAAAGGGTGACAGTAAGGAAATCCCGCTCATACTGCAGTTCACCCATCCATTTGAGGGCGGCCCCCAGATGCAAATGGACAAACCTGAGAAATTCGGAGTGGTGGTGCGGGACAATGTCACTGATCTTCTGGATACCCTCACGGAAAAAAAGGTGGACGGAAAATCCACATGGGAAACGAACTATAAAATAACAAGACCTGCCGATTACATTTTTTTTCTCTCTCCGAAGCCTTACTGGGAAGCTTCTGAGGATAAATTCATCGTCCATGTGACCAAGGTGATTGTAGATGCCTTGGGAGCCGAAGATGGTTGGGATAAGCCCATTGCAGAGGCAGCGGGTATCCCGGTCGAGATAATTCCGCTCTCCCGACCTTACAGCCTTTACGCGGGGAATGTCTTCACCGGCCAAGTTTTCAGAGATGGGATACCACAGCTTGATGTTGCCGTAGAAGTAGAATGGTGGGGCCAGGGTAAAACAAAAGCTCCTACGGATGCACACATCAGGCAAGTGGTCAAGACCGATTCCAACGGGGTATTTTTCTACGGAATTCCCAAGCCAGGCTGGTGGGGATTTTCCGCCATCATGGAAGCTCCTGAATCCATAAAGCATGAAGGAAAAGATAAGATGGTGGAACTCGCCGCGGTCCTCTGGGTTCACGCATACCTTATGAAATAGATTTTTCTCATGCATGTATCCGAGAGAATTCTCAGCACTCCCGTCATTGATGTGAGAGCAGCCTTAACCGTTAAAGTGACGGCGATCGGCCTAAGGAGGAATGGAATTGGCTTTTATCAGTAAAGTCGATACTCGGCGGCATCGAGGAGTGTTTGCCGGAGTCATGGTTTCATTGGGGATCATCCTGTCGGTACTTCCGTCGGCGTGGGGCCACAAGGTTAATCTTTTCACCTATGTGGAGGGAGAAAATGTCATCGTGGATGGCTACTTCAGTGGAAAATCCAAAGCTGTGGGCTGCTTGGTGGAGGTTCTCGATCCAGAGGGGAATAAAATCCTCGAAGGGAAAACAGACGCCAATGGAATTTATTCTTTCAGAATAGCTGATGTAACAACGGTAAAAGGCCAATTGACAATCGTTCTCCACGCGGGAATGGGACATAAGGCCTTCTCTACTTTGGGCACCGAGGATTTACCTGCATCCAGCGCAGGCACATCATTTGCACACCCCCAGTCGGAAAAGGGTGACACAAAACAGGATTCACCAGACCAGGCGCAGCCTCCCATTCAGATCCAGGACGTGACCCTTTTGAAGAAGATCGTCGAAGAAACTCTCGATGCCAAGCTCCAACCGCTCGTATCAATGGTCAGCAATCAACAGAAGCTGCTTATGGAACAAAGAGACAAGGGCCCTACTATTATTGAGGTCGTGGGGGGAATAGGTTGGATTTTTGGTGTGGTGGGAGTGGGTGCATATTTCATGAACCGCAGCAGAATTCAAAAACGTTGATCGGGAAGAATTGCAGCGGGATGAAGTTACCTGTACTTCGGTGGACTGGTTTGAAACATTCCAGTATTTGGCAGATCTCCCTCACCCGTTATCATGTTTTTGTTCCATTACCTTTTTCCTGGTGATATTCCAAAAGATTTTTCTTCATTCGGTGTAGTTCGTCCGACAAAGACACTTTATAGATATGGGGGTTGGGTAATCGCTTGTATTCAGGTTCCAAAGATTCAATGTCGCTTTGTGCCCGCTCTCTGATTGCATCCAGCCCCGGCGGATCATAAACCTGCCTGCCCTGAAGGAAAACCGGGATCATTATTTCCTGAGCAGTATACGGCGGCCTATAGGTCTTTTTCATGTAATCATACATGGGGTGGTGGGCCGTAACGGGCCGATTTTCTGGAACCGGTTCATCCACCTGCACCAGTAAGTCTCCAATCATCCTTTCGTTTCCATTATAAAAACGTACGATTTTTTTCACTCCGGGGTTGGTCACCTTGCTCGGGTTCTCAGAAATTTTGATCTTAGGGACGAGGATCCCATCGCTTCTATCGGCAGCCATTAGTTTGTACACTACCCCAAGTGCGGGTGTTTGATAGGAGGTCATGAGCTTGGTTCCCACACACCAGATATCGATTCGAGCGCCTTGCTCCCGCAAACTCTCGATAATCCACTCATCAAGGTCGCTGCTGGCAAGGATTTTCACATAGGGAAACCCTTCTTCGTCCAGAATGGCTCGTGCGGCCTTGGAATAGTACGCCAGGTCTCCGCTGTCTATCCGGATTCCAAAGAGGCGTCTTCCAGACTTTTCCATTTCTCCCGCAACCTTCACCGCATTTCGAATCCCCTCCATGGTGTCATACGTGTCCACCAGAAAGACACAGTCGTTGGGAAATACTTGAGCGAACCCCTGGAAGGCCTCTATCTCGGAATCAAAACTTTCTACCCAACTGTGGGCATGTGTGCCACGCACGGGGATACCGAATAGCCTACCGGCCTTAACATTTGAAGTGCCCGCGCATCCCCCTATGTATGCTGCCCGGGCTCCGTAAAGAGCAGCTTCCACTCCGTGGGCACGCCGCGTCCCAAAGTCCACCACGGGGGCTTTCCTGGTAGCAATGCAAATACGGGCCGCCTTTGTGGCTATAAGCGTCTGGTGGCCCACAAGAGCCAGTAGGGTAGTCTCCAGGACCTGAGCCTCGGCAATCGGGCCCTCTACCCTCAAGAGAGGCTCATTTGGAAAAACCACCGTACCTTCAGGCACAGCCCAGATGTCGCCGGTGAATTTAATGCCCAAGGAGAACACGTCCATGGCCTTGTCTGAAAATATACCGATGCCCTTCAAGTAATCAATTTCGTCAGGGTATAAACCCAGGTTGTTCACATAATGAATGACCCTCTCTAAACCGGCAAAAACGCAGAATGCGCCATCATCCGGATTTTTCCTATAATAGAGATCGAAACAGGCCCGCTGGTTTTTTCGTCCCAAAAGATTGTACCCTGCCGCCATGGTAAGTTCGTAAAGATCAGTGTCCAGGGTTAGGTTTCCGCATCGGACGCTTTCCATGGTACGAACTGCATCCAGTTTGCCAAGAATGGATTCGGATTCTGCATCGACCAGATCAACGGAATCCAGTAATCGTCCTGTGGAAGGATCACGTAGAATAGGCTTCACGAGTTATTTTCCCCGGACTTATATTCAAAAAATTGCGCAAATGATTTCTCGTATGGAGCGGACGCTATACCGTGCTCGGTAACTATACCTGTAATGAGCTGGTAAGGGGTCACATCAAAAGCTATATTTCGAACGGCAACTCCCTCGGGAGCTATGGGAACCCCGCATATACGGGTAACTTCCCCGGGGTCGCGTTCCTCGATGGGAATCGTGTCTCCCGTACGAATGGACATATCTATGGTGGAAAGTGGAGCGGCAACGTAGAAGGGAATTTGGTGGTATCGTGCCAGCACTGCCACTGAAAAGGTGCCTATCTTGTTGGCCGCGTCGCCGTTGGCCGCGATACGGTCCGCGCCCACAACCACTTTCTGGATTTCTCCCCGTTGCATGAGGGCGCCCGCGGTGTTGTCCGTGATCAGGGTGACCGGTATACCGAGCTTCATCAGCTCCCAGCAGGTTATTCGCGCGCCCTGGTTGAGTGGCCTGGTCTCGTCGGAGACAACCCTGATGTTCTTGCCCTGTTCGAAAGCAGCCCTGATGACCCCGATGGCCGTGCCGTACCCGGCTGTGGCCAATCCCCCCGCGTTGCAATGGGTCAAGACGGTGTCGCCTTCTTGCAGGAGGTCTCTTCCGGAAACGCCGATCTTCTCGCAAAGCATCCGGTCCTCTTTTTCCATAAAGACCGCTTCATCCACGAGCACTTGTTTCAGCTCGGCAATGCTCAAATCTGCGCCTGCCTCATAAACCCGCTTCATTCTATCCACAGCCCAAAAGAGATTAACCGCAGTGGGCCGTGTTGCTGCAATCAGACGACAGACTTCACCAAAACGCCTGGAAAAGGACTCACGATCACTGTCCGGGGCACCGAGCATCCCAAGCGCGATCCCCATTGCTGCAGCAACTCCTATTGCCGGAGCACCCCTCACTGCGAGACGCTTGATGGCATCGCACATTTGATCAACGGTCAGGATGTTTATGTACTTTTCCTGGAGCGGCAAAAGGGTCTGATCCAAAAGTCTGATATGATCACCCATCCACTCCATTGTCCTGAATGGATCCTTCAAAGCTCCTCCTTACCAGTGATTTGTCCGTAGCCGAACTGGATTTACTGCTGTGCATCGCCGCCAAGACACCCCATTATGCCCTGGATAAGAAAGATCACTGTATTCGCTCGAGGTAATAGCATCGACATTTATTCCGTTTCGCCTCGAAAGGAGTGACCTCGCTCGACAACATCTTCTTATTCTACCATTTTGGAAGATTGTTTTGTATCAGGATCTTTCGGAAGTTTGGTGCGACTGTCCCCTCTCCCAGCCCCGGAACAGGCGCAATGGATATAAATTATGATATTTTAGTTAAATAATCACTTTATTTAAAAAAATGTTTGATAAATGATCACAATATTGCTATATAATGCCCAAAAAATTGAGAGGGTCTAATATGAACCTCAAGTCCGCTTGCGTAATCTCAACTTTAGTCGCCATCCTGATAACTCTAGCAACGGGTCCGGTTGATTGCGACAGCACCATGTACCTGAGCGTATGTCAGGAACTGGTAAATACTGCCCGATCTTATGAGGCCAGGGCTAATTCCCACAGTAACATTGCCAAGGCCTACCAGATGCAGATCCAGAATCTTGCGACAATGCCCAAAAACCAAGGCACCATATCTGCTATGGATAGCCTTTTTTCACAGTACGACCAGAATAGGACGATGGAGAACAAGTTCAGATTGATGTTTCGTCAGGCTACGGATGAGGCGGACAAGTGTATGAGATCCGCTCAATAGCCCTGTCTCGGATTTCTTTCTGACCGAGAGAACCTCGGGGGTGACTCCTCACATACTCGTCTCTCCTGGACTGCCGTGGGGCGGGACCGGCATCTGGAATGCCGGAGGACCGCCCGTAAACCCTGTTTCAACAAACTATAAGCCCCGCCTGAAATAAATTATTTTCATGAAAAACGACGTATCATCGATGGAGTGGGTGACCCTGGATTTAACAGTACCGCATGAAATGGCGGACTCACTTATTGATTTTTGCGTTGAACACGGTTCCCGGGGCGTGGTCCTACGGGACGACGACCCTGACTCCACCGTATTGACCGCGTATTTTCCGAACGACCATTGGCACGTGGTCAATACGCGCCTGAGGGAATACCTGGCCCGTTTGACGGTTATATTTCCGAATCTTCCATCTCCTGTGTCCGTGGTCTCGCCCCTTGCAAATGAGAACTGGGCCGTCTCATGGAAGGACCATTTCAAGAGTCTACCCATCGGCAGGCATTTAATTGTTACGCCCCCCTGGCTGGAGCCCGAACCGGATGGGAGACGGGTCATTATTATAGATCCGGCCGAAGCCTTCGGAACCGGGATACACGAAACCACCCAAGGGTGTCTTGTATTACTCGAAGAAGCAGTGGAAGAGATTAAGAAGACCCGCGAGACCTTCACCATGTTGGACATGGGCTGCGGATCGGGAATCCTCGCAATTGCGGGATTAAAACTGGGCGCATCAGAAGTTCGGGCAGTGGACAGCGACCCTAAGGCCATCGCCTCAGCGACCAGGAATGCCGCCCTCAATGGTGTAGTGGATAGACTTCAACTGGATTGCCTCTCCCTGGAAGAGACCGTGGATTCTGCGGACATACTCACTGCCAACCTCGATCCCTTGACCATTTTGTCGAATATGGAACGACTCACCTCGCTCTTCAGCTATTTCCTTATCGTTTCAGGGATTCCCATTGATCAGTGGGACCACGTAAAGGGAGAACTCGTAACTGGGAAGGTAGTGCTTTTTAAAGAAATTTTGAGGGGTGAGTGGGGGGCTGGGCTATTCGGCCTAACGAGCGGATCCCTGCCGTGAATCTTGACGACCGTCTCCAAAGAACACGTGCAGCAGGAAAAAAACAACACCCACGCAGAGTGCTGAATCCGCTACGTTAAATGCAGGCCAATGATAATTTCCCACGTGAATGTCCAAAAAATCTATCACTTCTCCGAAACGAATTCTGTCAACCAGGTTGCCTGCGGCTCCACCGAAGAAGAGTGAGTACCCCGTAAGCAGAAAACTGTCCATCCTTTTTGAAAAAAACACGGCCCAGAGAATTACCGATAGAGCGAACACGGAAACCAGGATGAGAAAAGATGAACGGAAGCCGGACCCGGCTTCCGACATAATACCAAAGGCCGCACCTGGATTTCTTGCATGGACGAGATTCATAAACCCTGGGATAAGGCTGAGACCTCCATCCGGGGGTATGCTTTCGATCACCAGGCTCTTGGTCCACTGGTCGGTTATTGCGACCAATGCAGCAATAACGCCGAATGCCAGTAGTCGTGTTATTGGATATTCAGTCAAGCCTTTATCCTGTAATACCATGTGCCTTCGTGTAAGAAGCGTATCTATCGGCCTTATAGTCAGATTTTGAGTTCTGATTCCTTCAGCACGCGTGCGCACCTTGGACACACCTCGGGGTAATCTGTATCCGACCCTATTTCAATGCTCCATACCCAGCATCGGGGGCACTTGTCTCCTTCCGCTCTCAGGACCGTTATGTCGACTCCTGGAAGAGCTTGTTCCCCATCAGTATCCTCGGGTGTGGCGCCGGTCTTTTTTACCTCCAATTGTGAAACGATGAAAAATCCTTCAGGATCTTCCATGTGCAGGAGTGCACCAGCAATTTCTTCGGGGGCTTGTACCAGGACTTTCGCCTCGAGAGAAGACCCGATGAGTTTGGCAGCCCGGGCCTCTTCCAGAGCTTTAGACACTTCCTGGCGCAATGCCAGCCTAGTTTCCCATACCGCACGCTCCTCGTTGGTAAGCCGGATTTCGTCGAGCAGTTCGGGAAATGAACTCAAGTGCACGCTCGACAGGCCGGCCCTGCCCGCATCGTAGGACGCCCAAACCTCTTCCGCCGTAAAGGTGAGTATGGGGGCCATAAGCCTCACCAGTCCTGAAAGTATGAGATGAAGTACTGTCTGAGCCGACCTTCGCAGACGGCCTCCTGCCGTCTCAACGTAGAGGCGGTCTTTGAGTATATCCAGGTAGAGCGAGGACAGGTCCACGGAGCAATAGTTATAAAGAGTATGGAATACAATGTGGAATTCGAATTCGTCGTAAGCCTTGCCTATCTTCTCTATGACGCGGTTGAACCTATCCAGGGCAAACCTGTCGAGAGCCGTCATACTGTCCACAGGCACCCCACACTCTTGGGGATTGAAATCGGCAAGGTTGCCCAGGAGGAATCGGCAGGTGTTCCGGATACGGCGATAAGCCTCTGCAAGTCTCTCGAGAATTTCACGTGAGATCCTTATGTCGTCACGGTAATCTTCCGCTGAAACCCACAGCCTCAGGATATCCGCCCCGTACTTGTCGATTATCTCCTGCGGCTGAACCACGTTTCCCAAAGACTTGGACATCTTTTTTCCTTGACCGTCAACAACGAACCCGTGGGTGAGAACCTCGCGGTACGGAGCTTGGCCCCGGCAGCCGACTGATGTGAGCAGAGCACTATGGAACCACCCCCGATGTTGGTCGCTGCCCTCCAGATAAAGCTGTGCCGGATAATTGAGGCTTGGCCGTTCTTCGCAAACCGCTGCCCAGCTCACGCCGGAGTCGAACCACACGTCCAGGATATCGGTCTCCTTGACAAAAGATGAACTCTTGCACGAAGGGCAGACGAGTCCTTCCGGAACAAGCTCACTAGCTTCGGCTTCGAACCAGACATCCGCACCTTTATCTTCAAAGAGCCGGGCAGCTTTCTCAAAAAGTTCCTTCGGGGCAACGATTTCATCACAATCCTTGCACCGTAAAGCAGTGATGGGCACCCCCCAACTCCTTTGGCGGGAGATACACCAATCCGGTCGGTGCTGAATCATCCCGTAAATCCTATCTCTTCCCCATCGGGGAATCCACGTCACGGTGTCTATGGCTTCCAGGGCATTCCGGCGCAGGCCCGTATTTTCCATGGAAATGAACCACTGGTGAGTGGCCCTGTAGATCACGGGCTTCTTGCATCGCCAGCAGTGAGGATAGCTGTGTTCCATAACCTCGCCGGCCATCAAGGCCCCTTTTTCTTTGAGCTTAGCGATTACGTCCTGATTCGCGTCGAACACGAACTTTCCTCTAAAGAAATCAACTTCATCCGTAAACATCCCCTTATCGTCCACGGGGGCGTAGACATCCAGATTGTATTTCAGTCCGACTTCGTAGTCTTCTTGGCCGTGGCCGGGCGCACAGTGGACACAGCCCGTGCCGGTGTCCAGGGTCACGAAAGGGGCCAGAATGATGAGGGATTCTCGGTCATAGAATGGGTGGGAACATTTCAGCCCCTCCAGCGTCTTCCCGCTGAACGTGGCAAGCACCCTGTAGTCCTGAATACCGAAGGTCTCCATGTTGATAGCAATCAGCCGCTCTGCAAGGATATATACATTGTCTCCGGATTCAACCGCTGCATAGGATTCATCGGGGTGCAGGGCAATGGCCAAATTCGCAGGGATGGTCCAGGGAGTAGTTGTCCATATCACCACATGGAGGCGCTTGCCTTTCACTTCGGGAACCCGTTCCGAAAAATCATCCACAGCCGGGAAACGCACATATATCGAAGGGGTGGATGAATCAGCGTATTCGACCTCGGCCTCTGCAAGCGCCGTCACACATGACGCACACCAGTACACGGGCTTCTTGCCTCGATACACGGCTCCTTCGGAGAAAAAACGTCCCAACTCCCTCACTATCGTGGCCTGGTAAGCGTAGTTCATCGTCAAATAAGGATCATCCCATTCACCGAAGACTCCCAGCCGTTTAAACTCGGCCCTCTGTACATCAATAAATTTCTGGGCGTACTCCCGACAATGGCGCCGGATTTCCACGCTGCTCATCCTGGATTTCTTGTCGGCAAGTTCCTTATCTACCTGGTGCTCGATGGGCAGTCCGTGACAGTCCCAGCCGGGGACATAATCAGAGTCGTATCCAGCCATGAACTTGGATTTGACTATCATGTCTTTCAAAATTTTGTTCAGTGCGGTTCCCAGGTGTATGTGACCGTTTGCATAAGGCGGTCCGTCATGGAGTATATACTTCTCCCGGCCTCGGCTCATTTCCTGAATCTTTCGGTATATGTCCTGTGATACCCATTGATTGAGCATTTCCGGCTCTCTTTTGGGCAGATTGGCCCGCATAGGGAAGGAAGTTTTGGGCAGATTGAGAGTATCTTTGTAGTCCATTTTGAATGACCTCCGGTCAAAGTGCCTGCCTTTGACCCGCTGTGAAATTCTCCGAAGTGCTTTTTTCTCACAAAAGTCTTTTAATCTAGCAGGAATGTTCTAAAAATCAACTTAAATGGAGCGCCTGCGGTGGCCGTCGTCCCGGTGAACGACTACATATTTTACGGTATTTCCTCAATTGCCATTCTTTTGAGGGGGTAAAACTGCTATAAAACATTGTTACGAGTCCATCGATGCAATCGTCCCCATGTGAAGTAGGTCGAACATGGCCGGCAACAACCTGACAAAACGTTTGCAGAAATCTATAATCGTTTCCTCAGCCCTGGGGATTTTCACCGTCGCCGTGATCATTGCTCTCGCCGGTATCGTGCCATTGTACAACTATCTTATTAAGGAAGAAGAAAGGAGTCTGCTCCTCGCACTGAATGCCAAGACCATCGCTGTAGAGGAATATTTGGCACGGGTCAAGGACGTGGCCGCGCAGATAACAAGCCGTACCAAAGCTCGCGAAATGCTTGAGCAATACAACGAAGGCAAGGTGAGCCTGAGCGACTTGGCTGGGCTTACTGGGGACATTCTCCTGGATGCGATGAATTTTACCCCGGAGGTTTGGGGAATAAGCCGCCTCGACCTAAAGGGTAATCTTGTAGTCCAAGAAGGTTTGGAAGTTCCACAGGAATTCCTGGTCCCTGACGACCCGGTTGCAAAAGATGCATCATTTTTGGGGCCGATCAGTCTCGGAAGCCAGTCCTACCTCGTGATCCGTACCCCCATATTGGACAGGAAATCCGCCCTCGTAGGGACGGACATAGCCCTGTTCAGACTGTTCAACCTGCAGCGAATTATTGAAGATTATACCGGAATGGGCAACACCGGCGACACTATTCTGGGTATTGTTGAAAACGGCCGGATCGATATGCTCTTTCCCTCCAGGGATAATAAACTCACCCTTTCCACAAATGTACCCGGAACATCGCCCATCGGTTCGGCCATGCTGAAGACTGCGGAGAAAAGGACGGGCCTAATTGTTCCCGGCAAGTCGGTTGAAGGCAATGAGGTGATTGCATACGGGCCGATCAGGGGCTCCAACTGGGGAATAGCTCTCAAAATTAATCGGGATGAACTTTTCGGGCCTGTGGACCATCTGTTCTATACCACAAACACTATTATAGTGGCTTTGATATTCCTGGGCACTTTGGGCATGATCCTTCTGGTGAGGCCACTCGCCGGGAAGACAATTATTCACTCGCGAGAACTTGAACAAGAAATCAAAGACAAGACAGCAAGTCTCCGCAAGGAGCTGCGAGAACGCAAACGAATGGAACGGTGGCTCAGGGATTCGGAACGACGCCACCAAATCCTGCTGGCAAACGTGCCCGACGTAATATTCATTATCGATGAGAACGGCCGCTTTTCTTACGCGAATATTCAGATTGAAAAGTTTCTGGAATGTCCTGTTCGGGAGATCCTGGAAACTCCTCTCCAGAACCACATCGTCCCGGAGGACAGGGCTCGAATTCAAAATATCCTGGGCCTGGGAGTTGAAGAAATATGGGATGAAGAAGTCGGCGTGATCGACGCCAAGGGTGGCACGAAATATGCCCGCATACGTTGCAAGGCGTCGTTGGAGGAAGAAACAGGGCTGAGACGTTATGAGGGTGTGATGCGAGACATCACCATGAGGAAGCAACTCGAGGACGAATTGAAGGCATCGAGAGAAGAGTTGCTGGAAAAGATCAAAATCATCGACGACCTTTACGAACATATCCTCCAAACGGGAATGTCCAGATGCATTTCCGACCATACTGCTGAAGTTGCGCACGAATTGAGGCAGCCCCTGGCAATAATAGGCGGCTTTGCCCGGCGGATGTCCAGGCAGATATTGTCGGGGCAAATCGCGGCAACCCCTGAGCAAATCGAATACTGCTCCATCATCATTTCCGAAATTCAGAGGCTGGAAAAGATTTTGGACAGCCTCATTGATTTTACTGCACATGATAAGATTCAACTGGAGAATGTGGACCCCAATGAACTGATCCAGGTTGTCATTTTGACTCATGCCTATAGGATCCAGGAGAAAAACCTCCAGCTCCAGACCGACCTCGGTAAAGAAATCGGAGAGATCCTTCTGGATCCCACCCTGTTCGAACAGGTAGTGCGCAATCTTATCTCCGACGCCATTGAGGCTTCGCTGCCGGATCAGGTCATCAGTGTGGAAACCGGGGTCTCAATCCCGAGCGACAAAGCCCAGGAGACCGGGGGACTGGACTCTGAAACCTATTTCGAACTGAAGGTCAGGAATTTCGGGAAAATTATCCCCCGTGAGGAACTCCAGAAAATCTTCAGCCCCTTTTACACCACCAATAATTACGGTGCGGGAATCGGTCTTACCATTTCAAAAAGGATAGTCGAGGACCACAACGGATCCATTTCCGTGAAATCCGACCAGGAGGGAACGGTATTTACCGTATGGCTTCCTCTCAACCAGGGCATTCCTTCGCGCAAACCTGTTGCTCAAAATCTTCCGATGCACCATAGATCGAGCTGATGACTTTTAGGGGAGAAAATTTTGTGGGGCCGACTATGTCTTGATTGACTTATGTCGGCTAAGGTATAATCATCTCCTTACCTACCAGGGAACGGCGTTCATTATTAACAAGGAGATAAAACCATGAACACGCTGGTTTCATTATTCTTTATTTCGATTATGGTCACTGGAACGTTTTCTTCGGCTATGGCCGAAACTCGTCTAAGATTGAGCACCACCACGAGCACGGAAAACTCGGGCCTTCTCTCGGTACTGCTCCCGCCATTTGAGAAAGCCAACAATGTGAAGATAGACGTCATATCGGTGGGGACCGGCAAGGCATTGAAACTTGGTGAAAACGGAGATGTGGACGTGGTCCTGGTCCACGCTCGACCTGCAGAGGACAAGTTCGTTTCGGATGGTTACGGGGTGGATCGCCGGGATGTCATGTATAACGATTTTGTCATGGTTGGCCCCAAGAACGATCCGGCGGAAGTGAAAAAAGCCGGGAACGCCGTCGAGGCATTCAAACGTTTGGCTGATGGCAAGGCGGAGTTCATCTCCCGGGGTGATGATTCCGGTACGAATCAGTTGGAAAAGGCTCTCTGGAAAGAGGCTGGGATTGTGCCCAAGGGAGCATGGTATATCGAGGCCGGACAGGGCATGGGGGCTGTACTGCAGATGGCTTTTGATAAGAAAGCTTATACGCTGGCAGATCGCGGGACATATAGCGCCTACGAAAGCAAGATAGACCTGCCCATCCTATTCCAGGGAGACAAAGCACTTTTCAACCCTTACGGCATTATTGCAGTAAATCCCAAGAAGCACCCCAAAGTGCAGTATGAATTGGCCAAGAAATTTATCGATTATGTGGCTGGGCCCGAGGGGCAAAAAATAATAGCCGCTTTCACAGTGAACGGTAAGACGCTGTTTTTCCCCGATGCAAAGAAACAGTGATATTTAGTTGTTGACGCTCGATTGGAGCCGAATTGAATTTCCTTCTTGAGGCCTTTTATAGTGCCTTCCGTCTCATAATCGGTTTCGATCCGGACGTGGGGCAAGTTCTCTGGACTTCCCTGGAAGTGTCGGCTCTTGCCACCTTATTCGCTTCCCTGATCGGCGTCCCCTTGGGGCTTCTTATCGCGCTCAATCGCTTCCGGGGAAGACAGGTGCTTCTCCTGCTCCTCAATACCTCCATGGCCCTGCCAACGGTGGTGGTTGGCCTTTTCTTTTACGCTCTATTGAGTCGACGGGGCCCATTGGGTGATCTGGGACTCCTGTTCACACCGCAAGGCATCACGTTGGGCTTATTTGCTCTGTCACTTCCCCTGGTAGTGAATCTGAGCCTGGCGGCAATCCAGGGCATGGATGCGAGGCTGTTTCTCACCTGTAAACTCCTTGGGGCCAACCCTGTCCAACAGGCCTGGATGATTCTGAAAGAGGCCCGTTTTGCCGTGATGGCGGCAATAGTCATGGCGTTCGGTCGAGTGATTTCCGAGGTCGGCATAGCTATGATGCTGGGAGGCAACATCAAAGGTTTTACCCGTACCATGACTACAGCTATCGCGCTCGAAACCAGCAAAGGGGACTTTGAATTCGGATTGGCCCTGGGGATGGTGCTGCTCACAGTGGCTTTTGCCGTCAATGCGCTTCTCTTCTTGCTCCAAAAGGAGAACCGGTGACTGCTGCATATGTTGTGGAGGACCTGGTTTTTTCCTATGGAAAGCACCCAGTGCTCACTGTCGAGAAACTGGAGATTCCTCCAGGCAAAATCATCGCGCTTGTGGGCCCGAATGGATCCGGCAAGACCACGCTCCTCCATGTACTGGCTTTCCTGCTGATTCCTCACCAGGGTAGGGTCTTTTTTTTCGGGGACGGATCAACCAAGAAAAACCTGTTGCCCTTTCGGAGAAGAGTTGGGCTGTTGCTTCAGAACCCCTACCTGTTTCGCACTTCTGTTTTGGTCAATGTTCTTTCCGGCTTAAAAATCAGGGGCATGAGGGGTGATGGGGCGAGGCGTCTTGCTTTGGCTGCTCTGGACCGGGTAGGGCTATCGGGTTTTGAGCATCGCTCTGCAGGGTCCTTGTCAGGCGGAGAGAGCCAGAGAGTGGCTCTGGCAAGGGCCCTGGTTCTTGAACCGGATGTTTTTCTCCTCGACGAACCCTCAAACCACATGGATCGAGAGAGTATCCTGCGGACTGAAGAAATCGTCCGGGAACTCAACAGCGAACAGGGAAAGACTATTATACTGACCACCCACAACCTGGCTATGATTGAGAAAATCGTTGACAGGGTGCTCCATTTGTCCGAAGGGAAACTCTGCACATAATTACGTAACAGTTTAGTGGCTGATTCGTCACTTGGGAAATGGCATCGATTCTAAATGATTTTCCTCAGCGACATATGTAGGCTCTCGATTGCGTTCGTCGTGTAGATGATTTTCCGTATTTCATGGGGAAAAATGAAAAAAATGTCACCCGTTCCTCGTCCAGCCGAATCCTCCTTGTCATATCCCAGGTGGCTGGTTTCGTTCGAGGAATAAGCCCGGCATGGCGCCCCCACGGTATTCGCAATGTGCATGTTCAGTGAATCACGTTCCTCCTGTTCCATCAAGATGAAATCAAGAATCGCATTGAATTCTCTTCCGGCTTACTCTATCTTCTTCTCCATCCGGGGCCTCCTGCATTCGTATTGTTTGTTTGTACTCTGTGTAAGCTGAGGGAGACCCTGCATGTTGTCGGAAAAACAGAACCAGGAGACAGCGTACCGTGACGGGTGATCGTACTGAATCATGTGAATATTCTGAGCTGACAATACCGAATGATCCGTATTACGTTCACGTTGCGGAATCGTATGTTAATCTGATCTCAGAAAAAATTGGGTTCGACGCGGAAGACATCCAAAAGATCAAGAGAGCCGTTGCAGAGGCAGTTGCAAATGTTATTGAACACGCTTTCGAGCCATTGGAAAAAGCGTCCCTTACAGTCGGATGCGAACGAGTACCTCTGGGGATTAAAATTACTGTCAGAGACAACGGGCTGCCTTTCGATCCCCTGCAGGCACCCGAATGCAGTATGCCTCAGATAACAGAGGAAGAAACGGGACCGGGTTGCGGCATCTTTGTCATGAAGGAATTCATGGATGAAGTCTTATTTAATAATCTGGGGCGAGATGGAAAAGAGACCGTGCTCATCAAGTACCTCAAGCACAGGGATATCGGGGAATATTACGCGGCCTGTGAGCTGATCCCCTTCCCCATGCCGGATGTCAAGAAAGGGCAAGCAGACGCTGGACACGAAATCCGAATCCGAAAGATGAAATCCACCGAGTCGGTAGAAGTTTCCAAGTGTGTTTACAGGGCGTACGGATACTCCTATTCGAATGAAACGGCCTACTACCCGGAGAGACTGGTCAATCTTAACGAGAACGGTAAAATTTTTTCCGCAGTCGCTGTTACCGAAACCGGAGAAATTGTGGGGCACTCTGCCCTCATCAGGAGTCAAAGTTCTTCGCGCATAGCTGAATTGGGAATGGGGGTCGTAAAGCCTGAATACAGATCCAGAGGAATTTTCGGCCAAATGTCGGAATTCCTGATTGAGGAAGCCAGATCCGAAGGACTTGAGGGCTTGTATGGCCGTGCCGTTACGAACCACATTTTTTCCCAGCGTATGAGTCAGAAGTTGGGATTGCTCGATATAGCCATTCTGCTGGGATATTTGCCGGCAAACGCTTCATTCAAGGGTATTACCGAAAAACTTTCTCAAAGAGAAACCCTTGCCTTTCATTTCATGTACCTGGGGACACCGGGCAGGATCGCTATCTATCCTCCGGCGCAGCACCTTGAAATGATAACTAAATTGTATCGATCCATTGGAGCCGACCCGGACCTGTTGAATTCTGCCGATAATCACGATCCCCTCAAAGGAACTCGTTCCATACTGAAAACGGGAGTTTTAAAATCGCTTGGGTGTGCGAGAATTGACGTCGAAATTTACGGCGAGGATGTCGTTCATCAGGTAAAGGCCCAACTCAAGGATCTCTGCCTCGAGCGCATTGACATAATCAATTTGTATCTCGATCTGAGGGATCCGTACACGGCTGTTTTCACCGGTCCCTTTGAGGAACTCGGCTTCTTTTTTTCCGGCATATTGCCGGGCGAGAACAACGGAGAAGCTTTGATACTCCAGTATCTGAACAATGTTCCCATTGACTACTCCCGGATCCGACTGGAATCCGTTGCGGCAAGAGAACTGCTCGATTACATAAGAGGCCTGGATCACGATTCCTTTTGATGAGGTGGGTACGCATACATCTGTCTAAATAAACAAGAAAACTTTATGAAATATCATCTGGTTGAAGTGGCATTATGTTGATTGACAAGAATAATGGTTCGATTGGTTAGCCTGTTGATTGAAGCTTCAGTTCGCTTGAAATTATGGATATACAGAGGAGGACTGGCCATGAAGCATTTGCGAGCAACAATCGCTGCAGTGATGGTGATAGTGCTATTGGGACTTCCCGAGTTGGCCTGCAGTCAGCGTGTGATTTACGTGGTTTGTAGGAAATACGTGGCTCAAGAAAATTGTCACAAATGCTCTGATTATTTTGCTGTACAAACAGAAGATGAGGCGGTTCGCAAGTGCGAGAAAAGGGGTTACACGGATTTTGCTGAGCCCAACTATTTCCCGAGCCTCGGACGTGTTGCAGCGTGGATCCTTTCACATTGCACCTGTGGCGATGGTGAATCAGATTGAGTTGCATCAACCAAATGCGGTTCAAAGCTCATGTCGGAACTTTCGCCTTGCAATTTGAACACGAGGGCTCAGGGGACACAGCCGGCATGAAATCTTGACAAAGGAAAGCCCGAGGGTCATGCTTTAGTCTCTTGTTCGCAAAGTTGTCAGTCATTTTGATAGATTTATGACGCCGCATAATCATACATCCCAACACATCCCCTTGGCAGGAATACTACTCCTCGGCGTGCTCTGTCTGGTTTGGGGAGGGAACATTGTCAGCATCAAACTGAGCAATCAGACGATTCCTCCTCTCTTTGCGGCAACCATAAGGTCTGTGGTTGCGTCCTGTCTCCTTTGGCTCTACTCAAGGTTACTGGGCCAACGGGTTGGTCTCCCTTCCGGACTACGAAAACACGGCGTGGCGCTCGGGTTGCTATTTGGGGGGCAATTTCTCCTTCTCTATTGGGGCCTCTGCTTCACAACGGCCTCTCGTGCCGCCATATTTGTTTATACGCAACCTTTGGCAACAGCTCTTATGGCTCACTTCATATTGCATGATGATAGGCTTCACTTCTCAAAGGCCATGGGGATATGTGTGGCTTTCATCGGTGTGATCCTTGTATTCGGCTCTCGAACACAAACATTGGGGGAACTGCACTGGGTGGGTGATGTTATGGTGCTCGGCACAGGGTTGCTCTGGGCTGTCACAACAGTTTATGTAAAGAAGTTCATATCGAATACACCTATAACCCACTTTCAGACACTGTTCGCGCAGCTTTTCTTTTCCATCCCCTTATTGGCCGTCGGTTCCATAGCTTTTGAATGGGGTATGGAAGTCTCTCCTGACCCAGTTGCGTTAGCCGCACTTGTGTATCAATGCGTGGTGGTGGCCTTCATCAGCTATCTGGCATGGTTCGGCATGATACATCGTTACCCTGTCAGCCGATTGGCTGCCTTCACGTTTCTTACTCCGTTGTTCGGGGTGCTGTTGAGCGGCCTAGTCCTTCGGGAATCGATCACGTTGTTGCTGTGCATCGGCCTGGGGCTAGTCGCTGCAGGGATATACTTGGTGAACCGTCGATCAGCTCCTTGAGCAACAACGCTTGAAATTACAGAACCCACAAGGTGCGGTGACAAACTGGTACCGCATCGGTCGAGTCAATTTTCCTTGGCCTTGTCGATGTCTGAGACTGTCCGAATTTCATATGAGCTTTATAAATATATCACAAACGCTTCAAGCATACCCTCGACTTATCCAAAGGTAACGTAATAAGAGCAAGCCTACTGAAAAGCCTTGTTCCCCTGGCGGGAACGTCTTATACTGCCCCTCATGAGGATTTATGCAAAAAGTGCCCTACGGGTCTTCTGGGAACAGGGATATTTCGATGCTGAAGGGCCGCTCAGAACATGGTACTCGGTAGCAAAGACATCCGTCTGGACATCGCCTGCCGATGTAAAGAGGCGTTACCCGAATGCAAGCATCCTCAAAAACAACCGGGTGGTTTTCAATATAAAGGGCAATCGCTACCGCTTGCTTGTTGAAATCCACTATGACAAGCAGAGGCTTTTTATCCGGTTTGTCGGGACCCACGAAGATTACGACCGAATTGACATGGAGAAGATTTGATTAAACACATAATAGGGCTTATCTGATCTGTGGAGTATCCATTATGAAAATAAAGCCTATCAGAACTGAAGATGACTACGAAGCGGTCTTGGCAAGGGTGAAGGAAATCTGGAACGCCGAACCTGGAACGGCTGAAAGTGATGAACTGGAGGTACTCTTGCCATTGGTTGAAGCCTATGAGGAAGTGCATTATCCAATTGATCCTCCAGACCCGATTGAGGCCATAAAAATCCGCATGGAAGATCTAGGACTCACACGTAAGGACCTGGAACCCTGTATTGGATCTCGGTCCAGAGTTTCCGAAGTGCTGAATCGAAAGCGCCCCCTTACCCTTCTGATGATCAGAAAGTTGTGTTCGCTACTAGGGCTTTCGGGTGATGTACTTCTAGCCGATTATCCATTGAAATCAGAGCGACCTGATAACGAGTATCACCGGGACAAGGCCATCGCATAGTAGCGTAAAGGTGCGGTGACAAACTGGAACCGCAGCGGTCGGTTTCAGGAGTGATGCAACCCAAATAGACAATAATTTTGGCACTGGCTATATCCGGTTGAAAAAACTATCAAACTGGGTGTTAAGAAAAGAAGACGGGGCCAAAGAGGAATGAGAGCATGCATAATTGAGTTGGTGTAGTCGTAACCGATTACTGATTGTCTCGGTCACAGAACGCAAGGATCTAAAAAGAATCATAAGTGCCCATCTGATGGGGCCGGAATAAAGGCTCGATTTTCATGAGAAATTCATTATATCTCCCTCGTTGCCACGGTCCTGATCCAGGACAAGATCAAGCGCCCGCGCCAATGAGTGGTAATACTTTCTCCACGGTGAAGAAAACGACATGCCGCGTCATCTGTCCCTTGTGCATGGAGTAGTCGCAACGACGGCAAATGCTCGCGACGAGTTCATCGTTCAATTCCTCTCGTATCTTGGTGAGGTAGAGTCGCTTGCCCGAGTATCCCTTCCCGGATTGAATGAAGAGATAAGCTGCGTGGGGATTCGTCTCGAGGTTGCCGTGGGTGAGCCGTTCCCCCATGATGAATGCTACCGTGGTCTCATCGATGAAATGGGGACGGGCATATACGGCAGCATTTACTTTGCCGGAGGAGTCGGCTGTGGCGAGCACGCCGTAGCCCTCGGTCTTCTCAAAATACTCACTCATATTCATGGATCACCTCTGTAACGTATGTAGGATTGCAGGCCGGGTTCATGAAGCTCCGGCCAAAAAATCGGTTGGCTCACAACCAGCTTCCGCCGATGGAACCTCAAGGTTTGAGGCTCTAGACGCGAGAAGCTGTTATGACAGGTATCAAATGATCAAGCAGCCAGAAGACTACTCACCGCTTCCTGGATCTCATATCTCTTTTCCTCGTGCTGTAATACCCTACCGGCTCGTTGCGTCAATAACTGATCGTATCATAATTGCCCCGTTGAGTTTGAGATCCTTCAGCATCCCACTTCCGGTACTTTGGGTTTTGTTCGCATGGTTTTGGCCGGGATCGATGCGGGCGTCTCGGTCTCCTTCAAGGCAGGCAGTGTAGATTGAACCGTCGGTTCCTGCACTTTGGGGGCGGTTTCCGTCGCCGCGTCCGAGCATGGTTTGGCGGCCTCGAATACGGGAAGGCCTGCGTTGATCCAGGCCTCGCTTCCCCCTTCCAGGCTTCTTGCCTTATTGAATCCTTTGCGTTCCAGTATCCCGACAGCCATGCTGGAACGGTAGGCGGAGTTGCAGACGAGCACCACAGGCTCTTGTTGGTCAAGCTGTCCTGAAAGCGTGGCCAGTCGGTTCAGTGGAAGGTTCAGGACCGTTCCGATGCGAACGGCCATCCATTCTGAAGGAAGACGAACGTCCACTATAAGCGGCGCCTCTCCCTTTTCCATGAGACCGTAAAGCTCACTTGGGGTGATGGGCGCACCAACTGTAACCGGAAGATGAGCTTTTTCCCACGATTCCATGCGGATGACGGCCGCTGTGTATCCCACCCGGTGAAGTCGCAAAAGGCCTTCCTTGAGTTCTTCCAAAGTACCCACAAGGACCAATTTGGAATCCCATGGTACGATCGTACCTACCCAGGTCTCCAAGCGGCCCCTCACGGCAATGTTGACCGAATTGGGAATGTGGCCTTTGGCGTAGGATTGGGCGTCTCTGAGATCCACCACGTAATATTTTTCAGGGTCAATAAGTTCGAGCGAAGGCTTTATTTCAGGTGGCATTGCTGCGGTCCAGTTTACTGTTGACGGCCCCTCGCGATTCATCTTGGCATTGTGCTTGAAATATTGGGGCGCTTCGGGGAGACCTTCGAGCACAGCAGCGATAAACTCACTTTTCTTGGTGTGTTTCAGATACGGATTGGACGTCCTTTCTTCTCCTATAGTGGAGCTGGGTTTGTCGCTGAGATGGGCGCCACACAGAGAACCTGCCCCGTGGGCTGGGAAAACCTTCACGCTGTCCGGGAGCTTGGCCAGCTTTTGCGTCCATGAATCGTACATGGCTCCAGCCAGCCAGCCAGCGGAAATCGTACCTTCCATCAGGTCCGGGCGGCCGACGCTTCCGACAAACAGCACGTCACCGGTAAACAGTAACTTGGGCACATCGGGTTGGTCTTTGCCGTAAACAACGCAGCACATGCCATCGGGGGTGTGGCCAGGCGTATCCAAAAATTTCAAGGTGGCTTGGCCGACGTGAATGACCGAATTCTCATCGAGCGTCTTGATCGGATAGAGGACTCCGGATTTGTGACTTTGATAGATCGGGCAATCGATGGCCTTTACTATTTCCGAATGGCCCGCCACAAAATCGGCGTGAGAATGGGTCAAATAGACCCCTTTGATCGTTACGCCTTCCTTCTTGGCTGTTTCCAGATAGAAGGAAATGTCTCGAACCGGGTCTATCAAAAGTGCTTCCCCGTCGCTGATCAACATGTAGGAGTAAATTGATAGCACGGGCAGCGTAAACTGGATCACCTTGAATCCTGGAAAGGTGTAAGTGTCCACAATGCCGTGGGAAGACGAGTCGCCGTCGTGGGTCACCGACTCAGAATCCTTGATCTGTGCCGCACACGCAAGGTGCACCACCGCCAAACAGATGCAAATTACCGAAAAAACATAGAATCGATTCATTGCTTATATAGCCGCCTTGAAAGAACCTTAGATTTAAAAGTATACTCACTCTCGATCTGAAAAGCTACATTGAGCATGAGAAATAGTATAGCTGAAAGGAAGTCAATTTGCGTTCTTCTACCGCTTCGCCACAAAATTCTTAACTTTGAGGGCAGGCAATTTACCACCGGAGCCCTCTTCATTCTTCATCGCAGGAACGCAGGAGAGTTTCTTGAAAGCGGTGAGTCGAGGTGATAGAAGTACCAGATGGTACGTCGAAGAATACCTGACCTGGGTAACCTCGTTTCGCAGACAGGGTAGACAATATGAGGAATAAATCGAAAGCTGCGGGCAGCTTCGAGACCTGCCTGATAAAATTGCTCGTGCCGTTGTGCGTGTTGTGTCTCGCCTTGAGCGGTTGCGGAAAAACAAAAAAAGAGGTCAAGAAGCAGAATACGCCGATACCAGTTGAAATAGTCGAGGTTCTTCTCAAGGACTCGCCGGTCTTCATTGATGCGATCGGTAATGTCGCAGCATTCAACACCGTGGACGTCAAATCCCGGGTCACGGGAGAAATCATCAAAACCTTCTTCAAGGCAGGTGACCCACTGACCGCGGGTGAAGATCTTTTTACCATTGATCCCGAACCGTTTCAAGCCAAAGTCAAAGAGAGCGAGGCAAAACTCAAACAATCCAGAGTCCAGTACGAACAGGCCAAAAGAGAGTTCCTGCGGTTCCAGACCCTGTACGCTGAAAAAGCTGTCAGCCAGGAGCAGTTAGAGACTAAAGAAGTGGACATGAATTCGAAGCTCTACCAGGGAGAGCTGAACCAGGCTGAACTTGAGACCGCCAGGCTCAACCTGGGGTATTGTTTCATCAAGTCGCCGCTGGATGGTGAATCGGGCGAGAGATACATAGATGTTTTTAACATCGTCACAGCCAACCAGGACAAGCTGGTGACCATCAAGCAGATAAGACCCATCAGAGTAAAGTTCTCCGTTCCCGGAAAATTCCTGAAGCAGATAATGAAATATAACACCAATGGCCCATTGGAAGTTCAAGTATTGATTCTCGGGAACGATAAGCCGGAGACCGGCTCCTTGACACTGATAGACAACTACATCAACCCTAAAACCGGAATGATCATGCTGGAAGGAACTTTTCACAATCCTGAGTCCAGACTGTGGCCTGGACAGTTTGTCGAAGTCCGCCTGAAGCTCACGGTCACTCGTGACGCAGTGTTGGTACCACAAAGGGCTGTCAATGACGGACCCCAAGGCCAGTACGTGTGGGCGGTAAACCAGGATCAGACCGTGGCCATGCGACCGATCAAGGCCAACCGCAGAGACGGGAACATGCAGGTGGTGTCCGAAGGTCTGCAAGCGGGGGAGAGAGTGGTTACGGACGGACAACTCTTGCTGCATCCCGGGGCTCAGATTGTGACCCGGGAACAACTGCAAAAGATGAAACAATCGGCAGGTCCTGAGAAACCCGGCAAGAACGGTGGGCCCAAAAGGGGCGAAAGCAGAACTCAAGAGCCATGAATCTCACGGAGTTGTTCATACGCCGTCCTGTCATGACTTCTACCATCATGGCGGCCATGATCTTCTTCGGCACCATCGGGTACCTGAAACTTCCGGTTTCCGCATTGCCGCAGGTTGATTTCCCAACGATATCCGTGTCCGCTTTGTTGCCGGGAGCCGACCCCGAAACCATGGCCTCCAGTGTGGCCACGCCTCTGGAAAAGCAGTTCTCATCCATTGAGGGTTTGAGAACAATGAACTCAAACAGCTACCAGGGTAAGACCACCATCAATCTCCAGTTCGATCTTTCCCGCAAGATAGACGCCGCGGGCATGGATGTTCAAGCTGCCATTACCAGGGCGAGCGGCCTTCTTCCTCCCAATATGCCGAGTCCTCCCACCTTTTCCAAAGTAAACCCTGCCGAGAGGCCGATTTATTACATGGTCATGCACTCCGACGCTATGCCCCTGTACAAGGTGAATGATTACGCAGAAACCTACGTTTCCAATGCGCTCTCCATGATACCTGGTGTGGCGCAGGTGATGAATTACAGCCAACAGAAGTTCACCGTACGGGTGTACATAAACCCGGACCTCCTTGCAGCCAAGCAAATTGGAATTAACGAGGTCAAGAACGCGATCACCTCGCAGAACGTGAACCTCCCACTGGGAACGTTGGACGGGAAACTGCAAACCAGGACGCTCAAAGCTTCCGGACAGCTCATGGACGCCAAGGCATACGAGCCGATCATTGTATCTTATCTTGAGGGCCAGCCTGTCAGATTGGACGAGATTGCCACCATAGAGAACAGTGTCTACGCAGACAAGGTTTCCTGTTTCTACAACGGAAAGAGATGTGTAGCCTTGGCCGTTCAACGGCAGCCTGGTTCAAATACGATCAGCATTGTGAACGACATAGAGAAGTTAATGCCGACAATTCGGGCCTCTTTGCCGCCCACCGTCTCTCTGGAAGTGGTCTACGACATGTCGCAGTCAATACGCTCATCGATTGACGACGTGAAGCTCACGCTTGTCCTTGCCATCATACTGGTCGTCTTAGTGGTTTTCATCTTTCTCCGAAATGTGTCCGCAACTTTTATCGCAAGCATAGCAATTCCGTTGTCCATCGTGTTCACTTTTGCTGTTATGTACATCTTAGGTTTTTCATTGGACAACCTTTCGCTCATGGCTTTGATGTTATCCGTTGGGTTCGTTGTGGACGATGCCATCGTCGTGTTGGAGAACGTGGTCAGGCACCTGGAGATGGGCAAGAAGCCATTCCAAGCTGCAGTGGATGGAGCAAAACAGATCGTTTTTACGATCATCTCCATGACATCCAGTCTGGCAATCGTCTTTGTGCCCATCATGTTGATGTCCGGTATCTACGGCCGTGTATTGAACGAGTTTGCCGTCACGATAACCGTGGCGATCATCGTGTCAGGCGTCGTTGCGTTGATGGTAACTCCCATGTTGTGCAGCCGTCTCTTGCGTCCGCAAAGCAGGTTGGCCGAATCGGATCCTGTGTTCGGGGCCATGCTGAAATTCTACCGGTGGTCTCTCACTCTTGCCGTGCATCACCGAATTGCAACCTTAATGCTCTCTGTGGCTATTCTGACAGCAACCATTTATTTGTTCATCGCTCTGCCCAAGGGATTCATTCCACCTATGGACATGAATTACCTCATCGGTTTCTGTATAAGCGAGCAAGGAATTTCACCCGATGCCATGGAAGGCAAACTGAAGGAACTCGGTCCCCAGGTGCAAGCCAATTCCCACGTTAAATCGGTTCTGAATGTTTCTGGACACCCCCAACGCAATCAGGGATTCGCCATCGCTTTTCTCGAGGAGAGGCCACCCCGCAAGGTCTCGGCGCAGCAAGTGATGGCTGAGCTTTTTCCCTTGGTCAACTCCATTCCCGGCCTGCTCACCTTCTATTCGGTTCCTCCTCTCATAGAGATAAGCACCGAGATTTCGGCAAGCCCGTATCTCTTTATTTTGCAATCTGCCGACACGAGGACCCTATTTAAGAATGCGGAGAAATTTACGTACGCCATGTATGGTGTTCCGGAGATTACGGGGGTCAATTCCAATCTCTACATCAAAAACCCCGAGGCTTTTATCAATATTCAGCGAGATAAGTCCAGTTCGCTCGGGATAACCGCGGAAGAGGTGGAACAGGCGGCGTTCTCTTCGTATGGATCACGTGAAATCTCGAATATCTATGGGACAACGGACACTTACAAGGTGATCCTGGGAGTTGAGAAGAATTTCCAGCGTTACCCGGATCAGCTTTCATCCCTGTACTTGAAAAACAGGAATGCTGAGATGGTTCGGCTGGATGAGGTGGCGGACGTGCTCCCCCAAGCAGGTCCGCTGACCGTTAACCATTACGGGCAGTTTCCATCAGTGACCATATCGTTTAATACCGCGCCGGGGTACTCTCTTGGGCAAGCCACGGATGCTTTACGAGGTTTGGCCGGGCACTTGCTGCCCGATTCGATTCAGTTCAAATTCGGAGGTACTGCTGAAGCTTTTGAGGAATCCATCCGAAGCCTTACGATCCTGTTCATTGTGGCGATTGCAATTATTTTCATGATTCTTGCCTGTTTGTATGAGAGTTTCCTGCACCCGCTCACCATCATTGCGGGACTGCCGTCGGCTGCTTTCGGAGGATTGGTGACGTTGTGGGCATTCGGTTTGCAACTGGATTTGTATGGGTTTGTGGGTCTGTTCATGTTGATCGGCATAGTGAAGAAAAATGCCATCATGGTGGTGGACTTTGCCCTGGAGGCAGAAATCGCCGGGAAGTCCCCTCTGGAAGCCGCGATTGAGGGTTCAATCGTTCGTTTTCGACCAATCATGATGACAACCATAGCTGCAATAGCAGGAATGATACCGATTGCCGTCGGTTTCGGTGCGGGTGGGGAATCCCGGCAGCCTCTCGGACTCGCGGTGGTCGGAGGCTTGTTGTTGTCACAAGTTGTTACACTGTACTTGACGCCGGTTGTTTACACGTACCTGGGCGGCATCCAGCAATTGCTGACAAAGCGTGGCACGAAAAATCGAAAAATCCGTGGCATACCTTCAGGATATGATTGATAAGTCATAATTCAGCCGCTTTCGCAACGTTCACCGCTGCCAAATCACGTGCTCTGTTCACAGGAGCGGCATCGGCGGCTGACATGTGGTCGTTTTGGAGTAATTTGGCACGTAATTTCGACTTAATTATGTCACGAAATTCATAATAGTGCTCCGCCATGACACACAGGGAGATGTAATTGGGGAATCTTCGTGGAAACTTTATCAACGCTTTGAAAAACAGTTTCCAGAATTTCCATCGGGAAGAGGAAAGTAATCCTTGTTTGAGTATGGTTATTCCCACTGTATGCAGTTCTCTGGGGTACGGTGGGAAAAAACCTCTCTTCACAGGTGGCCTCTCGATTCGCAAGAAGTGCTGGTAACTTCGTTCGAGATAGAATTCAGGTTGATAGAGAATCTCGTACAATCGTATGAACTCTTCCACAATCTGACTCGCAGGACGAGTGGGAACGAAATTGATCATAGCCGTCTGATTGCCGATTTCCTCATCGTAGGCCGTGGAAAGGAGACGACCTTCCTTTTTCAGGCGGTGATACAGGTCTGTTCCCGGACCTACCTGTAGGAGGTTAATGAACATCTCGGGAATCTGGTTTCGCACTGCAAAGTCGATCAAACGCTGGTCAGCGCCGGGTTCTTCATTGTCAAAGCCTATTACGAAGCCTGCAACAATGACTAATCCTCCCCGGTTTATGGTAAGGCACACGTCGTCCAGATCGACCGATGAATTCTGGAATTTCTTTGTGAGCTTGAGACTCTCTTTGTCCGGGGTCTCTATGCCCAGGAATACCTTGTAGAATCCTGCCTTAACCAAAAGTTCCAACAATTCGGGCTGCCCGGCGAGGTTCACCGATGATTGGAAGCAAAGTTCAAACGGATGGCCCCGCTCTTCCATCCACGGAATCATTTCCTTGAGAAGTGCTTTTGCTCTCACAGGGTTTCCGATGAAGTTGTCATCGACAAAAAAGATGAACCTTCTCCACCCCATATCGTAGATAATCTTCAGTTCCTCGATGACCTGCCGGGAAGACTTCGTCCTCACATGCCGTCCGAACATGAGTGTTATATCGCAAAACTCGCATCGGAATGGACAGCCCCTGGAAAACTGGATGTCAAGTTGAGCGTAAAGATCGAAGTCTAGTAGGTCATATCTGGGTGTAGGAAAATCCTCGAGGTTAGGCCTTTCCGTCGCCTCGATAACAATACCGGAATCTCCTCGTCCGAGAGCCTCCAGAAGAAGCGGGATAGCCAATTCTCCCTCCCCTCTGACGACTATGTCGGCTCCGGCCTCAATAGCGTATTCGGGAAGATGAAACACCCATGGGCCACCCACGACGACAATTTTTCCCCTGGTCTTACCCTCCTTGATGGCTGCAAGTATTCCTGGAGACTGGACCCCCATTCCCGAGATCATGACAAGGTCGCAGTGGTTCCACTCCTCTTCTGAAATTTCACGTACGGTCAATTCCACAAGTCTCAAATCCCAGTCTTTGGGAAGCAAGGCTGCCATGGTAATCAAACCCAGTGGTGGTTCAAGGAGTTTCTTGCCGAGTCTCTTCAAGACGCGATTCATAGACCAGAAGGTCTCGGGATACCCTGGGTTCACTAATAGTGCTCTCATTATTGCCTCATAGTACAAGTCAAATTCAGTCCATTTTATTGTGCCACAAAAATTCAAAAAACGTAACCAAAAGAATGCACAAAGGAATGCGGTGACCATCGAGACCTTCGATGGTGTCCCCATAGTGCCTGATATGAGGAACACTTTTCAATCAATCATCTTTCCTGTACATGGTATGTTCAAAGTCAACATTACAGGTTCGAAATCGTGTCGGTCGGTTCATGTGGAAGGAGAAATAGAATGACTCTACCGGTTAACAAGACCAAAATCATCTGCACCATCGGCCCGGCTTCGGAGTCGGCAGACGTTATTGAACAATTGATCCGAGCAGGCATGAATGTGGCGCGTCTCAATTTTTCACATGGCGATTTTGCAACTCACCAGAGTGTGGTTGCAAAAGTTCGAGTCGCCGGCCGGGCTGTCGGGCGCCGTGTCGCAATCATGGCGGATCTCCCTGGCCCCAAGATGCGCATCGGCCAACTGGCCCAGGAACCAATTGAGTTATATCCCGGCGCTCCTTTCACCCTGACAAGCGAAGACATAATGGGTGACAGTGCGCGGGTGTCTGTGACTTTCTCCGGCCTTGCGCAGGCCGTTAAGCTCGGTGATACCCTGTTTCTCAATGATGGCCTCATCCAGCTCGAAGTAGTGCAGGTCCAGAACAACGAAGTACATTGCCGGGTCATCGTCGGTGGGCCGCTCTCCTCACGTAAAGGCTTAAACCTCCCCGGTATTGACCTTGGCATAAGCGCCTTCACCGCTAACGACCATCGAATCCTGAAATTCGCCCTGGAACTGGGGGTGGACGCGATCAGCCAATCCTTTGTTGAATCTGTTGAAGACATTCACGCAGTCCGTGACGCTGCATTTAATCTCGGTCACAATCCGTTCATTATCGCCAAGATTGAACGCCGTGGCGCATTGCATTGCATGGATGGAATCCTGGATGCCGCAGACGGTATCATGATCGCCCGTGGGGACCTTGGTGTGGAAATACCAATCGAAGAGATCGCTCCGGTTCAGAAGCGGCTTATTGCTCAGGCAAACCGGCTCGGCAAACCAGTTATTACAGCAACCCAGATGCTCGAGTCCATGACCCATAACCGCCGCCCCACTCGCGCTGAGTCTACAGACGTAGCTAACGCCATCCTAGACGGAACTGATTGCGTGATGCTTTCCGGGGAGTCAGCAATGGGGGAATATCCGGTGGAAGCCGTAGCAATGCTGGCCAAGATTGCAGCAGCCGTTGAGCCTGGTATCTCAGGGTTTTTATTTCGAGATACTCCGGAATCATGCGGCCAAGTGGGAAGAGTCGATCTGGAAGACTTGATCGCACGGAGCGTAGTGACCACGGTGGGTCGTGTTTCACCGGCCGCGATGATCGTCCCTACCCATACCGGTGCTTCGGCCAGAAGCATTAGTCGCTTCAGGCTGCCCGTGTGGATAACGGCAGTCAGCTCACAGGAGTCCACATGCCGACAACTTCAATTTTCCTATGGAGTCTACCCCGTCTATGAAATTGAACACCCTGAGGACTGGAATTCGTTCGCTCGAGTCTGGCTGCAATCTCATGGGATAGAAGGAAATCTCGTGATCCTGACCGAAGGACCATCGTCAAAGCATCCAGAGATGAACAACCGCATGGAAATCATTGACCTCGCCCGTGCATGAGGCGAAAAGGAAGGGGGTCGTCCCAGAAATGACTGCGAAGATGCCAACTTCTTGTTACAGCCGGTCTCGCTCGTGCGGTATACCGAAGCTTCTGGATCAGTTGAACCTAGCATTTCCCTCCCGCCACTACAGCAGCATGAACTCAAAGCCTATTTCGACTTTTACAACTGCCGAAGAAGGTACCATGCCTTGACAGAAAACCCCGGATGAGGTTTACTCGAACACATTGGCCCGGAAGCACGTAACAGCATGAATAACCAGCTTACCACTAATAAATCTCTTTCCGTTGTCTAAAGAAACCGGACCAGTGCAAATTCAATGATTGTGGGAGCCGTCTGATGTCATACGTGAGTTGTCAGAGACTGTCGGCCATTTTTTTGGCTGGATTGTGGCCCCTTATCGGACTGCTGGGGTGCGGGAGAGTGCCGCAACCGGAGTTGGCACCGCCCGAGGTCATTGTAAGCCATCCGTTGAATAAGAAGGTGACCGAGTTCCTGGAGTTTCCCGGAACAACTGCTGCCCTCGAGTTTGTTGAGATTCGAGCCAGGGTGGAAGGATGGTTGGAAAGTGTTGATTTCGAGCCCGGGTCTCGGGTCGAAAAGGGTGCCCTCCTCTTTGTCATAGATCCCAAGCCCTATCAAGCCCAGGTTGACCAGAATGAGGCCGCTCTCAAGGGGCGAGAAGCAGACTTGCGCCTGAAGGAAGCAAACCTTAGGAGAGGAGTGCAACTCCTTTCAACAGGCTCAATAAGTCAGCTCCAATACGATGTGCAGAGCGCTGAAGAATCGGTGGCCGTTTCGCAGGTGGGCATAACTAAGGCCAACTTGGAAAAGTCCATGCTCGACCTGTCGTACTCACGTGTCAACGCACCTATAGCAGGGAGGGTCAGCCGCAATTACGTAGACGTGGGTAATCTTGTCGGGGCGAAGGATAAAACGGTCCTTACCGAGATTGTCAACGACGACTCGGTCTACGTCTATTTTGACATCAGCGAACGGGACCTGCTCATGCTAATGAGGAGGTGGCCGCGGATTCAAACCGAAACACCCTCAGACCGGGAGAAACCTCCGGCGTACCTGCAACTTGCAGATGAATCGGGATACCCCCATGAAGGGAAGATAGATTTTTCCGAGCCCCGGCTAGATCCGAGTACGGGAACCCTCCGAGTGCGGGCTATTTTCAACAATGAGAAGAAGTTGCTAATTCCGGGCCTGTTCGGTCGTGTTCGGGTGCCGTTGGAGGATAAGGAAGCCTTGCTCGTACCCGAACTCGCGGTCGGCATCGCCCAGGCTGGCAGGTACGTTCTGGTCGTAAACAAGGACAATGTTGTTGAGCAGCGGCTCGTCGAGACCGGCCGGCTTGACGGTACCCTACGGGTCATCGAGAAAGGCCTAATGCAGGATGAGTGGGTTGTCGTCAACGCAATCCAACAGGCACGACCTGGTGGAAAGGTCACTCCCAAGGAGTCTTCGATCTCATCCACACCTCAAACGACCGACACGGCGGCTCCATCTTCCGGAAAGTAATCGAGGCTCATCATGTTCAGTCGCTTTTTTATTGAGAGACCCATATTTGCTTCGGTTATCTCCATTATCATCGTGTTTGCCGGAGGAGTTGCTTTATTTACGCTGCCAATTGCGCAGTACCCCGAGATTGTGCCGCCTGTCGTGCAAGTGAAAGCTTACTATGCAGGCGCCGATCCCCAGGTAATTGCCGACACGGTTGCGGCGCCCATTGAGCAGCAGGTCAACGGCGTCGAGAACATGCTCTACATGTCCAGCCAGAGTTCGGCTGATGGATCGTACACTCTCAACGTGACCTTCGAACTGGGCACTGACATGGACATGAATACGGTGCTGACTCAGAACCGTGTTGCTGCGGCCCTGGCGCAGTTGCCCGAGGAGGTCCAACGGCAGGGGGTGACCACCAAGAAGGTGTCAACCGCACTCATAGCGGTCATTTCTTTCTGTTCTCCGGACGGTCGATACGATGACCTTTTCATCACCAACTACCTGACGATCAACGTGAAAGATGTCCTAGCCCGAATTCGCGGGGTTGGGGACATCTCGACTTTTCCAACCAAAGACTACTCCATGCGGATTTGGCTGGACGCGGATAAGCTGCGTGCGAGAAACCTCACCGTGGATGACGTAGTAAAGGCATTACGGCAGCAGAATATCCAGGTCGCGTCGGGCCAGCTCGGCCAGCCTCCCGTTCCCAAGGATCAGACCTATCAACTCAACGTCAACACCCTTGGTCGGCTCACCGACGTCGAACAGTTTCAGGAGGTCATTCTCAAAACCGGCGAAGGCACCCGTGCCATTCGAGTCAAAGACGTGGCAAAAGTCGATTTGGGTGGAAAAGCCTATGACTTCCAGTCGCTGTACAACGGCCGGCAGGCAGCCACATTGATCGTGTACCAGTCTCCCGGTTCCAACGCAATCGAAGTCACCAACCAATTGCTCAAGACCATGGACGAACTCAAGAAGACCTTCCCCCAGGGACTCGAGTACCGCGTCATCTACAAGATCGCCGACTTCATAGAGGCTTCGATTCATCAAGTGATCAAGACACTATTCGAGGCATTTGTTCTCGTTGTGGCAGTGGTCTTCATCTTTCTGCAAAGCTGGCGAGCGACCTTGATTCCCCTCATCGCCATTCCGGTGTCGCTCATCGGGACGTTTGCCGTGATGCCGCTGTTGGGGTTTTCCATCAACATGGTGACACTCTTCGGGCTGGTCCTTGCCATAGGCATTGTGGTGGACGACGCGATCGTCGTCGTGGAGAACGTCGAGCGCAACATGGCCGAACATGGCATGAGTCCTAAGGAATCGGCCATTCGATCCATGGAGGAGGTCAGTGGTGCGGTCATCGGCACGACATTGGTTCTCATGGCCGTGTTCGTGCCTCCGGCATTCCTGGGGGGTATCACTGGGGAACTCTTTCGCCAGTTCTCCCTGACCATCGCCATCTCCACCTTTTTCAGTTCGATTAATGCGCTTACCATGAGCCCCGCCATGTGCGCACTGATTCTCAAACCCCGGCACGGATCGCAGAACGTCTTTTTCAGGGGTTTCAACACAGCCTTCGACAGAACCACCACCTGGTACATCCGTATCGTGTCCGCGGGGGTGCGGCGCATTGGTTTCATCATGGTTCTGTTCGGCGGACTCGTCGTTTTCGGATTCGTTGCATTTCAGAGCGTTCCTACCGGATTTCTCCCCTTGGAAGACGACGGACTCGTGCTCGTCAATGTCCAGATGCCCGACGGCACCACCTTGAACCGGACGTACGAAACGACCGAGAAGGTTGGAAAAATCATCGGAGAGACCGACGGCGTGGCTGACTGGGGTGCCTTGGTGGGCTATTCAATGATCGATTCGGCGAGATCTAATCTGGCCTCACTTTTCGTCCCTTTGAAGCCGTGGGGCGAACGTATCGGCAAGGGCCGTACACGGGATACGATCATGAAGGAGCTTTCAGCCAAATTCCGTAGGATTCCCGAGGGCCTGGTCTTTGCCTACACACTGCCCCCGGTCATCGGATTAGGGACGGGCGGCGGGTTCGAGATGCAACTACTCGACAGAGCCAATCTGGGCTTCCCGGCTCTGGAACAGGCGGGCATGCAATTGGCCGAGGCCGCGAATAAACAGCGGGATCTTACTGCGGTCATGGCAACGTTCCGGTCCACGTATCCGAACGTATACCTGGAAATTGACCGCACAAAAGCTCTCGCGCTGAAAATACCACTCGAGCGGGTATTCGAAGCACTCCAGACCTACCTGGGATCAGCCTACATCAACGATTTCAACAAGTTCAGTCGGACGTGGCAAGTGAGAGTTCAAGCTGAGAGCGCCTTCCGAAGGACCCCGGAGGATATTTCTCAATTGTACGTGAGAAACGACGAGGGGAAGATGATCCCGTTGGGCACTCTGGTGAGCGCACGCTACCAGGTCGGGCCCATGCGGGTAGACCGTTACAATTTGTTCCCCACTGCGAAGGTTCTGGGCTCACCTGCCCAGGGATACAGCTCCGGGCAGGCCCTCGGCACCATGGAACAGTTGGCCGCAAAAGTGCTGCCTCCGGGGATGTCGTTCGAGTGGACGAACATGGCGTTCCAGGAGAAGAAATCGGCGGGCAAGGGAGCCATCGTGTTTATAGCCGCGATATTTGTAGTGGTCCTGATCCTCGCGGCATTGTATGAAAGTTGGGCGGATCCCATTGCCGTCATCCTGATTGTTCCGCTGGCGATATTGGGCTCCGCGGTCGGGCTCCTGATCGCCGGACTGGACAACAACCTGTACACCCAAGTGGGACTGGTGCTCTTGGTCGGCTTGTCGGCAAAAAATGCGATCCTCATCGTGGAGTTTGCCCGAGATACCAGGGCAAAGGGAAAGGGACTCATCGAAGCCGTCATCGAGGCATCGAAGCTTCGGTTCCGCCCCATTCTCATGACGGCCTTTTCCTTCATCCTGGGAGTTTTACCCCTCGTTGCGGCAACAGGGGCCGGTGCGGTCAGTCGCGTCTCGGTCGGGACGGTGGTTTTCGCCGGAATGTTAGGAGTGACAGCCATGGGCGTCTTCTTCACACCGGCACTCTACGTCCTCATGCAGGGGCGCAAGAGCCGCGACGAAGAATCTCACGGGCTGACCATTGATTCGCAACCGGGGCTCAACGGGTAATGGGCAAAGGCGGGTCTTCGAAAACAGAGTGGAGAGTACCACGGGAATGAGTGGCACACTGATCAACACTGCTTGGTGAGAGAGCATTACAACTATTCCGTCAAAAGGGGATTGGGAGGTCAAAGATGATTTCTGATAGGCGCGGCCGGCGAATGGGTGACGACAGTTCGGAGAAGGCGGTTGGGGAGACGCAGTTGGGCTACGGTGCTGCTGGTCGGTGCGTTCCGAAAAAGAAGAGAACCGCGTTCGTTCTCGCAACTCGAGTGTTGATTGTAGGTCTTGTGGTAGTAGTCGTATCCGGTTGCGGAAGGTACAAACAGGACCTCGAAGAGGCAAAGCTACGTATAGACAGTTTGGCTGCAGACAACAAGAAGTGTTCAGAAATTGTAGCAAGCCTGGAAAAGGAAAAGCGGCGGTTGACCGAAGAGCGCCAAGCCGTTGATACGAAGATCGACACGCTGCTCAAAGAAATAGGTGATTTGAAAAAGACAAACGCGGCGCTGTCCGATGAACTCAACAAACTGAAGAAGAATAATAACGAACTATCGGCAGATTTGAATTCACTCAGACAGGAGAAATCTGACCTGTCGAAACAAGTTGACGAGTTGAAAAACCGTTTTACCGATTTGGGCCGGCCGGATCAGCCGCCCGCTACCGGACGGGGCGAAGGCATACCACTGACCGTGGTCGGGCCAAAAATGTCGAAGGCTCCCGAGAACATGAGTCCCTGTGAAGCGGTGCTTGCATTTATGAAAGCATGCGAACAGGTGGTCAGATCGTACAAAAGCGAACAACGAAATGATATGTTGGAAAAAGTCAAACAGGAATACGGTCCCCGAATGAAAGGAGCGCCGGAAAAGGCAATAAAAAATGCCGAGGCGTGGGCTGACGAAATGATCAATTCGTGGGATAAGCCCGGCGACAATACGGTTTTCAACCTACTCTCCAAGAGGAACGCCGTACTGGATGCTTGCGCGAAGAAACCTGGCGATGCCGGGTTTTGATGACGGCCTAAGTCTGAAGGAATCACCTAGATCCTGATTGAAAGCCTATACCAATAGATCTACTTTCAGAACTCGGTAAAACCGTCATCCCAGCGAATCAGCGAAAGTAATACCTGGGCATGCATGGCGACATGGGATAAACGGGCATGCATGGTGACTTGTAACCGCTCTTTGACTTTTTTTCCGGTTTGCTCTTATCAGTCTTGACATCCGCAATGGGGGCCGGCTCAACCATTTTGACAGTTGACTGCTGCAGAGTAACTTCCGTTGAGCTTGTCCGAGGATCACTGCCATGAATTTTTTCAAGAATTCCCTGTTTTGATGGAACCGTCAACAGTTCCTCAGGTGGAGCTGGCATTGTTACCGCCGGCGGCTGTGGAACTGATGGGGGAGCAGGGGGAGCAGGTGGGGTCGGCTCAGGAAGCCTGACCTCTCGTGGTAGTGGCTCAGGAGCAAGCTGTTTGTCCTGAGGGATGAATTTTTCAATTTTGACCGGTGGTGCAGAATGCCGTGTATCGGCTTCTCCTGCCCGAGGCGTTTCAGATTGCATCTGGCGGACTGTCCTGGTGGGTGCAGGTGGGGACGCCGTAGGAATCTTTTTTTGAGAGGCGCTTTGGTAAGGACTATGAGAAACCGTTTTAGCGGGCACACATGTGGCTAGCTTTTTTTGCGGGGTCAAACAAGGTTGGTTATCCATGCCAAGACAAGCGGCCAAGAGATAACAAGGGGCCGTAACGATATCTATAACAATATCAAAAAGTCCTCCGGCGATGTTTTCAGACTGAGCGTTCTTGCCCCAACTGGTTTGAGTAAATGCCAGAACACATACAAGTCCAATGACCACGACTCGATTCATTGTGCTCCCTCCCATTAGTGAAGACAATTTTGATCGAGCTTAACGATCATTTACCGAAAAGTCAACTTGTGGTTCTGTCTCAACGATCAAGTCTGGAGCGACGAAGGCCTGCCAATCCTTTGAATACTATCAACATAAGATAAGCTGCTCCGGCTATTACGATTGTAGTCGCACCCGTGGGAAAGTTCGGACCGTAGCTCAAAACAATCCCTGAGGTGGTAAATGCCATGCAGAACAGGGACGACAGCACCATCATATGTTTGAGGCTCTTTGAAAAAAAACCTGCAATGGCCGTTGGTAGGGTAAGCAGAGCAATTACCATGACGATTCCAACTACGGTAACGAGAACCACAACCGTCAGGGACGTGAGGCAGAGCAGGAGCAGGTAATAGAAGTCTACCCTCAATCCACGCAGCCGCGCGAATTCTTCGTCAAAACACACAGCCAAGAACTGATTATAGAAAACTATCCCCAAACCCAATACGAGTATGTCGAGTCCAACAAGCAGCCATAAGTCGTCGGCTGAAACCAGGAGGATGTTCCCAAAGAGATAGCTCATTAGGTCGGAATTGTAACCGGGTGTACGAGAGATGAAGAGGATTCCCACTGCCATTCCCACTGCCCACAAAGCTCCGATCACGGTGTCTTCCCGCTGTTTGGCCCGGAGACTCACCAGGCCTATTACCACAGCAGCCATGAGTGCAGCCACCACAGCTCCGTAAATCGGATTGAGGCTTTCCCAGTGATAAACACTCTGGAGATAAAGGGCCGCGCCCATGCCGCCGAGCACTGTGTGGGATATGCCGCCGGCTATGTAGGTAATGCGCCTTACTACAACGAACGTTCCAATCACCCCGCAAGCTACGCTCGCGAGAATACCGCTGAGAAGTGCATGCTGCAGGAAATTGAATTGTAGTAAATCGTTCAGGAACTGATACACTTATGACTTGCTCCCGAGTTGCTCAAGTCGTGCCTCACGATTTTCATCGGCGATCCGTAAATTTCGTTAATGATCTCGCCGGTGATTTCGCTTGTAGGGTGGACCACGACCCTTCTCTTGACACACACGACCTTGTTCACCAGTCTGGATACAAACCCAAGGTCGTGAGAAACCATTACGACCGTCAAGTCTTCGGTTATTCCTCTAAGGAGATCGTAGAGTTCCGTCTCAACCGTGAGATCAAGACCTGCGGTTGGTTCGTCGAGGAGTAACAGATCGGGCCCGGAGGCCAGAGCCCTTGCAATGAGGACTCTCTGGCGCTGACCTCCGGACAGAGAAGAAAACTGTTTATTTCGAAGGTCCCATGACTGCAACTTTCGCAAAGCTTCTTCAGCCGCTTCCTTGTCAATTCTCGAATACGAACCGATAAGTCGTTTATGGCCCAGCCTGGCCATGAGCACCACATCCATGGCGCTCACAGGAAATAGAGGATCCAGATGAGTGTGTTGAGGCATGTAGCCCATCCTGAAGCGAGCTTCTCCAGGCGGTACACCAAATACCTTTACCGTACCCATTGTCGGGTTGAGCAGCCCTAACATGAGCTTCAACAACGTAGTTTTTCCGCCACCATTCGGTCCCACAATCGACACGAAGTCTCGTGAAGCCACCATCAGGCTTACCCCTTCGAGAACATTGTGTCGGTTATAGGAAAAGTTCAGGTCCTGGATAACGACTACGGGGTTTTCCGCCAATTTCATCTCCCACACATATGGAACTAAGGGCTATTTCTCTCATTAATTGGATTTTTTTGTCCAGCCAAGGCGCTCTCAACTTTTCCGGCAACTTCTCTCATGTTTTTAAGATAGTCTCTTGCAAGGGGATCAAGTGCTACCACAGCACCGCCGATAGCCTTAGCCAGGGACTCTGCACTCTTCTTGGAAAATTGGGGCTGAACAAAAATCACTCGCACCTCATCTTTCTTGGCTTCTCTTATGAGTGCAGCGAGATGTCTTGCGCTGGGCTCTTTACCCCCAGTCTCCACCGACACCTGTTTCAAGCCATAGGAATCACCAAAGTAACCGTAAGCTGGATGGAACACGTAAAATTTTTTCCCTCTGACAGGTCCAAGGACCCTGGCCAACTGAGAATCCAACTCGTCGAGTTCAGCTTGGAATTCCAGAGAGTTGTTCCGGTATTCCAACGAGTGGGATGGATCAAGACTGCTCAAGGCATTGGCGATGTTGGCAATTTGCACCTTAACCATTTTGGGATCCATCCAGATATGGGGGTCGGTCTCTGCTCGTTCGTGTCCTTGGCCGTCTTGAGTCTGAGCATGTTTATCGTCTCGTTCTCCGTGGTTGTGCTCTTCACCTTCCTGCATGACCCGGAAAGTTATGCCCTTGGCAGTGTCCACCACCTGCAGATTGTTGAACGTTGAGCTGATCTTTTTTACAAGGGCGACTTCAAAAGGCAGCCCTATACCGAAGAAAACCTTGGCCTTAGCCAGTTCGGCCACCATTTTCGGTGAAAGCTCGTATGTGTGTGCATCCTGTCCTGGTCCGACCAACACACTGACGTCCACATGCCGCCCTCCCACACGTTCAACAAAATATGCCTGAGGCAATATACTGACGAATGCCCTGACTTTCTCCGGCATCTGATCGGTATCGCCAATGAGGGGACTTGTAATAAGAGTAATCAACGTGATTGCGAGTGTGCAGGTCAAAAGAATTTTCATAAGCTTGTCACACCAAAATAATCTATCTTTGGATAATTTTGAACCTTGAGAAGGAACCATTCTCAATGACCATCATGGACGTGGTCATGGCTGCAAACGAGGTGAATGGCTTCGCATTCTTCGCACTTGTCGACATGATGGGCCCTGGAAAACTTTTCCCAGTGGGACTTCTGGTTGGGAAACAGTATCCCTGTTCCCCTGCACAAAGGGCAAACACTGTCGAGAGCTGCGAGAATGGCTGCTCGAATGAATTCGGACCTGTTGGGAATACCGTTCATGGCCTCTTTCAAAGACTCGGAAACCTTAAAAGTAATAACTTCTTGCCTGCCATTCGACATATTTCCCTCTTCCTCGGGCTTTGAAGCACAGTCCTATTGAGGTCTTCCTTGAATTTCTTTTGCCGAGTAACCATTGTATCGTTCAACGGAGCAGTTATAATACTCTGTATTACTGATCTGTCAAGAAGGTTATCAGTCGCCTAACTCGAGAAATGAAAACCTGCGATGAAACGTAATATAGCTGAACGAGCTGACACTTCTCAGAAAGACTACGGCGTTCGGATGTGTGGGGAGAATATGTGGGAAAGAAATGTACCAGCATTTTGGAGGAGCAGTTCCCAAGGTCCTATTCAGGGGATGACCATTTTTTCACTGCTGTTGCTGAAATAAGGTTTTGATATCTTGGGGCCCTGGTTGTGAGGCCTTGCGAAACCATTCGGAAGATTCCAATTGTTCTCTGAGTCCCTCTTGGCCCAGGTCATTCATCAAGCCCAAGTTATAAAGCGCACCTAACCCGCCCGGGTCCTGTGGAAGCCCTTTGCCCGGCGCATCCTGAAACCACGCAGAGGACCGCAATTGGTCCTTGATCACTCCCTTGTAAATCTGGTCCAAATCTTGGGCGAAAGCTGAAGGAAGGGCTGCAACTACGAACAGGAATCCGCCCATGATCAGGCAACTACACTTCAAGAGCCGATGAATGTCACATATTCTCATTGTGCCTGCCCGCCTTGGTATATAATTTCCTCGCCGGGGCCAAAGGCCTGGGGGCGAAAGTCCGATATCACGAATCTATAGTATAGCATAATAGGAGCTTGAGAAATACCCCCAGAAGGATAGACCACCACGAGAGCATCCTGGAGTAAGTATTTCATTGTCCTCGCCCCGGATACCACTGCGTCGGCGGAGCGTTGCCATGCTGTCAATAAAACTCAATTTCTGTCTGTACTTAAGACTGCTGCCGGTCATGTTGTTGGGAGTCATTCCTGTCGCGGCCGCAGATATTTCTACGCCGTCAGATAAGGGAACGGCGTTTCTGGAGTCCGTGGAGAAAGGCGATGTCGAACGAGTGAAACGCCTCATGGATGAGGGAGCCGAAGTGAATACAACGAGACAAGGGGACGGGACCACCGCGCTCATACTGGCATCCGGCAAGGGACTCACCCAGATTGCAACCCTGCTTATTAATAAAGGCGCAAACGTCAATACTGCAAACCGGAATGGTTGGACCCCTTTAATGGGCGCTGCCTCAAATGGTCATCATAAAATTGTGACTCTCCTGCTGGCCAACGGGGCTAATGTCAATGCTCGGCACTCGTACGGTTGGACTGCCCTGAAATTGGCTTCTCAGAAAAAGCATAAAGAAGTGATGGATCTATTGGTGAAAAACGGGGCAAAGAAGTAAAGACAAACTACTCCATGCAACATTGGCAGCTATACCCTCTCCAACAAGTCCATCCATACCGATATTTTTTCCCTTCAGGTAAATATATTATGAGAACATGTCCCCGTTTCTGTCCATAAAATGTGAAAAACAACGCTCGTAGGCGATACGGATTGCGCTTTGCTCGTCCTTCTGCATCACCGACTCGTATTCGGCGGTGGGGATGTTTTTGCGGGTCGCCTCGTCGTGCGTGAGGGTTTCGACGGTCAGTGGTGTTTGCTTTTTGGCCATGTGTGTATCCTTAATGTCCTATATGCAGCAGTACCAGCGCATTTACTCCGTGAGTCATTTTGGGCATTTGACATCATTCGGAAGATGTTCTGTTCGTCAGGTTTATTGCAGGCAATTGGTCAGACAGTGCCTGACCAATTGATGATTTCACGTAAAAAGCAGTATCAGGAATCGTCTTGCGCAGTGGAATTTCAAATTGGTCAGGCAGCGTCAGACCAATCTCTGGGTAGGCGAGATAAAACTGACGACATAGCTTGAGAGCTGTAACCGAAACTCCTTTCATCCCTCGCTCTGTCAGCGATGCAGAAAGTCTCTCGATCAGCCGCTCGCCGTACTGTGCTCGGTCTTCCCCGTTTTGCTCATACTCAACAATAAATATACCGAAGAACCAATTCCGTACCGTTGCTGCACGGTTCACGGCAATAACGGCACGCGCTTGCAGGTACGTACCGGCACTGACAAAGCGTTGAAGCAATTCCTTAAAATCCATAATCATGCGCCCCTTGAGCCTTCACAATTCTCTCGATAATTTTGTTGAACTCGGCTTAGACCCTGTCTTTGAAGTCGGCCTCGATCTGGTACACCTCGGTGAATTCGGCAAAGGTCAAGCGGCTCGTTTTCGAGGTGTTGAAGTTCACGTGGATGGAGGAACCAACGGTGTTCATTACTTCACGCAACAGGAGACGCCGATCTTTCAATATGCTCGTCCGCCAATTCCTGCCGTCGCGTCTGGATGGCGAAATAGGTTTGACCATGCGCCACAATCTCCTTTTTAGGATCGGCGTTCTGGATGGCAAGGTAACAGGCATAGCGCGATAGAAGAACCGTTTTGACTGGGCGCTGTCCGCCTTTCCCGATCTCGATCATTTCGGTGACGTCAAAGAAATGATCCTCGATGCGGTGACCACTGTTGAAACAGGATAACTTGGCCTTCTCGATTACCCCGTCGAAATTGCGGTAGTCGCCGTAGCCGAGTACCCCTGCAAATTGACGGCTCGACCAAAACTCCGTCCCCGCATCGTTTGTCCGCTTGATCCGCTCGAATGGTGACGCATGGACGCCGGCGGTCTTCTCGATTTCCTTAGCCATTATTTGTTCCCTCCGTTCTTTCGCACGCTCACGTCCACAATCGTCATTGCGGCGGAAGCCGTAATCCAGGGGAATGATACCCAACAGCCGGCTTGTTCAAACCGACAGAATTTTGGCAATCACCATACTAGGT